>Ga0315296_10003235_pt1 | contig 13678 bp, 15 predicted proteins | sample YL17G14_18_MG_FD_203921 | JGI IMG/M metagenome (GOLD analysis project Ga0315296, IMG submission 203921) | Sediment microbial communities from Yellowstone Lake, YNP, Wyoming, USA - YL17G14_18 | ecosystem: Environmental > Aquatic > Freshwater > Lake > Sediment | place: USA: Wyoming | collected... | reverse complement strand
ATGCTTGCTGAGTCTAAGGGTTTGGTGCTTAGGGATTATAGGCAGTTTTGGATGGGCCATAAAGGCGACATTGAAAATCGTTACACGACTAACAAGCAGAGACTGCCCGAATCTGTTATTGAGGATATGCGGGCAGCCTACGAGAGAAGCCAAGAATTTCTGCAAACCAAAGAGAAAGAAGAAACGAGCGAGGAAAAGCTCAGAGACAGCTTCAGAAAGCAACTTCTCTTGGTAGCAGGCTTCAAGCAGGACGAAATCGACAAACTGGATCTATCCGCAATAAATGATGAGGAGCTTCAAGGCATTGTGAGAAAAAGACTTCTCGGCACCTCAACGGATGACTGCCCAAAACAGAAAGTAGTCACCATTGGCGAGGTCGAAAGCTATCTATCTCAAGGCTGGGAATACGTCGCAAACCTTCCAAACAAAAGGGTCATAATTAAACTAAATGAGTGAGGATTAAGCACATGCTCCAGCCGGGATTGGAGCACAATTTTACCAGTAAAAATATGCCCATGAAATGCTCAGCGAGAGGCGCTTCGGGTATCACATATTTCTTCTTTAGAGGATGTGATTGGTTAGGAGAAAGACTAGACAATGAGCGAAGTTAAAATATGTTTGATAACACAATGTGACGATTTAATGTTTAGAGAATTCCTGCTAAAAAAGTGGTCTGAAAGAGTCTTCATTACTGGTCGTTTAGCCAGCGACTTGTCGATAGAGCTTTTCGTTGATAACATTTTAGACAACTTACAGTGGCGTGAAGTCGAACTTTTTCACTTTATGTTGGATCGTTTTATAGAGGATTACTTTGATGCGTTCATTTCAGACTTGGTAGGCACGATTGTTCATGAGTATGTGCATTATTTTGAGCCGGGCCTGTCTGAACAACAAGTGAAGAGAATAAGCAGGTTGATCAGTGAGATTATGACTTCTAAACTGTCGAACAGATCCATTTCCCCAAACTGCATAAGCCGTTTGCAATTACATTCATCTCGTCGCTACGTTCCAAATTGAGTCAAGGGTTATCTCAGCAAAGATACAATGGCTGCTTTCCTTGCGTAGTCGCTTGTAGATGTCTGTGAGTGCTTTATCGAACCTATCTGAGTTCTCGAGTTCAGCTTCAACCTCGTCGTATGTCTTGTCGTCGAAACAGAACAACACCAGTTTACCGCCAGTGCCGACGGAATTTTGGTCGAGAAACGCTATTATTCCAGCCAAACTTCTTCACTCTCCATTCTTGCTGAGTTCTCTACAAACGGTTCAAGCTCCATCTTCATTTTTACACCTTCGCCAATTGTTTTCTTGACTTGCTTGGCACATAATCCAAGCAACAAACTACGCCCCCTAGGTTTCACACAGTCGGCACACGCTTCGGGATTAACGTGCGCAGCCACACAATACTTCGTCATTTTCGGGGAACCTATGTTCTCAAAATCTTTATTGAGATTTTATTTGGTTCCATGCTTCTTCCAGCCCGAACCAAGACTCAAGGACTCAATGCAAAAACTCAAACATTCTCGATGAGGAAACCATACAGTTTACGTAGACCTTTCTCTATGCTGTCTGCTTTCATTTCTTTCGTCGGTTCTGGTCGTCTTATGTAGTTGAGAATGTTGAGGACATGTAGGATCGCCTCTTCGCTGTCCTCGGGCACCGAGCTTATATAGCAGCCCGCATTGTTCAAGGCTTCCCTCAACGATTCACGCCAGTCCGCCTTTTGAGAAGAAGCCTGATCAATGATTTCGGAGTCATGTCGGCGTTGGGTTATACTCTTGAGTGGCTTTCCTCTCCATGATATGTAAGCTTTCTGTGTTTCACGCATTCGCCCCGCGGCCAAATCCAAGAAGTGAATGATATCGTCGTGTCTCGCTTTTTGTTTTAGAGCCTCGACTATCCTTGCCGCAGTCCTATAGTTTGGAACTACTCTCCTCTTAGCGTTAGGGAGATAACGATAGACAGCTTGCAGTTTCACGCCCAAAACTAAGTGTATTTCTTCAATCTTTCGTTTTCCTACAGCGTCGTATAGCAAGTCGAAAAGACGCAACCTCTCTTCATCGTCCAAGAACTTACAAAGTTCTTCTATCTGGTTCTGATTCGTCGATGTCCATCTCCACGATTAACGCCCAATTAAAAATAGACTTAAAAACATTCCTCTTTCGCCAAAAATGGCGCGAATTTACTCCTTCTGTTTCGTGCATATTTATCTTTTGAGGGATCTTTGATGCACGCAAGAGCCAGCAACATGATAGACATTTCAAAACTCAGGAATTTTGCAGCAAATGAGCTACCACTTGGATCGCCTCTACGAGAAGTACTAGTTTCTGAAGATAGCGAACTAGATGTCAAAACCTTCCTAGCAAGACTTCCTCTCTACCTTCGACTAAGCAGGCTTCAAGAAAACTGGAGGAAGCATAGATGAACTCCCATAGATTCATCAAAGGCTTTCGAGAGCAGCTTACCCCCTATAAACGTTTTCGCAAACCTTTTAATGCTAGTATGATGCGCTCAGCCTTGGCAGAGCCCATAATACTAACCTTATTTGTTTTGCGAAAAGCAGTTAAGTCACCATACTTTACATTTCTCATAGTAATCCTTTCATCATACTCTTTGTCGAGGGCTCTTAGCATAGGAGCTATTTCATCACACCTCTCGTTGTCATCGCTTATGTGTCTCACTGTCGTCCTAAGCACTCATTTTGTGGGGTCAGATAAAAGCGGTTTGGCCGAATCCTCTCAATTAATAGATTCCGTGGAGGACTTGGGTGGTGATGGACCTAAAGTCGCAGCCTACTTAAGAGTAAGCAAGAAAAAGCTCAAGAGTTTTAGTCTGGAGGCACAGCGTGATGCGATAAATAAGTTGAAAAGTGAACTTAAGCCTTCCAAAATTTATTGGTTCATAGATGATGGAAAATCATCAAAGTCACCTGAAGATTTCGATAAACTAAAGATAAGTTCCATTTCAAAGCTGAGGGAAACAAAAGAGATTCAAGAACTCTGGGTCTTCAAAGTTAATAGAATAGGCAGAGTATGCAAAAAATTGCTTTATTTCTATCTGGATTTTTGTGATGATGGCGGCATAATACGTGACTCCGAAAAAGTATATGATATGAAAGACCTCGCGAGCATTATAACATTTGTATTAGAAGCTCATGCAGCTGAAAAAGCAAACAAAGATAGGGCTGCGGCGGCTGTGGCTGGCAAGGCCAGAGCTTTCAAACAAAAGCGATGGAATAAGCCCGTGCCATTAGGGTATCGAAAAGATGTCTGGTTGCAGAGGCGATCTGAGTTTGAACCATTAATTACAGATGTGTACCGACTTTTCTTGGCAGAAAGGAATTTAGAGTCAGTTAGAGAGCGACTTAGGAATTTCACGGAACTGTTGACTAAACCCTTGACTCGCAGTCAGATTAGGCGAATACTTTCTGACCCAGTCTACATGGGTAAGCCCGAACACCTGGGGGAAGTAGTTATCGATACCGATCTCGCGTTTATTAGTGAGGAAACTTTTCAAAAGAGCCTCGAGATTCTAAAGAAAATCCAAGAAAAATACAAGCCCCAGAGAATGGGGCCACTGGAAAAGTTAGCAACCTCAAGGCCGATTACTTTTTTGCAGGTATTAGAGGTATTTGAGTTGCATCATCGAGTTTGCGGCGGAGTGGTTTGGAAGAACGGCACAACTGACGACGAAGGCCCTTGGCAACAACTATTGAGATGCAAGAAGTGCAAAACATTTTGGAGACTCCCGCCTATCAAGACCGATAAAAGCAAAAACCAGTCGGGCACCTTTGACAGAGATTCCATGGGGGGCTTAAATTATGACAATCTACCTCCGCAAACTCTTAAGAAAAATAATGCAAAACAAAGGAATGATGGAACATCAAAACCAACAATCCTGAGCCGACCGAAATCCGAACAATCTTCGTCTACAAACGATAAGATTAGCGGTCTTGATCTGTTGGGTCATCCGATCAATGGGTCTCCCGAATTTTGTAAAAAGAAGCCAAAAAAGTCCAGACAGAATAGTGTGAAAAAAACCAAACGTGTATGTCAAGAAAAGAGGAAAACTTTGGAGAATTTCTGGTCCGAGGAGCGTGACAAAGATGTGTGAAAGTCACAGGCGTATGTTGAAAATAAGTTCCTTTTCGAGTTCTCTGCATCGTGCTCGGATGGTTGCTTCTGTTATTCTGGCTATTTCAGCTATTTCCCGCTGGGTCTTTTTTTCTCCAGTTAATAACGAACTAAGGTAAATCGCCGCGCACGCAATTCCCGTAGGAGCTTTTCCAACCAACCCTTTAGAACAATCCAGAGCTTCCATAGTTTTCCCCAATACCTCCTTGGTTTGTGTAGACAATTGCAGTCTGGCCGAGAGCTCTGTGGCATGATTACTGGCGCTCGTCGTTTGCATCGAAAAGTCGAGGTGCTTGACTATTGATCTGTAACTGTGACTGATTTTTCTAGGGCTTATTTTTGAGGCATGAGCTATGTCCTTTATTGTTACTGCTATTTTGCACTGCTTGCAGCCTACGTAAATTGCTGTTGCGCTTATGGCTCTCATTGATCTTCCTTTTAGGAGTCCTTTTTCGATTATTTTCTTATACGTTAGCGACGCTTTTTCGAGAGCTATCTTGGGAAGAGAAAGATCAACTGCAATCTTAGTCGTGTATTGAAGCGCTAGTGCTAGATTCTTTTCTGCGGCATCTTGGGTTTTTACCTGCCTCCACTGCTCTAGGGCACGCACCATGTATTCGTGACTAGGTTCTTTGTTGTCGATCGATGATGCTGCTTTAGCCGAGTAAGAGGTTTGGCTAATGTGTTCAGGTCGATCTGTTTTAGTTTTTCTTTCAGAACTGCGCTTAGCAGTTTCAGCAGAGATTACGAATCCACAATCCAAGCATATTCTGCATTCTTCCTCAGGGCGCTCAACCAGATGCGTACTTTTGCACTCTGGACAACTTCGCGCCCGGCATTTCTTTATTGTATTTTCTGTTGGGATTTTCATTCTTTAGCCCCTTTCAGGAGGTCAAAATACTTTCCGAACATTTTTTCGATTGTTGCGCTCTTTCTGTCTGCAGGTATCGCTGGTTTTGTGGCTCCTTTTCTTTTGTATCTGAGTCTTGTTTCATTGGTCGTTATGAAAATGTTGTCTTTGAGTATCCGGTATTCTTCCACGTAGTCTCTGACGCCCGCAACATCATACATTCCAATGTAGATTTCATCAGTTAACACATCTCGAACGGCTACTGCAGTCCATTTCTTGCCGTTCTTTGTCAGAATGCCTTCCTTGTTTAACATGAATGCCACTTGCGACATTGACTTCTCTTGTAGATACATGGCAAATATTCTTCGAACTAACTTTGCTTCTTTTTCTTTCACTCCGAGTCGTCCATCATTTAGCCGTTTGTAGCCAATTGGGGGATGCGGATTTGGCCATTTATGCAACTTCGCTAACGCATGCAGCCCCATCCTGGCCCTTTCTCCGATAAGTTCGCGTTCCAGTTCGGCTACCGATCCGATTGTTCTGAAATTGAATCGCCCGATAGTTGACGTCGTGTCGAGAAATTCGGTAACGCTACATAAGGATACTCCGCAGTCACGGAGGGCTCTCTCGACGTTAACCAAATCCACGAGCGACCGACAGAAACGATCCAGTTTCCAGACAACTATAACATCAAAACACCCTGATTTGGCCCTTTCAAGCATTGACTGAAACTTTGGCCTTTCAATGGTACCACCACTTTCGGCCTCATCAAAGAACAAATAGTGAGTAGCCCAGCCTCTCTGATCGACATATTTTCTGCAACACGCAATCTGCTCGTTAATGCTGTAGTTGGTTTTCAGATTGAAAGAAGAACTGCGAGCGTATATAGCTGCCCGAACAATGCTTGGGCGAGTCCCCGTTTCAGGAGCTGATGTGTCAACATGCTTGATTTGGGCATTGGATATTAATTCGATTCCTTGTGGGCGTTTATTTGCCACTTATTGAAACCTCCAATGTTTTTTGGTGATTTGGAGATGGGCCCGTTGCATTCGGTCGGGCTAATCTGCGCGATTGCATTATTGATTCTGGGCTGTAAGTCATTTGACACTCGTCGTAAGTACTTATCCAGGGCAGTGCTCGCTTGGCGATTACCTTCTTCATCGGTAACTGCCAAATTGTCTAGGCTATGACATTCAGATTTTGAATTTGCTTTCGACATTGTCAACTGTCTTTGACCTCTAGCGTTTCGAAGACTCTCTTTAGGACGCGAGGGAGAGTTTCCACTAGCGCCTGAGCAAAATCCTCAAGCATACTTTGAATCTCTTCTTGGGTGGGCGACCAGCAATCGCTTTGTCTTGGGTGCTCGCAAGTCGGCTCTGGAGTCGCCAGTAGTCTTTCGCCTCGTAGAATGCACATTTTCATAAAACGCATGAGCAGTGGCTTGAGGCACTTTCCATTGAACAGTAAGACTTGTCTGTTTCTAATTCTCCATAGTATTAGTGTCTCGTTCTCTCGATCAAAGAGATATCTGAAAATCTGAGAAAGCGAAATGGTAAGTCCGGTTTTGACTTCGATTATCAGTTCACTTACACCATACTCCAACTTTATTCCGTAGTTTGTGGGTGTGATAAGCACGTCAACTCTGCCATACTCTGTTTCCGCTTCGCTGAGAATTAGGACTGAATAACCCATTCTGCGGAATTTGTCTTGGAGTTCTTCAACTAGTGTTCCGACAGCTAGTCTGTGACATTCCATGTAGATTCCATCAATTCGCCGATGCAGAGTTGTGTCGGAGAGCTTCTTTGCTGAGCAGCCAACACATGTCGAGTTTGCAATGGCGTCTATGATTGTGGCCTTCCGGGGGTGGTTGTTCGGACCATACAATCCGAATTTTGATGCTATTTCGGAACAGACACAATCAAGTGAATTTCTGAGTTCCTCGTAACTTTTTCCCCCTAGAGCATCCATAACCTCGCCAATATCACTGACTGCGATTTTTGCATGTTTCAAATATCTTCCTCCAAGAGCATAATTATCCTAAGATATCTTTGATAATGTTTAGTAATCTAAACCTTATATTTAAAGATTGCTTTAGATTACTTAAGGTGACTCTAACGGGCAAGATCATCGTAACTTTAACAGACGACGTTGAAAAAAGGCTTCGGAATACTGCAAGAACCAAATATGGCAATAAAAGGGGCGCTCTGAGTATCATCGTCGAAGAAGCATTGAAAAAGTATCTTGCTGAGGAAAGGTAGCGCAAGTACACGGATTGAGTGTGAGTTCACGCATCATCTAGTATTTTGATATGCTTGCTTCAGAATAAATGCAAGCTATTGAAGTACTTGTAGTGAGCATCGCGCGCCAATCATATTGTAGCGTTTGCGCTCGCTTTTGACACCTCGAGGTTGTTCAATGCAAATGCCAAGATGTCCCGCAACTCATTAATGAATCGATATCCAAGATGGTGCGCCTTGATATACGCCAGTTCTCTGCAGACCGCGTATAACCAAAAGAATGGCTTTTTATTGCTTTGGAATCTGGTCAAGTTGACGAAAATGGAATTTGGCTCCTTGGTTCCGTAGTAGCGAGCGTCAGATTTCGGGTCAACGAACATCATTTTTAGGAAATCCTCTGGCAGATGCAGTAATTGACCGATATGATTCAAAGACTCCGAGAATGTAAGGTAGTCTTGGGAAATCTGGGTAAGAAACGGTTGAATGTCCCTGTTAGAATAGATTGTCACTACTTTTCCTTGCAGCTGTGCCTGAAAGGGTCTTAGGTCATATTCCAATGCTGTCCTTTTGTATGAATGCTCATCTTTCTTTCCTGGAAGATGATAGTTATCTTGTTTTCCAGATGTTTCTAGACCTGAGAGGAATTCCTCGATTTTGAGCATTGCATTCTCGTCTGATTCTGGTTTGGATTCCTCAGAATCAACGACTATCTTCTGTTTGAATACACCAAACTTGGGATCAGGTTGCAAAGTTGTTTCATTATCTGATGCCAGAGCGTAGATGTTGTACAATTCCTTAAATATCTGAACAATTTGATCAGCGATCTTACTGGTTTTGACTATTTGTTCATCTTTGTCAAAGCATGCATTAATCCAACGCAAGTATGGATCAAGCAGTCTCCCCCTGAGCTCTTCGACCGAATACCGTCTGGGAGTCTCTTGTTCCCAGCTTTCATCATAGCTCGTAGAGATGATCCATTCTCTGCCGCTCAAAGTTCTGGCTATCTGCTGGAAAAGATTCGAGTTTTCTTCTTTCCCTATTCCGTTGAAAAAAGCCTCATGTTCAGAGTAGGTTCTGATATTTACGCCGACATATAGGCGATCAGGACTGATGTTTACCGTGAGCTGTGAATACCTGTATGCTTCGATGTCTTTTGTGTTGTAGTAAAGCCAAGCCCAATCGTAATACTCGTTTGTTCCCTTCTTCTTTGTCCTAGAGACATGACCAATCAATGATGGGTTTATCTTCTTGAGTTTGGGCTCGATTTCAAACTTTAGCTCTTTCAAAGCGTTAATCGGTTTTCGGATCTTTTCAGAAGGCTTGCAGCATTGAAAGATTTCCTCAGAAAATCCATCAAAGGCTTTCATTCTTGCTCAGTTTCAGTAGTCTCGGACATTATTTAATCCTTAGCGTGCGCGATCGAATCCCTAGAGGCCTAAACCACTTCAGGTTCAAATCCTTGACTAGACGACGCAGTTGAAGTGCTTTATTTACTGGGATAGTTAAACTAAATATCCAAAGATGAGTCAATTCATGTTTGGTGCAAGAAAGAAGTATGGTGTTTGCACAGCTAAAGTCTATGCAAACGGGCAAGTGGAAAAGGGAAAATCTCTATTCATCAGAGGTGAAGGGGAAGTTGATGAGAGCATAATAAAAGAGAAAATAGTTCCGCTTGTTGGAAAAAAAGGAATAAAACTCCCAATCATAATTTACAGTTATTGGTCAAAATATCCTGCTTCAAGAACTGGTCTTGATTCAATTGTTGACAAACGTGGGGTTCGTTTCAGACCAAGAGAACCTCTAAGATTTTCTAAATCATATGATTGGCTTGTCGACGAAAATGGAAGAATTCATGGAAAAAAGGACTTCAGAACAGTTTAGGGAGTCTTGCGCGCTAGGCTGTTTAGAAATTATTTTGTTGTTTGGGCCATTTATTGTTAGGAAGAAGCTTTGAGCATTAAACAAGTGCTTGGTTCACTGAACTTAAGTTCTATTCGCGGGTTCTTGATGTCCCTCTATCATGGGGCGGGTCCTGGCAGGAAGCCTCACGATCCGGTTTCCATGTTGAAGGCTCAGCTGCTGAAGCATCTGCTCCGCGTTCCAAGCGACCGACGACTTACGTTGCTGGTGAAAAGGAACAGACGGATGGCTAAAGCATGTGGATTCAAACAGAAGACGCCTAGCCACGGATTGTTCACCCAGTTTAGACAGAGGCTTGGCAAGGATGGGTACGAGAAGGTTTTCTCTATGCTATTAAAACAGCTGTTGAAGGACGGAGCGGTTAAGGGAGAGGTTGTTGCTTTGGATAGCACAGCGGTCAAAGCATACAGCCAGAGAAGCCTCGACAACAAAACGGGGAAAAGTGATTGTGAGGCTCGCGTTGGAAGGGGAAGGAGAGGCTTCGTACTCGGCTATAAGGTGCACACGGCATGCTGCACAAGCAGTGAACTGCCATTAGCATTCATGGTTGAGCCCTGCAACGTGAACGAGAAGCGCTTCATCAAGTTGTTGCTGGAGAAGTTGAGGGGCCGAGGCGTAGGCTTCAAAACTGTTGTGGCTGACGCCCAGTACGACTCGGCAAGGGTTAGGGAAACGGTGAAGGAGTATGACGCTGAAACGGTCATACCATACAGGAAAAGCTCTAAGATTAGAAACGCCTTAAAGGTCGGAAAAGACTTCGTCGTCCACGGCGTTAAGCATCTAGTTAACCTCTTCAAGAAACGAGTATGCATTGAAAGGGTTTTCAGCAGAGCCAAAGAATGGCTTCTCCTAGACCACCTGAGAGTTAGAGGCTTAGAACAGGCTTTCATACATGCATGCCTAAGCTTCTCAGCCATGCTCACCATAGCCTTAACAGCTGTCAAGCAGCATAAGCCAAGCCTCATAAGAAGCATAAAACACTACACCACCCAGTGAAACCAAGAAGAGACGCCAAAGAAACGTTTAAGATAGAGTCAACCATCCAATAAAAAACCAAGAACTTTTTCTCCTCAATCGAAAATTTAACCGTAACTCTTAAAACCGAAGTATGGTTGATGATACAAGTGAAATAGAAGGAAGGAGAATAGGATGAAGAAACCATACATCATAGCAATAACTGTAGTTGCCGTCATAATCATCGTAGTTGTCTTGGCCCTTTTGTTTGTTCCCAACATCCGGCAGGGGATTGTCGGAGAGAGAGTTTCAATCAAACAAGCTTCCTTAAGTTGGGAATATTTCTACGGAAAGTATCATGTGAAAAACGTCACCGTAGTGCTCAGTAACAACGGCAGAGACCAACTTTTCAACCTATATATACGAGTAGAAGGTAACTGGCCTATAGAATACTTATCGGAAAAAGGCTTCGACATTAGTGTCGGAGCTGGATTGAACCCTGGTGAGACCAGAACAATTTCCGATACCCAGTGGAGCAACGTACTCATGTGGGGGGCATGTACGAAGCAACCAGGTGCTTACACTGTTACTTTTCGGGTGGTGAAATACAACGACCCGATAGTAATACGCGAAGTGTTAGAGGTATACGGAGAACGTACGATAACTACACACGTTCCATGAACTCTAGCATGGAAACGCCTCACCGGCGGAAATTCTTGTCAAGACACCGACACCAGTCGGAACTCTGCATTCCAGACAGAAACAGCCATCAAACAGAGAAAAATAGGCAGAGAAACTCAAAAAAGACAGCAACCACAAGATCAACGACTATTTCTAAACAGCCTAGCGCGCATTCGCCAGCTTTCCTATTGCAGCTTTCATACATGTGAAATGGAATAACACACATAAATTTCAATCTGGAAAAAGGGGGAGTTGTGGGAGTGGAGATGTCCACTCAGGTCGAATGCGAATCCCGACATCTTTGCCAAATCGCACCACACGATTAGATGACTGCAACTGATTATGAAAACGCAAAAAACGTATGAACCATTATAGGTAATGGAGCTGTCGCGTGAGTTGGAATCGGGCGAATATGAGAAATATCAAAGCTGCTTTATACCCGAACCCATGAATAGGAAAAGAATATCTTGAAGATGGACAGCATATAACTTGGAGACCGGAGTTGGCTGACCCTTTTGGAATTCTTCTCTCTGCGGGCGTATCTTGGGCTACAGGCCGAGTGTTGGATGCTCTTCTTGATTGCCTTTCATGTGCTTATACTCATCCGCGTGAAATACAGAATAAGGAAGTAAACTATCTTTCTTGTCCTGAGTGTGGCAATTCCTTGCCTCAATATGTCAACGTTTGTGATTATACGCTAGATTCTGTTTCCGGAAGAGTGGGAGCTTCAGGCATCTCTGGAATCTGGTGGGATAGCTGGGGCGGTTTGTTCAACCCGAGTTTCAAACCCCATCTCAAGGTTTGGACTTTGGATCTACGAGGAAGGGATCAAGTTGTTCGGCTCAAATTGGGCGAACTAGGTGGAGGTTCTTTTTACAGCTATGATGTTGTGCTAAACTCACGCTTACGCTATCAACGTTCCAATGTTTGGTTTTCAGTTCCAAGGCATGTTTTTCCAAGATACAGCACAACAGTAACAGTTGATCTAGAAGTTCTATCTGAGTATAACGATCTACTAACCGAGTGGAGAAGCTTGATGAACTATGCTTATCACTCTCCAACATGGTGATCTCGCGGAAACATTCTTGTGCGCGCTGCCTTGTCCCTTTATTATGTATTAAAGAATGTCGGTGAGACTGCTTTGTCTGGTCTTCCAAGATTCTCTGCTGCTTCTCTGTTTAGAACTAGGCACAGTATGCTGAACAGTGCATAGGAGGCGACGTGTGGCGCACAGCATGTTCAATTCGTCCTTGATTTCCTTGGGCGGCTCGTCAGTGATTTCAGGAATTAAACATCCCTCCCACGACCATGTTCTAAATAGCTGCGAGCATATAAGATTATGCAAATGCCACTCCGCAGAACTTTTTTAACCGATGCCTCGCAATCTTGCAATAGCTATAATACCGGCTAATTATCTCAATCGAAATTTCGACATTTCGCTCTTTGTGAACCTCCAAGAGTGGTTTGTCGGTAGCCCTGTGAGCGCGCGCGACCATCATAAATCTATTTTTTGCCCTATGCTTAATCAAAAAGAGCGAGTTAAGTCAATTCGCCAGAATCCAGGAGATCTGCATACATTCGGGTTTAGGCTTCTACGGACTTAGACCCGTTTGGGTTCGAGTCCACTTCTTCAAATATTCTGCAACCAGCATTCTCTTTGTCTTAAGCCAACTGGTTCAGAGCCGCCCGGACTAGAACCCAAACGGGTTCAAGTCTCATCCTCCAAGTGAGGCCGAAGTCCAGTCCGCAAAAGTTAGAAGTCACAAAGAATTTGATATTGGTTGTGATTGGAGAGCTTTGCAATGTCGAGAATTGTAAAAAAACCAGCTGACATACGAAAATTCTTCAATATGAAGCAGAACAAGTCTGTTCTTTCTAGTGGGGTGAGCAGTAGATATTTCGCGGACATTGAACCGATTTTTGCAAATCCTAGCGCAATGAAAGAACTGGCAGAGCTGTTTTGCGATAAAACCGCGGATATAACGAAGCAGAATAAAATCACCAAGTTAGCATTTATTGTTTCCAAACGTGTCACTGTTCTAGCCGCTATCATCTCCAGCAAAACAAATCTGGGCATCGTCATTATAGATATTCACAGTCCCTTCCTCCGCACTCCTTGTGGTATTAATGCCATTTCTCTTTGACGTTCTAGACATCTACATCAACATTATTCTGCTGCTTTTTTGGTTCGTGGGCTTTCTTACTACATTAGGAATGCTTCACAAGTTCAGCCTTCTGCGCAACTTCGTTAATACATGTGAACGGCTCGGGGAGAGGCCAAATAAAGAAATTGAAAATGTGCCTGATTGGCTCAAAAAACCGATAAGGAGAACCATGCCCTATTATTCGCTGAGCGCCAGATACACACTCTATTCAACTATGTTTTCAGGTGTTTTGATGGGGTTCGTGCTTGAACTGAGACTATTTGCTGGTCTTTGGATGTTGGTAACAACATTCGTTGCATTCATCACTGTGCGGATAGGGATTGATTCGCATTACAGACAAAAAATCAGAAAAACTCTCGGCCATGCAGAAGCCAGCACTAGAGTGTATTTTTGAGCCTTTAAGAGAATAGCCCAGAAGCGGTTCAGACTCTTGCCAAGCATAGCGCGCGCTGATGGTGTTTTTACCGGTGAACTTGGGTGGGGGCTCCATCTCCCGCACTGCTAAATCAGAAGGTACGACAACGGCTACAAGGTTGGGGCTGTGGAGAATGAAAGATGGGCGCCTAAGTAGTGGACTTGAACCCATTTAGGTCCAAATCTCGGCGGCCGCACCAAAAAACAGCTAGCTTTTCGGAAGTTGCCTCTGTTGTTCTGCGGAGACTAGACCCCTCTTATATATAGATTGAACTTCTAATACACCAGATCATGAAGGAGTTGTTATTGGAGATTTTCGGTTGCAAA
>Ga0315296_10003234_pt1 | contig 13678 bp, 12 predicted proteins | sample YL17G14_18_MG_FD_203921 | JGI IMG/M metagenome (GOLD analysis project Ga0315296, IMG submission 203921) | Sediment microbial communities from Yellowstone Lake, YNP, Wyoming, USA - YL17G14_18 | ecosystem: Environmental > Aquatic > Freshwater > Lake > Sediment | place: USA: Wyoming | collected... | reverse complement strand
TGCGAGAGATGGTCACCTTCGATTCCAGCCTGGGTCGGGTTGGGGTCAAGGTAAAGCGCTTTGGCGGCGCCAGAATCAGCCTCTCCCCCGAGTTTGAGGACTGCCGCCGCTTAGCGCAGGAGCATGGACTCCCGCTCCAAGATGTCTACCGCATCGTCACCGCTGAGGCCAGTGCCCAATTGCTTGAATGAAGAAGGGTTCTTATGTTTCGTCGGAGAGATTTCAAAGAGAGCCTGTTTCAACGGGGACCCGAATATAAGCTGCCTCCCCCTAGCCAGGGGGGCGGCATGTCTGTGGAAGAGTCCATTGCCCGAAGAAGGTCGGTTAGAAGATTCAAGCGGGAATCCTTGTCCCTTTCCCAGCTTTCTCAGGTATTATGGTCAGCGCAGGGGATTACCCATGCTCAAGGGCTAAGAGCAGCCCCCAGTGCTGGAGCTACATATCCCCTCGAGGTTTATGTTTTTGTAGGTCAGGGTGGTGTGGAAGGGCTTGAGCCAGGAATCTATCATTACAATGTAGAGAATCACTCCCTCAACTTGCACAAAGAAGGGGATCTCAGAGAGCAGCTCTCCCTTGCCGCCCTGGATCAGGAATTTATTGTGCAGGCACCGGTGGATATTGTGATCTGTGCCCTCTATGAGCGGACTGCTTGGCAATATGGGCGGAGGGCGGAGAGATACGTTCACATGGAAGCGGGGCATGTGGGGGAGAACATTCATTTGCAGGCAGTAGCACTGGGTTTAGCTGTGGTAATGGTGGGCGCCTTCTCCGATGAAGATGTGGGCCGGGTGATGGGCCTAGAGAGAGAGGTCAAGCCTCTTTATATCATCCCCCTGGGAAAACCGAGGTGAGCTCCCTCAGGTGTTGGTGGTTTTTCCCCCTTTCTCCTGATATAGATGGGCGTCAGCAATGGCGAAGAGCTCGGTCGGGTTGTTACCATTCTGGGGGAAGGTAGCCACTCCATGGGAGCGAGAGGGCATGGGGAAACTCACATTATTATATTCAACAGTTGATTTGTCCAAGATATGCGTAAGCCTGGTTATGACCTTCTCCGCCTCCTCCTTATCTGTTTCCGGCATAATAATGGCGAACTCGTCCCCTCCGTATCTGGCGACCACATCGGATGCTCTCACGCTCTCTTTCAACAGGCGTCCCATCCTTCTCAGTGCCTCATCTCCAGCGAGGTGCCCGTAGAGGTCGTTTATTCGCTTTAGCTCATCGACATCGATGATGGCGATGGAGAGGGGATGTCCGTGGCGCTGAGAGTGGCTCATCTCTTGCCCCAGGCGCTCATAAAAGTAGCGATGGTTATATACGCCAGTAAGGCTGTCATAGGAGGCGGCGCGTTTTGCCTGTTCGTGGAGCAAAGCCACCTCGATCACCGCCGCAATGTAGGGCCCGATGGCCTCGGTGAGATGGACATCCTCCCTGGTAAAAGCATCGGTTATCTCATTCTCCACCACAAGAACCGCCACCACCTTCCCCTCCGCCGCCAGCGGGGCAACGAGCATAGCCCCCGACCGGAGGAAGCTGCTCTCCAAATAGGTGGGGGCGGCGGTTACATCGGGGATCATCCGCACCACTCCTTGCTCGGCAACCCAGCCGATAACTCCCTCCCCCCTGGCTACTCGGGCGCCTCTCTGATGGATCCGATAGCCGATGGCTGCTTGCATCACCAGCTCGCCGCTCTCCTCCTTGATGAAAAGGGCACAATTATCGTAGCCCTGAACCTGTTGGAGCAGGGATAGAACCTTGGTCAGGATGGCGCTACGGTCAAGAATGGAGCGCACCTCCTGACCGAGCCGAAAGAGGATGGTGGAAGCCTTGTACTGGGTTGTGGTCATCATGCCCAGGGTCCAGGGCAGTTCTCGGCGGGCAAGGGGAACCCCGGGCTTCTCCTTCTCTGCGGGAACTAGCACCTCTTCAGGCAACCTTGTTGGCACCTCTTCCTTCTCCAGCCGCTTGAGGAAGGCATCCACAACCTTGGGGTCAAACTGGGTCCCCTTCCCCTGGGAAAGCTCCGAGGCTGCCTCCTCAATAGAGCGCCGGGCACGGTAGAAGCGACCGGCAGTCATCGCCTCGAAGGCGTCAGCCACAGCAAGGATGCGCCCAGCAAGGGGTATTTCCTGTCCTCGGAGCCCATCGGGGTAGCCCCCGCCTCCATACCACTCGTGGTGATGCCTTACCGCAAGGAGAATTTCTTTAGTGGCACCGGTTTTCTCCAGCACTTCGTAGCTGAGCAAGGGATGGCTCATCATCGCTGCCTGCTGTGCTGGCTCAAGCTCCCCCCTGGCGGTGAGAACATCCTCAGGGAGGAAGATCTTGCCTACATCATGAATAAGGGCCGCCTGCCTGATTAACTCTGTCTCTTTCCTCTTAAGTCCCAATTCGTGGGCCATGAGGGCGGCATAGTGGGCGATCCTTTCCGAGTGCCCTTTGGTATGGGGGTCTTTGCCTTCCACAGCCTCAACAAAGGCTCGCACACCCTCGAGATAGCCCCGCTTTATGCTCTCCCTCTGACGGCGAGTGGAAAGATAGGTGCCGATCCAGATTACTAGAGGGATGGCCAGGGTATAGACCGCGCTGATCGCACCCACCAGCGAAGCATCCTCGTAGAAACTCTCCTCCAGGGGGAGGAGCTGATAGTGGGGAAGGACATCCCCCAGTTCCATTCCGTTGAAAAGCCAGAAGGCGGCCAGCGATAGTGCCCCGGTAGCCACTGCCCCTGCAAGTCCGGCTACATATCCCCACCAGAGTATTACCACCAGATAAGCCCAGATGAAGATGCTTTCAACCCCCCCGGTGAAATACACTAGCAGGGTTATTGCCAGGACGTCGGTTACAAGGAGGAGCCAGCTAAGGCGAAAGAGAAGGCGTTCTTGGCGGAGCAAGAAATAGCACCCGAACTGCAAGATTATGGCACCACCAAGTACACCCGCCACCGGGCCAAGGGAATAGTCCGGGTTCACCAGCGTGGCGACGCGCAAAACGACCAGCAACCCCAGCAGGAAAGCTACGCCACGGAAGATGAGAGCACCTCTCAAGCCCTCCCAAAGACCTGTTTGCCAACTGCGAAGAGCTGAACCTATTCTATTCATGGGCGTTGCCCCTAAAGTCTAGTCTGAGGTGGAACCAGCGTCAAACATAGAGCCATAGGCACATTAGGTGAAAGCGTGAAATAGAGCGAGATCGTCGTACGAACTTGGGGCGAAAAACAGGGATGAATGGCCTATAATTGACGTGGACAGGGCCGAAAATTTCCTCTCAGCCTGCCTCCACTGCCACCAGTACTAAAGTACGCCTCCCTCTGCTGCCTGTCTCAAGAGCCAGTACTCAAGGCTATCGGCCAGAGCCAGCCAGCTTGCCTCGATGATATTGGAGGAACTTCCCACCGTCCTCCACTCCTGCTTCCCATCGCTTGATTCGATTATGACGCGCACCCTAGACGCTGTGCCCTCAGTTTCGTCTATGGCACGAACCTTATAGTCTACCAGCCTCACCGCTGCCAGGCTGGGATAGAACACCAGAAGCGCTTTTCGCAGCGCTGCATCCAGGGCGTTAACCGGACCGTTACCTTCGGCTGCGGTGTGAATGACATCAGTGCCCACCTTCACCTTCACCGTGGCTTCGGATAACAACTCCTCCTCCTCTATGGTTGGGGGGCGGCGCCTTTTTTCCACCACCACCATGAAATCCACCAGCTCGAAGGGAGGCCGATAGTCGGGCTGGGAGCGGCGGATAAGAAGCTCAACAGAAGCTTCAGCGCCGTCATACTGGAAGCCACGGCTTTCCATGGATTTGATATGTTCCAAGATAGCCCGAGTCCGTTCATCCTGGGCGTCTAACTCCAGACCCCTTTCCCTGGCCTTATACACTATTCCCCTTTTGCCTGAAAGCTCCGATACTAGCGTTCGCCATCGATTGCCCACCAGCTCGGGATCGACATGGTGATAGCTCTCCTTCCACTTGATCATGGCATCGACATGGAGCCCAGCCTTATGTGCGAAGGCGCTTGACCCCACATAGGGAAGGTGGCTATCTATGGTCAGGTTGGCGATCTCAGCTACGTAGTGGGATACCTCGGTCAACTTGGCCAGCTGCTCATCGCTGATGCAATCGATGCCCATTTTGAGCTTAAGGGTGGGGATGACAGAACACAGGTTGGCGTTTCCGCAGCGCTCACCGTAGCCATTGATGGTGCCCTGAACCTGGATAGCTCCTGCCCCGACCGCGGCCAGGGTGTTTGCTACGGCAAGCTCGGCATCATTATGGGCATGGATCCCCAGAGGGACGTTTGTCTCCTTAGCCGCAACTTCGAAGGTGGCAGCCACCTCATGGGGCAGGGTGCCGCCATTGGTGTCGCAGAGGATAATGCAGCTAGCCCCGGCATCAGCAGCCGCCTTTATCGTCTTTAAGGCATATTCAGGGTTGGCTTTATATCCATCAAAGAAGTGCTCAGCATCGAAAAAGACCACCCTCCCCAGGGATCTGAGGAAGCCGATGGAGTCGGCGATCATGCCCAGGTTCTCCTCCAGAGTGGTGCCAAGTACCTGGGTTACGTGGAGGTCCCAGCTCTTGCCGACCAGGGTAACCACCTTTGTTCCCGCCTTGAGCAGGGGGCGAAGGCTTGAGTCCTTTTCCGCTTTTGCCTTGGGGCGCCGGGTGGAAGCGAAGGCGACAAGTTGGGCATGGGAGAGGTTGAGGTCCCTTGCCCGGGCGAAGAACGCATCGTCCTTAGGATTTGATCCCGGCCAGCCCCCCTCGATGAAGTGGACGCCCAGCTCATCGAGTTTTCCTGCAATTCTGAGCTTGTTCTCAACGGTGAAGGAGATTCCCTCCCGCTGCACCCCATCTCTGAGGGTGGTATCATAGAGCTGGATTTGTGGCAATGCCTCCTCCTACCTTATCCTTGCTGCAATCAGCTCGCCCATCTCCCTGGTGCCCACCTGCTTTTTGCCTTGCTCCATTATATCATAAGTGCGGTATCCTTCGTCTAAAACCTGGCTTACCGCATTCTCCACCGCCTTTGCCTCCTCCACCAGTCCCAGGGAGTAGCGCAGCATCATAGCCGCGCTCATTATCATGGCGATGGGATTGGCGATGTTCTGCCCTGCCCTTCTCGGGGCGCTGCCATGTATCGGCTCATAAAGGCCAAAGGTCTTTTCCCCCTCCTTTGGCACCCCGGCCAGGCTTGCTGACGGGAGCATCCCCATGGAGCCGGCGAGCATCGAGGCCTCATCGGTGAGGATGTCGCCAAACATGTTCTCGGTGACGATGACATCGAAATCGGCCGGGCGCTGGATGAGCCTCATGGCGCAGGAATCGACCAGCATGTGCTGAAGTTCAACATCGGGATAATGGGATGAGAGCTCGATGGCGATCTGGCGCCACAGCCGCGAAGACTCCAAGATATTGGCCTTATCCACCGAGGCCAGCCTCTTTCTGCGGCTTCGCGCCAGCTCAAAGCCAACCGTCAGGATGCGCTCGATCTCCTTTTCCGAATAGGCCAGGGTATCTACCGCACGCCTACCTCTGGCTGTCTGCCACTGCTTCTTAGGCTTGCCGAAGTAGAGACCGCCGGTGAGTTCCCGCACCACGATGAGATCAACGCCTTTAATGATGTCTGGCTTTAATGTGGTGGAATTGATGAGCATAGGCAATACCTTGACCGGGCGCAGATTGGCGAATAGCTTTAGCCCCTTTCTCAGGCCGAGAAGCCCATCCTCAGGGCGAGTTTTTGCCTTTGGGTCATCCCACTTCGGCCCGCCCACCGCTCCCAAGAGCACAGCATCGCTTTCCTGGCACATCCTGAGCGTCTCCGGGGTCAGGGCGACGCCGTGGCGGTCGATGGCTATCCCGCCGATATCCCCTTCGGTAAAGGTGAATTCATGCCTGAACTTCCTGCCCACTGCCTCAAGCACCTTTACCGCCTCAGCGGCAACCTCGGGGCCGATGCCGTCGCCGGAGAGAAGCGCGATCTTAAATTGCACCTGAAACCTCCTCTATTCCTTCAGCCTCGTAGCCTCTTCAGCTATCCTCAATATTCTAGCCCGCGTCTCCTCCACGCTCTCCCTCCCTGTATTCAGTATGTGGCAGGTAGCGAAGTTGAACAGCTTCTGGAAGAACTCAGTCTGTAAAGCAGTCCTCTCCTCGTTTCTCACAAGAAGGTAGGGGTTATAGAATGGCTCAGACTTTTTCTTGCCCCACTCTTCCTTAGTCCCACCGCCGGGGAGAACCATGAAATCGCCTTTCTTGAGAATCTCGATAGCCTCATCAGGCTCCAGCTTTCGCTCTGGAAGGGCGTAATCATCCCTGGTCAGCAGGATAACGCTCCTTATTCTTGTCGTATAGATGAATTTATCAAGCCCGCCTATCCACTTGGGATCGACGATGGCACGAGAGTTGGCCACGCTGGCATAGTCATCGCCCACATTCTCCAGCTTGCAGTGGTCAAGCAATTCCGCAAGGTTGGGGAAGGACTGCACAATGTCAGTTCTGAGGTAGAACTTTCGTTCCGAGATGGTCGCTGAGGCCCTGCCATGTAATGTCCCGCCTATGTAGTCCACATAGCACCAGTCGTCACTATGTATCCTGGCATTGGGCACAGTGAGCATTAGCCCATAGGAGTGGGTGCTCTTGCCGGTCCCTGTGGGCGCAATTATTGCTATACCGCAGCCGCCGATGTCAACCACAGCGGCATGGATGCTGTGGATGTTGCGCTGCATCTCCATTATGTCAGCAACCATCCCAAGTGCCCAGCTCTTGCACTGCCCGTAGTAGTCAGTGTTCACGAACACCGCGGTCTTGCTCTCTGAGCAGTAGTAGGCATGGGGCTTCTCTCCCTCAACACCTGTTACGGCATAGATGATCCCGTGAGGCTCTGTCCCCTCAAGCGGTGCCGGGAACCAGTTCTCGATCCAGAAGTCTATCAGATGGTCGCTATTGGTCACCAGCTGAATGATGACGCCGTCGATGCTGGCATTCCACGTATGTAGCCTGTTGTAGGGGATGTTCTCTTTTGCCATTGTTACCAGCCTGTCCATCTGCTTTTTGCGGACACTTGTATCCCCATCCACCCTTCTGCTCACCACCGTTTTTACATTGCTCAGTCCTCTCATCGCTGCTTCACCTTTCATTTAGCCCCTAGCTTCTTCCTGGTATGTTCGATGAGCCCTCCTGCCGAAATAAGCTCCAGCATGAAATCGGGGTAGGGCTTGGCCTGATACAGCCTGTCTTTTGTGATGTTCCTGATCTTGCCGCTTTCGAGCTCCACCTCCAGGGTGTCTCCCGCCTCGCTCTCATCAGCAGCCTGGGGACATTCGAGGAGGGGGAGGCCAATGTTGATGGCGTTTCGGAAGAAAATGCGGGCGAAGCTCTTGGCAATGACGCAGGAGATGCCCGAGGCCTTGATGGCGATGGGGGCATGCTCCCGCGAGGAGCCGCAGCCGAAATTGGCGCCGGCGACGATGATGTCGCCCTTTTCGACCTTTTGGGCAAATTCGCTATCTATACCCTCCATACAATGCTTCGCCAGCTCCCCGGGCTCAGTTAGGGTGAGATAGACGCCGGGGATGATGACATCGGTATCGACATTGGCGCCGAATTTATGGACTTTGCCTCGTAGTCTCAAGTGTTGCTCTCCTTGTGACAACTAGTTCGTTTCTAGGCCTAAACGCCTTTTCTCCTCCTCAAATTGCTTTTCATACTGCTCGAGTTGAACTCGAATCGCATCGAGGACTACCTCTACATCGTCAGCACCGACCATATCTATAGAATAACTAGAAGAATTATAAGCCGAAGAGTATGTGTTCAAAATGTTTGCTATTGCTCTGGTAAGCTCTTCCAACTCTGCTAGTTTGATAGGAAAATCTCTGAAGACATCAACTTGCCTAAGGCCGAATTTCTCGTCTATATGAGCACCTTTCTTATCCCTCCAAGTAATGATATTTTCAATGACTTGCCTAAAGTTAAGAAGTTGGTTTCTGTGGTTTTCGACATCTTCGAGACTCACAGGACGATGGCTTTTAACTTGATTTTCATAAAATGAATCTTTGGCCATACGTTGCGAAAAGGCCTTGGTAGAAAAGAGATCCAGATTGTTCTCAATAAAATCCAAGAATTTCCAAACAGTAATAGAACCCGTCTGTTTCTTAAGCAGCCTAGACACGTGCATTAGCCCAGCATCTAGATGAGCTTTGATCGTAAAACTAAAAAAACCTGGAGCTTGATTGAGTTCATCAAAGTAGTCTTTTCTAGCTTCTTGGAGGCGCTTATACAACCCAAAATGCATGCGCGCATTTATTATTTCCCCAATGAGCAGGTTGTAATATTTTTCATACTTGCTCTCTGCCTTCACCCCCGCACCTCCTCCGGCCCCCCAATCCTCCCCAGTATCGCGCTGGCAGCGGCGATTGCCGGGTTTGCCAGATAGACCTCTGACTTTGTGCTCCCCATGCGGCCGACAAAGTTGCGATTGGTGGTGGCGATGCAGCGCTCACCGGCGGCTAGAATACCGAGATGTAAGCCGCCGCAGGGACCGCAGGTGGGCATGGTCACTGTGGCCCCGGCCTGGATGAAGGCCTCCACCAGACCCTCCCGCAATGCCTGAAGATATACCTCCTGGGAGCCGGGGATGACAAGGCAGCGCACCTCGGGGTGCACCTTCCGCCCCTTCAGCACCTGAGCCGCCAGCCGCAGGTCTTCGAGGCGCCCATTGGTGCAACTGCCAATTACCGCCTGGTCGATCCTCACCTCACCCACCTTGCTTATCCCTTTGGTGTTGGAGGGCAGGTGGGGGAAGGCAACCTGGGGCTCGATGGCAGATACATCATACTCTATGACCTCTTCGTATTGGCTATCCGCATCGGGCTCATAAACCTGGTAAGGACGCCTGGCTCGCGACTTGATATATTCAGCGGTCTTGCTATCCACGAGGAAGAGGCCCACCTTGGCCCCGGCCTCGATAGCCATATTGGCCATGGTGAAGCGACCATCCATGGAGAGCCCTGCGATGGCCTCGCCGTGAAACTCCATCGCAGCATATAGCGCGCCATCGACCCCGATATCCCCGATGGTGTATAGGATGAAATCCTTAGCCGTGACCCATCTCCCCGGCTTTCCATGATAGACGAATTTTATCGTTGTCGGAACCTTCATCCATATCTCGCCGGTGGCCATAGCTGAGGCGATGTCGGTTGAGCCCATCCCAGTGGCAAAGGCGCCTAAGGCGCCGTAGGTGCAGGTATGGGAATCAGCGCCGACAACCACGTCCCCGGGCAGCACCAGCCCCTGTTCCGGCAGCACCACGTGCTCTATGCCGAACTTGGAACAATCGAGGTAGAGAAGCCCCTGCTGGTGAGCGAAGTCCCGGAGAAGCTTTATTCGCTCGGCGGCGAGCGTGTCCCTTGCCGGCGCGTTGTGGTCCGCTACCATCACTACCCGCTTGGGGTCGAATACCGCTTTGGCCCCCAGGCGCTCAAACTCCCTGATGGCGATGGGCGCTGTTATGTCATTGGCCATAACCAGGTCAACCCTGACGGTCAAGAATTCGCCGGGGCTGACCTTCTGTTTACCACTATGGGCAGCGAGAATTTTTTCAGCTAGGGTCAAATGAGTCCTCTCTCTAGTTGCTCTCAACCGCAGCTACTAGGTGGTGAGCAGGGTTACCAGAGCCAGTAGCAGAGCAACGAGGCTTGCGCTGAGGCTTATCAGGATCAATGCCAGCAGTATCTTGAAGCTGTGCTCCAGGCCGGCGAGGCGGCGCTCGACATTTTCTTCAGCCATTCATACCTCCTACTTCTTGCCCTTTACCGCCAGCAGCCTGTTGAGGGCATTCATATAGGCTTTGGCGCTGGCAACGATGACATCAGTGGAGGCGCCGCGCCCGGTATATACCTTGCCCTCGCTCTCTATCCTGATGGTCACCTCACCGATGGCATCTATCCCCTCGGTGACAGATTTGACGCTGAATTCGGTAAGCACATTGGGCACGCCCACGATGCGATTGATCGCCTTATAGACGGCGTCCACCGGTCCCGCGCCCAGAGCGGCGTCGGCGATGACCTTGCCCTCGGGGTCGATGAGCCTCACCGTGGCGGTGGGTACGCTGCGGTCGCCACAGGAGACCTGAACCTGATCCAGATGGTAGGCCTCGGATACGGTGCGCATCTCCTCGGCCACCAGGGACTCGAGGTCACGGTCGGTTACCTCCTTCTTCTTGTCGGCCAGCTCCTTGAAAGCGGAGAAGGCGCGATTTAGCTCCTCCTCGCTCAAGGTATAGCCCAGCTCGGCAAGGCGGGCTTTCAAGGCGTGGCGCCCGCTATGCTTGCCCAGAACTAGAGCGCTGGCTGGCAGCCCAACGGTGCGGGCATCCATGATCTCATAGGTGGTGGGCTCCTTGAGGATGCCATCCTGGTGGATCCCCGACTCATGGCGGAAGGCATTTGCCCCGACAACTGCCTTATTGGGCGGCACCGAAAAGCCGGTAAGCTCGCTCACCAGGCGGCTGGTCTTGTAGATCTGGGTGGTGTCGATGTTGGTGGTGAGGTGGAAGAAGTCTCCTCTGGTGCGAAGCGCCATCACGATCTCTTCCAGGGACGCATTTCCCGCCCGCTCTCCAATGCCATTGATGGTGCATTCCACCTGCCGCGCGCCACAGGCAAGCGCAGCCAGGCTGTTGGCCACGGCAAGACCTAGGTCATCATGGCAGTGAACGCTGACCACTGCCTTACCTATGTTGGGCACGTTGTCAAAGATGCCCGTTATCAGCCGGGAGAACTCCCCGGGAGTGGTATAGCCCACGGTATCGGGGATGTTGACCGTCGTTGCCCCGGCATCGATGGTAGCCTTCAGTATCTGGTAGATGAACTCGGGGTTGGTGCGGGTGGCATCCATCGGTGAAAACTCCACATCTTCCAGGTAACCCTTAGCACGAGCCACCATAGCGGTGGCAAGCTCAAGGATCTGCTCACGATTCATTCTGAGCTGATGGGTGAGGTGGATGTCGGAGCTGGAAAGGAAGACGTGAATGCGCCCCCTCTTTGCCTCCTTTATTGACTCCCAGGCACGGTCCACCGCTTCGGGGTTGGCATGGGCCAAGGCGCAGATGATGGGCTCCCTCACCTCCCTGGCGATGAGGCGCACCGACTCGAAGTCGCCGGGGGAGGCAATGGGGAAACCAGCCTCGATGACATCGACCTTCAGCCGCTCCAGCTGATGGGCAATCTCCAGCTTCTCATCGATGTTGAGGGTTGCCCCTGGACATTGCTCTCCATCTCTCAGTGTGGTGTCAAAGATTATCACCCGCTCCATTTTCATACTCCTAACGGTTGGTCTTTGCCCCTATCTGGTAAGAGTTTCGCTCATCCCCCAAGCCAGGGCATCATCGCCCTCAGCTTCTTGCCCACTTCTTCGATCTCGTGCTCTGCCTCGCGTCTGCGGTACGCATTGAAGCTGGGGCGCCCCGCCTGATTCTCCAGTATCCATTCCCGGGCGAAGGTGCCATCCTGAATTTCGCTTAGTATCTGCCACATCTCCTCCCGCACCAGATCGTCGATCACCCTCGGCCCGCGGGTATAGTCGCCATATTCTGCGGTATCACTCACCGAATAGCGCATGTAGCTCAGCCCCCCCTGGTAGATGAGGTCGATGATGAGCTTGAGCTCATGGAGACACTCGAAATAGGCGATCTCAGGCTGATAACCGGCCTCGACCAGAGTTTCAAAGGCTGCCTTTACCAATGAGGAGATGCCGCCGCAGAGCACCACTTGCTCCCCGAAGAGGTCGGTCTCGGTCTCCTCGGCGAAGGTGGTCTCTAAGACCCCGGCCTTGGTGCAGCCGATGCCTTTGGCATAAGCCAGGGCGATCTCCTTTGCCCTGCCCGACGCATCCTGGTGGATGGCGAGCAGCGCTGGGGCGCTTGAGCCCTCCTGATAAAGGCGGCGCAACATGTGGCCCGGGCACTTGGGCGCTATCATAGTGACATCGACTTCAGGGGGTGGGATTATCTGCCCGTAGTGGATGTTGAAGCCGTGAGCGAACATAAGCATATCCCCTTTTTCAAGCCCCTTTTCAATCGAGCTGTAATACACCTCGCGGTGAAGCTGGTCAGGGACGAGCATCACGATTATATCGGATGCCCTTGCCACCTCATCAGCAGTGGCTACCTTAAGCCCGGCCGCAGCGGCATTTCTCCACGGCTCGCTATCCTTGAGCTCGCCCACCATGACCTGGCAGCTGCTCTCCTTGAGGTTCAGGGCGTGGGCATGCCCCTGGCTGCCAAAGCCGATGATGCCGATCTTTTTGTCCTTAACGAGGTCTAGGTTTGCGTCCTTATCATAATAGATCTTGGCCATGGCTTACTCCTTATAGGTTTGATACTTCATCGGTGCTCTTTATCTTCTTAGCCCGGGACGCCTCCCTGGGAGGCTTTGCCTCCTCCACTATGAGGGGACCTGCCACTCCCCGGGTCATGGCGATAAGCCCGGTGCGCGCTACCTCCTTAATGCCGAAGCCCTTGAGCAGGCGAAACAGGGAATCGATCTTATCCTCATCGCCGGTAACCTCAACGGTAACCGAGCCTGAGGCTACATCTACAATGTTTGCCCTGAAGATGTCCACGATCTGGATGATCTCGCTCCTGGTGGCTGGGGCAGCCTTTACCTTGATCAGAGCCAGCTCCCTTGCTACCGTGCTCTCATCGGTGATATCGCTAACCTTGACCACGTCGATGAGCTTATCCAGTTGCTTTCTCACCTGCTCCACTGAGGCGGCGGTGCCATCGACCACGATGGTCATCCGCGACAGCCCGGGCAATTCGGTATGCCCCACGGCGATACTTTCGATATTAAAGCCGCGCCTTCGAAAAAGGCTTGCTACCCGGTTCAACACCCCGGGTTTATCTTCTACCAACGCAACTAAGGTGTGTTTAGCCATTATCCTGCTCTAACCTCCTCCCCATGTTCCTCTATGATCTCGGCCAAGGCGGCACCTGGGGGCACCATGGGGTAAACATTCTCCTCAGGCTCAACCACGAAGTCGATAAGGAAGGGCCCATTGTGCTCCATGGCCCGCTCAACAGCAGGCATTACCTGGAGCCTATCTGTTACCTTGATGGCGGCGATGCCATAGGCCTCTGCTACCTTGACGAAGTCCGGGCCAGAAAGGGACGTTGCTACATAGCGACGCTGATAGAAAAGTTGCTGCCACTGCCTCACCATGCCCAAGAACCGGTTATTGATTATGGCTATCTTTACGGCGAGATTCTCCTGAACCACGGTAGCCAGCTCCTGGATCGTCATCTGAAAGCCGCCATCGCCGGCGATGCACCAAACAGTTTCCTCAGGGCAGGCAACCTTGGCGCCAACGGCTGCCGGCAGCTCAAATCCCATGGGGCCCAAACCCCCAGAGGTGATTAGAGTATTGGGCCGTTCATAGTGGAAGTAGCGGGCAGCCCACATCTGATGCTGCCCCACGCCGGTGACGATGATGGCATTGCCCCCGGTTATTTCATAGATCTGCTGGATCACATATTGAGGAAGCAGGCACTCCGTTCCCCTGATCGTTGTCGACGGGTGCTCTCGCTGCCACTCCTCGATCTGGGAGATCCAGTCAATGCGGCTCTGGGGAATGATCTGCTTATTAAGGGCTGATAACACCTGAGCTACGTCGCCCACAATGG
>Ga0315296_10003232_pt1 | contig 13681 bp, 12 predicted proteins | sample YL17G14_18_MG_FD_203921 | JGI IMG/M metagenome (GOLD analysis project Ga0315296, IMG submission 203921) | Sediment microbial communities from Yellowstone Lake, YNP, Wyoming, USA - YL17G14_18 | ecosystem: Environmental > Aquatic > Freshwater > Lake > Sediment | place: USA: Wyoming | collected... | reverse complement strand
AAGAGCCGGGCCAAATCCTCGGTGCCGAGGCACTCGAAGTTCGGCTGCTTGAGGTTGTCGGACTCCCGCAGGATGGCCTGATGGATGGCCACGGTCTGGGCGGCGATGTGCTCGGGCGGGTTATACAGGGATGAGATGTCCACGGGGGGCATTGTAGCCCACGCCCCAGTCGCCGGCAACCTCGTCGCTACTGGCGAACGTCGTCCGGCTACAGCCATCCCCTTGCGAGGACGGATGCCGCTGCAGTAGAGCGCGGAGAGAGTGGTTATGAAGAGGGTTGCGCCTGGGGAGCCAGATGCTCTGTATAAAAGACCTTGCGCTCTTGGTTTGGGGTTGGTAGAGAATGGTCCATGAACACGACCAAGAGCGTATTGTCGGTGGCGGGGGAGGCGCTGGCGTCGGCCGAGAGGAGGTCGGCGTTCGCCCAGTGCCGGCGGTTGTCGGGCGTGGTCTGCGCGGCGTCGAATTTGGCGCGGACGATCCGCCAGGCGCGCAGCATCCTGCCGGCCGCGCGCCTCGACGCCTCAAACCACGTCATCGGGTTCCACCACGCCATGCTTACACCATCCCCGGCTGGATCATCTTCACGCGGACGAACGCCTTGGCCGGGTTCCGCTGGACAGCCGTCTTGCCGGCCAGGTACTTGTCGGCCTCGATCTGGTCCTTGAGGCCATGGCGCTTCACGCGCACGCCGTCGGCGCTGGCCTCCTCGGGCCCCTCAGCGTTCTCGCGGATCGCGTCCGTCAGGTCTTCCGCCACTGTGCATGCTCCCCTTCACTACCTACCGTCGCCCGGACCAAGATGTCCGGCTGGCGACGGACGTGCGTGGGCTTCGGGATCGGTCGCAGGAGGCGCCCACAAACGATGTCGGCCCGGCAACGCGTCCCACAGCAGATCGGCAGCCGCCGACATGATCGGACTGGAAACATCCTCCAAGACTGCTATCATGGCGTCCGCAGGAGGCAACCGTGTCCGCCACCAGCCAATCTTGGCCGGCCAAAGCCGAAGCATCCGAGGCGAATCGGGCGCTCAAGTCGCTCAAGGATCCGGCGTCCCCGCGAATGATTCTTGAGGTGTGCGATCTCCGCGCCGCTTCTGCGCGGCCGTGGTGGCGATGCAGACCCCGAGTGATGCTGGCCGGCGCAGTTCGTCCTTCTGTAATCGGGGCCTTGGCGTGGTCGGGGTTTGGGCTGCTGACGTGCGAGGCCTTGCTCTGGCTACGGCCTGACCTAGCCATCGACTGGCCTGCAATCCTTACTGCGCTCGTGGCCGTGCTTACACCCCTGGTATCAATAACCATTCCACTCGCCGTGCACGCCGTGCGGCAGCGGGGGCGGCTCGTGGCCGAATACTACTCGCAGACATGTCGGCTCAATGTGTTCTGCGGCGTTGCTGTGGCTGGCCTGCTCCTGGGCATTGCCAGTTTGATCTGCTTCCGCCTGACTTCAGATCAGGCACCTGACCGCTGGGCCATTGCGCTAGGACCATCAGTGGCGCTCGGCCTTACGGTGGCCAGCATGGTCGGCTTGGCATACATCCTCTTCGCCACACTTGCTTGCACTGGTCCCGATGGACGGCTTCGGGCGAGCCGATTCCTGGCCGCTCGGCTCGCAGGGAAGGCGATTCAGGGGAGGAGCCTTGAGGAAGAACTGACCCTCGTTTACGCCGACTTGGCCCTTCTCATGGCAGACGCTGACCTTGCTTCCTTCAGGGCACTGGTTCAGTCGTTGGCTCAGGTGCCTCGGTGTTACACAAGATTCGCTGCGAGGCTGGACGGGCTCCAACTGGAACTCCTTTGGGGTTCCCATATCGACGTAATGGGCCACGTGGTTGGCAGGGGCGCTTACAGCACTTCTGCCAGCAAGCATGGGCCAATTGCTGCACGTTTCGCAGACGAACATGCTCAAGCTCTTTCAGGGGAACTCATGGCCTGCGTCGGAGGTGCCGACCCGCAGAACCTCGCAGCGGCGTCACGCACAATCCAGTGGTTCTACGGCCTTCTGCACTCAGCCAAGAGTGACCAGAACCTTCCGCGCGAAGTGAGCGATGCGCTCTACGGGCTTCGGGGTTCAGCCGCGTTCTACTACTTGCTGCCAGAGTCTTTGCTCGGACACCTGCCTTCTCAAACGGACGCGGCAACCACAGCCAGTATTATCCAGATTCTTCAGCGCGGAATAATGGCGCTGGTGGTCGAAGCAGCCGAGCGAAAGGACCACGACATTGTGGACGCCGTGTCGAAAGGCGTTGCCGACCTCTACGCCGCAGCCGAGAAACGGCTGTCTGACCTGGGAGAATCTCGTGCCGCCAAACTCGTCGCATACGATTACTGGATTCTCTTGGGCCACTTCGTTGCTCACGCTATCGACGGCGCGGAAGGCGCCTGGGGAACGGCAATGGCACTTCATGAACCCTTCAAGCAATGCCAGCCGCTCGACCTCATGAAAACGTTCGTGAGTCTGCCTGAGCCCACCTGGGATCATCCCGTCTATGTCCAGCAGCAACAGGCGCGGAGCGCGTGGATCAGAATCAATCCCGTTACCCACTCAGGAAGTGGCGCTTGGGCTATCGGCCACCCCGGCGGCGAGTTGAACGCGGCCTTCGCGTTTCTCATCGCGCGTTCCTGGCGGATGCTTCAACCAGCACCGGCTGTTGTGCCATGTCCACATGATCTGGGCGAGGTGAAGAAACGGCTCGACGGGATTTTCGCCAAGGCGGATGGATGGCAACTGAGTTTGCTCGATCAAGACAAGCCAACCGTTCACCGGTGGCTCGATGATTGCACTGCTGCCCACAGGGCAATTGAGTCAGCGAAGTACCTTGCCACGCCTCTGTCCGAGACCAAGAAAAGGGAGTTCGAGCAGAACCTGCGAGCGGGCTTCTGGGAAGGTGCAGTACTCTTGCAGCATATTTCCACGTTAGTGTCGGAACCTGCCGATGGTGGTGGGATGCTCCGATGCTGGGCCATACATGGGCCACGGTCACTGTATTTCGGCGACGGCCCTGATCCTGACATTGCACGGTTCGGTCACGATGCGGGCGCGGATGTGGCTACGTCCATGCACCAGGTGGTCATCCGCCGATGGTGCGAGGCTGTCACCGCCTCACCTGTCAGGCCTGTTAATCTTGAGCGTAGCATGGTCGAGGCTTCCGACTGGCTCGGCCCACAAGAGGGATGGGACGGGTTGATTGTGGTTGTCGGCCCTTACGAATTGAAGGCACGGGTGGAAGCCCTTCCGGATTACCGGCCACATGCTACTCAGGCCGACTACAGCCGTGAGTTTTTTGGCACGCACCGCGGCCATCCGCTTCTCTGGCTAAGGACGGACCAGGACGACGCAACACGCAGATTTTATGCCTTCCGCCTGTCGGCCCTGCGAAGGGAGGGGGCCGGGGGCGGAGCCGCGCCTTCTGATGTTGATAGGAGCGTTTGGCCCAAAGTGATATTCAAGGAAGCAGGGGACCTGGCGGCGGAATATCGAGATCAAGGCCAAGACCAGGACGCTCAAGAAGTCGCCAAGAGGCCTGGGGATGTCTATGTAATAGCCGAACTCGGCCACCTATCCGATGCCATGCCAGAAGGCCGCATGTGGGATGTATCGGAGGGCACCGCGCCACCTACAAGCACAGGGAACCCCTGACGCTAATGCTCCGCGTTCTCGGCTGGTGACGACGCTGCAATCCGTCACGGGTACTGTAAACTCATCCGACCCGCTCGCGTGTAATCATGTGGCGTCCACAGTGGCAGCACTCTAGGTCGCGATTGTCGTTGTTGCTTGGCCATCGCTTGCGGCTGGTTATTGCCGCGACGTCCTCGCCAGGGGCGGATTTGCCGCGCAGAATCTGCGACTTCCTGAATGGCTTCCGGAATATAACTTGCACGCCCAGCATGTTGCCAAGAACATCGCTTGCCGGGCAACCCGAAGTTAAGGCAATGGAGAACCGCGGCAGTGTCCTTTGGGCATTCGCGGCAGGAGAATGCTGTGGTCCGCAGAAGTGAGACACTTGGCCAATTCTGGAATCTACCTTGCTTATTGCAGCGTTCCGAAATAGAATCCAGCTCATCGTGAAGATTCACGGGAAAGCCGAACCCCACACTCTGAAGCACGCGTACTTTCTGGACACGATACCGGCCAACTGTCGTAAGGACCAATATCATCCGGGCGCGAGATGACGACCAAGCGCGCTCTCTATAGTGGTGCCTGAGACTTGCCAAGGAACACCGTGAGCGCGTTCCAGAGAGAGATCTCCCCAATGAAGCGACGGAAGAGAACCACGCGCCTGCGACCGGCCATGATGTCCTTCCCCGCAGTGTCCCATGTGCGCTCGGCCATATCCAGATGCTGCGCCGCCTCCCGCCGTCGTTGCTTCTTGGGTTTCTTGTCAAGCAGGAACACGACTAGCGCCCGGTAGGCGCATGTGTTGCCAACCTGCACGTTGTTTTGGGTCAACTGGTATGCTCTTTCAATCTCATCCAATCTTTCCTCGATCTGCATACGGTCGAGTGTCGCGCCCGCTAGCAGCTGCGCCTCAAGATACCGCAGCCAGTAATACTCTCCATTCATCAAGTCAGAGTTGCTCGCGATCCGGTCGTATTGGCGCACAACTGAGCGGAAGAAGGACCTCAGTAATCGTACGGCACCGTCGCCCAAGAGCAGCAGATAGTTACCCCAGCTGTGCAAGAGGTCTGCCCGGTAATACGTAGCAAGTGCGGACAGGCGTTGCCGTTCTGTGTCCTCCCCAGCGCCGACCCCGCGTTTCAACAGCCGCAACCCCCTCAAGATGGCAAACGGGATACCTAGCACACGCCACGGCTTCAGAGGGTTCGGTCGCTTGGCAAGGCATAGATACTCGTAACCCAGCCAGACCGTGTCGCAGCCAACAGGCTGCTTCGCGGCCTGCTTCAGGCGGATCACTTGGCGTGTATGCGTTATTGCCGACTCGAGGTTACTCCGGGTGTGCTCAGTGTGGCCTATGATATCCTCCACCTGCCATGCTAGACGAGGGGTCGCGCGGACTAATGGCTGGTTTCGGAGCCAGACCGGCAGCGACTCACTGAGTACTCCCGTTTGTTGTATCAGCATTGCGAGCGACAAGACCGTCTTGATAGCAACAGGGTCAGATGGTCCACCACTGGCGACGAACGGTGTGGGGTCGGGCGGGTCCGGTTGTTTCTCGCATACAGGTGGTGGCAAGGCTTGAACGCCGAGTTCGTCTAGCAAGTCACTCAAGAAGTGTTTCAGGGGACCCACAAGAAGAACAGATTCTGGGCCGCACCTCTTCAGCAACGGGACAACCCGATTACGCAGCGGGTCAGATCCTTCAAGCCCTCCCGTTGGCAGACGACGGTTGGCCACATCTTCGTCGGAAGCGTGTTGAACCCAGATGATGCGTTTGAGCAGCGGCTGTAGCCTGGCGAGGATTGGAAACACGTCCCAGTCATTATCACTATATCCTGCCACTAGAACCACCGGGCACCGTGAGAGGATGCGGCGAAAGATGTCCACGTTGGGCGTAGCAGGCTGACTGCCAACTTGAGAGAGTGTCGCCGACAGAAAAGAGTATGGGTCAGATGATGCGTGCTCCGGCGCAAAAGAACCATGAGGCTTGGCGATCCGAAGTACGGCGGGCCCCTTGCCGTACTCGAAGGATTGGTTTGTGAGTGGGCATTCGGTTGAACATGCCGCTCCAGCAGCTGCCACGGCTTCCTCCAAGAGAAGGTCGAAATTCAGTGTAATGCACCACGGTAGGAATCCATTGCGAGTGATCGCGGCAATCGCTGCGTGATTGGAGTTCCAGCAGCGGCTGTTGAGCACACCGAGATACGTCATGGCGGGGCAGCCGTGGGCCCTGTGGAGCACGTCCAACACGCGCTCGAGGCGTGCGGCGTGCAGAACACCCTTCGCAATCTGAAGATCCTGTTCCGAAGGAGGCGGCCGAATCTCGTCAACAGCTAGTGCCAGTGATCTCCATAGTTCATCGGATAGGGGCCTCAGCAGGTCGTCTGCAAGCGCCAATCTGGATGGCGGATCAACCGATAGACCCGCCCCGAACAAGGGTACAAGAAGCCGTGCGCGGAGATGTCCGGCCACCGCCTGAACAAGAGACGCATAGGGCTCACCCTCTCGCACAAAAACCTGCTGTAGGCCCTTCCTCATGTACCCAGCCTCCCGGAAAGCAACGTCTGCGAGGGTATGTATAGTGCGGTCCAGACTCTTTGGCAACAGCCACATCGCGTCCTAGGGTACGATGAAACACGGAGGCTCCCGGCTACTGGCGAATGTTCGCCAGTCTCCGCAACGTACGGGCGGTTTCTGTCCGAGTCCGCAACCGGTTGCCGATACTCTCCCAACGGCACCCGCCACGTTAACCAACTGGGGTTGTCAACCAGAGAGTCCGAGATTTTGAAACGGTTGCTGTTGCCCATCAACGGCAACCCTTACCGGCGCTCCCCATGACCCGCTAGACAGAGGGCGCGGCGGCGCGGGCGGGGAGCGAGAAAAGGGCCGTAGTTATTGGCCGAAACGCGAAAACCCCGCCGGCTCTCGCCAGTGGGGTTCTCCGTTAACCAACTCGACCACGGATTCCGTGGAAAAAGTCTTGGCTCCCCGGACGGGACTCGAACCTGCAACCAAGTGGTTAACAACCACCCGCTCTGCTGTTTCGGCAATCCGCGGGAGGGGTAACGAACTATTCGGCGGGGTGGTTGTCGCGACAACCGCTCGAAACGAGAGAACAGGGGTTCCCCAAGAGCCGGAAGACCCCGTTGCAGTGTGGCCAGGTTGATATGCAGATATTAGATCGCACGATACGCAACATCTGCGGTCCAACCCGACAGATCAGCTCGCCTTGGCCTGCTCCAAAGTGTCCTCTCCGATGTCCCTCGCAGTGACCTCAAAACTCACTTGGAGCCGGCCGTCCTTCAGAAGCAGTTGTTGACCAGGGCCTTGCCTGGGCACGAGGGCCAACCTCAAAATGAGAGGCTGAAGTCTCTTGGTATCAACCGCGAGCCTCAACATGCAGTTCAATCTGTCCAGTTGGTTCTTCGCGCGTTCCGCCCGGTCTTTCTCCCATTTCTCTTCCGATGTACGGATGACCAGATCCAACTCTTTCGCTCCGAACTTGAGCACGAAAACCTCGGCTTGTCCAGAATCCGCAGGGAGAAGCTGAAGCTCCTGAAACGTTGGGCGCCCCCAGCACTGAAGCTCGTCGACCACGTACAAGAGGAAGGACAGCGGGTCAAACTGAAGATGGTAAATATCGGGACAGGTGTGGAAAGCCATGGCCCGGAGAATCTCCCGTCTCAGCAGGAACTGCCTTGCATCTTCATGGCTCAGGGCGCCAAACGGGTCCTGGGAAAGATCCGACTCGAGGAAGTAAACGAGCGCCTTGCTGACAAGAAGGGCGCTGACAATGCCGTGCTGAAGTCTGTCGAATGATTTCAACAGCTTGAGATAGTACTTGTTCTGCAGGTGGGTCTGAAACCGAACGACGCCATCTGCGTGCCGGTCACTCGCAGGCCTTGACGCCATGAGCTTAACAATAGTGTCGTAGAATGGCAGGGCCTGCTGCGTGAACCCAAACCGCAGGTCCCCCGTGGGTACTAGGCCAAGCCCCCCAAGGGTGTCCCGCGTTCGTCTGTTGATCATCTCGATGGCTGTGAGCGGGTAGCCAATATCGTGACAAAGCGCCGCTATCGCCCACATGCATTCCCATTCAAGGTCAGCAATCTGCGAGTTGAACTCCTCGTCAGCCGACAAACGGGAACTCAGCGTCTCTCTGAGCAAACCATGGCCCAGAACCCAAACGCGGAACGCATGTGCAATGTGATCCCTGTAGGTTTCGGGGGAGGCACCGTAAAGAAGCCCCTCGAAACTGGCGAACTTCGTGAACACGTCCTCCAGCTGACTGACTCCGAGCGATTGGCTATGGAAAAAAGAGCGGAAGTCGATACGGCTCTCTCTGTCCCACTCCCGCGAGTCGTGTTCCTTGAGTTTCCTGAGCGCGTCGGTAAGAACCAGTGGCCAGAGCTGCTTCAGGGCAAGAGCCTGATACCGAAGGTCCTGACCTCCAAGGCCGCCAATGAGGGCCTTCGCCTCATCGTCCAAGTAGGCAAACTCGACGGTTCTTCTCACGTATGCGACGAGAATACCATCAGCCGTTTCACTATCGAGACAGAAGGGAGGCTGCGGAAATGGCATTTGCAGACCTCGAACTGTTCCGTGTTCTCAGGTTCCAGTGTACTGGGCATCGCTCACAGTCTGTGGCCTCCACGCGCCGGCGAAGCGCGACAATCTTCGGCGAACCGAGCATCTTGCCAAGCGACATGGCACACGCAGAGAGCCCCCAACACCGCATCTGTACGTGCTTAAACACTTCGCAAGGCAAGACATTGCCGTCCGACTGCACCACGAGTTTGCCCGACCCCGCACGGCACGGAACGTGGTTTCCTGGGATGATCCCATTGAAAGGAGATCCCGTCCGTAGCTCCACCTTTCGTTCTTGCCGGATGTGCGTCAGTTCAGCCACAAAGGTGTCTTCCGCCTCACGCGACAGTTCGAGTTCGGGGCGGTTCACGAGCCCTCTTCCCTGTGGCACAAACCTAAGAAGGCTGACGCGTCTGATGCCCAAGTCCGAAGCCAATTCGACGAGATGCTCAAGTTGGTGAGCGTTGAGACGCATCGGGACGTAGTTCATCTCGCAAAGGATTCCAGCCTTAATCGCAGCCGTCAAGGATGCCATAAGGCACACGAAGCTTCCCGATGTTTGGGTGACCTGGTCATGAACTTGAGGCGTTGCACCATGAAAACTAAAGATGAGCTTGACCGCTGGGATTCTGCTCAGTCGCTCGAGTATCCCGCCATTTAGCGGACGGGCCTTGCCTCCCGTGTGAAGCACACCACACGTGAAAACCTCGCTCTTCATGCCAAGCTTGGCAACGGTTTGAAGTGATCTCACGAACAAAGGGGACGCCGTGGGCTCGCCGCCCCCAAAACTCACCTGTGAAGCACCAAGAGCCTTGGCTTCCTTGAGGAGGCGATGGACAACCTGCTCTTCAAGGCGAGTGTTTCGGTTTGGTTCAGAATTGGAGGAGCAGTGTAGGCACGCAAGGGGGCACCAATCAGTCAGTTCCAGAACGAGCTCTGAAAGGGTGTTCATTGGAGTCACCCGCACCTCAAGCACATCTTCAGCCTACACCGCAGGCTTTTTCCTGTCAACCGCTTTTATGCCACTGCTTGGAGTTCGATTCACACCACACTCAAGATATAGGGCCTGGCTTCTCCACTTGCATGCCCAGGCAGACGCAGGCACAAGATGCTCTGCAAATGCAGCGTGCGTCGCCCCTTAACCGTAAGCCAGTTCTTTGAGCCGTCCATTTAGCCGCCACTTCGGCGGAAACCAGTATTCGACTGGGTCGGAGTTCGGCCGAAATGCCTGCTTGATGCGTGTTCGCCCACTCAACCCGCGAACGTCTGGGTAAGCGGCTCGGGCATACTTGTCTACCTCACAGAAGAGGTTCTGGCAATCGATAAGCTGAAGCGGCCTCCCCAGAAGGGAGGGGAAGTCAATGCCCCTCAGCCGAAACTCTTCCTCCTGGCGGTCCGCAACCCTCTTGATGAGTTCAGCCTCATTGAGTCCGCCCAGATCCCGGAAGCACTTATGAATCCCGTCTCGGGCTCCGGGGCCCGGGACGACGAACTCCATCTCCGAGAAGTTCGTCAATTCGCCATAGTTGATGTCGGTAGCAAACTGGTAAGCCAGAAAGTCGCCGATCGTCGGGTACGTCTTGAGCAGTTCGAAAGCCTCCCGCATGGAACGCGCCTCTGCCAGGCGCAAAGGCAAGTCCTCCCCCATCATCTGCTCAACCAGGCGGAGATGGTTGCGATGCTTCTTGGCGTGGCCGAACTCGTTGCGGCCTGAAGGCATCATGTAGGCGGCTGAGTAGATCCGTTGTCCCCTCTGAAGGGCCCGCGTCAGGATTTTGTTATAGGCGTTGAAGGCGTAGCCCGCCCACGTCACCTCACCTAACTCTTCCGAAAGGAGCTGCCACGTCTCGGTCTTATTGAAAAGCTTGAACAGGATGGTCCGGAAGAATACCTCCACTGGCTCACGCGGCCCGCTATAGATGACCTTGCGGACCAGGAACTGACTGACCCGATCCAGGATACGGTAGGTGTTGGTGAAGCGGTACTGGCGGAGGATGGGATCATCTGTCCAAGGTGGTGAAGCCCCGCGCAGTCTGTTGAAGAAGATTCTCTGTCTTTCGGCGGCGAACTGCCAGTAGGTGTCAAAGACAACCGTAGGCTTGGCTGGCGCCCACCGCTGCGAGGCCGCCGGGTCGGCCTTTAAGAGATCTCCTCCCTTCACGCTACCCTGGCCCTCCGCGAAGCCCTCTCCATTTACACTCCAGAGGGATGATTGACGTGTCATGCTATTGCACCTTGGGGCGGCAGGGCGCCGCGGACAAAATCGGCCAACGCTTGCACCTTGCTCTTGTTCACGTCACCCAGTTCTGCTCGGGCGACAAAACAGTTAAAGCGAACCAACTCCAGACCGAGTTCGTGCGCCATGAATGCGCCCAGGTGGCAGAGACCGAGGTAGTTTCCGTAGCCGCGGTCAAAGATGTATTGGGTCGGATAGAAGGCGTTGACGGCCAAGCCGTTGCTGTCATCGTAGGTGAAACTGACCTGCTGCAAACACGGAAATCCGAGGCGGGGCTGTCGGTTGTGGTCCGTTCTCGGATTGAAGCAACTGGCTTGAAGAGCGGACTGACGCGGCCGCCGACCCTGGTTCGCGCAGAAATGCCAGAGGTCGATGATGTGGGCAAGCTGATTCACCGCTTGCGGATTGTTGGCGGTCCCGTATTCGAACTGCATCATCCGTTCAAAGTACAGTCCTCGCCGGTTTCTGGAATCCCTGGCCTTGAGGCGTGGGACGAGCTTCTCCAGACACCAGGCGAAGAATTGGCCATGGGGCGGACGGCCCCGGCGCACCCACGGCTGGTAGGGGAAAATCACGAAGCCTGAAATCGCAACCGAGTTCCTGGAACGGGCTTGAAGCGCCTTGTCCACCTCTGCCCTGATAGCCTCGTCTTCCTCGGGCTCGCCCCGTCGAAAGCCGGTTAGGGTAATGGCCAAGGGAGCGGGACTTGCCGAGGGCCTGTCCACGAGTTCGATAAAGGCCCTGCCCCAAGCATATGACAAGTTTGTCTCACTGATCAGCACTGGTTTGGTCGTTGTCATCAGGATCCTCGAAATGCCGGAACATGCTCCGACCGATGTACCCTTTACGGGAAACGCGGACGTTGACTGCCCAATCGGAACCCGGCAGATGAGCCCGCTCAGTCCCCGGAGTATAGCCCTGCACGATTGTCCCTAAGTCATGTTCGCCGACGGCCCGCACAACCTTACCCTCTGTGATAGTCCCTCTGGGCAGAATTGCTGTCTCTCCGACTTGAAGGTCCGCCGCAACCTTGGTCCAGTGCTGATCGACAATGAGGAGCCGGGGCGTCGAGTCTTCGCCCAAGAGCGAAATCCGCAATTGTTTGGGCGACTCATGGAGTAACTTCTCCGCATGGTTAGCCGACAGGATCTGTAGCGCCCATCGCATGTGCTGAATTAGCGTCTCGTACCCGACACCCAGTTGGCCAGCCACAATATAGGCCTGCAGCGGCGTACACGGTGCCAAATCCCAACCACGGACTACAAAAGCCGCTTCAACAGCCCGTCTGGGCATCAGAAGATAGCCGGCAAATATATCCGCTAGCCGCTCCTTGGGGTCTTTGTTCTTCGCTGGCGCCGTGTTGGAGAGGAGTTTATCCACCCTGGTGCCATGGCCGAAGACATGGTGGCCGTACTCATGCGCACAGGTGGACGCTTGGCGGCCTGCAGGCCGTTCGGAGGAAACCACGATAACGGGCGGGTCCGTCTTATAGTACATCCCCTCCATGCTGGGAACGGGCCAGAACTTCACCTCTGTACCCCGTCTTTCGACCAGGTCGTAGACGCAGATGGGATCGGCTGCACCTACCCCTGCCTGGCGGCGTTCCTCCAATGCTTTGCGAAGGGCCTGTCTGGCCATGAGGGTTCGGTTCGCCGTCACGAGTGACCTCCCCGACCCCGAAGTGTACGAAGCAGTTTCAGCACAACGTCAATATCGTTCTTCTTCAGCTTCGCCAATTCCCTGGCTGCCAGTTCCATGCTGGCGGTCGTCCCGTTTTCTTCGCCGCTTTCCTCGCCCACAAGCCAAGAGACACCCACATCATAAATCTTGGCGAACTGAGCAATCTCATCGGCCGAGACCCGCCGGCGGCCTGCTTCGATTTCGGAGACCGTTGGGCGATGCATATTCAGCAGCTTGGCGACTTGCCCCTGTGACAGGCCCGCGAACTCCCGCGCCTGCCGAAGACGGGATGCCACTGTGCTTCGTTCTGGAAAATCCTTAGTCATGGCGGCTGACCTCCGTAGTTCCCGTATAGTAGGGCGTAAGCGCCTCGACGACCTCACCGAACCTTCGTGCCCGTTTGCGTCGGTCATCGACGAAGGGGTTGAAGTCGGTCGGGATGTTGAACCCGATCCCTTCTAGGTCCAAGACCCAGTCGACCCCATCCGCGCTGTCCAACCCCAGATCGCCGATTGGTCTTGTCCTATCCTGAATCTCAACGGCATCCTGGCCGAGAGAAACCAGAAACTCCCGCAGGGATTTGGCCACAACCTCCCTAATTTCGTCGCGCGTCATAGATGCCTCCTTTCTTACATAGCGTATGATTATCTTACCACCGCCGAGACACCTGTCAAGAGGAAAATCCAAGAAATCCAACTGCGGATCTTCGCTCTTCGCCCTTCCCGCTTATCCTCGGCGAACTCCACCCGCACGTTTTGGGTCTGGCAGCGTGGGCAGGGCTTCGGCCTCAGGGGGCATTCTACTCTTGCAGTCTCGTCCTTCTTCAGTCCATAGACGCGAAGCAGGGCATCATCCACGTCACGGCCGCATACTTCGCCATCAGTTCTTCGCGGTCTGGCTCGTCCTGATAGCACTTGTCTGGAGTGTATTGAATGTAGTGTTCGAGTACTGAGAACTATTCGAGACGCAGCCCGGCACCTACAGCTGTACCCTCCCGACCTTTTCTATTGGCGACCCCGTGCACAACGAGCGGTAGTAGGTGCCCATGACCACCACAGGTGCCAGAGGTATAATCAACGCATACAACTCTGAAGGAATGTCGAACGCATCGCTTCGGAAATAGTCGGCATACTCCGTAAGGCAGGCGCCGATTCGTGTCCTTGACACCTTGCCGGTGTTCCTGCTCCTGAACCCATATTGTAACATACTATCACACGTTTATTCACGTTACACGCCTTATAAGATGCGCCGGTGCTCCATGAGCGTACTGATCAAGCGGGCAGGAGGATCGCCGATTGCCCTGCGGGCCGGTTAGCAGGACTCTGTATACATTGCGAAATGTTGCTCGCCCCAGCGCTGTGAGTAGTTGCTTGTCAACCCGCTGAATGAGATCAGTATTCCAGCGGCAAGGGCGGCCGTGATTACGGATATCAGCCATACTGGAAAGAAGTTGTACGAAAATAGAGATATCATTGTTGCGCCAACTGAGACCAAACCGTATACGCGGAACGACCACAACCATCCGGCAAATACAGCTTTTCTCAGACTCTCCGGATGTCCT
>Ga0315296_10003231_pt1 | contig 13682 bp, 15 predicted proteins | sample YL17G14_18_MG_FD_203921 | JGI IMG/M metagenome (GOLD analysis project Ga0315296, IMG submission 203921) | Sediment microbial communities from Yellowstone Lake, YNP, Wyoming, USA - YL17G14_18 | ecosystem: Environmental > Aquatic > Freshwater > Lake > Sediment | place: USA: Wyoming | collected... | reverse complement strand
CGCGCATTCGATGACGACATCCGCGCCCACACCGTGAGTCAATTCCAACACACGTTTAATCCGCTCCTGAGGGGTTTTGAACTCGCGCATGTCGACAATCTCATCAGCACCCATGCGCTTCGCCATACGTAGCCTCTGGTCGACGCGGTCGATCACGATGACTTTGCCAGCGCCAGCGACCTTAGCAGCTGCTATCGCCAACAACCCTATCGGCCCAGCACCCTGCACCAAAACCGTCGCACCAATTCCAAATCCTTTTCCGGCGAATGGTATGCCTGGCATGAAAGCGCGTTCGAGTGCCCGCGTCGCCACCGCCATGGGCTCGGCAAGCGCACCGACCTCAAATGGCATGCCCTTTGGCAGTTTATAGACCCAAGATCGCGGCTCTATGTAAATGTACTCGGCGAAGCCTCCGTAGAGGTGAGGTGGATTTTTGGATGTGCGCGACCCGCCGTAGACCAAGCGACTCGTGCAGAGATTTGGATAGTGAGGCATGTTTTTGCAGTAATAGCAGCGCCCGCAGGGCAGGCCAGGAACGACTGTGACAGCATCTCCCTCGGCTAGCTCTCCACTGTGCACGACCAAGCTTTCGTTTGCATTCGAGCCAAGCTCCTCAACCACGCCAGAAAACTCATGACCGGGTATCAATGGAAATGGGGTTGTTTTCTGATGGCCCCGGAAGATGTGTACATCGGTACCACAAACCCCACATGCCTTGATTTTTATCAAAATCGCATCATTTTCTACTTTCGGCTTTTTGAAATCTTGTATTTTAATCTCGTTTGGTTTCGTTATCACCGCGGCTTTAACCAATTGCTCACCTCGTTGTTTGATTGTGTGCCGCCCATTAATACTATTTTTGAACAGCGAAACCCAAACTTTAAAAACTGGCTGGGAATAGCGATAAATCGGTCACTGTATGGTGAAAAAGTTACGGATGACATATGGAGAGAAAGTGATCAGCGTTGCGGCGATACTCATCACAATAGCCTCGTTGTTTGCGGCAATCTGCGGGATCACTTCGGGTAAAGCGGGCGGCGAAGCAAGCGACCGCAAAACAGCGGCTCTTGGTTTCATGATGTTGCGGTTGGAATCCTCGACCGCAGCTTCGACCGCGCGCGTACAGGCGCAAACGTATCTGACGCAAGCGGGGATGTATTTTGCGTACGCTGATAAGGAGAATAACGCGAGTGTGAAGAGCTATTTAGAAAATTTAGGGTATACTTCATTGGCGTTGGAAAATTTCTACATCGACGTGGCGGAAAATGCGGAAAATAGGGCGCAGACGTATTACAGCACATACGCGGAAGCGATAGATTCTGCTAATAAATATGGAAAAGTGGCAGATTACAGATCCACAGGGGCCCTCATTTTTAACGTATCTGCAATCGTGGCCTCGTGTGGGGTGCTCTTAAAACGGAAAGAGATTTTGTACGTGTTTATCCCGATTTTTGCGATCGGGGCGGGTTATCTCATAATGTCGCTTTTTTAGAAAACACACGTGGTACTGTTTTCAGTAAATTAAATAACTACAAATTTAAGTTAAAGTGGTAAAATGAACGAACGAACTTTTCTGAAGAGAACAATCGTGCTGCTGTGTCTGGCCTTGATGTTGTTGTCACTTTTTGTAGGCATGGGGTGTGCGCAAGTTCTAGGCGTGACCATCGAATCAGTGAATCCGCCGATCAATGCCAGAGCTGGGGATACGATCAGCATCACGGTCATCGTCCGAAAATCGCAGGGTACGGCGCTAACCGGATATCTGAAGTCGTATATATCCGCTCGACTGGATGCCGTCGGTGACTTCGCTGGCAGCCAGAAATCTACCTACTCCGTATATTTGAATGAGGAAGGCGGGAGCGATCCCGGCAACCGAATATCTGTCAGCATTGGAGAAAATGAGACCGAGCGCACATACGTGTTGACTAACAAGATAATGACTGGGTGCCCAACAGTCGAGGCCCGGCTCAGAGTTAGTCTAGCGGGTATAAGTGACGACCTAGTCGTGAACCGAAACGCCGATTCGTACATTTTTATCGAAGATTTCTCGCTCGAGACAGTTGCCATCATCAAAGTTGCCATAGCGATAGCGATGATATCTATAATCGTCTTAGTAGTCATCGTGATAAAGAGGGCAAAATAAGTTCAACGCCGAGTGATCCTCAAAAGCGTGAGAAGGTACGTGGTGCTCAGAAAACCGAAGTATATAGGCAGTAAAACTTCTGTAAATGGGTTCAAAGCGCGCAACATGAAGGATGTTGCTATCCATAAACATGCGGTAAAAAGTCCGATGAAAAGCGCGAATAGAGATAATATTCTCTCATTTGAATTTTGAAGCCACCATACAAAGAGAATGGGGCCCACGCAACCAAAGAGCAGCGGAGGCGCAAAGACCACCGCTTCAGCATGTGTCATCGAAGTTCCAGCGATTGCGATTGATGATATCCATACGTACACGATTGCCAATGGAACCGCCCAACTAATCACTTTGACAATTTTTGCATGGCGCCTGCTCAACTCACCTCTCCCATACCACAAAAAACCCCATCCGATTACCCACACGATAAATGCTGCGAGAGCAAACAAACTCGCGACTTGGGCATTGACAACACCAAAAACTGAGGGTATGCGCGCATAAGTCCTGAAATAATCGAGAACGTATGAGGTGGGATGGAAAACCACGCTCAAAACGAAAAATGCTAGAAAAGAGGCGATGGAAAATCGAAGCCACCAAATCGTGCTCTTCGTCCTTCGCTTTTTGACGGATCGTCGAGCTACTGCACGCCTACCGTAGCGTAGCGCCTTCATCGGCTGCCCCCACCATCTTGGCGTATCTCGCCAAGTAGCCCTTGAGCTTTCTAGCCGGGGCCCGCCATCTGCGCAAGCGCTGCCGCAGTTCTTCATCCGATACCAACAGCTCCAGCCTTCTATTCGGGATATCAATTCGAATACGATCTCCGTCCTGAACAACTGCTATTGGCCCACCTTCGGCAGCCTCAGGAGAAACATGGCCTATCATGGGGCCGCGAGTCGATCCTGAAAATCGCCCATCGGTTACCAACGCAACCGATTCTCCGAGCCCCATCCCCATGAGCAGCGAGGCGAGCATGTGCTGCTCGCGCATCCCAGGCCCACCCTTCGGCCCCTCGTAGCGAACGACAACGACATCGCCTCGTTTGATCTCCTTGGCTTCCAGCGCGTTCAAAGCCTCCTCCAGGCACTCGAAAACGCAGGCTGGGCCCTCGTGCTTTTTCATTTTAGCGCTGACCGCGACCTGCTTCACCACTGCACCATTTGGGGCCAAATTGCCCTTGAGGACGGCAATCGAACCTTCAGAACTGATTGGCTTCGATAGAGGTCTGACTGTTTCTGTGTCCAACACCTTGACCCTTTCGATATTTTTGTTCAACATTTTTCCAGTTACGGTAAGGACGCTGAGGTTCAGCATGCTTTCGAGCTGCTTCATCAACGCCGGCACGCCGCCAGCCTTTGCGAAGTCGAGCACTGTGTGCGGTCCAGCGGGTTTCAGGGCGCACAGATGCGGGATGCGTCTGCTTACCTCGTCGAATTTCTCGAGAGATATTTTTATCCCCAACTCAGAGGCGATTGCTGGCAAGTGAAGCACAGTATTGAGGGAGCCACCGAGCGCGACATCTATGGTTATAGCATTCTCAAAAGACTCATGCTTCATTATGTCACTCGGCTTTATGTCTTTCTTCAAAAGTTCGACGACTTGGCGTCCACTCTCTTCGGCTAACCTGTCCTTCGCCGCATCTTCCGCATGAGTCATCGCACAATAAGGTAGGCTCATGCCGAGGGCCTCCGTCACGCACGCCATTGTATTTGCCGTCGCCATCATCGCACAGCTGCCTGCGCCTGGGCACGCGACCTGCTCTATCTCCGCAAGTTCAAGCTCGCTGAGTTTTCCCGTTTTCACGCGCCCTACGGCCTCGCGAGCATCGACGAGCGTCAGTTTTTGACCCCTCCAATATCCAGGCAACATTGGCCCGCCCGTCACGACTATAGTTGGAATGTCGAGACGAGCTGCCGCCATCAAGTGTCCTGGCACGATTTTATCGCAGGACGGCAACATGACCATCGCGTCGAATCTATGGGCTTCTACTGTGAGCTCGATCGAATCTGCGATCAAGTCACGAGAAGGTAACGAATAGCACATGCCCGAGTGGCCCTGAGTTAAACCGTCGCATATCGCTATTGTGTTGAACTCGAAGGGTACGCCGCCTGCAGCGCGAACGCCAGCTTTGACCGCCTCCGCCAACCTGCGCAGGTGTACATGCCCTGGTACGATTTCTGAAAATGAGTTTACGACCGCAATGAATGGTTTGTTGAGTTCGTCCTTAGTCACGCCCAAAGAGTGAAGCAACGCCCTGTGTCCCGCTCGCTCCAAACCTTCTTTTATCTCATCGCTCCGCACGTGACCACATTAGGCAGATTTAAACTTCAACCATAAATAAGTCGTTCTGGTGACAAAGTGGTTAAAGTGATTTTACCTTTTGGTAAGGGTCGCATTCAATTTGATGTTCTAAAGGAAAATCTCATCGGCATCATCGAGCCCAGCCACGTGCAAGTAGCTCCAAATCCGGCTGATGAAATCAGACGCGCATTAGATAATCCAATCGGCGGCGAGAAACTGAAGAAACTTGTTGGATTCGACAAAAAAATAGCGATAGTGGTGACTGATTACACGAGGGCGTGCCCAGAAAATATTATCTTGCCAATTTTGCTCGATGACTTACAAACCGCGGGCGTTGATCTAAAAAATATCGTTGTTGTGGTTGGCATTGGAGCACACCGACCGATGACAGAGAAGGAGATACAGGAAAAATTTTGTGTTTTGGATAGGGTTCGAGTCATAAATAATGAACCGTTTAACGAGGAGAAACTCACATATTTAGGCAAAACAAGTACCGGCGGGCCAATATTTATCAACAATGAAGTAGCGAATGCCGACTTTGTGATCGCCGTGGGTGTGGTAGAGCCCCATCAGTACGCCGGTTTCAGCGGCGGGCGCAAGTTAGTGGCGGTCGGCGCTGCTGGAATTCACACCATCACGCATGTCCACCAGCCCAAATTCATCGACGCAAAAGGCACGCGCCTGTGTGGTCTCGAAGGAAACCCATTCCATCAAGAACTAGTTGAGATGGCGGGCAAAACAAATCTGAAGTTTGCGGTAAATGTCGTGCTTGACGCCGGGCATAAACTTGTGCGATGCTTCGCCGGCAATCCGACCGCATCTTTTGAAGAAGCGGCAAAGCTGGCGTGCGAACTCTACGTCCAAAAAGTCCCAGAGAGGGCGGATATCCTCGTGCTCGGAGTTGGACACCCAAAAGATGTCGATCTCTATCAATCATCTCGCGGCTTCACCTACGCTTACTTCGCCTCTGAGCCGGCCGTAAAAGATGGGGGAATAATCATACTAGCCACCCCCTGCCCCGAGGGCACAGGGAACGCCGCGTTCGAGAACTTGCTCAGGCGCTCGCGCACGCCAAGTGAAGCTGTGAAAAAGGGCAAAGAAATCGGGTTCGAGGCCGGTGAACAACGCGCGTACATGGTGGCGAAGGTCCTCGAGCATGCAAAAGTCATCGTCGTAGGGTCGAGCATTTCACCAAAGGTTTTGCAGGAGATGTTCTTCGATTCCACAAAGACCGTCGACGAGGCACTTGCCAAAGCTTTTAAGATTGCGGGAAAAAATGCGAAAGTTTTAGTCATTCCGCACTCGTTGTTGACAATTCCAATGGTTGGTTAATTGATGAAGCTCAAAATTAAACGCCGAGATTTTGGATATATTGAGAAACACGCGTTGAAAGTTTTTCCACTTGAATGCTGTGGCCTGTTAATTGGAAAAAGGGGGAAGGGAATTTTTGATGTGAAAGAGGTTATTCAAGCAAAAAACGTGCACAAGTCGGAGGTATCCTTCGAAGCCGATGCTGAACTCGTCTATCGGGCAGTTGATGCGGCCGAGGCAAAAGGGCTCGAGCTCATCGGCATTTACCACTCTCATCCGAACATGCGCGCATATATCAGCGCGACGGATGCTGAAATGATGAAGCTATGGCCAAACGTGGCTTGGTTAGTGCTTGGTGTTTCCAAGAAGCGTACCGCAGATAAAAAAGCATTCATGCTGAAAGATGGTAAAATCGTTGAGCTCGAGATAAAAATCGACTAGTTATGAGGATTTCTTGGCCACAAAGAGCCCGCAGTTGCAGTGGCCCATGCTTTTAATTTCATCCTTGTGGTAGATGCATGGGCAGATGATTTTTCTGTCCTGCTCCTTGTCCACTGTGACCGCGCGGCAGGGGCAGTACCTATAGCCAAATTTTTCCTCGTTACGCAGGAGTCCTTGAATTATAAAAGTTACGATTTCTTCATCTGGGTTGAGCATGAACCCCTGCGACTCGGCGTATCGCTTTGATACTTGGCGGAGCTTTTCAGCGTCCAATACCCAAAGCCTCCCTAAGCTTTGGCTCATCGAAGCCGACGATGACCTTCCCGTCGATGTCTATAACTGGAACTCCATTTTGCCCACTTTTCTTAATCATCTCGATAGCTGCTGCGCGATTTTCTTGAACGTTGATTTCTTCAAAGTTTATGGCATGCTTTTTTAGGAACTCTTTAGCCATTGTGCAGTATGGGCAAAAAGGCGCAAAATAGACCTTAACTTTCATAATATCACCAATAATTTAACTGTACACATAATTAAACACTTATTGCCACGTTGCTTAGTTTATTTAAAGTGCTGCGCTGAAAAAAGGCGGGGGATAAGTTGCTTGGATATGCGGGAAAACTATTGTATGTTGATCTTAGCAAGGGCTCGTTTGAGAAGCGCGAGACACCTGCACAATTGGCCCAAGCTTTTCTGGGCGGCCGCGGGCTCGGGGCGGCGATCCTTTACAAAGAACTCGCGCCTAAAGTAGATCCACTAGGCCCAAAAAACATCCTTATTTTTATGACTGGCCCTACCGATGGCACACTCCTGCCATCATGCCCACGTTGGGCCGTCGTTACAAAATCTCCTTTAACTGGGATGTACCTATGCAACTCCGCGGGCGGATTTTTTGGCCCAGAGCTAAAATTCGCGGGTTATGATGGGATAGTCATCAAAGGCAAGGCGAAATCACCTGTTTATCTCTGCATCCAAGATGGCAAGGTAGAGCTGCGTGACGCTAAAAAACTCTGGGGAAAACTGACCGACGAAACCGAGCAGGAGATAAGGAAAGAACTCAAGGACAACCGCGTCCGAGTCGCGTGCGTTGGGCCAGCTGGAGAAAACTTGGTAAAATATGCAAATATTCAATCCGACCTCCGCTCCATCGGCCGAGGTGGTGCTGGGGCTGTGATGGCTTCAAAAAATCTTAAGGCGATCGCCGTTCGAGGTCATGGTAAATTCGAAGTGGCTGATGAAGAAGGCTTGTCGACTCTCGTCCGAGAACTGCGCGCGAATATGAAGGAAAGCGAGGCCGTCAAAAATTTCTCGAAGTGGGGAACGACGCAGTTCGTTGCCCCAATAAACGAGGCCGGACTCTTGCCGACGCGGAACTTTCAAGAAGGAATGTTCGAAGGGGCTGGAAAAATCAACGCTGAGACCATGCGAAAGCAGATAGTCAAACGAGATACCGCCTGCTTCGGTTGCCCAATCGCATGCGGTAAATACAGCGTCGTGGCAGAGGGTAAGTACGCTGGCACGATGGTCGAGGGACCAGAATACGAAACGCTTTGGTCGTTCGGTGCACAGTGCGGCGTCGACGATCTTGGGGCGATAGCCGCCGCGAACATGTGGTGCGACAAATATGGCATCGACACGATCTCTGCTGGCAACACAATCGGTTTCGCTATGGAATGCTACGAACGAGGCTTGCTCACGAAAAAGGATACGGGTGGGCTCGAACTCAAATTTGGTAATCACGAAGTTTTCTTGCCGCTACTCAAAAAAATCGCCCTCCGTGAAGGGATCGGTGATCTGCTCGCCGAGGGGGTGCGTGAGATGGCGAAGCGCCTCAAGCACGAGACGGAAAACTTCGCCATGCACGTGAAGGGCATGGAGCTACCAGCATACGACCCGCGAGGAGCCTGGGGGATGGGGATAGCCTATGCGACATCTTGCCGAGGTGGTTGCCATCTGAAAGCTTGGACGCTTGGAGTGGAGGTGATGCATCCAAAATACGACCGCTTCTCACCTGATGGCAAAGGGAAACTGGTTTTCGGGCTGCAGAACGAGCGGGCTGTGATCGACTCACTGGGTGTTTGTGTGCTCGGGGCCCGCGGAATCGGTATTGACGAAATGGTTAGGATAATAACTACGATGACGGGCTGGAACTTCAACTCAAAGAAGCTCTTGGAAGCTGGCGAGCGCATCTACAACGTCGAGCGTCTGATCGCCGTTCGAGAGGGTATCACAAGGAAAGACGATACCCTGCCGCCGAGGTTGCTCACGGAAGTGCTGCCGCATGGACCTAGTAAGAGAATACACTTGCGCAGGGAAGATCTCGATCAAATGCTCAATGAGTATTATGCAGTTCGTGGCTGGGATCGAAATGGAAAGCCTACGAAAGCTAAGTTAGAAGAGCTCGGCATACCCAAGTTGCTCGGGCGGTAAAATGCGCGCTAAAAGACTTTTCGGTACTCGCGGCATCCGTGGCCCAATAGCGACAAAAGTCACGCCAGAGCTCATGCTGAGGCTGGGGCAAGCGCTGGCGAACTATGTAGGTGAAGGTAAGATCGTCATCGCGAGAGATGCCCGTACATCTGGGGAGATGTTAGGACATGCTTTCATAACAGGGGTGCTCGCTGGTGGTTGTGATGTGATCGACATTGGCGTCGCGCCATCGCCATGCGTGGCCTTCACGACCCGCGACATTGGGGCCAAAGCTGGCGCGATAATAACAGCTTCTCACAACCCGCCCCCAGACAACGGCGTGGCCTTCTACAACTTTAAGGGCATGGAATTTTTGCCGAGCGAGGAGCTCGCCATCGAAGAAATCATGTTTGGAGGGCGGGTCAGGCAGGCGAATTGGGATGAGCTCGGCAGCGCGCAGCGCTACGATGCAATCCCGCGGTATGTACAGGCTATCAAAAATGCCGTGAAGGTGAAGCGCGGTTTCAACGTCGTGGTGGACTGCGCGAACGGCGCTGGTTCGATAGTCACTCCTTATTTACTCCGCGAACTCGGCTGCAAAGTCGTAACACTAAATTCACATTTGGATGGGCATTTTCCTGGGCGCCCAAGTGAACCTCAACCGTGGAACCTCGGAGACCTCATGCAAACGGTTCATGAAGTGGGCGCGGATGTCGGGCTCGCTCACGATGGAGACGCTGATAGAGTTGCAGCTATAGATGAAAATGGGAAATTCATCAAACACGACGCCCTCCTCGCCCTTTTCGCCAAACGCATCATAGAATCTAAAAAAGGAGGGATAGCAATCACGAGCATAAACACCTCCGTAGCTATAGAGGAAGTCGTCGCGAAGGCCGGAGGTAGCACGATTCGTACCGCCCTCGGCAACATCCACGCGGCGATGCAGGAGCATGGCGCTGTATTCGCAGGTGAACCCGGAAAAATCATGTTTTTGGACTTCGGCCCCTGGATAGATGGTATCCTCGGAGCAGCGAAGCTCCTTGAAATCATGTCAACGGAAGGAAAACCCATATCAAAAATTATCGCTGCTGATGTGCCTGACTACCCATTTTATCATGAGGACTTCGCATGCCCAGACGAGAAAAAAGCCGCGTTCATGCAGAACATCCGCGACTACTTGCCGAAGAACGTCAGCGAAGTGCGAAATTTGCTAGAAGTAGACGGCCTTCGAGTCAACCGCAATAATGGTAGCTGGATTTTGATTCGCGTCTCCGGCACTGAGCCAAAGGGGCGCATAGTTGTGGAGGGTCGGGCACAGGTTGAGATGGAGGAGCTCAAGGCTATCGGACTCCGCGGAATTAAAGAATTTCTGAAGTAATGCGATTTGTTAACGATAGAGCTAACTTTTAAGAGCCGAATTCCAAGTAGTTTTAGGAGGTGTAGGAATGGTTAATGCCTACAGTTTGATATCTGTGGAACCCGGAAAGACTGCAGAAATTTTCAAAAAAATTAAAAAAATTGATGGGGTAAAATCCACGGAGTGCGTCGCTGGCCCATACGACATAGTTGCACGCATAGATGTGGACTCCCTAGAGAAGCTGACGAAGGCTGTGTTCGGCGACATACGCAACATCCCGGGCGTCACAAACACCACGACGCTGATCGTGGTTGAAATATGAAAGATTTTGTTGTCATTGGCGTCGTCGGTCTACCGGGTTCTGGCAAGACTGAGGTTGCAAAAGTTGCGGTTGGTTTAGATATCCCCTGCGTTCGAATGGGTGATGTGGTCTGGGAAGAAGTCAAGCGCCGCGGGCTTGAAATAAACGAAACCAACGTCGGCGTGGTCGCAAACGAACTACGTCGAAAGGAGGGCCTCGCCGCCATCGCAAAAAGATGCGTCACCTTGATAGAGCGCAGCGGGAGAGGAAAGAAAGCCGTTTTTATCGACGGCATAAGAGGCATCGCCGAAGTTGAAGAATTTAGAAATGCGTTCAAACAACGCTTCCATTTGCTCGGCATGTGGGCCAACCAAAATACGCGCTATCGGAGAATAACGGCGCGCGGCAGGCAGGACGACGCCTCGGGCCTGAGAATTTTTCAAGAGAAGGACAGGCGCGAACTCAGTTGGGGGCTGGGAGATGCCCTTGCTCTAGCAGATCACATCGTCGTAAACGAAAACACGCTTGCAGAACTTCACAAAGAAGCAGCAAAACTCCTAAAATCTTTGATCGGGGACAAGACTTGAAACTACGCGTCGAAACGGAGGTCAGGGTCACTGAAGACCAAATGAAGGTCGAGGCAGCCATAAAGAGGATATTTCCGACATTGCAGCTGAACCGAGTCGGCAACTATTTGATTGGAGAATCATCAGATGTCAGGGCTCTTGATAGGCTGCATCAGCTGCTCCGCCTTCAGGCAATCTTGGACTCGGCGCGAAAAGTCATGAGGGCGGGTAGGCGGGGCAATCTTGTACGATTTATGCTCAACAAGCAGGTCACGACCGTCAGCAAGATCAGCTTTACAGGCGACGAGTCACCGCTCGGGCCGATCATCGTGACCATCGAGACTTCGGACATAGAGCGAATAATCGATTACCTCGCACCGCGCACGCGCCAGGGCAAACCGATAGATGAAATAAGATACTAAATGCAAACGGATTTGCTTCATCATAGAGCCTCGTGGCGTTAAGTATTTGCCGTTTGTTGATAGTCTAAAGTTTGTAGGTGACAAGATGATTGCAGTAATAGGAGGCACAGGCGCCCAAGGTCGCGGCTTGGCGATGCGCTGGGCCATCGCCGGCGAGGATGTTATAATCGGCTCACGCTGGGGTGAAAAAGCTGAAAAAGCCGCCGCCGAAATGAGCAAGCAAATCGGGAAAAAAATCCGCGGAATGAGCAATTTGGAAGCGACCCGCGCAGCCGATGTCGTAGTGTTGAGCGTCCCGTTCGAAGCGATGAAAGAAATCGTTGGAGAGATAGCACCTGCTCTAACTGCTAATAAAATACTCCTCAGCGTCGTCGTGCCAATAAAATTTAAGGGAGGCATGGTGTCCGTAGAGACATGCGAAGCTGGCTCGGCAGCAGAGGAGCTGGAGAAGCTTGCCCCTCACGGCGTCAAATTAGTCTCTGCTTTTCAGACCGTTGGCGCCACTCGCCTCCAAGACCTCAAAAAACCAATCGAGTGCGATATCGTCGTGTGCGGAGATGATGACAAGGCCAAACGCGTGGTGATGAAACTGGCCGAAAAAATTAAATGCGTGCGCGCAATAGATGGCGGACCACTGTGCAACAGCCGTCTTGTCGAACCAGTGGTCGCACTTCTTGTTGAGCTCACCAGACGCAAGAAGGTTCCTGGCGTGAGCATACGTTTCGAAGGGCTTGAGTAGAAAATTTTATTTAGGTCTAAAACAATAACTTTTGGGGCGGTGATGAAGAGAGGGTTAAATAATAGATTATTTGATCCCCTATTTCTGAGCCCCTTGCATTTTGATTTCTAATTCCATCAAATCTTTCGCGACTTTAACATTTGGAAAAATTTGCTTCGCTTGTTTTAATAGAACTGAGTCATCTCTGTAGCGCGGACTAATGTGGACGAGCACGAGCTGTTTGACCCCCGCCCGCTTCGCGATCTCGGCCGCTTCAGCTGGCGTAGAATGCCCCGTCTCGGCCGCCCTCTCCGCTAGCTCGTCTGCCAACGTGCAATCGTGAATCAGCACATCAGCCCCCTCAGAAAATTTGATTATGCTTTCACACGGTCGGGTATCCCCAGCGTAAACTATCTTCCGCCCTGGCTGAGGTGGGCCCATCACTTGCTCTGGCTTCACCACGCGCCCATCCCGCAGTTTTACGCTTTTTCCTGATTTCAAACGAGAGAAATCTGGGCCGGCCTTGACGCCCAACGCTAAAGCCTTCTGGGGATAGAATCTTCCGAGGCGCTTATCCTCGAGCAAAGCGTATGCGAGCGCTGGAACGGGGTGATCAACTCCGCAAGTTTTTATGCTGTAACCACTTCGGCACAGCTCATCTCCGGACTTGAGCTCCTTCACATGCACTTCAAAGGTCAGGGTGTAGTAGGGCACGCGCAGAAAATTCTCGATGCGCTCTTTCCCCTCTTGTGGGCAATATACTTCGAGCTTTTCCTTTCGGTCCATCAGCGACATCGTCTGCACGAGGCCAACCAACCCCAAGAAGTGGTCGCCGTGAAGGTGCGTTATGAAAATTGCTTTCAACCTCATCGGGCTCAACCTAGCGAGCGCCATCTGACGCTGTGTCCCCTCGGCGCAGTCGAACAACAGGAGTTCTCGATCGCGCTTCAGGGCTATCGCGGGCAAGCCACGCTGAGTCGTTGGGATGCTGCCGCTGGTTCCGAGAAATATAAGCTTCATGTGATTACCTCAAGATTAAAAATTATTTACCTCTTTCTCATCACGTAGATGCTGCGGGTCAAGCTCTTGTGAACTCGTTGTTCATGTTTTTCAATCATCCGCAAACCAGCACCCTGAGCTAGGCCATCAAGTTCTAGCCCCGCGGGCGAGGTGATACAAACGTAACCTTTTCGCTTCAAAACTTGCGCGATCGATGGCAGCGCACCACCGTATATCTCCTTCAATTCAACCCCGGCAGTCGTCGCCTGCCTTCCATATGGCGGATCGGTGGCTACGGCGTCGACCTCTGGCACATTTAGATTACGGGCGTCTCCGACAAGCAGCTGATGTTCTTTCACACCGAACGCCTCCAGATTCTGTCTAGCGCCGTCAATCATTTTTGCATCTATATCCACACCTATCGGCTTGGCACCGATCAAGCCAGCCTCTATCAGAATGCCACCCACACCGCAGAACGGGTCAAGCAATGTGCCATTTCTTGGTGTACGTGCGAGGTTGACCATGGCGCGCGCGAGCAGAGGCATGAGCGTCGATGGATGAAAAGCGGCCCGCATCGTGGGGCGCCGAAGCGTGAATTTCATCCTATCGACATGGGCAGCAGAAACACCTATGACGCAGTAATCGCTCGTGAGGACTCCTACGATCTCGACATCGGGGTGCGTCAGGTCCACCTTGAAATCTATCTCGCTCATGATCAGGTCGGCG
>Ga0315296_10003230_pt1 | contig 13686 bp, 11 predicted proteins | sample YL17G14_18_MG_FD_203921 | JGI IMG/M metagenome (GOLD analysis project Ga0315296, IMG submission 203921) | Sediment microbial communities from Yellowstone Lake, YNP, Wyoming, USA - YL17G14_18 | ecosystem: Environmental > Aquatic > Freshwater > Lake > Sediment | place: USA: Wyoming | collected... | reverse complement strand
ATAAACCCTATCAACCGCCGACTGTCTAACCGAACACATATTAATCAAAATTAAATCAGCCTCATTTTCTTTTGAAGCAGGTTTTAAGCCCATTCTTTCAAAGGTTGCAGCAATTCTCTCTGAATCGCTTTTATTCATCTGACATCCATAAGTAATAAGCCAGTATTTACTCATATCAATTATTTTACAACAAAAAACGGCCATTTCAATTGCCGTTTTCGAGGTAATCTTTGACTTATTTTTTCTTCTCAATTTCTAATATAACTTTCTTAAAAAATTTATTCAATTTCATTTCGCCAACATCTCCTTTTCCTCTTTCTCGTACTCTAACTGATTTTGATTTCATTTCTTTATCACCAACGACTAATAAATAGGGAATTTTTTGAATTTCACCCCCTCTGATTTTCTTTGAAACAGTTTCCCTCTCATCTCTCAATTGAGTTCGTAAGTTGTTAGTTGTAAGTTGTTCGTTGACAAAGTTGGCGTATTTTCGGTGTTCTGAACCAATAGGAATTATCCAAATTTGAATGGGAGATAACCACAGAGGCAAAGCTCCGGCATAATGTTCCAGCAGGTTCCCGATAAATCTTTCGATAGACCCCAGGACTGCGTGATGTATCATCACCACTCTTTCCTTTCTGCCTCTCTCATCAATGTAGTTCAGATCGAATTTTTCCGGTAGGTTGAAATCAACCTGAATAGTCAGCCCCTGCCAGCCGCGGCCTAGAGCATCAATTAGTTTTATGTCGATTTTCGGGCCGTAAAAAACAGCTTCGCCTTCGGCTCTTCGGTACTTTAATCCCTTTTGCTTTAGGGAATACTCTAGGGCGTTCTCGGCTTTTTTCCAGATTTTGTCACTCCCCAAATACTTTATTTTATTTTTTGGGTCACGGACAGATAACTCAACTTCAAAATTTGAAAAACCAAAAGTGTTCAGCATAAAACAGGCAAGATCTAAGACGCCTTCCACCTCTTTATTTATCTGATCAGGAGAACAGAAAATATGCGCATCGTCTTGGGTAAATCCCCTAACCCTTAATAACCCATGCAAAGTTCCTGCTTTTTCAAATCGATAAACTGTTCCTAATTCGCAATACTTAATCGGCAGGTCTTTGTAAGACCTGATTTTTGATTTATAGACTTGGAGATGGAAAGGACAATTCATTGGTTTTAACAAGTATTGTACTCCTTCGATTTCGATTGGGCTGTAAAGACTCTCTCTGTAAAATTCCCAGTGTCCGGATTTTTTCCACAAATCAAGTTTTCCTATGTGCGGAGAATAAACATACTGATACCCTCTTTTTTTGTGTTCCGCTTTCCAAAAATTTTCAACGATTTCTCTAATAATAGCACCTCGGGGATGCCACAAAATTAAGCCCGGGCCTATTTCTTCGCTGATACTGAAAAGTTCCAATACTCTTCCCAGAGTTCGATGGTCTCTTTTTTCTGCTTCTTCTTGAAATTTTAGATAATCTTCCAATTCTTTTTTTGTTTTGAATGCTAATCCATAAATTCTGGTTAACATTTTGTTTTTTTCAGAACCTCGCCAATAGGCACCGGCAATCTTTACTAATTTAAAGGAATCGATTGAAATTTCTTTTGTTGATTTAACATGGGGACCCTTACATAAATCTAAAAAATCACCCACTTGATAAGTTGAAACTTCTTTCGCACCCGATTCTTCCAAATCTTTTATCAATTCTAATTTATAAGGCTGATTTTTAAACATTTCTTCGGCTTCTTTGACTTCTAAATTCTTAATTCTAAATTCTAAATTCTGTTTTATGATTTCTCTCATTTTCTTTTCAATTCTCTGCAGATCTGAAGGAGCTAAGCTCATTTTTAAGTCAAAATCATAATAAAAGCCATTTTCAATTGCCGGTCCAATGCCAAATTTGGTTCCAGGATAAAATTCCTGAACCACTGTTGCCATTATATGAGACAGAGAATGTCGAATTGTTTCAATTTTCATAATCGCGAATTTCCACGAATATACCACGAATTTTCGCGAATAACATTAGTGAAATTCGTGCTCAAATTCGTGTAAATTAGTGTGTCTCAATAATTTCTTCAATGACGCGAGCGAGGCGAAGCCGAGCGAAGCGTAGAGAAGAAATTTTATGTTTCTTCTAAAATTTCTTCGATGTCTTCACAAATTAATTTTGGGATACCATCTCTATTATCAACTCTCCCTGAAACTAAAACGATTTTGTTTTCTTGAAAGGCAGTGGGATTTCTTTCAATCATACTTGGAAAAACAACAATTTCAATTTTGTCAGATAAATCCTCTAAATTCATAAATAGCATTGGTTTTCCATTTCGGGTAATAATTTTTTTGATTCTGGAGATAATTCCACCGATTTTGACCCGGTGATTATTTTTATTTGAATTAGAATTTAATTCAGAAATTTTTATGATTTTCTTTTCGAAAATGTGTTTAAAATCTTCTAAAGGATGAGAACTGACAAAAAGCCCCAACAATTCTTTTTCCCAGGCCAATTTTTCGCTTTTGGTGGCTGGTCTAGTTTTTTGAAGTTGGATTTTACTTTTCAACGAAAATTTATCAAAGAGTCCTTTTTGACCAATGAATTTTGTCCTCTGATTTTCCCGATTAAATTCTAAAAGTTTTTCCAAATTAAAAAACAAAAGATTTCTTTCAGCAAATTTATCAAAAACTCCAGCCTTGATTAAACTTTCCAATGATTTCTTATTTAAATCCTTGGAATTGATCCTTAAAAGAAAGTCTTCAATTGATTGAAAAGATCCTCGTAGTTCCCTTTCTTTAACTAATGCCTCAACAAAGTTTCCCCCAACATTTTTAATTGCTAATAATCCAAAGCGAATTTGTTTTTTTCCTGGAATGGCGGTGAAATTTCGCCAGCTTTCATTAATATCTGGTGGTAAAACCTCAATTCCCATCCTTTTGCATTCCTCAATTAAAAAGCCAATTCTTTCGACGTCAGCCTGTTCCGAAGTTAAAAGGGAAGACATAAATTCGACTGTGAAATGGGCTTTTAAATAGGCAGTTTGATAGGCAATTTGAGCATAAGCTGTGGCATGAGATCGGTTGAATCCGTATCTGGCAAAAGGTAAAATCCACTCCCAAATTTTATGAGCGATTTCTTTTTCTATTCCATTTTTTCTCATTCCTTCAACCAATTTTTCTTTTTGTTCCAAAAGCAAAGATTTTATTTTTTTTCCAATTGCTTTTCTTAAAACATCGGCTTCGGATAGTGAAAACCCAGCCAAATCCCGGGCAATTTGCATTAATTGTTCTTGATAAATACAAACCCCAAAAGTTTTTTCTAAAATTGGTTTTAGTTTTGGATGCAAAGGCGTTATCTTTTTCTTTTTGTGTTTTCCGGCAATGTAATCAGGAATAAATTGGATTGGACCCGGACGGTAAAGAGCAACCATGGCAATAATATCTTCAAATTCTGTCGGTTTTAGTTGTTTCAAGTATCGCCGCATACCATCGCTATTATGGACTAAAAATCCATTAGCTACAAAGTTATTACCCGGTGATTGCATTACAATATCATAAGTTTTTTCTTTTCCGCTATATTTTATTTCTTTAACTTTTATAAAGTTAAAACTTTGTTTGGTTGGTATTCGGGGACATTCCCAATTAATTAAAGTTTTGTATTTCAAAGCGAATTCCGCAAATTTTGTAGCACTAATTAGGACTAAGTTATATTGCGGATATTGTTGTTGAAATAATTCTATTTTCTCTTGGTCTAATTCATGTAGCCAGCCTTTAATTTCATAAAAATTACTAGTAGATTTAACATAAAAATCAGGTGTGTAATGGACAATCTCCCCATTTTGTTTTATTACCCTGAATGTTCTTGGTTCGTATTTATAATCTAAATTATGAAGTTTTAAAATTCGAGCAAAATCTGCTTCCCAAGTAGAACGAACATAATGACCCAAATCTTCACGAAAGCCACCTTTTCGGTGGGGAGAGGGCTTTCCGAACATCGGATTATTTTCTCCCTTGCTTCTTTGAGATATTTTTTTCTTTAATTCTTTTGCCTTTTCGATTCCGTAGACTTCCTCAAAGGTTCGACCCGAAAGGGCTTTTGATATTTTTTCAGCGGTTTTTCTCCATATTTCATTATTTTCGGTGGTTACTCCGTAATTCCAAGGTTTGCCACCTTGTTGGTAAAATCTTAATCTTCCTTCTTTGATTTTTTCTCTCGATACTTTTTTGCTTGGATTTCGATAAAAACTCGCTGAACATTTGTAGCAAAATTTACTTTTCCCCTCTTTTTGACCATCGATCTGTTTTCCACAAATTTGACAAGTATTATATACCAAATGTTTAGCTTTGGTTTTGATTAAAATCTTATCTCCCACCTTTATATTTTCTAGTTTTTCCCAGCCATTTTCAGTCAAGAAATAATGGTCTTTTGAGGCTTTAATATACCAGTTGTTTTCGGCAATTAGGGTGTAAAGTTCTTTTTCGCCACTTTCTAAAATACTAAGAATTCGATTACTACGGACTTCACCCCCATTTAAATAAATCGATCTTAAGGTTTTTTTATTTTTTCTTTTGTATAATTTCTTCAGTGTAGTATTCGAAACTATTGTATCTCCCGGTAAACATTCTAACTGGAAAACTCCAATTGTTTCTCCTCTTTGAAATAATTTAAAAGTTTCTTTATCATCAAGAGGGATATTTTCAATATCAATTTTTTTATCTTGAACTTTGTAGATTCTTGCCAGCGCGTCTTCAATAATGGTTAAATTTTTTAATCCCAAGAAATCCATTTTCAAAAGTCCCAAATCTTCGATTGAGTGCATTTCATACTGGGTAACTATTGCTTCGTCATCTTGGGTTGGATGTTGAAGAGGGCAAATACTATCGAGGGGTTCAGCAGAAATCACCACTCCACAGGCATGAGTTGAGGCATGTCGAGCCACGCCTTCTAATTTTCTAGCAAATTCAATTAGTTTTTGGGCCGTTGAATCCATTTCATAAAGCTGGCGAAATTCCGGGATTTTAGCTAAGGTTTCATCTAAAGTTTGGCCAAAAGGAATCATTTTGGCAATTTTGTCGCAGAATAAATAAGGATATCCCAAAGCTCTTCCCACGTCGCGGATGACGGCTCTGGCAGCCATTGTACCAAAGGTGATAATTTGGGCTACTTTATCTTGACCGTATTTTTGTCTCACATACTCAATCACCTCGTCTCTTCTTCTATCGGTAAAATCTAAATCAATATCAGGCATTGAAACTCTTTCTGGATTTAAAAACCTCTCAAATAAAAGATTATATTTTAAAGGATCAATATTGGTAATATTTAATAAATAGGAGACTAAAGACCCGCCCACCGAATTATGAACGGTAATATCATTAGCTACATAAGAGACATCTTTTTCTACAGTAAAATCGTAGACTTTTCCATGGTAGCCTTTAATTTCCAAATTTTTAACCGGGAAAAAAATATAATTTCCTTGAATAAAATAATCATTTCGATAAAATTTCTGTTTTTTGATTGGAATTCTAAAGTCTTTGAAAATTTGATTGTATTTAAAGAGTTGTTTTCCAGAAATAGTAAGTTTATAAGATGGATTCCAATTTTTTTCTTTATACTTCCGGGATTTTACAGAGGCCATTATACCTAATCTTGCTAAGAGCAACTTTACTTGCGAGATTAAATTATAAGAAACAGAATCAAAACTTATTCTCATTACGCCTTTATTTGAACCGTCGCCTTTAAATAGTGCAGTTAGGAGCGAAATTATTATTTTATTTGGACTTTTAATAATTTGAGGTGGAATACTTTTATTTAAAGCGCCTTTTCCACATAATTTTTTAAAAAATTTAGCAACCACTCGAGAGTAAGCCAAAACTTCGATCCCCCCTCTTTTTTTATGGGGCGCCAAAGAGCTGTTTAATCCAAAAATTTCCCACAACAATTTTCTTACTTCCTCGATATTTTTAATCTCATTTTTATTAAATCCAAATCCGATTATTCCATGGCTTATATCCTTTCCCTTAAATTTTTTTTCGAGACGAACAAATCCTTCAGCTAAATAAAAGCCCAAAAGTCGAGCCAATTTCTTATCTAATTTAATATATCTTTTAACTTTTTTAGGAATTAATTTATTTGTTCCAATTTCATACCAGACGAATTCTTTATCGCCTTTTAAGTGTTTATCAAATTTGAATAAGTCAAAAATTACTTCTCGGCAATGATAAGATGATGTTATAGGATAGACCAAAAAGTCATTCTTTCTCAAATTCTTAGCCTCGATCCATTCTAACTTATAATCTTTCCATAATTGATTTTTGCAAGAACGATTACAAGTTGGTTTGCAAATGGTTTTTTTATCTCCTTTCATTACCGGGCACATTTGGTGTCTAGTTGCTAAAAGTTTATGGTCGGCGGTTAGAAACAGCTTTTTTCCCGGTGGCATTTTTGCCTCGATGGCGGCCACCTTTTCATTGATATCATAGTTAAAAATGTTGGTAACCTTTCGAATTTTTTCTTCTCCAGAAATTATTGAATCTCCAATTTCAATCTTTTGGATTTCTTTTTGGGTACCGTCAGCCATTAAAATTTTTGTTCCTAGTAAAAGGCATCCTCTTCCGGGACCGACAACAATTCTATTTTCCTTTGCCCAATTAACAAAATCTTGAACAATTAAAAAATAAGAAGCAAAACCCGTTTGCTTTATCACTGAAAGTTCGTATTCTAATCTTTTAATAATTTCTTTTTCTACATTTTCTCCAAATCTTCTTTTTAAGCCTCGATAACAAAGTTCTCTTAAATATTCATCTTGGGTTTTGCCTGATGGTACTTCAAATTGAGGCAATTTTGTTTTCCCCAATGTAAATTGGAAATTACATAAATTTACAATTTTTTGAGTATTTTCAATTGCTTCGGGAATTTCTTTGAAATCTTCGGCCATTTTTTCCGGACTCCTCATTGAGAAATCATCGGCTTTTAAAGTCAATCTTTCAGGGTCATTAGGATCAGCCCCAGTATTAATGAGCATTAAAATATCTTGGGCTTGGGCATCTTCTGGTTTTAGATAATGACAATCGTTCGTTGCTACCAAGGGTATACCAAATTTTTTTGAAATTGTAATCAAGGCTTCATTGACAATTTTTTGTTCTCTAATGTTTGGGTGATGCTGGAGTTCCAAGTAAAAATTATCCGTGCCAAAAATTTCTTGATATTTTTGGGCTGTTTTCTCTGCCTCTTCTATTCTCTTTGCTAAAATTAATTTTGGAATTTTTCCTTGAAGACAGGCCGAAAGACAAATTAATCCTTCAGAATATTGTTTCAGTAATTCCTCGTCAATTCTTGGTTTATAATAAAAGCCCTCCAAATGGGCCTTAGTTAACAATTTTACTAAATTCTTGTAGCCAATTTCATTTTTGACTAACAAAATTATATGATATCTTTTATCATCAATATTCGGTTTTTTGTCGACCATCCTTTCTAAAGCCAGATAAAGCTCTGTCCCAATAATTGGCTTAATTTTCCGCTCCGTTGCTTTTTTATAAAATTCAACTGCGCCGTAAATGACGCCGTGATCGGTTAAAGCCACTGAATCCATTCCAAATTTTTGAGCGTAATCTAAAATTTCGTCGATTTTGGGAAGACCATCAAGCAGAGAATAGTGTGAATGTACGTGCAGGTGAGTGAATTTTGACATATTAAGGTGGCTTGCTCGCCTAAATATTTTTGAAGAAAATTTTTGGCGGGGTAAACTTCATATTCCTACGAATTACCTGCTCGCCATCGGCCTACCCGCCCGCCAGCGAGTTCGCTCGCAGGCGAAGTCGGGCGGGCGCCTCAGGCGTTGGCAGGCGGGCGAATCAATACGAATATACAAATTAGTTTATTTTAGTTTTTTCGAAAAGCAAAGTCAATGCTAAAATTAAAGAATGAAATACCCAAACTTAAGAGAAGAAAAAAAATTGTGGAAAAAAGGATTCAAAAGAGTAGCTTGCTTAGATGAGGCTGGGAGGGGTCCTTTAGCCGGACCGGTTGTGGCAGCGGCAGTAACATTAAACTCAAAATTCAAAACTCAAAAGTCAAAACTGCAACTTAAAGCTAAAGACTTATTAAAAGAAATCAGAGATTCGAAAAAATTGAGCCCCAAAAAACGAGAGGCATTTTACAGAATTCTCACTAAATTGCCTTTTATGAAGTGGGGGATTGGCAGGGTTTCAGAAAAAGTGATTGACAAAATTAATATTTTAGAGGCGACAAAACTGGCGATGATTAGGGCTATTAAAAATTTAAAAGTAAAAAGTAAAAAGTTAAAAGTTAATTATTTAATTTTGGATGGAAATTTTAAAATTGATGTGAAAATCCCTCAAAAGTCAATTATCAAAGGGGATGAGAAAGTTTTTTCCTGCGCCGCTGCTTCAATTTTGGCAAAGGTTTATCGTGATAGAATAATGCAAAGATATCATAAAAAATATCCTCGATATGGTTTTTCAAAACACAAAGGATATCCAACAAAATATCATTTTAAAATGCTAAAAAAATATGGACCCTGTAAAATTCACCGAAAGAGCTTCAGCCCGGTAAGAAAAATGAGCTATTGCCAATAAAACAATTTTCTGATATTCTAAAAGATCACAATTTTAAATTTTTTATTTGATTGAGCCCCGCATATTATTTGGGGTTCCCGAAATTCGCAAAGCGAATTTGGGGTAATGCAAGCGCCTATGGGAGTACCAACTCAAAGACATACAAAATCGAAAAGAAATCAAAGGAGGATGCATATTTTTCTGGAAGCACCTCGTTTAGTTTCGTGTCCAAAGTGCGGAAAGCCAACTCCGCCACATACTATTTGCCCAAATTGCGGCTATTATAAAGGTCGAGAAATGATTAATGTTTTGGAAAAACTGGAAAAGAAAGAAAGAAAAAAGAGAGAAAAAGAAATTAAAGTCAAAGAAAGGGAAGAGAAAGAGGTTAAAGAAGAAAAACCCTTGGACTTGAGAGCGCTTTCCCGTAAATAAAATGAGTAGTAGACATTTATCAAGATCCATTGTAATGCAATCCCTGTACGAATGGGATTTTTATGGCAAAAAGCCTGATTCTTTAAAAAAGATTACTGAGAGAAACATTGAAGAATTTGGGCCAGGGTTAGAGAATACCGATTTTGTTTGGCAATTGATTGACGGAATCTCGGTTCATTTGGAAGAAATTGATAAAATTATTGAAAAAGCCGCTCCCGAATGGCCCCTCGCACAAATTGGTATTATCGATAGAAATGTTTTAAGAATTGGACTTTTTGAATTGATGTATGCTAAAAAAGAAGAAGTACCACCGAAAGTAGCAATTAACGAATCAATTGAATTAGCCAAGAGTTTCGGTGGTGATTCATCCGGGAAATTTGTTAATGGAGTTTTGGGAACAGTGTTTAAACAACTTGAGACTCGCGAATAAACACGAATTTGGTCACCAATTTCACGAATAGATTATTCGTGATATTCGTGCTCAGATTAGCGAAAATTCGCGATTTGAAATGAAAGATTTTTCGTCGCTCGAAAAGAAACTGGATTTAAAATTCAAAAATAAGGATTTATTAATTCAAGCTTTTACTCACCGATCCTATTTAAATGAAAACCCCGATTTTTACTTATCTCATAATGAAAGATTGGAATTTTTAGGCGATGCGGTTTTGGAATTAGTTGTTACTGAATATTCGTATCAAAGTTATCCTGATAAACCAGAAGGTGAATTAACCAATTGGCGTGCTGCTTTAGTAAACGCTAAAATGTTGGCAAATGTAGCACAAGAGTTAGGTTTTAATGGGTTTGTGCTGCTTTCTCGAGGTGAAGAAAAAGAAATAGGTAAAGCCAGACTATATATTCTCGCTAACGCCTTCGAAGCTTTAATTGGTGCAATTTATCTTGATCAAGGATATAAAAATTGTCAGGAATTTATAAAAAAACACTTGCTAAGAAAATTGCCAGAAATAATTAAAAAAGGTCTTTATAGAGATGTAAAATCTCGTTTCCAAGAAGAAGCTCAAGAAAGAGCAAAAACCACCCCCACCTACAAGGTTTTAGATGAATGGGGGCCAGATCATGCCAAGCATTTTATTGTCGGAGTTTTCTTGGAAGAAGAATTAATTGCCAAAGGCGAAGGTTCTTCAAAACAAGAAGCTGAAGAAGACGCGGCCAGAGAGGCGTTGGAAACAAAAAGATGGTAAAGCGCTCGGCAGTCAATCCTCAAAGTACCGATCCTCAAAATCCAGGTCGGGAACTCCCGCTGTCGCGGGAAGTTCTCGCGACCCGACAGCGAGATTTTGGGATCTGATAGGGGCCCAGCCGAAGGCTGGGAGGGTGGTGGGCGGGTTGTAGTCTCGGCGACTGACTCGCTTCGCGAGACCATGCTCAGTCGCCTCCGAAAGCTACTTTGAGTCTTGCTGCCTCGCTTAAGAGAGTGAAAAATATGTTGGTTATTCGTTTTTTAAGAGTCGGTAAAAAAAATCAGCCCTCTTTCAAAATAGTTGTGGTTGATAAAAGGAGATCATCAAAAAGCGGACGCTTTACTGAGGAAGTGGGTTTTTATAATCCCTTGACCAAAGAAAAAGTATTAAAAGGGGAACGAATTAAATATTGGATGTCGGTAGGAGCTAAACCTTCTCCCACAGTTTATAATTTATTAATAAAAGAAAAAATTTTAGAAGGCAAAAAAATCCCCAAACATAAAAAGCCAAAGAAAAAACCCGCCTCCGCTAAAACTACGGCGGGCAAGGAAGAAAAACCAGAAGAAAAGAAACCGGTTCCGGAAGCAAAACCGGAAGCGAAAACCGAAGAAAAACCGGCCGAAAAAACCGAAATCCCCAAAGAGACCAAAGTCCCTAAAGAAGGAAAACCAGAAACTAAACCAGAAACTAAAAAAGAATAAATTAGTTTTCTTAGCCTTGCTTTTAAGCCCCACCTACAAGTGGGGCTTGACAAAATTTATAGGGGTGCTATAATTAAGGTGTAAAAATAAGATAGTTCTTTAATAAAATTTATGGGGATAAGGAAAATTGGATAGCCCAACTTGTTTATCAAAATAATATGGTAGATAGATTGGGCTATCCAAAATGTATAAAAGGAGAAATGATAGTTGAAGGTCCTGTTTCTGTACGGGCTTCAAAGAAAGCGATTCCAATCGCAATCGAAAATACAAGATATGAAAGCCTTTTTTGCACAACACGGTATAGAGGTATACGTAGCGGACTATGCTAAAGGGCAACCAACTTGCGAGGAATTAGAAGTATATACAGAAGAAGTTAAGCGATATATCAAAGAAATCAAACCAGTGGCGATTATTGCCCATTCAATGGGCGGAATAATCGCACGGTATGTCATTGAAACAAATCCGCAGCTGGAAATCCAGAAATTGATTATTCTGGAAAGTCCTAATCAAGGTATTCCTTCATGGTCATTGCCTATTGCAAAACTATTAGGAATACCGCCGGATTGGCCATCAACGAAATCTATGGTGCGCGGTAGTAGATTCTTCCAACAACTTAGACACAAAGTTGCCAAAACTAGATATTATAATATCGGAGGGATTTACTCACTAATATTCCCTTCAATATTCAATCTTCCAGATGTGCCAATGAAAATATTCATAACTCGTCACTCTGTACTTCGAAAAGATTTTCGTGTTCTCAGATATGTACTTCAAATTCTCCAATCCTAATCCTCTTTTTTTTCGAGCCCACCCGTTAAAAATTTGCCTGCCCGACATAAATTTCGCCCGCCTGCACCCGCCAACATCTTCAAAGTTGTGGCGGGAGCATTGCGGGCAGGAAGAAATTTGGGCGGGTGAGCTGGAAAAAGGAATAAAAATATATCCTTGACAAGGATTTTGAAAATAATATAATTTAAAATAGTAGCTTTTCAGTCCTTCGATAAGCTCAGGACTGAATACTGAGCGAGTCGAGGTATCAGTTTAGCCGATCCTCTGTTTGACTGAAAGAGAGGTAGGCAGTTTTAAAAGGTCGGAAGCTACTGAAGAAAGTGATTAAGTTAACGAGTGATTAAGTAATTTAGAACTATGGCAAAAACTACTGATCAAGAATTCCTTGAGTATCTAATAAAAGGTCTGGTTGATCACAAAGAGGATGTGAAGGTTGAAAGAAAAGTGGATGAAATGGGAGTTTTACTTTCTCTGAAAGTTCATCCTGAAGATATGGGACAGATTATTGGTAAGGGAGGTGCCACTGCTCGGTCAATTAGATCTTTGGTCCGAATCGTTGGACTAAAAAACCATGCTCGAGTTAATCTAAAGATTGAGGAACCAGCAGGTGCTAGACCTACTCAAGGCAAGAGAACTCCGAGTGCCGGAGAAGAACTCGAAGAACTGAAACTGTAAATCCTTAAGGATTTACTATAGGCGGAAACGGTGCTATCATCATAATAGCGCCGTTTTCGTTTCTGCTTTCGCTAATTTACACAAATATGGTCACTAATTTCACTAATAAAATTAGTGATATTTGTATTCAAATTAGTGAAAATTCGCGAGATGTTGACATTTGACATCATCACTATTTTCCCTGAAATTTTCGATTCTTATTTTAAAGAATCGATTTTAAAACGAGCCCAAGAAAAGAAAATAATTAAAATTCGGATTCATAATTTGAGAAAATGGGCAACCGATCGTCACCGAACGGTCGATGACAGGCCTTATGGCGGGGGAATTGGAATGGTAATGAAAGTTGAGCCGATTTTTCGGGCTCTTTCGACTTTAACTAAATTTAAAATCAAAAATAAAAAACCCAGCACCAGAGCAAAGCTCGGTGCTGGACCAGTCCCGCACCGAAACAAAGTTTCTGGTGCGGGGTTAAAGACCGTAGAACCAAAAACAAAAGTAATCTTATTTACGCCCCGAGGGAAAAAGTTTGATCAAAAACTCGCTTATAAATTTTCGAAATTAAAACAATTAATTTTAATTTGTGGAAGATACGAAGGAATAGACGAGAGAGTGGCAAAATATATTGCTGATGAAAAAATTTCAATAGGGGATTTCGTTTTAATGGGAGGGGAATCGCCAGCCATGATTTTAATCGAAACGGTAGCTAGATTAATTCCCGGGGTCTTAGGCAAACCTCAATTATTGAAAGAAAGAGTGACGAAAGAGAAAGGATTTGTTGAATACCCTCAATATACGAGACCTGAAATCCTCGAACTCCAAAAAGGACTAAAATGGCGGGTGCCGAAAGTATTACTTTCGGGTAATCATAGAGAAATCGAAGAATGGCGAAAAAAACACCAAAAAATTATTGAAAAATAACCAATTTTTGTTAAAATGTTATTAGAAAAGGGTAGGTATGGAAGTAGACAAACCAGGCTCGCTGTAAACGAGTCGGCTACGGCCTTCGGGGGTGCAAATCCCTCCCTACCCACCACGCTAAGCGTGGTGATTGGTCCGCTTAGCGGATCCACTCCTTCGCTCTTCGTTTTCACTCAGAGCTTCGGAGTGCAAGCATAATAATAAAATTATGCCGAGATAGCTCAGTTGGTTAGAGCAATACATTGGTAATGTGTAGGTCGCCGGTTCAAGTCCGGCTCTCGGCTCATGGCAAAAAAGAAACCATTTGTAAAACTTCAGTGTCAAGAGTGTAAGAGAATAAATTATTTTACTCACAAATCAAAAAAAATTGCTGAGAAGAAATTAGAATTGAAAAAATTTTGCAAGTGGTGTA
>Ga0315296_10003229_pt1 | contig 13693 bp, 14 predicted proteins | sample YL17G14_18_MG_FD_203921 | JGI IMG/M metagenome (GOLD analysis project Ga0315296, IMG submission 203921) | Sediment microbial communities from Yellowstone Lake, YNP, Wyoming, USA - YL17G14_18 | ecosystem: Environmental > Aquatic > Freshwater > Lake > Sediment | place: USA: Wyoming | collected... | reverse complement strand
TTGCCTCCTCGGCATTGATGATCCTCGCGGGCAAACACAGGATATTGGCATCATTGTGCTCCTTTGCAGCCCTGGCCATGGTCTCGTTGAGGACAAGTGCAGCCCTGACACCTGGGTATTTGTTGGCCACGATGGCCATCCCGATCCCTGTCCCACAGATGAGGACTCCCCTTTCCACACTACTTGATGAAACCTTCTCTGCTACCCTTGAGCCGTAATCCGGGTAATCAGTAGGGTCCTGCTTGTCCGGCCCCACATCCAGGATCCCCTCTCCCCTCTCAAGGAGGAGCTTCTTCAGCTCCTCTTTCAGGGCAAAGCCTGTATGGTCACTTCCTATGACGATGGGTTTCTTCATTCTTCCACCAAACTATTCACCCTATTTTTCCAATTGCTACAAGACTCCTCTGTTTGACTCCGATGATGGTAAGTCCAACAACCTCCCTTGTGTCCTCCTTGTAGCGCACAACAACACCTTCTCCCACATCCAAGCCCAGGGCCTTTTCCGGTTTTTCAACGCTGATATAGAGGACATCGGCCTCCTCGTCATAATCCCAGTTGAGGTTTTCCTTTTTTCCCAGAATTTTCAAGACTTCCATAGAACCTTCCTCCTTTCAGAAATATTTTTTGAAAAATAAGCCGTAAGGATAAAACCATCGGCATCTTCAATTTCTTTATAAATCACAACCAGATACTTTGCGGTCAACGGAGTCTCGGAATAAAACCTTGCCGCTATAAGGGTATCTAAATCTCCTTCCTGTATCAAATCTGGCTGAGTCAATGTTTCTAAAACTTTGTCCTTCTGTCCTTCCATTTCAGGATGCCTCTCCACGATGTGGTCCCATCTCTCCTGTGTCACCCGAATGGGGACACCATTCTTGGATCTCACCACCATCATGACTGACTGTACGCATACTCATAGGCTCTGCGCCCTGTGTGCCTTGACCACTTTGCATCCAAATCTAACTTCCTCTTGACCGATACCGTTTCCAAGTTTGCATAATATTTCATAAGGGATAGTTTTTATAAACGGTCATCTTGATTCCAGATGTTTTGGATCTCCATTGACCCAGGATAAATACAGTTTTATTTCTGACCGTTTGCCACAAAAATAGATTTCATTGGGTTCAGGTTTTACCTTATGATTGAGCATTTTTACCCATTTCGAAAAATCATCAAATCCTTTAGCTTCGTTGCCAAACGAATGAATTATCACCAATGTAATAGCCGCATGAAATTGTTTGGCACCAATTATTGCTGCCGCAGACTTATTAATAAGTTGATACATTATGCTTGGATCCCTTCGAAGACTTATTCCTAATATTTTAGATAAATATCGGAGTCTTCTCCCACCTCCATCTTTGCTTCGGTTACGAAGCCACTTCCCTACAGATTTATCAAAGGGTTCTCCCGCCTTACCTTCAATAACTATGACAATACACCGGGTATTGTCATCTTTTGCCAAACAAAAAATATCAATATGTGATGGGGACTTTTTCGTATTTAAATAAATTGGAAATTCAGGACAGGCCACACATAATTCAATATTATTAAATATCTTAGATTTTTTAAATACGATTTTTATCTCTTCAGGAAAATCTTTCGCTTCCCACCAGCAATTTGCTAATGCTTTGGCTGAATGACCCTCTTTCCAATGTTTTGGGGATATCAATAAATCCTTCCAATCTTCTATTTGTTTTATACCAAGAAAGAACATGATCATATCTTTTTCTTTTGACATAATCTTTCCCTTTTATATTTCATTGGAATTATGCACATAACAAATCCATAAACCTTTCTACCGTTGCCATTTCATTGACTCAAAAGTATATAACTGTATCCAGTTCCCCATAGGCCAGTTAGTCCGCCTGTAGGCCATCCACTGAGATTCCAGCACTTTAATTCTATACTATGAGAACCCACAGAAAGATTGGCTATAAAGGGAGCAGATACGGTAGCCTGAATGTTATATGTGGGATCCTGGTTAAATAATCCTGCTATCGCTCCAGCAGGAGAACCATCAACATATATCTGACATTGAACGGGCTCATTGTTATCAACATTGATGTTGGCATAAAGATTTCCCATGATTATTTGGTTGGTGGTTGCAGTAACGAGTGTTGTTGTTCCTGGGACCGTTGTGGGAGTTGAAGTTATAGTGAGATCACTTGTGGCTTGAACAATACCATTGACCAATTTTATCTTTTGACTTGTTACCGAGCTATCAGCAATCTGAGTTGTTCCCACTGCATCTGTTGTGATCTTGATTGAGGTCACTGACCCATCCTGTATTGAGGCAGTATTCACACAATAATTACATGGGACGCCTGGGGGCCCCTGAGGACCGGTGGGGCCAGTCAATCCCTGAGCTCCTTGGGGTCCCTGAGGTCCAGTGGACCCGGTGAAGCCTTGTTCACCTATGGATCCTTGTACGCCCTGAGGCCCTGGCGGCCCAGTGGACCCTTCGCACCCGAATATAATAAATATCGTCCAAAGAATAAACGTCATTATCTTACCCATATGTACCTCCATTCTGAGATCATAATTAGTCATGTCCTGTCTCCTGGCGGATAGCATCAGCGGTCTCGGGATCCACACTGCGCAGAGGGCCTGCCCAGAGGGCGCTCTCCAGGCCGGAGATCTTATCAACCCTCCTCGCATGCCTCCCGCCCTCAAATTTGGCATCAAGCCAGACCCTCAGAAGATTTTTTGCCTCCTCGGCATTGATGATCCTCGCGGGCAAACACAGGATATTGGCATCATTGTGCTCCTTTGCAGCCCTGGCCATGGTCTCGTTGAGGACAAGTGCAGCCCTGACACCTGGGTATTTGTTGGCAACGATGGACATCCCGATCCCTGTCCCACAGATGAGGACTCCCCTTTCCACACTACTTGATGAAACCTTCTCTGCTACCCTTGAGCCGCAATCCGGGTAATCAGTAGGGTCCTGCTTGTCCGGCCCCACATCCAGGATCTCCTCTCCCCTCTCAAGGAGGAATTTCTTCACCTCCTCTTTCAGGGCAAAGCCCGCGTGGTCGCTGCCGATAGCAATGGGTTTTTTCATTGGAATCTATTGTATGCCATATCACTATCAGATTCCATATTGACACATTGGCGCCACACCTATAAAGTAACGGCAGAGGCCAAAAATGGATAAATTAAAGATAATCCCCTCATATACGGGCACTATGACACTGGATGAGGCAATTAAAGATGCACGAGCGAAAAAACTCCTGTGGCTCGAGATTCTCTTCAATGATGGGGTCAATTGGGAAGAGCATCTGGAAGTAAAAGAAATCAGTGATGCCTATAAAAAGGCGCGCACCTGGTATGGTAATTTCAAAAGCATTATAGAAGACCATACACAGAGGAAATTCATGAAAGGAAAAATTGGCAGGGTAGATTTCAGGGAATATAGACTTTTCCTGGAGGTGCTTAATTTTGTCTCCACTTACCCTTAAGAGCTTTATTAAGTTACTAAAGGAATTCACGAGAACTAAAGGCACGAATCTGGAGATCATTCTTGTAGGCGGCCTCGCCCTCTACCATTATGGCATGAAGGACAGGATCACGGTGGATATAGATGCAGAGGTCAAGGGAGATATTGAGGGGCTTTTCAGTTTCTTGAAACAAAGGGGCATACCATCTGACCTCGGCGAGAATATGAGTGGATGGTCAGTTGTTGCGATGCCACCCGGCTACAAAGAAAGAGCCGAACCTATCTATAAAGACGAGCGGATAGTCGTCAAGGCACTGAATCCTTTAGACTTTGTCGTGGCAAAGCTGAGAAGGGGAATGGAAGATGACCTAAAGGATGCTTCCTTCGTAGTAAAAAGGTTTAACCTAAAGGCAAAGGATATAAAAAAGTTTGCAGGGGAGGCCATCAATAACTCCTCAAAAGATACAGCCATTTTTATCTTCAGGAGGACTGTGGACCTTTTTCTGAAAAGGTTGACAAAACAAGGAGAAAGCCAATAACATTTGTCTAATGCAATATCTTTTCATGATCATATCCTTTCTTCTCATCTCCTCCCCGTTGCTGGCAAATGAGGATGGATTCACCTTCTCCTGGAAAGGGTATTTAAGGACAAGCTTCGATTATTCCGGGCTTAATGACTATTATGGGACCCCAATAAAATCCAAGCAGTATGAGAATAGGCTGCTGGATTGGAATGGCTCGGGCTGGGGAAATTATGACTGCTTTACATCAACACGAATACCGGAGAGCAATCTCTATGAGCTATCCCTGACTGCAGAAAAGGATACCATTGGGTTCAACATCATGTTTTCAAGTGAAAAGGTCACAAATGCCCAGGCAGGCTCACAGGTTGAAGACAGCGGCATATACCAATGGGTTCGCCAGATCTATGCCGTGGTAAGGGATGTTGGAGGCATTAATGGACTGGATTTAACTTTTGGCCAGTTCTGGGACAAATATTTCCATATTGAGGAATACGATAGGTATCTATTCGGAAGGATAGAAGGAACAGGCGTGAAGGCGTCATACTCCATGGGCGCATCGAGCATATCCCTGGCTGTTAAGCTAAACCCATATCGCTCTGCCCACGACCCGAAATATGAGATAATGGACGATTATATCCAGACAACAATCATCTCCGGAAAGGGAGAGATCGATCTTACCTCGTATGCCCCTTTGACGCTGGGTGTATATGCTACATTCCCGAGGATAGGAAAGGTCAATTATGAGCACTATGATCCCGAGACAGACTTCAGCATCATCAAGACAACCCCTCCACATTGGGGTTTTATCGGTGGGACCGGGCTGAATTGGAAGCCCTATGATTGGATGGAGATAAATGGCGGCATCTCTCACCGATCTCTATTAACAAGGACTGATGATGGAACAACAATATATAACAAGGGAGGAAAATACTACGCCTTTGCATTTGAGGACAAGATGGATTTCATCTCAAAAAGACTCAGGCTCACTCCGTTTGGATGGATAGAATACAGGACCAATCTTGATCCGCAGGACCCCCTTGGATTCGGCGGGCTTTATATCAGGGGCGAATACAAGGAAATGGGTTATTATCCGGAGGGCTCTTTTGCCGACTTCTCCTACTGGCAGAAGGGAAAGGGGCTTGAAACCGCTGAAACCTCTATGGGGATAGGACTTGGAATAATAGCGGATTTCATGATACAGGACTGGGTCGGCATCGGGCTTCGTTACGATTACAAGGACCCAAATACAGAATACACAGGGGACGAAAAGGGAGTAATTTACCCCAGGGCTGACGACCAATTCAGCGTGATCACGCCGAGGCTGTTCATCGTCCTCACACATCCAATGGAGAGCCTCTTCACATTAAGCTACTCTTATGTGACGGACAGAAACCTTCTTTCTTTGCCAAATCTACCCCCAGCAGAAAACACACAATTTATAAGAGGACAGCTCCTGATCAGGTTTTAATCCCCCTGCTCGGGAATAGAATATTGCTCACAACCGGGATGGAGAGCCCTGGTTGGGCACCCACCATCGGGGCATGGATTTTTTGGCTTTATGGATATATCAATAAAGTATATGATCTTCAAATTTTCATCCAGTCCTTAGCTTCAATTAGGTTTCATTTTTTTCAATTAAATTTTAGGGTTGAGAAAACTGCTCCATATTGATAGATTTAAGTGATGGATATCAAATGCGGGGAAATAGGATTTTATGAAATATTACATTAAATATTCCCCTGACACGGAAGATCATCTTCGCGCTCTCACAAAACATCAGCAGGTGATCGTTTTGGATACTGTGGAAAAACAACTGCAAGACCAGCCAACCATAGAAACCAAGAACCGGAAACCCATGCGGCCCAATCCCGTAGCCCCGTGGGAGTTAAGAATCGGGAACCTTCGGGTGTATTGCGATGTTAACGAAGGGAAGCATACTGTGAATATCCGAGCCGTTGGTATAAAGCAAAGAAATAGTGTTAAAATAGGAAAAGAGGTGATACGACTATGAAAACCGTTGAAGCAGCCAAGGCTAAATCCCTTGCAGATTACACAAAAGAAGTGAAGAAAGAACCAGTCGTAGTGACTTCCGAAGGCAAGCCTGTTGCCGTTCTGGTTGGCATCAAAAATGCGGATATGGAGACCGTGTCCCTCAGCAACAATCCACGGTTCCTTTCCTTGATTGAACGATCGCGTGCACAGCAGAAAGTGAAGGGTGGGATATCCACAGAAGAAATGCGCCGCCGCTTACAAACACATTCGTAAGAGCTTTCTTAAACGTAGACGCCGAATTCAGAAGAAGTACGATGAGAAAACGGCGCAGAGAGAACACACAATTTATTAGGGGACAGCTCCTGGTCAGGTTTTAATCCCCCTGCTCGGGGATAGAATATTGCTCACAACCAGGATGGAGAGCCCTGGTTGGGCACCCACCATCGGGGCATGGATTTTTTGGCTTTATGGATATATCCCTCTCAGTCCCTGTCTCAGAGTGGTCTGTTGTCCATAAAAGTATATCCGGGTTCTCAGTGCTCCAGGTAAAAGTTCCCGAGCTTACCGTTATCGTCGGAGGATTGGTTCCGGCTTCGTTATCCCCGTAATGGAATTCCCTTGGGACAAATATCTCTGTATCACCTTGTGCGCCGGTCTCCTTGAAGCTTAAAGTGAATTCCTTTGTATTGGTGAATAATTCCCCGCTTGTATCACCAAGCCAATCATATGCACCTGTAGAGGTATTAGTAAAAGAGAATTCGAACCTATATTTGATAAGCTCACCGGCTGTCTTCATTGGATATGGCCTAATAAAATACTCAACGTGGCATCGCTCCATTCCGCTCGTAGTGGTATCTGTCGGTTTTTCATCGATCAACGGATTTTTCCCGTCATGATTCACAAGGCTCATGTCCTCCTCTTGCCAGTCCGTTCCAGTCCAGAAATATGTCCAATACATGGAGCCAAATCCGACATTCTCCATCTCCACCATCTGGTGTGCCGTGTAGTCGTCATATCCGATCCTGTCTGTCCTCATCCCATACTCCCCTATAACAACAGGTGCAAGTATGTTCTCTTTAGAGATCCTCTCGAAATCGCTGAGGTATTTCGATGTCGTATCCTTTGACCTGTCGAATGTCGTCTGCGCTCCTATCAAAAGGGCGCCATTATAATAATGTGGTGAAAAGACAATGTTTGGCACAGCAAATGAGGTGAGCTTTGTCTTTATCCCAAAATCCCCTGCTATTGATGGCTCTATGACAATAAGGCTGTCCTTGTCAAACTCCCTGATAGCAGCGATCAAACGCTCATAAAGTTCCCTCATGTATGTCGTCTCAACTTCATCGTTGTAAAGGGTTCCAGGAAATGGCTCGTTAAGGAGGTCATAGCCAATGACATTTGATTTGTTCCTGAACCTCCATACAACCTCCTGCCATGTCCGTATTAGGTTCTCCTGCATGGATTTATCAGTCCAGAAGTCTGTCCATGCGGATCGAACGGATGCATGTAGGGTGAGAAGCTGCCATTGCCCGCTACAATCTATCCCCTGAATATATTCCTCCTTAACAGCCCATCTCGGTGCGCCGTCTCCGCAGAGAAAGCGCGAAAAGAGGTCCTGGTGCATGTCAAGGATGACCATTATCCCCTGCTCCTTTGCCATATCAACCATCTCTTCTATCAGATCGAGGTATGAGCAGTCAGTTGTGCCCCTGTTTGGTTCAAGCCCTTCCCAGAGGATAAGCATACGAACAGAGTTCACACCCCATTCCTTGAGCTGTTTAAATGCCGAGTTGTTTCCGTCTTTATCACTCAGCCATACCGGTATATGGGGCGGGACCTTGCTCGAGTTGCCAAGGGCAACCCCTTTAAGTATCACAGTCCTTCCCATATCGTCCTTTATCCAGAACCTTCCGTCCGATCCCTTCTCTGTATGGAGGATGATCCTGTCCGCCTCTTTGTCAATTGCAGGACATCTCGGCGAAAAGCCCCCATTACTCTTTGTGCACCCGTATGAGACGAGCGTAAAAAAAACAATGGAAAGCAATATGCTCTGGACCTTCATTTGTACACCTCCTCCTTTTTATGGAAGCCCGACTTGATAATGACCTCATCAATGTTTTTCTTATCAAACGGCTGTATCGGTGTGAGGACAACCTTTACATTGGTTTTCCCGTTGAAGATAGTTGTGTTCGGCATTGGTTTTTTGCCATATACTATTTCAACAGCAACCCTTGCCGTAGTTGCTGCCAATGGCTTGATCCCCTTAAGCACATCCATTGATTGGATCCCCTTTACAACATACTGGCAATTTATGAGGTCTGCATCTGATCCGGCAGTGAATACCCTTCTTTCAAGGCCGTGTTCCTTCAATGCCTCTATTGCGCCCCTTATCATCCCCGAGTTATTGGCCAGGATGGCCTGGATATCATTGTTGAACCGCGAAAGGGCATTCTCAACCGTCCTCATCGCCTCAACCGGTGACCATGCCTGATGATTCTGCTCAACAACAATTTTTATGCCCGGATATTTATCAAGGACTTTATGGTTCCCCCGTGTTATCTCATTTGCCACGGAATGGCCGGATTCACCCATAAGGATTATATAGTTTCCCTTTCCTCCAGTTGCCTTGACAGCCGCCTCAGCCTGGACAACGCCGACCTTAAAGCTGTCCTGTGAGACATAGTATTCAAGATCACAATTGTTGATGATCCTGTCGTATGCTATTACAGGGACCCCTTTCTCCCTTGCCATTTCAACCATTGGACAGGCTGTGTCCGAGTTTGTTGGCTGCAAAACAAGGACATCAACCCCCTTTGTGAGCATATTCTCAACCTTCTCCAACTGCATGCGGGTATTATTGTTGGCGTCATCGAACAGGACCTCAGCCCCAATGTTTTTGGCTGCCTCTATGAAATATGCCTTGTCCTTTTGATATCGCTCCTCCTGCACCGTAGCCAGGATAAACCCAACCCTTATCTTCTTTTGAGAGCCGGCCATAAGCAGGACGGCCATGAGAACTATTAATATCTTTCTGATCATTGTCCGCATTTATATATAAAGTAGAACCAGTCCCGTGTCAACTTGTCCTCCTCTCCCTCGCCTTTGTTATCGTATCAAACCATGTGGCAAAAAGGATGAGAAGCCCCTTTACAACCATCTGCCAGAACGATGTCACGCCGAAAAGGTCCATTTCGTTCTGTATAACTCCAAAGAAGAGGACTCCTATTATCGTCCCTTTGATTGTGCCTACCCCGCCCATGAGTGATGTCCCGCCTATTACAACCGAGGCAATGACATTAAGCTCGAAGTATGTGGCAATAGATGCATCAACACCGTTGAGACGGGATATTGTCACTATCCCGGATATGCTTCCAAGTAATGAGGCTATCGTATAGACAAGAAGCTTTACAGAGAAGATGTTTATCCCTGACAGCCTTGCAGCCTCTTCATTACCGCCTATTGCATAGATATACCTTCCAAATGTCGTTCGATTCAGGACTATTCCTCCAATGATCAGGAAGAAGACAAAGATCAATACCGGCAAGGGTATCCCATAATGGGAACAGAATATATAAACTGAGGCAATCAAAAAGAGAAGAAGGAGAAGAACCCACCCTGTTATTCTTTTTGGACTCATCCTCCTCCCCTCAAGCTCAGACCTCAGGGCCTCTTTCCTCCAAAAGGCAAGGCAACCGATGAGGAATGCTGCGCAAAGAACCCAGAAGGATGCCTTCGGGTTGATATAGGACTGTCCTATCGTCAGAAGCCCCTCGGATAAAGGCCCCAAGGCCCTTCCTCCTGAGACGATCAATGCAATGCCTCTTGCCAATATCATCGTTCCAAGTGTTACGGCAAACGGGGTGATCTCAAATCTGGCCACAAAGAACCCATTTATCATCCCAAGCAAGACCCCACCCAGGAGGACGGCTATCAATACGGAACCCGCTGCTCCCATGCCCATTTCACTATTAAGGTGAGCTGCGATAACCCCTGTAAGAAAAAGGCAGGAACCAACGGATAGGTCGATCCCTGCTGTGATGATAACCAGCGTCATCCCAATAGCTGCTATTCCGACATCAACAATGGTCCGGGAGAGATTTGTCAGGTTCTGTGTTGTAAAGAAGTTGGGGAGGAAAAAGAATAAAACGAATATATTGACGATGAGGATGGACAAGATGCCATATTCCCTGATTATTCTTATAAAGGCAGTATCTTTCATTTCCCTGTTGAAAGAGCGATTATCTTCTCTTCCGTTGCATCACGCCTTTTCAACTCCCCTGCAACACTTCCTCTGTGCATCACCATGATCCTGTCGGCCATTCCAAGAACCTCCTCCATCTCTGATGATACCATCATTATTGCTATTCCCTCCCTTGTGAGGTCGTTCATTATTTTGTAGATCTCGTATTTTGCTCCAACATCAATCCCCTTTGTCGGCTCATCCAGCATGAGGACCCTTGGCTTAATAGACAGCCATTTCCCCACCACCACCTTCTGTTGGTTTCCACCGCTCAGGTTTCCTGCTGTCTCGGCGAGCGATGGGGCTTTAATCTGGAGCCTCTCAACCATACCTCTTGCGAATAACTCCTGCCTCAGAAGGGAAATAAACGACAGGCGTGAGAATCCATTTAGGGACGGCATGGTTATATTGTCCTTTATATCCATAAGGATATTAAGCCCGTATTTCCTCCTATCCTCCGGGACAAGCGATATGCCCATCTTTATGACATCCCCTGGCTCTTTTGCGACAACATCCCTCCCAAGCATCCTCATCTTCCCATGCACGAGTCTGCCAAATGCGCCGAATATTGACATCAAGAGCTCAGTCCTTCCGGAACCCATAAGCCCTGCAATCGCCAATATCTCGCCTCCCCTTGCCTCAAAGGAAACATCCCTGAGCAAATAGCGATCCGGGTTCCTGGGGTCTCTCAAGGACAGCCCGGAAACCTCAAGGACTGTCTCCCCTGGAGAGAAATGTTCCTTTGGGAAATACTCGTTTATCGGCCTCCCAACCATAAGTGATACAATCCGGTCGTGGGTTAGCTCTTTTGTGCGGGAGGTGCGGACAACCTTGCCATCCTTAAGGATCGTTATTCGATCGCATATACGGAGAATCTCTTTCAATCTGTGCGATATGTATATACAGGTAATCCCCTTCTTCTTAAGGGAATGGATCAACTCAAACAGTCTTTCAACCTCTTCCTCAGATAGGGCAGATGTGGGCTCATCAAGGATCAGGATTCCAACATCACCCCTAACTGCCTTTGCGATCTCAACCATTTGCCTTTTGCCAATAGGAAGGTTGACGATTTTCTCATCCGGGTCTATCTCGAGCGAAAGGGTCTTTAATACATCCCTTGCCATCCTGTTAAGATCCCTGATCTTTATCCAGGGTCCAATCCTCGGCTCCTCGTTGAGAAATATGTTCTCGGCTACCGAAAGTTCAGGGATAAGGTTGAGCTCTTGATGGATTATCCTTATCCCGCTCCTCTTCGCATCGGTTACATCCCCGAATGAGACAGGACTTCCCCTGACCGTGATCCTGCCTGAAAATGTTCCGGCCGGATATACGCCGCTTAATATCTTCATCAATGTTGATTTTCCGGCCCCGTTTTCCCCAACCAGGCCAAGGACTTCTCCTTTTATTGCAGAAATACTGACTCCATCAAGTGCCCTTACCCCGGGGAAATCTTTTATAACATCAAGCATCTCTAATTCCGTTTGTTTCAGTGGAAGAGCAGCAAGGGAGGATTTTCGTTGCGGCCTTCGGCCCTTTCGCATGGCCCCCGAATTATCCCACGTCAGCCTTGCAATGTCATCAAATTGATTCAAAGTTCTAATAGCAGCAGACCAGGGCTTACTATTGACAAACTGCCCTGGGCAACATAATCTCCCACAGAGGAAGAACTGAAAGGAGTAAAGCCGATGAGATCCAGAACTGCATTTTTACTGATTCTAACCGCTATTTTCTTCAGGCCGGAGCCGGTGCTTTCCGAAGAAACTACAAAGACTACAAAGCAGATTATTGAGGAGGAAGAGTCCTGGCTGAACTGGCTGGGGGGGGAAACCTTAATAGTGGGCGCGTCAAAATACGAACAAAAAATCAGCGAAGCCCCGGCCTCGGTCAGCGTTATAACGGCCAGAGACATAAAAAGATATGGATACCGGACTCTTGCCGATGTCCTGCGGAGCATAAGGAGCTTTTATGTCACATATGATCGCAATTACAACTTTGTCGGCTCACGGGGTTTCAGCCCGCCCGGCGATTATAATACGAGGGTCCTCCTGCTCGTGGACGGCCACCAAATAAATGACGATATTTACAATCAGGCTAGTATTGGAACTGAGTTTGTTCTGGATGTGGACCTCATAGACAAGATAGAGGTCATACGGGGACCAAGCTCCTCAATATACGGGACCAACGCCTTCTTCGGCGTTATAAATGTGATCACAAAGCAAGGAAAGGATCTTAACGGCCCTGAACTTTCCGGCGAAACATTCTTTATTGACACAAACTATGACGCATATAAGGTCAGGGGCAGCTACGGCCACAGGTTCGAAAACGGCCCGGAGGTTGTCCTGTCTGCATCCCGCTACGACAGCAAAGGGCAGAGGTTGTATTTCAAAGAGTTTGACCAGCCACCCGATATGGACGGTTGGGTAAAGGGCGGGGATTATGACAATAACTATAGTTTCTTCTCGAAAATCGCATTTTATGATTTCAGCCTCCATGCAGCTTTTGCCTCAAGGGAAAAAGGCGTGCCCACTGGAGCATGGGGAACCATATTCGGCGATACGCGCACCAGGACCATTGACGACCGTGGCTACCTCGAGCTGAAATACAAGCACAACTTTGAGGAGCAAATCGGCCTCCAGGCCCGGCTATACTACGACCATTCCAAATACAGAGGGTATTATGTTTACGACTACGAAGACCCTGTTAACTATCCCGAACCTGTCATCAACACAGACATAAGCTGGGGCGAATGGCTGGGCGGAGAAGTGCAAGCCACCAAGACATTGTTTGAAAAGCATAAAATCACCGTGGGCGCTGAGATACAGGACCACCTGCGCCAGGATATGCGCTTTGAAGACCCCTACGATGTATTCATGGATGATAAAAGGAGCTCCACAAATTGGGCTGTCTACGCACAGGGTGAATTCAGGCCCCTCAAAGACCTTCTCTTTAATGCCGGTCTGCGTCACGATAACTACAAAACATTCGGCGGGACAACAAACCCGAGGCTTGCAGCCATCTATAACCTGTTTGAAAAAACAACCCTCAAGGCCCTCTACGGCATAGCCTTCCGGGCGCCCAATAACTACGAATTCTACTATCAAGACAACGGGATCTCGCAGAAAGGCAATCCGGACCTTAAGCCGGAAACCATCACTACATATGAGGCAGTGCTTGAGCAAGGCATAGGTGAGAGCCTTCGCGCAATTGTCTCAGGCTTTTATTACAACACGAAAGACCTCATAGTGCAGGAGGTTGATCCGGCAGATGATCTCTATATATATAAAAATGTGGGAGAGGTTGATGCAAGTGGCGCTGAAATGGAACTGGACGGCAGATGGGACATCCTTGAGGGCCGCATCAGCTATACCTTTCACGATGCCAGGGATAAGGAGACAAAGAGTGTCCTGCAAAACTCTCCCAGGCATATGGCCAAGCTAAACATGTCAGCTCAGGTGATAGAAAAGCTATCGGTCAATCCGGAAATACAATTCATGAGCAAGC
>Ga0315296_10003228_pt1 | contig 13695 bp, 15 predicted proteins | sample YL17G14_18_MG_FD_203921 | JGI IMG/M metagenome (GOLD analysis project Ga0315296, IMG submission 203921) | Sediment microbial communities from Yellowstone Lake, YNP, Wyoming, USA - YL17G14_18 | ecosystem: Environmental > Aquatic > Freshwater > Lake > Sediment | place: USA: Wyoming | collected... | reverse complement strand
CAATACACGGTCAGAATCGTAACGGACAAAGGCAACCTTGCCACTTTCTCCGGATCATGAGACGAGGTCAAATGAGGCCCGATTTTTCTTCTCGGAACTAATCATGATGGACGTAACTTGCGTTTGTCCTCCGGAACGCCACTATCATGCCACGCGTGTTGGAGTCGTGGAAAATCAGCTAATTGGTTTTTTGATGACCAGGGTCGCTTCTTTGATGCCTTGGAAGTGAGGGTCACCAGTCAAGATTCGTGTTCCAAGTTTTCTTGCTGTGGCCAATACGAATGCATCGGCCAATCCGAAGTCTTTCTTGCTTTTTCGCATTTCAGCATGGATTATTCCTGTTTGCTTCGACAATTCCTCATCTACATCAATGACATCTGAGTTGCTGAGCAAAATGCGATAAGCAGTACATACGTCCTGTTCTTCGCGGGCAATTTTGCTTATCACCTCTCCAAGCGTCACGGCGCTCGTATAAATCCCGCTATTTTCATCTTCAAGTATCGCCTTGACTCTTGCACCGATTTCGCTTCCAATCAGATACTCTATCCACGCATATACGTCAACTACATATTCTCTAGTCATGCGCCTTCAACTCGTCTTCTACGGTGAAAGATTTTAGCATTCTAAACGTTCCGAACCCATCTATCTTGACCTTCCTTACGCTTATCTCCACCAATTCTCCTTCTTTGATCTTCTTACTCTCAATGAGTTTCTTGGGTATTGTCACGATCAGTGAACCGCCCACTCTTCGGGTTCTCGTTACGCTCATGAAGTATCTCCTGTCTATCACAAAATAACACATAAGTTACACTTAACTCTTACTGCAAGCATTCTAGAGATCTACTGAGCATTCCAGAAAAAAGAGTGCCGTCCGGAGGCGTTTCTGCGCGCGCAATGACCTCGAGATATTCGTTTTCTGAACGATTTCGGGTCTCCAAATAGCACACGAACAGAAAGGGCCATTGTTACAACTATCGCTCGGGCGGTTCAAAAAGTGAAGTTCATTCTTCGGGGAAGAAAACAGTGAAGGATTGGTCTGGCAAGAAATCGATGTTTTCCAATATGCTGTATCCTGCTTTGGTCAGTTCTTCGACGACAGTTTCTCGAGTAACACGGCGTTCGAAGATCCTGTGAAGACTGAAACGCCTTCCTCTGTTATGTTCAATTATCGCTACTCGCCCACCAGGTTCCAAGGATTCTTTCAGTCTTGAAAAGTATTCCACTCGATTTGAAATATGATGGTAGACGTTGAGTAGGAAGATCAAATCAATTTTTTCGGGCAAAGTTGGAGTTTCGACCCTAGCTAGGATCACCTTAACGTTGTCTAACCCTTTTTCGGCGACGCTTTTTCTGATGAATTCTATTTTGCCAGGGTCAATATCCACAGCGTAGACGATTCCCTGTTTGCCTACTGCTTCTGCGAATTTGAGAGAGAAATAACCTCCTCCGGCGCCTATATCAGCGATTTTTTGTCCTTGTTTCAGCGTTAGAGTCTTCAAAATCTCCTCAGGTTTGCTTTTCGGATTAGCGGCTTCCATATTGGACATTTTTGCTTTGTAAGCCATCCTTTCCTCTCTTGAAGTTGACTAATGTAATCGCTAGTGATATAATAATAGCTGTCAAGAACTTCTGAAACGCGCGTGCGCTTAGTTCGCAGCCTCCTAAGAAGGGAAGAAAAGAGCCGCCTGCAAAAGTCGAAAATATTTAGGCGTGCCTAAACATTTATATGAATCGGCGAGAGATTTAGGTACGCCTAAATAACTGGCGATCGAAATGTCCAGCAGAAGTATTGAAGATTACTTGAAGACGATTTATCTTCTTTCTCAAAACGGGAAACCGATATCGACGAGTGAGATTGCAGAGCATTTCAAGATAGCCCCAGCAAGCGTCACAGAAATGATGAAGAAGCTTGCCAAGAAGGGCTACGTCAAGTATTCACCGTATCAGGGAGTGAACCTTACCAGCAAGGGTTCTCAAGTCGCAGAGAAGATCACGAGAAAACACAGACTGCTCGAGAGGTTCCTGCATGACGTCCTAAGAATCAAGGGGAACAAAGTCCATTCAGAAGCATGTGAGATGGAACACGCTTTATCCGATGAAGCAGAAGAGTCTCTTTGCCGTTTTCTCAGACACCCCGATCGGTGCCCGGATGATAACAAGATTATTCCAGCGTGCGATTTGCCCTTCTCGACATGCGAAGAATGTGTCGATCTACACAAGAAAAACCTAGAAGAATCGGGGAAACGAGAACATGTCCCTCTCTCGATATGCCAGCTCAAGGAAGGCGCGCGTGGAAGAATATCCTTCATACGAGGAGGACACAACGTTCTGCAAAGGCTTTCTGACATGGGCCTCACTCCAGGCACAGAGGTGACAGTCGTGAAATCAGCCCCTTTCCACGGTCCAATAGAACTACTCGTTAGGGGTTCGCGACTTGCCCTCGGCAGAGGCGTGAGCGAAACGATATTCGTTCAGGCTGAAAAAGCGTGACTCAGAAGAAACTGATTATTGCCTTGGCCGGAAACGCAAACGTAGGAAAATCGGTCATATTCAACTATCTCACTGGTCTGCATCAGCATATCGGTAACTGGCCAGGGAAAACCATTGAAAAGGCGGAGGGAACGCTCAACTTCAAAGGCTACACCGTTGACATAGTTGATCTTCCAGGCATATACTCTCTTTCGACCTACTCTCTGGAAGAACTGGTGTCAAGGAAATACATAGCGGTTGAGAAGCCCGACCTGGTGATAAACGTAGTCGACGCTTCGGTACTCGAGAGAAACCTGTTCTTCACTTTGCAGTTGATGGAGCTCGAGACGCCGATGATCGTGGCGTTGAATCAGCTGGACATCGCGAAAAGGAAAGGCATCGAAATCGACACCGAAAAACTGGAGCAACTTCTGGGAGTGCCCGTCGTTCCGACCGTTGCTACAAAAGGGACTGGAATATACGAACTTCTCGACAAGGCGATTGAGGTGATCGAAAAAGGGCAGCCTACGAGACGCGAAGCCAAGTACGGGGAAGAAGTTGAAGAAAGAATCACAAAAATCGTCATGATGCTTCGAGGTGTTCACCTCTATTACCCAGAGAGGTACGTTGCAGTCAAGCTGCTTGAAGGGGACGAGGAGATAACAAGAGAGACAGACAGACTGACACCGCAGATCGTAAGAGCAACGAAGGAGCTTGCCAGCGAAATTGAGGACCTTCATGGTCAGCCATGCTCGACTGTGATCACGTCAGAGCGTTACGAGGCTGCTGGCGGTGTTGCCAGACAGGCTCAGAAGCTGGTACCACCGGCAAAACTCACTGTCGAAGAGAAGCTTCACAACATCACGACACACAGGCTCGGCGGATACGTCATCATGACTGCTTCGCTGCTGCTTATTTTCTTCTCTATTTTCACCTTCGGGAACTACACTTCGGAAATTCTGACCAATCTTCTCGAAAGGCTGCATCCTCTGTCCACGAGTGTTTTCGGAAATGGAATCGTGGGCAACCTCGTCTGGGGCGGTATCGCCGAAGGACTCATAGCAGGCGTGACTGTAGCCCTGCCCTACATAATCCCGTTCTACGTCGTGCTGTATTTTTTGGAGGATTCGGGTTATTTGAGCCGGATAGCCTTCCTGATGGACAACGCGATGCACAAGATAGGGTTGCATGGAAAAGCGTTTATACCGATGATGTTGGGCTACGGCTGCAACGTCCCCGCATGTCTTGGATGCAGGATAATGGAAACAGAAAGGGAGAGAACACTTGCTGCTTTTGTGACCACACTAGTGCCGTGTGCAGCACGCACGGTCATCATACTCGGTTTGGTGGGAAGGTTTGTTGGCATCCAGTGGGCTTTGGTACTTTACATCTTCGACTTGTTCGTCATCTTCGCACTCGGGAGGTTGGCATTCAGACTTCTGCCAGGTGAACCGAGCGGTCTGATCATGGAGATGGCTGAATACAGGATGCCGCAACTCAAGACTGTGGTGAAAGAGACTTGGTTCAAACTGGTCGAGTTCATCAAGATCGCGTTTCCCCTCATTGTTGTTGGAAGCCTCGTCATAAAAGCCGCGGATATTTTTGGCTTGTTGAACCCGGTTGCCAGTTTGCTCAGTCCAATAACTGTGGTGTGGCTCGGGTTGCCAGTCATCACTGGGGTAACGCTGATATTCGGCGTGTTGAGGAAAGAGCTTTCGTTGATCTTGCTTGCTGCTCTTCTTGCCCCGATAGGCTTGCAGGCTTTGACTCCGGTTCAGATGGTTGTCTTCACTCTGGTAGCCATGTTCTACGTACCATGCATCGCCACAATCTCTGCTTTGGTCAGAGAGCTTGGCAGAAAGAAAGCTCTAATCATATCTCTGTTTGAGATAGTATTTGCGATCGTCCTAGGCGGAGTCGCTCTGAGACTGTTAACGTTGTTCACTTGATATGCGTAGGGGAATGCTGCAGGCTGTGACAGGTATGTTCGATGGGCGAACCGCGTGGTCAAGGACCTGCATGTTGAAGAGCGGTCTCGATTATCTCACATTTCCATGTTCAAGCTTGGTTGATATTATGCACCCGACGCACGGGATTAACAAACGATTAGTATGTTTTGGATGCAAGCGATCTGGAAAGCGAAAACGAATTACGAAGTCAAGCTCTGCCTACAGCGTGCTAAGACGAAGTGGCTATATATCGGAAGCGAAAGTAGAATAGTCCAGCGGGCCGGTAGTCTAGCTCGGTAGGACATCTGCTTGACGTGCAGAAGGTCGCCGGTTCGAGTCCGGTCCGGCCCACCAATATTTCATCACTGCTTTGAGAAAAGAAGCTGTTTTCGAGCTTTTCTCCAAAGTGAACATTGTTACTATATTCAGTAATCTTGTTACAGTTTTCCGTAATGCCTTCTGCCCAAGACGATGTTCTCTCATTTCTTGCCAGAATCGGCAGAATCTCTTCTTTGAAGCAATCAAGTTTTCTGAATATTCTGTGCAGTAGCACTCTTTCATAGTTTGAACTCACAGCTTTCATTCCTCTCAAGAAATCAAGTTCAGCTTTGCTGAAAAAGTAGTTTTTGTCCTCTTCTGACGTTATGTCATTTATTTTCGTAGTAATTACAGTTTCGGTCATGTTTGTTCCTCCTATGCCAATAATATGGTCAAATTGGGCTTAAAAGGCTTTCAGTTTCATGGAAGATTTATACATTCGTGATATCGTTCACAAATCAGAAAGATGCCGGAAAAAATGAAATCAGGAAAGCAAGAGAAAATGTAATAAGATTGTTACCTTCAACATGACTTAATCATGGCTGAAAGAGAGCTTCTAGACGAATTGGCCAAGACTCTGCGCAATAATGCCCACAAGGAATATGTCCAGTCATATGTTACTGGAAAAGAAAAAGGCCTTTCCGAGAAATTTGATGCACTTGTAAGAGCTGAGCTGAGTGAGACTTAAAGAAATAACTATTTCTGGTTTCAGAGGGTTCAAAGACGAACAGACGCTAAACCTCAACAACAACATGATTCTAATAAGAGGATCAAACGGGTCTGGCAAATCGAGTCTAGTAGAAGCAATCGAGTGGCTTTTCTTTGATGAAATATCCAGAAAAAAGAAATCCCTCTGCAAGAGCGAATACTCTGGAGATTTTCTACGCAATTTGCACTGCGATGAAGATGAGTTAACTTTTGTTGAACTTCTGAGTGAAATCGGGGGTAAAGAAGTACGACTGAGGAAGAAGTTTCTGAGTCCCGAAAAGAAAGAATATTATATCAATGGCTCTCTCGTCAGTGACTTCTCCTCACTTGGAATCAGCTTTGCAGATGTTTACAAACCAATCCTTTCACAAGTCGAGGTCAAACATTACGTTGAAACCGACCCTAAAGACCGGTGGGAAGAGACCAACAAAATACTTGGTTTAGGCGTCCTTAGCGAATTTCGCTCTGCCTTGCAAGAGCTTCAAAACCTCAAGAAAACTGAAGACGAATACGATTCCTCCAAAAAGATCTACTATGGACTTGAAAGCGAACTTGAGGAATTGCCAGAACTTGCTGACCTTGCCGATGCGATTAAAAAAAGACCCTTCTCATCAAAGACTTTTAAACACAAGTTAATCGAGAAAATAAACGAGACTTACCTTCTTAGGGCGAGATCTACCAATCAATTAAGCAAAACTTTAGAGCGAGAATTCAAGAAATTGGCTCAGAAATCGGAAGACTTTGAGCTCATTACGCAGTTGATGGTCCCTGACAATTCGCTCATTTCATGCCCCTCAAAATTGACCGAAGAAATCAAAAAACTGTTTTCTGTTATTAGACAATCCAAACCGTTTAGGGCTGAACTTTATAGATTTTTGGAAACAGGCAAAGATCTCATAAAGGAGACAACTTGTCCATTCTGCCTAGAGAAAACTCTGACCTCAGAAAAGATTAAGCAAATAGATGTGCGAATCAAGGAGAACAAAGAAGCTGAGACCCTTCTGTCAGATATCAGGACCAAATTGGCAGAAACGAAGAAATCAGTAGAAGATTTCTTTTCACGAATTTCGTTTTCTATCAGCTTGTCATCAATAGAAAAAGTTAGAGAAAGAATTGAAAAGAACGCGGACTACCTAAATGAAATCACGAAAATAGACCTGATAAAGGAACAAATAGTCTCATTGAACAAGACACTTGCCAAGTTCAAGACTGATCTGGAGGTCTCGCTTGAATTAGCCAACAGGCTATCTGAGGGAATAATTGAGTCAGATGAGAAGAAAACTAGCCTTGAAATCCTCGCGATGGAAAAAGTGGCAGATCTGAGCGAAAAGAGTCTGAAGAGTCTGCGAGATGATTTACAGTCGTTGGGATCCTCTTTATTATCGAAAGTATCAAGCTTGTCTACTCAAGAAAAAGCTGATATGAACAGGGTTATTATATTTCGTAGGATTATTGATCATTTGGACGATATAAAATACGTTGGAATCTATGAAAACAACTTAAACACAGTCTCAGGCTTGATAGAAGAAATTGAAAAATTCGAAAAGACAAAGTCAAAAAAACTGTTAACAGATCTAAATGACAAAATAAAAGACTTCTACGCCAAATTGAACCCGAACGAAAAAACACAGTTCTCTGAACTTACTCCGACTTCAGGCAAGAGTCGCAGAATGCAAATCAAAGCGATTTCTTACGGGAAAGCCATGAATCCGGTTAGTTGTTTTAGCGAGTCTCATATGAATTGTCTGTGTCTAAGCGTTTACTTCTCTCAGCGAGTTTTGAACAATCCATATTGGGACTTTGTCGTGCTTGATGACCCAGTTCAGTCAATGGACGAGGACCATGGCAAGAATCTCATTAGAATACTCGGTGAAGTGCACAAAAGCAAACAGGTTATACTCATGAGTCATAATGCCAACTTCTGTCGGGACTTCACAGATCTTTTCTATGGGCAAGAATACTTGTTTTATGAATTTTCGGGATATTCAGCAAAAGGTCCTAGGATTGATTTGAAATACGCTCCCTTTAAAACATACATGACGATTGCGAGAAGGTATTCCGATGGCAACTTGGAGGAGAGAGCAATATCTGGGAATAATCTGCGAAAAGCAATTGAACGCTTAGCTTGCGACTTGCTGATACAGAATGGAAAACTGAGTCACTCAAAAGTTTACGAAATGAGTTTGGACGAACGTCTAGGAAAAATCGAGACAAGAGCTTTATTGACTTTGGCAGAAATTGGCGAAATCAGAGGGGTCCTCAATGTTTGCGATGCTAGTTCTCACGAACCACCCGGAAGAGAAGTGACATCAAAGGAATTGGCTGACGGAATTGCGACCATAGAAAATCTTTATTCGAAACGTCTGAAGTCGTGACAAGCGCCCGGTGAAAGGCAAAATTCGTATAGAATAAAATATGCGAAAAACGGGCGCACACAATGCAGACTGTTTTTCTGTAATATAGTATGAGGAAGAGCAGAAGCATAACTTAGTTCTTGAGCCTCTAGTAATACGACTATTTGTCGAAAAACGTATGTGCACAACGCTTCAAGATACAGTTCATGGTTTCAACTTCTATTCTAAAACCTTCAGGCACTGGCTTTGGATGGTGCATAAATCAGTTTGTCGGATGTGCTCACGGCTGCAAATACTGCTACGGAATGGCAATTTTGCATAAAAGTTACGTTGACTGGCTCAAAGCTCGACCCAAGAAGAATGTCATAGAAGATTTGAAAAAAGACATTCGGAAGCTGAATGGCAGTATTGCAGACATAAAGGATATTTTTCTCGGTTCAGTCACAGATTCTTATCAGCCTATAGAACGTGAGCTTGGACTTACGAGACAAGTCATACAACTTCTAAAAGAACACAGTTTGCCATTTACCATTCTTACAAAGAGTGACTTAGTTCTGCGAGATGTGGATTTGTTCAAGAACTACAAATGGTGCAGGGTCGGCGTAACGATAACATCTTTGGACGACAATGTCAGAAGTGAGCTGGAGCCTTTTTCAAGCAATGTCGCATCGAGAATCAAAGTTCTTGAAACCCTGAAAGATAACAATGTTTCAACGTACGTTAGCTGTGAACCAATCTTTCCAATAGGTGAAGCTAATCCAATAGAAATCGTAAAGAAGCTCAGAGCTTTCACAGATTTGTTTGAATTCGGCATGTGGAATCCGCAAACAGAAGTTCCTGCTAGATACCGTGAACACCATTCAGAGGTGTACTACGCAAAGATGTTTAGAGAAATCATCGAGTTCTGTGAGACAGAGAAAATCAACTACGGCATCGCGACACACTCAAGAAGCTTCGTTGAGAGACATGGTTTGCCATTCAAGACGTATCCATCGCTCAAAAGCCCAGAACCTGAGAGGTACCTAGCGCAGAATCTGAATGATTTTTGATGAAGCACATTGGGGCAGCTGCCTGCCGGAACCCTCTGGCAAAGACTTTGCAGCTTATAGAAAGATCAAATGAATTTACAAATGTCAGAAGACGTAAGTTGAGAGAGGCATGGTCACGATGATGATTTGGGTTGTGTTTCTATAGGGAGCAGGTGTTGCCTGCTCTCAATGATTTTGAAAAGATGGAGATGAATGAGAAAATGAGTATTGAAAAAGTGAATGTCGGCATTGTGTTGTCAACTACGCTTGATAAATGGCGTATCGTTGAAGCTTTTTTATGTAAGAATGCCGAGATTGTATATGTTAAGAAAGTGCCTCCAGCCATAAGGCTGAGAATTAGGCAGGAATTTGAAAGAGAAGAAGGAGAAGAAGAGAATGGAGAATCTAAATCCGTTTGAACTTGCAGGTCGAATTGGAGAACTCGCGTTACCCGCCTTTTCTGAAATATCAAAGCCAGTTTTAGAAGAATTTGAACTATGGTTTGCCTCCAAACTTCCTCTTTCGCCAAAATTCGCAGATGCACCTGAAATGCGCTGCGTTCAGCATCTGAATCTGTATTGGCGAAGAGGTTACTTGAAGGGTGTCTTGATGAACATGTTTTCACATTGTCTGCCTGATGATACTTCTACTCCGCAGACAAGCTGCACCGCTGAAATGTTCTTCGGCTCCATCAACACTAGAGGAGATGCGTTGGCATATCCATTCTTTCACAAAAGGGACTTTTGTTTTGTACCAGAGCTTATGGCTCTACTTGGAGGTGGCAGTGATTCCCTCTCCGACAAAGTGCACATTTTCAATGAAGTTCTGGAATGCCAACAAATCCAAAGGAGTCTCATAAAATTCTCTAATGCCACTGCGGATCTTAGACGAGAATATGAAAACGGCAAAGATGGAATCACTTTGAAGGGTAACACCCTGTGCTATGGTGCCAATACTGCTTTTGCGGTGGCAACTCATCCTCTCGATTTCAAAACATTCACGCAGTTGAATCAAGCAGGTTTTTGGGATCGTTTTCATACTTTACAGGCTGATATCCATGATGATTTGGCAATTGAAATTTTCACTGGCTCAATGAATCCTACTGATGAATTCTTTTCGAAGGTTGCAGATTTGATTCCACAGCTCAAGATTGCTAATGAGGAATTGTGGAAGAAAAGACCTCTAACTGTGAAATTGCCTCCTTATAAAAGCGTAATGCTGCCAATTCTGATAAAAGCAAAAGAGTACGCAAAGAAATGGAGTAAAGAGCTGGGAGCCAGTCTTGGTGAGATCATCAGGCTAAGAATACGGGGAGATATGACCAGAGAAGTCTCTGCCTACAAGATCCTTAACCCTGAAATCTCAGACGAAGACTTGATCAGATGGACTGTTACTAGAATTCCACACTTCTTCGAGTTTGCATTGAATCCAAATATAGGATCGGGCTCGACCCTTAATGTAAAGCGAAGGGAAGAATGCATACAAACTATCATCCAGAAGTTCAAAGGAAAACGGGCAGAAAGACGAGAAATCTTGGATAGTATGGTTAAAGAAGGATACAACGAATCCACGATCGGTAGAGCACTGCATGAAATCAATACGCGTAAGCTCAACAAAACAGAAGACTTTGGAGTATACGAAATAAATCAATAAAGTTTCTCACTTTTTCAGTTTCTCACTTGGTTTTTATGAGAAAGTCTTATTCTTTCTCTTCTGCTCAGTTGAGAAAGTGAGAAACTGAGAAACTTCAATTAGGATTAGGAAAGTCAAGACCATAGAAATTTGCGAGTGTGATACCATGTTCCAACATAAATGTAAGATTTGCCGTTCAAACCTGGCTGAGAACATCGAATTCTGCAGATACTATCTTGGATGGTCCTACGGAGTCATCATAGACAATTTCAGTGAAGACATTGATGAATTATCATCATACAATCTTTCAACACATTTCAATAGACACACATCGCTAGAAACCAAGAGATTCTGGAGAGAAGCTAAAGCAGAAGCTTCGCCCGACAAGCAAGTTGATGAAAAATTGATTGAATCGGATTAGTAACGCAGTTGGGCAGGCTTTCTCTGTCTAAAAGAAAAATCCCAAAGGATTTCTTGCCCTATTCCTCGCGACAGATATGGCTAGGTATCAGCGTCAGCGCGAGCCCACGCTAGCTTTATTTGCAGATCCATCAATATAGTGCGAACGAGGTGATTTCGAAGATGCTAACATTACTGTCGTTTCTGTTACAGGCTTCAGATCAGGAACTCGCGGATGCTCTTCGCCAAGTTACAAACGAAATTGGCATGTTCAAGTGGATGTATGCCGCGATCTGGATTCCTATGTTCGGAGTTTTCATAGCTATCTCTGTGTTGAGCTATCTACAGTACAAGAGGATGTTAAAGGAAGCAGCTGATGAGGAAGAGCGATCTATTGTCTTGAGAAAAGATCTTTATCAAGGTATGGTTGAAAGGGGCGGAGACATCGAGGAATACGTGAACACCGTTGTTGAAAAATCTTTGAAAAAGTGAAGCTCTTGAACTAAGAACTAGGTTGAGAGTTGCTGTGAATTAGAGTAAAGCTTGCGTAACTGAAGATCCAATTCTGTCTTGGCTTGGGCATGTCATCCTCAAGAGTCGTTTGGGACGTGGCTAAGTGTGAATAATGGAGTGCGTGAAATGCTTTATCTGCAAAAATCCACTGATTAATGGGTGAGTTCATAAATGACCCGCGAGCTCTTGGGAGTTTTCAGCTCAAAAACCAGTCTCAGACAATTAGCTCCCGCACTTGTCCTGTTACTGAACACTTTTACGTGGTACACTTTTACCCATCAAATTTTCACGTTGGTCGTAGACAATTTGTCAGTATCCAGTTTTGAAAGATTGCTAATTTTTGTCATGTATTTCAGCGCAACCGCCTTTTCAGCTCTCTTAGGCGCCAAATTTCTGCGACACACTGACGAAAATTACCTTGTGTTGTGGATGCTTGCAGGGACACTAATGACAACATTTTTGATTACTGTTCCAGAAAACACCACATTGTCCAATAGTCTGATCGGACTCTTCTTCGGAATCTCTGTGGGAATAGGGTTCTCAGCATGTTTGGCATATTTCGGTGACTTGACAACCGTTGAAAACCGTGGAACTTCTGCAGGGATTGTATGGGCCACAGTCAGTGCAGGTACCGTAGCTTTGACTTTGCTTACGAACGATCTAGATATTTCTCAGACCTTGGTAGCCCTTGCGGCTTGGAGAGCATTGGGGGTCATCGCTTTCTTTATTATGAAAGGAAGAACGAGAAAGGCTGAACAATTACGAAGTCCAGTTGCTTTCAGTTCTATTCTCTCTAGGAGAGATATGTTGTTGTACCTAATCCCTTGGCTTTTGGTTTCGCTTGTCAATTTTGTAGAAAGCCCGATGCTTGAGACACTTTTTGGCGATTTCTATATTACCGCGGAGTTCATCGAGTTCGCACTAGCAGCGGTTCTCGCATTATTAGCAGGCATAATGGCGGATCGCGTAGGCAGAAAACGCATAATAATAGCCGGTTTCGTGATGTTGGGCATCGGGTATGCTGTGCTTAGCTTCTTTTCAGGCCTGACTTTTTCCTTATATCTATTCACAGCTTGCGATGGAATTGCTTGGGGTATGTTCACTTCAGTTTTCTTCATAACGCTATGGGGAGACCTTGCCCATGAATATGAAAAAGACAAATACTATGTGCTTGGCGGTCTTCCTTTTCTAGTCGCCGGTTTTTCAACGATCTTAGTCAAACCCTATGTTCAGTTCATGAGCACCATTGTGTCCTTCTCTCTAGCTAGTTTCTTCCTTTTCTTTGCAGTATTGCCGTTACTGTCAGCGCCCGAAACCTTGCCTGAGAAGGAGATCAGAAGCAAGGAACTTAGAAGCTATGCTGAAATGGCGAAAAAGGCTAGGGATAAGAAAAGTTAGGTTTTGTGCAACGCACGCTATAACAGCGCGTTAATTTGACCTTAGCGTGAATCTTTGGTTAGAGACAAAAAGAACATGGAGGCGCCACTAAGCAAATCCGCAGCAGCCATGCTAACTTGAAAGAGTTCCTTGTTCTCGAAAGGTACTTTCCACAATCCTAGACCGGTCCACGATTCGACACCAGCCCAAACCATTAAGACGCCCATTACAAAGAACACCAACCGCCCAAAATTTGCATGCGTTCCAAACAACGACAGTCCTACGGCTGCCAAGAGAATAATCCCTAATGATGCATAAAGGATTCCTCCGAACAGAAGAGGAAGTCCTGCGATGTCTGGCGCAATTAGAGCCACCAGAACGTAGCACAGACCCCACATTATATTCCAGGCGAGTGCAAAGCTCCTCAGCTGCCCAGATGGCATAGGACATCACTTCCGTAGACTGAGTGCGCGCCTTGATATGTCTTTCTCATGTACTAATTCCCGCTATAGCGCGAGCTAAAAAGCCCGTTGTAGACATAGACCCCAAAGAACCGAACCTTAGTTGGGCCAACAAAATCTGCAGCGCGCTCGCCTTTGTGAAAAGAAGGTTCCATATGCGTCAGCAGCGCAAAAGCATGCTTTTTGGAAAATTGAACATTTTCTGGTCCAAAGATAAATCCCACAGAACTTTTTGCTCTCTGTTCAAACACATATGGCGAGCATGCTGCTTTCCCGGATCTCGGTCCAAAGCCAAGCACGTGTTAGACTGGCTTGAAAGTTGACTCCTTCGGCTTGGCAATTAGTTCTTTTGGAATGTCAACTGCTCTAACAACATTCTGAGAATTCACCATATAGAGAGGCGTTCCATCAGTATTGTGTTTCTTAAGTCTCTTTATGCCAACAAGTATCAACTTGATCTTTAGGGTTGTACCATCCTTTAGCTTAT
>Ga0315296_10003227_pt1 | contig 13696 bp, 12 predicted proteins | sample YL17G14_18_MG_FD_203921 | JGI IMG/M metagenome (GOLD analysis project Ga0315296, IMG submission 203921) | Sediment microbial communities from Yellowstone Lake, YNP, Wyoming, USA - YL17G14_18 | ecosystem: Environmental > Aquatic > Freshwater > Lake > Sediment | place: USA: Wyoming | collected... | reverse complement strand
ATTCATTCCGAGCATAGTTCTTCTCTTGGGTGGAACAGCCGCGGTTATGATTGGGACCACGGTGGAATTCCTCGTATTCGGTAAGCCTTGGATGATGATTCCAACCGTCGAAGGTCTTTTCGTAATCCTAGCCGCAGCGCCCCTCGTTATCTTGGCCGCTGTATCAATAAACATCCTGATTAGCGGGAAGGTGAAGAGAGTCTACGAGGCATACCAGTCGTCAGGAGCGATTATACTGGTTCTCATGATTCCCATGTTCATTCCCATCATCGGGCTTGATGTGAGCGGGGTTCCGAATCCAAGCATCATATGGTTTGGCAACTTGGTGACTTTCCTCATCAGCGCGGTGCTCGTGACAATCACTTGGGCACTCGCACTTAGGCGATTCAACCGTGATGCAATGGTTTCTCGAAGATAGAAAGAAGATGATGTACTACTCCTCCATCTCTTTCTCAAGGTTGGTTACAGCGAATAGGAGATTTACCCACGGGGCAGTGTAAACTAGTCACGTATGAGCTTCAGACCAGTTGGATACCTTACAGCTAGGTCTCTGTAAATCGCCTTGAACCTTGAGAGCTCGTCCTTGTGACGTTGTTGGACATCGCTGATCACTTTCGCTGGCACACCGACTGCAATCTTCTCGTCAGGCACCTGAAAGCCCTGAGTAATGACTGTCCCCTCTCCAACAATAGCCCAGCGGCCGACAACGGCATAATCCGAGACTATCGCGCCCATTCCGATAACAGCTTCATCCTTCACCGTAGCATTATGGATGATACAACCGTGACCAAGAGTCACGTTCTTTCCAATTGTCGTCTTCTCTCCAGGTCTCGCATGTACAATCACGTTATCCTGAACACTTGTGCCATCACCAATCGATACTTCACCATAGTCACCTTTTACTACAGCTCCGGGTGCGACGTAGCACAGACTCCCGATTGTCACCTTTCCTATCACTGTGGCGGAATGGCTGACATATGCCTTGTCGCCGATGGTGGGGACTCTTCCTTCGAATTCATACACTGTCATATTGAATCACGCAGAGCATTCGTACTAACCAGAATATGAGCATGAAGGTCGCATGAAACACGAGGAAGTGACGTGGCGAAACGTTAAATGTGCGCACTGCAGAATGTTTCATCATCAGATTGCGAACTGAATGGGTTGAGTCGATATGCCAGCTAAGGCGCGAAAGAGTGAGGAGCTGCCTGCATTCCCGATTCTGAAAGGGGAATCAGTCGGAAAGAGCGGGGAATTCAGCGGTCGCGTGGTAATAGTCTCTAATCCCAAGGGCCTGAAGCGGCGATGGTCGTCGAACGAAATAGCTGTCCTTAGTCGAAATCTCGAACAGCACTTCAAATCAAACGCGCGTGATCTTGATAGTCTCTTCGGGAAAGTTTCAGCAGTGTTGGCCGAATTTGGTGAATCAATCGGTGAGTTCGCTTCATTTGCGTACTCTCATAACGCGATCGGGATTGTGAAGGTTCCTGATGCGACCCATGTGCTCGAAACCGACATGCACATCCTTCTGCGTGCTTCTGAGAACTTGGGCGAAGTCTTCTTCATTGCATGAGCAGACTGCTAGGGAATTTGTCGACACCAGCATCAAACGGCTTCACAACCCGTTTGATGGTTCCTCAGTTATGATGGAAACTCAAACTCTTTATTGAGGCCTCGCGTTGGAGCCGGTTGGGGATACTTAATGCCGAAGCCCGGGGAACCGACAAGACGACTCTTCTTGCTTGACCTATTAGGCATTCGGCGACGCTTGTCCATGGCTTTCCTCATCAGTACGCCACTCTTCGTAGGATATTCTGGACTCCTCTCCTTTCTTCTCCCTGTTTCTGGGACACTTGCTGGGGCGCTTCTCCTCGTCGTTTTGCAGGTTACGGTCGGTCTCGCTGCGACTCGCGTGTACAGCGCTCTGGGAGCAAGAATTAGATCCCAGTTGCGCTTTGTAGATCCCTCTATGCTGGGTTCAGACTGGAAGGAATCAGAAACCGAGATGCATCCCGAGGAAATCTCACGTCTCTTCGAGCGGATGAACATAGAAATCAGAAAGTACAACCATACGACGATAGACGACTTGAATGATGTGGCTTGGTTCGCCGTGCTTGTCTATTCAGTAGTCAGTACTGCAATCGCGGTAGCTACCGGACCCAACGTCTGGCTGAGCATTGGAGCGGGGGTTGTTCTTGCCGCTCTCTGTGCCATCTGCTTCAGGAATGGGTACGGGAGCGCGCACATCAAGCTACTAGATGAAGATATGGACCAGCTTGAATACCACGCGATGGCTCGTCTGTCTTCTCTTAGAGCTCTGAACGGAAAAGGTCGGGACTGTGTGCGATGGCTTGAGAGGGGAAAGCTACAGGTTCTCTCAGACATGGGAATGATAGTGGACTTGCCCAATGCCAAGATAACCTATTGGCTAGGAATTCCCTCACAGCAACAAGAGCGCTTTGAGATCATGTCGCCGCAGGAACCCACGCCGGGTCTGATTGCAGTGGTTAGGAGCACTCCCATAATAGCAGAATCAAACTGGCAACTAATAATGGGACAACAAGGGTCTGGAACCTTAATACGAATATCCAATCCGAAGAAGCTCGTAAGAATCAGTTCACTTTCATCAATCATAATCGACCCGACATCTTCGTCCGCGGCGTCCAGTTCTCTTGCTGAGACTCTTTCAATGATCCTCCGCCTGTTTGCAGCCTAGGCAAATCGTGATTCGGCGCAGGTCTAGCAGAAACGAATCAATAGACTCGAGGGATCATCTGTCGTTAGGTTCAATAGGACCCTCTGAAGGTAAGCCAGTCGGGCCCTCAAATGACGAGAATCGGGATTGTCGGCAATGGCGTAACTGCTGTCACTGCTACACGCGAAATAGCGCGAATTGACCCAAGCGTGGAAACGGACGTTTTCACCGATGAGCGGCATGCATACTACCCAAGACCAAAGCTAATCGACTACATAGCGGGCCGTGTCAACGAACAGGATATCATTCAATATGATCAAGACTGGTATGAGAAACAGGGTGCACAATTGCATCTTTCCGAAGCCGCTGTGAAGATCGATCCGCAGTCAAGAAGCATAATCGGCCACTCGTCGACTCATTCTGGCTATGATGCAATTCTGATAGGCGTAGGAAGCTACCCATTTGTGCCGCCAATTCAGGGTATGGACAAGCGCGGTGTGTATGTTCTTCGTACTCTGGACGACGCAATCACAATACGGGACGCGGTCAAGGCTTCGGCGCGTGTAGTGGTCGTCGGAGGAGGAATCTTGGGTGTAGAACTGGCCGCAGCCATTAAGGAGTCAGGTCAGGAGCCCATCGTTGTTACCAACACAGATACCCTCCTGCCCGCTCAGCTCGACCAGAGCGCGAGCGGATTGCTCATGAAGAGACTAGAGAAGATGGGAATAAAGGTACTACTCAATTTCACCTGCAAGCAGGTGTTAGGAAGTGACCGGGCAGACGGTGTTCTGTCGACGCGCGAGGACACTGTCAAAGGCGACTTAGTCGTCGCTGCCACAGGTGTCAAGCCGAATGTTGAACTCGCTAAGGCAACAGGCTTAGCTATTGGCAAAGGCATTATCGTCGACGAGCACTTGCAGACTTCGGTTCCCAAGTTGTATGCGGCTGGTGACTGCATGGAGTGGAAAGGAACGTATTTCGGAATCATCCCGGTGGCCCTAGATACTGCAAGAATCGCCGCACAGAACATGCTCAAACTAGGAAGCGCCAAGTACGGAGGAACTATTCCATCCAACACGCTGCAAGTGGCCGGCGTTGATTTGACCTCTATTGGAGTGTTCAATCCCCAAGCTCCGGAGTATGATTCGTTCACGCAGGCAGACACCCAGAAGGGAACGTATCTCAAGGTGGTGACTAAGGGCGGAATCGCAGTGGGGGGAATTGCCCTTGGCGACAGGAAGTTCGCAATGAAGCTTAGAGGTCTTGTGATGAATCACAAAGAAGTGCCAAAGTCGAAGGACATGATCTTCCAAACAGGCTGAAGCTTCATTCCTGAATCTCGACTAGCGGCTGACGCCCCTTCCCCTGTGGCGTGAGTGATATCACTCTGTTTGCAGATTCCCGCAGCTCGTCCATGTGTGTGACAACTATCACCTGCTCCACACAGCTGAGACCAGCAACAGCCTCAGGCAGCCATCTTCTGCGTTGGGCATCTAAGCCTGCACCCGGTTCATCAAGCACGAGAAACCCGGGAGGCGACCCGGTCACGCTGTGCTTCTGGAGAGCTGTGTTCACTGCCACTCTTAGTGCAAAGTTCACACAAACATCTTCTCCTCCAGACGCAGCCATCAACGAGACCTTATTCCCTTGAAGATCGTAAAGGACAATCTCGTATCTCTCATCGATGACGAAATCGCTGTATCTGTCACCGAAGATGTCGAGGAAAATCTGCCTCGCCTCAGCCCGGATATGAGGGCGTAGTTGCTCTTCAGCAATCTCAGGAATACTCTCTAGAAGTGTCCGTAGATTAGAAATGACACCAAGTTCGTGATCGAGCTGTCCCGCTTTTTCCTCCAGCTCTGGCGATTTCAGATCACGTTGGACGGATTCGACTGAAGCTTGTACGCGCTGCAACAGCTTTTGAAGAGATACGAGTTCAGAGGTCTCGCCATACTTCTGACTTAGCCTCTCCAAAGCCGCCAATGAATCCTTGAGCTCAGTGGCTGTTGGCAGATGACTTAGTATGTCCCCAAGCCTTTTTCTTGTGCCGTCAATCGCCGAGATGCTCTTGTTGAAATCCCGAATCTCATTCTGAGCTTTCGCGCTCGTCTTGTTGTATACACCGAGGCCCATCATATCGTACAGATGAGCCTTCCTTTCCTTGGGGGTTAGCCGTGAAAGCTGGTCAATCTCTCCCTGCCGTACGTAAGTCAACGCAGAGAATGCATTCCTGTCCATCCCCAATAATCTAACAATCTGCTCGTCCACCCTGCTTGGTCCTGTCTCAAACGCCTTCTCCTCGTCTTCGTTGAACAAGTCTGCTGTCGTAGCCCCCGGGTGAACTGTTCTTACGACCCTGTACTCTCTTCGGTTAAGCGGTGCGACGAAATCGAGCTCCACAACAGCTTTGCTCTCACCGTGTCGAATCAAATCCTCGAAGCGAGGGACTTTCTTCTCTTTGCGCGTAACTTGGCGGAAGAGCGCAAACTCAATCGCCTCAAGAATTGTTGTCTTTCCTGAGCCATTCGGACCTACGATGCAGGTAGTCCCCGGACGGAACTCGAGTGTCTGGTCATGAAATACCTTGAAGTCTCTCATTGCCAGCCGTCTGATCATCTACTCCGTCTCCCCTATTGCGGCCAATGCCTCTGTTAGCTCCTCGATGTTTCCTTCTCCAGTTTGCTGCACATACTCCTGAACAGAGGAATTGACATTCAGAGGCTGTGTGAGCCGAACTCGTCCGGGCCCCGAACACACCCAGCTGGGTTCAATGTGGAAGAACAGTGGTTTCAACAGCTTGTCGCCGTAACGTAGGATTTCTGTTCGCTTGATTGCATTCTCTGTTTCTGAGCTGATAGTGCCGCGCACTTCCATTATTACGATTGGCTGGCCGCTTTTCTTCGAGACCAATGAATTCAGACTCTTCTGAACCAGCTCTTGAACCTCCTTTGGGCCCATGCCAGTGATGTCGATGTCAGGCACGAATCTGAATTCACGGACATCATTCAACGTCTCTGTAGCATATTGAACTCCGTTAGAACTGACATCGACGACTATTAGCTTCTTCTCTCCTCCACGTTCTTTCTTCCAGTCGACAAAGCATGTCGAACCCGGTCGACCGTATGATCTCTCTTTATCGAGCCAGAAGTTATGAGCATGACCAAAACCGACGTAGTCAAAATGATTCGGGATCAAATCCCTATTCTTGGGAAGATCATGTGCCAACAGAATCGAGGCATTTGCAGAGGGATGGATGGAACCAATAATCCTTGCGAGTTCGTGTTCACGTGCCCATGATACAAGATGAATGTCGACCTTCTGCCCGTCGAACTCATATGTCTTTGAAGCAAAGGGCTTCTGCCCCGTAGACTCAACTAGCCCTGCGTTCTGAATTGTTAGAACTGGGCTCTGATCGTGCCTGAACCCATAGGGAATGTCATGATTTCCCTGAAGGACAATCGCCATGACTTTGTCCTTAATGCCGTTGAAAAGGTCGACTGCGAAGTTCAGGTCATCCATAGAAGGTTGAGGGCTGTGGAACAAGTCTCCCGTGTGCGCGAGGATATCGGGCGATTGCCGCATGGCCATGTCGACAGCTTTCTTCAGGCACTTGCGCGCATCCTCTCTGCGTTCTGCCAGTTCGAAAAGAGAACAGCCTAGGTGTGAGTCAGATATGTGTGCAATCCGAACCATACGGCCCTCTACCTCCCTGCACGGGACGCGACTCTTCCTCAGACGAGCAGGATTGCTCTTGGACCCCCTGCAATTGAACAGTAAGAAGTAGATGTATCCTGCTATTTCAATAGCTGCCTAGTATTATTGACAGGCCTGCAAAAATCAGGGCGGAGGAATCATGCATGCGCCATCAGCGCGTCCTCCGCCTGCAAGGCCTGGACAGTATAGGATGGTCAGAGAATGGGTCCCGGTCAATGAAGTGCAACGGACCGACTGAACCACCCTATGGCTCGCACATGGCAAGCACCTGAGTATCAGTGGTGAGGGTCATCGGCTTGGCCTGAATGTGTGTGGTCTGAACAACCTTCTCGAAATACGAGGTTTTCATGCGTGTCACTGTTGTTGGACCAAGTGCGCCTGACTCCCTGACTATTCGGAATTCCTCACTGTCCGCCATCAGCGCTTCTTCAAGAGCCATAACAAACTCGACTACATCAATGCCGTCGTTACCAAGCATGAGGGCTAATGTGTAGTGCGGTACGCCGTTTTCAACCATGCCTACCATGCAGTAGTCTGTGACCTGAGCTCCAGTTCTTGAGGATGCTGCAGCCATTGCATTGGCGACATGCTTGTCACTGAGCTTCTCGCCAGACATGTTCACTACCCTACCTCTGCGGCCAATGGATCTGATTGTGTAGGGGTCTGTGTCTGTGAAAGTCATCATGTCACCCAAGCGATATCTGTAGAAGCCTCCGTTGTTTGTCAAGACCATCTCGTACCGGGATCCCTTCTTGACCTCTGCCAAGGGTATGACAGTGGGGTTCGGACTCTGAACCTCGTTCTCGGGTATGAATTCAAAGAAGTTCAGGTGTGGTACCAGCTGAATACCAGGTTCTTCGAAGAACTGCCCTCCGTAGAAACCTTCAGAGCCTGCGTACATATCCAAGATCTGTGCGGTCGGCAGGGTCTTCTTGATCCATTCCCTGTACGGGTCGCAGTCGATTCCCGAAGTGGTAAGCAGACGCAGGTTGGGCCAAAGGCCTTGGACATCCAGTTTCCCATCATCGTACATGAGACGCTGGATTCGATGCTCTTGACCGGTCCCTCTAAGGTTCTCAAGCAACCAAGGACCATACTGGTTCTGCATTCTGCGAACAAGTGCGAGCAACAGTGTACTTATGCCCAAGAGCCCTGTCACGTTGGTTTCTGCCAGCAGACTCGCGTACCGCCTCATCTTCTCATCCATATCAGTTATGTTGAAGACATCTTCACCGGGCTTCATGAGCCGCTTGAAAAGCGGGTTGAATCGCCGGATCATGGCGCCAGTGGCATAGCCCAATGGTATTCCATTGATGTGATCAATCTCAGCCGGAGCACCCAACACGACAAGGGTGCCATCGAAAATCTTGGCGTTCTCTGGATTAGCATTTACGAATGCCAACCAAGTGAGCATCGTCCCCTTCGAAGTGTCCTTAGCTCCGCTTTGGGTCAAAGGTATGTGCTTTGGTTTTCCTGTGGTTCCAGAAGTCTTCAGATACCAGATGACAGGGTCGGCCGTAAGGATATGCCCATTCGGATTCTCATATACCATCTTGAGATACGGTTCCATGTCGTGGTAGTCAAAAAGCGGGACCTTCGACATATACTGTTCCGAGTTCCTAATTGACTCGAACCCGTACTTCCTACCAAAGACAGTATCCTTGTGATTTGAGAGCACCGACATGAGTTTGTCCTCTGTCAGCTCAATCGGATGATTGAGGATGTGGTCAACCTCTTTGGCCTTCTTCTTGGCCAGCGCAGAAACAAGTCGCCTCATAATCGACATCTTACGTGCATAGCCTCCAATTGCCGGGACTACGTGCCCCAAGCTATGTTCCAGAATGCAACATACAGTAACTGAAAGCCCCAGCGCAAGAAGCTCCGGAGACCTAAACATATCGTGATTACGATTTGAAGCCTTATGGCTCCTCTATGCGACGCATTGGTCATCCATGTACGTCAAAGCCAAGCCATGAGACCTATGGGTCACGCATGGCGTGAGAGATTACGGAAATCCTTGTTCCGACAGGCGACATCAATCTCGACCACACTATGTCACCTTCTTTGATGAAACAGGATCTCAGAACACAGGTTTGGATTGACTGAGCTGTTGGACTTCAGCCTTACTATTTGACGGCAAACTCTCATTGCACTCGGAAAGACCCTGACTCGCCTGGATGACCTCGAGAAGCACAGGCATTACAGCGCTGAAAGTTTCCCGTATTGATGCAGTGCATATAGCCTTGATAGTAGCCCGACAGCCTGAAGCGACATTTTGAGGACCCAATGCCCTGTATTCTGCATTTTATTCTTCACATCTAATCGTTTGGGTTCTATTCTCATCTTTTGCATCGGGTCCCAATACCCAAGAATCTACTCAGCGTCGTGAATTACGGTGAGGAAATGATTGGAAAGCTGGAAGCTCAACTCCTTTCGCTCAACGCCCAACGGAGAAACAGCTATGGCACAGTGGATGTGACAGGCCCGTTCCAGTTGATGCTCAACAATAGCGATCGGAGCATTGTCAATGCAAGATTCCGCTACCACGGACCTGACAGCGGTTCGTGGTTGGCGTTGGTCCTCGGACTTAGGAGCGAGATTCTAGCCCCGTTCAACAGATTCAACTTCAGAAGGGACGAGTATCTACCATGCGATATCCCAAGTCTGGTGCCTGCTCTGGCCCTTACTGTGGCTCATCAGGAGAGCGGACTTGCGGTGAGCGCAGTTGCTCACGATACAGTGACGCACTTGGTGCTTGTTTTTGAAGGGGACTTGGGTGCGAAAGGCGGTACCATCAGGTCTCTCGCCACATCAGTATGGAGCTTCATGAAACGATGGACAGACTGGACTGAAGTCCTGCTCGGTACCATCAAACGCGACCCTGCAGTCGCAGACTGGAACATAGACTGGCGCGAGTTTCTTGCAGGGGAGTCGGGGTTTGTGACGATGCCATGGTTCAGACCCCTGAGCTACTCAGAAAGAGCTCTGGGTCTTGAAAGAGCTGTTACCGCATCGAAGTCGCTCCTGGCATCAGTGCTTAGCCAAGCTCAGATGCAAGACTCCCTAATCAAGGGACTGAGTTCATGGCTCGATCAGTTGACGCCACTTGTGGAAGTGATGGGAGGAATGGAAGCTGTCGAGGAGGCCGAAGTATAGAATGATGTGTGATGACGCATCAAAGATCTTTCCCAGACACACCGTAGGAATTGTACAACCGTCGTGGATAGCCGGAGCTGTGGCAGGTATCAAAGCATCTCCTAGACGAACTCCTGACTGGACGTGGGATAGGTTCATTGAGGAGCTGTATGATACGGCCGACCAACTGGGAGGTATTGGTCCATTAGAACCAGCCAGCACTCCAACCGACGAGTGTGGCCTCGTCGGATCAGCATATGACACACTGGGCGGCTATGTGAGCACGGCGGGTGAAATCCGTCCTGAAGGGCTGTATTTCACAGTCTCCTCAGAGCGGCACGAGGACGTCTTGAGCTTGTTCCCCGGTTTTGTGTTACTCCGGACAAGAGGCGGCATTATTGTGCCCCATTACGAAATCGCTTCCTTTCTGAAGCTCGTACCTGTAAATGGACCGCTGGTAGATCAGCTCGAGGAGGCTGAGATGCGATGACAGAGCTTGAAGCGGTAACAGGTGTTGGCCCTGCGGTTGCCAAGAAACTGAGAGAAGTGTTTGTGACAACTGCTGAACTGCTCGCAGTGCAGAACCATGTCGACCTTCAGAATCGAACCAAGCTGGGAGAAGGCACTGCTCTGAAAATCATACGCAACGCAAGGCAATTGGTCGGACTCTGCGGTTTCAAATCTGGTCTCGAAATCGAGCAAGAGATGGCCAGCAAGCCCAGACTGAGTGTTGGAATCGACAAAGCAAATGCGGCGCTTCTTGGTGGGATTGAAACAGGTTCAATCGTAGAGTTCTATGGTGCTGCCCGCAGCGGGAAGACACAGTGGTGCGGTCAACTTGCTGTTATGGTTCAGCTACCGAAGGAAAAGGGAGGACTTGAAGGCCGTGTGCTGTGGCTGGACACAGAGAGCTCTTTCAAACCATGGATTATCCGCGCAAACGCAGTGCGGTTCGGTCTCGATCCAGATGTTACTCTGGGGAACATTGGCCACGCTCATATCGTGATGACCGAACAGATGGCACAGCTGTTTGAGAACATTCCTCAGCTCTGTGCGGAGCAAGATTACAAGCTTGTAGTAGTAGACTCATTGACCGGGTTGTTCAGAGCTGAATACACGGGACTTGAACTGCTAAGAGTAAGACAACAGGAGATGAACGGTCTCCTGAACCTGATGAGACGAACTGCCACTGCAACTGACACAATCTTCTGCTACACGAATCAGGTCATAGCAAGCATGGGGACGTTCAAGGCCAATCCGAATTCACCCGTCGGCGGACACATCTTATCGCACGCCTCGGACTACCGCTTCTACGTGAAGAAGAAGCTCAAGGATGTCAGAGGCCTTCAGCTGCAAGATAACGCAGGGATACCCGAATTCGATATGGATGTCGTCATTGGTTGGGGTGGCTTCTACCCTGACTCCAAAACGAAGAAGAAACACGAATCAGACGTTCTCGAGTACTTCCGAAAGACCGGTTGGAACCCTGAGATGGCAGAGAGTGGAGAAGCTTCCGAAGAGGAAGAAGGCGCAGAGCAAGCAAAGGAAATCGCGGAGGAAGGCGACTAGTGCCGGCCAAGGAAAGAGGCATGTTTCGCATATACCAGTGTTCTCGATGTCACAACATTGGATTCTCCCAAGTCGAGAGTGAGGAATGTAACTCAGTATGTAGCTTGTGCCGGGCAACTATAGTTCATACATCTGGAATGCAATACGCCGCAACGATTCAGGAGGCAGAATCACTTGTTAGGGAGGCCGTGGTGGGGTTCAAGCAGAAATCTAGATCGTCAGGTAGCCTTCGAACCATCGGACTGAAGAAACGCGTGTTCAACATCGTCGAGGCTCTAGTGGACATGAATAGGGGGCGTCCGGTCAGCGTTAACGAGATACTGCATGAGTGCACTGATGCTGGCATTGACTCGAATAGGGCAATGACCTTCATTGACACTCTGTTAACAGAGGGAACTCTCACCGGAGATGACTCCGGAATAAGACCAGTCGGGAGGCTTTAGTCATATGTCAGACACGGAACTCCCAGGAACACAGATTTGGGTTCCGCCCACACCACCAAATGTCGCAGGCAGCTCTATGGTGAACTTGGCCAACTTGCTTCTAAGAGAGACCTGCCACAGAATCACAACTCTCCAGCGATCCGACGGCCCGGATCCCGAGCTATTTGTGGTCTCTAGAGTCGACTGGAAAGACCCGGATCAAAAGAGACCTGTGCTGCCGCAGTTACCCAGGGTCCTGTCTCTGCTTGAGACCCTGCGTGAAACCAAGGGTACTCCTCATGAGATATTCCTTGACAGCAACGATGGTTTTGCTGTATACTTGCCAACGGGAGTAAGAATCTCAGACCTGCCACGGGATCCAAGGAATTCCATTCGGTTTCTCATCGGACTTGCGCACGACACTGTTGCACATGTGCTCTCGATGATGCAAGAAGTGGAGAGTTGGTTCTGGGTAGCTGCTCGTCGCAAGGGCTTCAGCCCGGAGATAGTTCAGAGAATGGCGCTCCATGAACATCATTACGATTCTCCGGCGCTGGTCAGTGAGTTCCATGATATCATGAGGAAGTACTTCTCAATCCGGTTCCACATTTACACGAGCGAATCGTGTTTGTGCGTGGAGGATGAAGAATGACAACAGCCCTTTCCAACCCACTAGTCTACTTTCCCTACAAGCCCAGACCACATCAGGAGAGAGCTGTCGCGCTAGCCGCCCAGGTATTCTCAACCAAGTCCGTTGGACTTCTCTCTGCAGATTGTGGCGTAGGCAAGACTGTCGCAGCATTGGCAGGCTATCTCGCCGCACGTGCAGATGACCCGGACTCAAGACTGGCTGTTCTTATCCGGACCCATTCACAGGCGCGTATCTTTGAGAATGAGCTCGTTACGCTAAGGCGCAGTCTTCCTTCACTAACGGCGACGACCATGCTCTCAAGAGCTCATATATGTCCCATCAAGGAGCGAGTTGGGTCACTATCGCTAACGGGCTTCATGAGAGCCTGCGCAATTCTAGTGAAGACTGGGGAGTGCACACATTATTGGACTTTCTACAAGAAGCAGGATGGCCGAACTCAGGTCAGGGATTCAGTGCGTGATGCAATAGAGGAACTACTCGAATCAGGAGTAGCCACACGAGAGCTGGTCGAAGACCAAGCATGCAGCATTGGCGTCTGTCCTTATGAGCTCATGAAACACTGTGCAAGAGCCAGCCGCGTTGTCATAGGACCGTACAGCTACCTGTTTCGCACCCGCGTACGCGACGCGACGCTGGCTTCTCTGGGTACGAGCCTTGACCAGCTTGACGTCATAGTCGACGAGGCCCACAATCTCCCGGGTCATATCTTGGAGTCTGAGGCATCCAAGCTAAGTTGGGACGATCTCGAATGGCTCAAAGAACACTCTGCCGAACTCGCCAGAGATACTGGAGCAAACTGGCTGACCGAAGCCATCAGTTTCCTCTGGGAAACGCTTACGGTTGTCCTTGACGGGATGAAAGCCCGCACAGAGAAGGTGCTAGACAAGTGGGATGTGGCTCCAAGATTCATTGATGAGGCCGGGCTCAAGGTCCTAAACGCGAATGATTCAAGGCTAGGGGACCCAGACGCAGTATCGGCCACTGAAACACCTCTCGACCGATTGATTGAGTTCCTATTAGCTGCGACGAGGGCGGCGAAGAGTGACGACTGGCACGTCTCCGTCGCAACACGAAGATTGCAGCAGGAAGAACTGAGCCACACCAGTGCTGAACTCGTAATTAGGCCCATGAACTCAGCCGGACTTGCGGCACCTGTGCTGAGAGGCTGTCGTTCTGCCCTCTTGATATCTGGCACACTAAGACCTCTCGAATACTATTCTAGACTGTTAGGAATAACAAGACCACTTACAGAGGACCTCGCAAGTCCGTATTCCCATGGTACAAGACTAGTGCTCGTAGACAAGGGAGTAACAACGAAGTACGAAGCGAGGAGTGATGCGCTTTGGCGGGGAATGGCCGAAAGAATCCAGGCAGCGCTTACAGCAATGCCTGCAAACAAGAGCGCCCTTATCGCTTTCCCAAGCTACGCGATTCTTCGCGAGGTCTTCAGCTACGGGATCGACCCTGGTTACCGGGGGGTACTAGTTGAAAACCCTCGCGAGAGAATAG
>Ga0315296_10003226_pt1 | contig 13697 bp, 8 predicted proteins | sample YL17G14_18_MG_FD_203921 | JGI IMG/M metagenome (GOLD analysis project Ga0315296, IMG submission 203921) | Sediment microbial communities from Yellowstone Lake, YNP, Wyoming, USA - YL17G14_18 | ecosystem: Environmental > Aquatic > Freshwater > Lake > Sediment | place: USA: Wyoming | collected... | reverse complement strand
ATATGTTTCGTGAAGACTCTAGGCTTTCAGTCACCTCAATCCAGAAAACAGCCTGGGATGATGCAACGTACGACTCCCGCCAATGGTCGAGAAGGGTGCGGCCATCGCTGCCAGTGAAACGTATGTCATCGAAGTTAGTCTTGCAGTGTGAGTTGCAGTAGACGCTTGCACCTGAATCCGTGCCTGAACCGTAGTACACCACGACTCTGACTTGATAGTTGGTGCCAGCACCGCTTGAGCCTTGGATAGTGTGAAGTTTCCTGTAACCCCAAGAGTCCAAGCTGCCATATTCCTCGCCGCCCCAAGTACTGTGAGTCGGCTCAATGAGAATACACCTTCTCATGTACCAATAATCGAATGGGGCATCAATCGAGTTCGACATCCACTCCTTGGCAAAGAGCCCAACATACGCAGGACGCAGTTCATTCTCATAGGTTAAGGTGCTCCAAGACACACCGTTGTCAAGACTGAGGTCGAACTTGTAGTCGCCTCCAACATACCTCAGACGTAGCAGCGTTCCGAGCGCGGTCGACGCGTAGGAGGCAATGTTCTGGTATCCGATATCATTGATTATCTTTTCAACTTGGTAGTTATTGGCGGTGGGTGAATAGTATCGACCGAACAGGTAGGCGTTATTCCTATCTCCATAGACCATGATGCCTGCCTGTGTATACATATTCACCGTGTAGCTGTTCAATCGTGTCGTCACAGCAAATCCCGTTTGGGGTGCATTTGTATATACAATGGGGGCATATTCGACCGCTCCGGTCCACCAGTCACCATTCGCGCTCGAACTTACAGATAGTTTGAGGACGCCCCCGGTTTCGGTAATCGAACCGTAGCCCGCTCCCTGCCCCCACATAGAAGAAATAACACCATCGTTGAAGTCATCGTACTGAGTGAAGGTTGCCACCGGATCCGAAACCGATGCCGCGCTGGGATTGCCATAGTACGTGTATATCGTAGTATCGTAATCTAGAGAATCCGAGACTCTGACCCAAAAGACCGCCTGTGATGAAGCGACATATGATTCACGCCAGTAGTCTAGCAGAGTGCGGCCATCACTCCCAGTGAAACGTATGTCATCGAAGTTAGTCTTGCAATGTGAGCTGCAATAGACGTTCGCGCCCGAATCCGTACCCGAGCCGTAGTTCACGACAATCCTGATTTGGTAGTTGGAGCCTGCTCCGCCACTTCCGAGTATCTTGTGAGACTTCCGATATTGCCACGATGAGAGCATTTGACCGCCGCTGTTCGGCCACAATGCATTGTATTCATAGTCGCAAGTTGCGGCCGAGTCAATCCAGACCCCGCCAGTTCGCCCCGGCTTGCGGTCTACAACAGGCTCTTGCCAAGTCCCGTTGATTTTGACTCTGTCTACGCGGACACCGCCAATATCCATCTGCTCAAGGTGGATCGTGTCTACTTGGTCGGTTACATTTCCGGAAGCCGTCACATTGACCATGATGAACAAATACCCTGTATACGGATCATTTGAGAACTTCATGAAGCCAGAGTATGAACCACCCGTGAATACTGGAGTGGAATTCTCCCAGTGTCCAGGTGTGTAGGCCAGTGCCTCTGCGTACTGCGAACTGTATTCAGGTCCTAGCGAGCTTGGCACAGACTCAGGGTCCGGAGGCCCCCCATCACCTATTATGTAATTGGACTCGATATAGTAGTTCTTGACGTAGTCCATGTCAACGCCAAGAACCGTTCTAGGCTCTGGTTCCCCGAATGAGTTGATTAACCAGCCGTAGTAATAGGTGATGAGGCTTAAGAGGTCCATGGGAAGGCTAGTAAAATTGGTCAGAACATACTGCAAAGCCACGGCTACTCTGTAGACCTTGTGCGTTTCCGTGTAAGTGTCGTTGTAGGAATTGTCCACAGCTTCAATCTGGTCGAGGATGATTTGTGAGAAGTCCATAATATGTACACTTGTGGACGACTGGACCAGCTCCTTGGCTCTGGTCAGCTCTTTTGTTCGGTATTCATCCACCCAACTGGAGTCAAGCCCCAGCGCTAGCATAATCGTCGAAGTGATTTCAATGTTCGTAACCTCAGCAGGTCTTGAACCCGGGACTGTGTAGAGTTTCTTGCCGCATTCTTCATTCCCGTATTTGATGATATTCCGGCTATCACATGCAGCGAACAGATGCATTGTCGCTTTGGAATTGGCGACTATTGAAGCCATGGTCTTCCAAGACGTAAGGTGACGACCCGTAACGATGCCCAATGGCCCTCCGTGCGACATGTAAACCACAATTGAGGCATCCAACGACCTTGCAGTAGTGGGGTCGCTGGTCTTAGTCAATGTCACTCTGTCTACGAAGAACGGATCATCCGTTATGAACGAGGACAACCTTTGCATCAGATCCTTGGTCGCCCAATCTGTATCAGGGTCATTTGACAACTGAAGGGTTGCAATTGTCGGACCCGCATTTGCAGCATCAGCCTGCCACGCAGTCGCCGCAACAAGCTGGACGCCGAGAACTGATATCACACAAAGCGCGGACAAGACTAGAATCAAACGCGCCGAACGAACGTCCCGTCTCAATCTATTCCCCTCGAATTGGTCCCGCGGTTGAGTGCCCCACTCCGGAGCTTCCCAATCCACCAGAAAAATGTGTGAGCAATCCGATATATAAGGGACACGGCGCCGAGGGAATCTCAATGCTCCCAGAGTACGGTTAACTCTGATCTGAGATCTCGCATCGGCCAAACCTCCTGATCGTCGGTCATATGCTGTCATTCAAGTCAATGAGTCGTGCTAACCTCTGACCGTCTAGCTAGTCTGCGCGAACGGACTACTGCTGTGCCAAAGATGACGATTACGGCTACGCAAACGATTGTGACTACAACACTGATTGGATTCCATACCTCAGTAGTGGTGTTTGCCGTTGTGCTCTTCCAGTAGTGGTAGAAGTACGGCTCATGCATGGGGTTGAATACATAGCCATTCATGTAGGCAGACTCTACATGAAAGTTCTGAGCTTGGCAGCCCCAGAGGTAGGCACATTGGTTCACGATGGCGTTCTGGACCAAGCCATAGAGTGCGATTCGTGTTGCCGGATTCAGTTCCTCTGAATTGCCAGAGAACCAATCGCTCGTGAGGGTGGCATGAGCCCTCAATATAATGAGATACGGAGAATATGGCACTCTTAGGTTCGACTACCTGCTTCATGTAGTCAATGTCTGACGCTGCTCCTGCTGACTCCATCGCTTCCTGAACCAGTAGAAGTACTCGTATAACGATGGAACGTTGCGACAGTGAAGTATGTGATGGTTCTCGATTATGTCAATCTGCATGTACAGAGGCAGTTCCTCAAAGAGCCAGATATCGAACTCAGCCGCATTAACTTGGCTCCAGACAGTTAGTAGAAGCGAAGCCTTCGCATCGGTTGTGGAGATCGCGGGCGCAACTACACAGATGTCCACATCACTTCTCTGCGTCGCCTCTCCCCGAGCATGCGACCCGAAAAGGAGTACGGCTTCGACCACCGGTATTTCCATTAGGGGTTGCAAATCAGATCTCATCTTGGCTTCGTTTGTTTCACCCATGCCTCAATCACCCCAAGATAGGATTCGAGTTGAGGGAGCAGATTGCGCACGTTTCTTAGGACAATGGCACCATCGATATCATTGTAGACGTGAATCAGCTTGTTTCTTAGACCATTCGTCTCTCGCAGAATTGGTTCAGCGGCCTTGGGCAGAAGCCCTTCTTCTATGACTTTGGTTATGTTCGTGTAATCGTCAAGGGGCGGGATTGACCTGTCCTTCAGCATCATGGCAAGGAGGTCCATCATGACCTCAGCAACCTCTTGGAAAGCCTTGTCGATGGCCAATGTTGTCCTTAAGTCCGTCTCTAACCCCTTCTCGCCCAGCCATTCATGCAAAAGAGCGCATCTGCTTTGGCCGTGCTTTATCTTCTGCAGATACCTCTTCATTCTTGCATCGGCTTGCTTGCTGATGAGATCACTCTCCTTATCCAATGTACCTCAATCCCAACTCTTAGCATTTTAAAGTTCTCATCGCACGGTCTGAGCCATGCCGAAGACCTTTTAGATTCATCTTCTAGAACCTCGCAGGGTTTCAGAAGAATGCGCTTCCCACTCCTTGAGAAATACGGCCTTCAAGACATGCCCTTCACCTGTGCACAGTGCAGCTTCTGTCAGGTAGGTCATGGATCGTGTCCCACATACAAGGTCAAACGCCTCGATAGCTATTCGGGCAAAGGCAAGATGCTTCTTGCCCGGGCGCTGGTTCAGGGTCGCATTGAGCCGTCCGAGGGACTTGAAGGTCTTCGGGATGCCATATTCGGATGCACTTTGTGCGGCGGATGTGAGGAAGTCTGCCAAGTCGACATCCCATTTGTCAAGCTCTATCAGCTCATGCGCGCGGAGTTCAGGAAAAGGGGTATGTGGCCAAAGAACCTAGAGGCTGCAAGAGAGACTCTGCTGAAGACAAATAACATCCAAGGCCAGTCCCAGTCAGATCGGATTGATGGCTGGTCATACTGGCACCCTGACGAAGAACTGCTACGAAGCAAAATCGGCCGAAAGGCCAAGACTGCATTCTTCTTCGGATGCGCTTCTTCATTCAAAGCTGTGCCAATCCAAGCCACGATAGCAACCACTCTCATCATGGACTGGGTCGAGGAAGACTACACCGTCCTTGGAGAGGACGAGTGGTGCTGTGGAGCGCCTATGCTCATGACCGGGGACTTCGACACAGCTCGAAAGCTCGCGGTCCACAACATAGAGAAGTACAAGGCTCTAGGAGTGGAACGAATAGTCACCAACTGCCCCGGCTGCTACAAGATGTGGGCACGCGAATACCGTGAGCTTCTGGATATCGAGCACCCGTTCGAGATCGAATATGGAGCGAGCTATTTTGCAGACTTGTTCGATAGAGGCAGACTGAACAACCTTACCCGTCGCCTAGATACCTCAATCACATTCCACGACGGATGTGATGCAGGTCGTAACTGTGGAATCTTTGAGGAACCAAGGAAGGTGCTTGAGCAACTGCCGGGAGTATCGGTCGAGGAACTGCCACACAACAAGAACAACTGCTTCTGCTGCGGCTCAGGCGGAGTTCTCAGGGCTCACGACAATGATTTTGCTCTCAAGATAAACCAGCTCAAATTGAAGGACATAGAGCAGACCAACGCTCAGTGGGTGATTTCTGGCTGTCCGTCATGCGTTGACTTCATGCAAGACCAGCTTCCTCAAGCTGGTTCCAACAAGAGGTCGAAAGATCTGGCTGTGCTTGTGGCCCAAGCCTTGGGTTTCTCTTGGGACGGTCTGAAAGAAGCGTACGTGCAGTAGCTAGGCAGGTGGAGGTGCCCTGTGCATCCTGAGACTTATCGCAAGGGTCAAAGCTAGGAGCAGGAGAGCAAGCAGCAGGGTTTCCTCAAGAGGTACACTTAACCCATACAAGATGTACCCGAATGTCAGAAACAGCCCAGTGAGCAAGTGCGTCAATACCGTAGAGGCGTTTGCTGGAACCAGCTCGAACGACTTGTCATATGAAGTCATGGCACGTCGGACTCCGAGAACGCTCAGGGGCATTGTTGTCAGTGCGAGCATAGTGTGCCAAGGCATCCACATCATTACCACACCAAGAAGAGTAGTGAGATAGACCGCACTCATTATGGCCGCATAACCCCAGGCCGCCCTCTTTCGCCCAAGGCGAACTACAAGCGTTCTCTTGCCCGCAGCCATGTCAGCTCGGTAGTCAGGGAATTCATTGATGTACAGCACTGCAGTGATCAAGAGCGCGACTGGAATTGATGGTATAATTGTTACACAATCCAAGCTTTGCGTCTGAACGTAGTACGCTCCAAGGGTCATCAGAATCCCGAAGTTCAAACCAATGAAGACCTCGCCGATTCCCCGGCTTACTAGCCGAACAGGCGGAGCCGTGTAGAAGAAACCAGAAGCGGCGCCGACGATTCCTAGAACGAGTATGGGCATGCCTCGAGTGAATGCGAGATCGAGTCCGATGAAACCGCCTATAATGAAGAAAATCATGGATTCAGCAAGCACCTCAAAAGGCGAAAGCAGGCCGAGCTGAATCATTCTGCTTCCACCGGAGAAGGGTCTGATGTACTCCACATTGATGTCATCAGTGCCGCTCAGATGATCAAAGAAGTCGTTTGCGATATTCGCGCCCAGATGAAGACAACAGCCGGCAATCAGCGTTAGTAAGAAGACATCCCAGATGAATACATTGTCCGTCGCCCACGCTATTGCCGTCCCAAGCAAGACCGGGGCAATCGAAGCCGTTAGAAAACCCAACCGCATTTCGGCAATCCATAGCTTGACCTTGCTGGGGTGTTCCCGCCCTTTGCCGCTCATAGGGAGCGAAAGGTTGTGCGGGCCTTCTAATCCTTTGTTGTAACGAGGTCTAACGACTCCATTCTGTGGCGAGTCCATGATACTCTCGCCAGCAGGGAATGTCATAAGACAAAAGGCTTCCTAAGAATACGGTCAGAGCCAGTCAGGCTCTCTGCCTCTTCAGCTCCACTTGGACAGAGGATGATTCGAACTCCACGGGCTACGACCATGTAGCAATGCTTATTAACGTGCGAACTTCACTATCGTTAACCTTCAGCCATGAAAAGGCTGGACTTGTTGACTCCATAAGAGGAGATTGAAATGGAACATCATAAGGGAAGATTCGAATGGAACAGAAATCAGTGGCTTGCAATACTGTCGCTGATAATCGTTGATGCCATAGTTGGGGCGATCTTCGTTCTCTCCATTGTGCCGGTCTTGGCCGTACCTAACGCCAACCTGGTTGTGCCTTACGTGGGCTTGTACTTGGCCCCGCTTGCTGCACTTCCTTTGCTGTTGCTTCCGGCAGTATATTTCTTGAGATTCGGATGGAAAGAGAAGATTGGAATAGGTGCATTCTTGTTGCCGCTTAGACTGGCTCTTGGTTACGAATTCTTTAGCGCAGGCATTGAGAAGCTGCTGGATACGACGTACTTGGCAAGTCCCGGGCTAATTGGTTATGGAGCCGCCTTGGCGCCGAGCGCTTGGGCGCGAAGCGTATTGAGTATGCTCCTACCAAACTACGCGGCGTTTCTCCTGCTAATCGCTAGTGGTGAGCTGCTCGTCGGGCTGTCTATGTTGCTAGGAGGCTTTACCCGTCTAGGAGCTTTGGGTGGCTTACTCCTGCAATGGACCTTCCTCTTCCTGCTGGGCTGGCTCAGTGTGTCGACATTTGGAATCAACTTCGTCGGCAGTATTGCCTTCCTAGCCTTGGGCATGCTGCAAGCAGGCAGGTTCGTAGGTGTGGATCAGTTCATAGGCCCTTGGTTCGAGAAGTCAGGCAGTAGAATTCTGCGTTTGTTCAGGCTTCTAACGTAGTCGAACTCCTTCAATTGGTGCTGGAGGCTAGTGAGAGATCATCGGCCCCCAGCCCCTCACCCACAAACCAGAATGCATCATTCTTGCAAGCGTCCGAACAGAAGTGCTAATAGGGACTCATCCATCAATCATCGATTAAGCAGAGGAGATATCGTTTGCCCAAACGAAACCGAACTACAACAAAGGACAGCGCTTCTTCTCAGAGTGATGTCTGCTGTAGCCCAGGAAGCGTACTGACAGAGAACGTTCGGCAATCGGAATCGCAACCTGCATGGTCTCGCTCATTGTCTTCAGAGATTATGGCTCGAATGAATTTGATTAATCAAGAGATAGACAAATACTTGCTAACTAACGCAGGGGAGCCACCTGTGCTCTATGAAGCCGCATATCATCTCATCCGCGCAGGCGGCAAACGACTGAGATCACTGCTGATACTGCTGAGTTGTGAGGCAGTTGGCGGCAAAGTGGAGGAAGTGTTGCCCATAACTGTCGCGGCCGAGCTGATACAGACGGCCAGTCTGATTCGTGACGACATGATAGACCGAGATGACTTCAGACGGGGTGTTGAGACGGTCCATAAGAAATACGGGAACGATGTGGCTATGCTGGCCGCGGATTTGTTGATAGCTCAAGGAATACGGATGGTGGGCCAGTACGGAACAACAGAACTTCTGCAGCATGTGGGCGCTGCTGGCGTCGAAATGTGCGAGGGGGAGGCACTCGATGTTCTGACAGAGAAGAAGGCGGATAGGGTTCTCAACATGGAGAGGTACATCGATACCGTGCGAAGAAAGACAGTTGCGTTCATAGACGCCTCTACGAAAATCGGTTCGCTAATCGGAAAGGCTACGAAGGTCCAGCAGGAAGCTCTGGCTCAATACGCCGCGTCGTTCGGGATTGCTTTTCAGATACGTGATGATATAATGGACGTAACGTCAAGCCAAGAGGTCACGGGCAAGTCAGTCCGCTCAGACTTGCGATGGATTCGCAGCAACTATCCACTGATTGTTGCACTTGAGTCATGCTCAACAACGAAACGCACCGAATGCTTGGAGGCGCTCTCGGAGGGTTCAATTGGAGAGGCTCTCGATCTGATACACGAGACTGGTGCAGTTGATTTGGCAATGAGAAGCGCTGAGGATTATGTTGAAGCCGCGAAGCTGGCTCTGAGAGGACATGGTTTCCCCAATGAGCATCTTCTGAGGCAGTTGGCTGATTCTGTCCTCGAACGAGAGTACTGAGCAAATCCCTTTTCATTGCCATTTCCATGGAATAATCACAGGATGGGCTTCAGCAGTCTCACCAAGGTGTTAGCTGCAATGCCTACGGGAAGGGGCAGGCGGCAACGGATTAGCGGCTCCAAGTATCGAGATCCTGCAAGACGCATGCATGCATCAGTCAGAACGTCGGAAGGCAATATCTGATCAGCGAGATGCAGAATCATGAGAGCGGTCTCGAGTTCGGTCCCCGTTTCCTTTCTCCAAGTGTCTTCATACCACGAAAGAGGAAGACCCTCGAAGATGTTTTTTGCTGCGGCCTGTCCGGCTATCTCACCGTCGATGAGTGCAGTGGGTATTCCACCGCCATTGCAGGCCATGACATGGCCAGCGGCGTCCCCAGCGAGCATTACATTCTCAGACCAAGTCTTGGTCACGGGTCCACCCACGGGAATTAGAGCGGCAACGCTGCTCGCAACCTTGGCCCGTCCCGTTCGCGTCTTTGCAACCGGATGTCGCTGTACAAAGCGATCCAAGTACGTCTTGAGACGAGTTCTGTCAGAAGCAAACTGACTCCGGATACCAAGGCCGACATTGGCAATCGATTCTCCCTTAGGGATTATCCAAGCGTACCCTCCAGGAGCTATCCGATCTCCGAAATACATCTCGATCTCATCGGGGTCGAGGTCGACATTGGTCATCACATACTGTATGGAAAGGCTCAGGTCTTCCAGATGAGTCATGTACCGGCGACCTAACGAGCTCGCGATGCGAGAATGCGGACCATCGGCGCCCACAATCACTTGTGCCTTAGCAGAATGCGTACCTTCTCTGTCACTGAATACCACTTCGTCCGGGCCTTTCATTCCGAGCACGGTCGAACTCAACCGCAAATCTGCGCCATGTCTCTCAGCTTCAGACGCGAGCCAAGAGTCATATTGAGCGCGGTCGATGACGTTCGCGCTTAGGTTGAACTCGAACTGACTGCAGCGGGGCGAAATGAGGCGGACACGAGAACACCTGTTTGTAACAAAACGAGTCGGGACATTGGCCAGTCGCGATCCTCGGGGGCACTTCGGGAACAGGTCCTCCATCTCTTTCGGGGTTGGCAGAAACTCACCACATTGAACAGGAACTCCAACGTGAGCGCGTCTTTCAATCACAAGTGTGCTCAGCCCACTGGCCGCTGCGACTCTGGCGGCGGTGGATCCTGCCGGACCAGCACCCGCCACGATAACGTCAGCAGCCAAACGTGACACCTTGGCAGACCCCCTGATTGAGGCTTTCAGCATAATTGCAAACCACTTCATAAACCAGTTTACAGGGCGATTCGCGACTCGCATACCCGACCGTGACAGCGAACGATGTCAGAGCCCTTAGTAAAACCATAAAGCGGGTACTCTCATTGGTAAGTAGGACGAACGGTATGAGTCAGACCGTACTTGTCACAGGTTGCGCAGGCTTCATCGGCAGCCATCTGGTAGATTTGCTGCTTGAAAAGGGTCTATCCGTGACCGGTATCGACAACTTCCGGACAGGCAAAAGGAGCAATATCGCTCGTGCCCTCACAAGCCCCAGATTCAGGTTTCTGGAAATGGATGTCTGTGACCCAAGGCTTCTGAATCAGGTCACCGAGAGCTTCCACACCATCTTTCATCTGGCTGCGGTGTCATCCGTTAAGCTATCGTGTGAGGATCCGCTATTGGTGCACAGGAATAACGTCGACGGAACTCTGAATGTACTTGAACTCTCAAGAGCCAGAGACGTCAAACGTGTCATCTTGAGCTCGAGTGCGGCAGTGTACGGTAATCCCTCCAAACTCCCCCTAGATGAGAAAACCCCGCTCAATCCTCAGAGCCCTTATGCTGCGTCCAAGATAGCTGCAGAGGGATATCTGAGAGCATTCGGCAACTCTTACGGAATTGAACCGGTCATATTGCGGTATTTCAACGTATACGGGCCCCGGCAGACTTGCTCAGAATACAGCGGAGTACTCTCAATATTCATCAACCAAGCGCTCACCAACCGACCGATTACCATAGAGGGCGATGGTAAGCAGACTCGGAATTTCATCTTTGTCGATGACGTCGCAAGAGCAACATACCTAGCATCTGATGCGCACCAAGCAAAGGGAGAGACAATCAATGTGTCCGGTTCAGAGTCAATCAGTGTATTGCATGTCGCACGATTGGTGATATCCGCGGTCGAATCAACATCCTCCAACATTGTCCATCTCCCACCAAGGAAGGGCGACCTCCGCGATAGCATCAGCACCATGGCCAAGGCCCGGCGTATACTTGGCTTCACCCCGCAGGTCTCTCTCAGTGAGGGATTGAAGCGGACTGTTGACTGGCATCGTGTAGAGAGCTGCTCGCCCTAGGTCACTGTCAGAAGGAGACTCATCTGATCAACTGCTCCTGCCTCTGTCCTAAGCACAATGATGATCAAGTAGATTGCGAATACGACGCCAGATGGCAGATAGACAGTGATTGAAGGCGATGTGCCGTAGGAATCACCCGGACCAACATTACCAATGGCCAAGGTGAATGTGGAATTAGTTGGATAGACCGTCGGCGTCATTTTCGTTCCGTGCCACTCAACTGTGAAGTTACCTGTCAGGACAATAATGTCGAGGCTCAGGCTGTGAGTTATGTTGTCATTGTTCTTCATTAGGGCAACAAGACTGGATGACAAGCCAGAGTCAATCGAGGCTGGACTGAACACTGCACTTTCAAATCCGACGTCGCCTCTCTCAACCACAGTCCTGTTCAGTAGTCCGAACATCAGATAGTAGGCCTCGATGACGTTCGAGCCCAGCACCACACGCGCACCGCTCTCAGCATCAACGAGACCAACGCCACCTAGCTTCTCGATGACCTTCGTAGCCGTGGCCTCAACCTGCAGGAAAACGGGAATCACGAAGAACAGCTGACCCCCTAAGTGGTAGAGGAGTATGTTGCCATACCTGTATTGCCCCCACAGACTAAGCTGTGTCCGAACTTTGTCGCTTGTCTGAAATGCTTGACGCGCGGCCTCAGGCCCCAGATACGTTGAAACACCAACAGCCCCAGAACCATAGAAAGTCAACTCCCCGAAATCCCTGTTCCCACAACCCATTACGTAGAGCCCTGCAAGGTTCTTGCCGGGTGACTGAAGGAATTCAACATTATGAATGGCCACAAACCGATCCACTCCCCCAATTCGCATGATGATGTATCGCGTATCCGATTCTCCGGGAGCCTCTTGGAAATCCACGCCGCTTCGCCATATGAAGCCGTCTTTGACATGGTATATGTAGGCTATCTGTAGCTGGCGCTCATAGAGGTCCTCGGGCCATCGAATCTGTGATTGCAGCCATGAGGGCATATCCTGCCAAGGATAGTATTCATCGAAGGTCTTGTCGATGAAGAAAGTGGAATTGGCGGTTGGAGACCTGTAGAATCCCATTACACCCGTCTCGATGTCAACAAGAACAACTCCCACGAATCTCATGTAGTTCTCATGAGCGTAACCCGTGGACAACCGGTAGTCTATGAAAACCGATACAGCATAGTACAGGTTTCCAGAGGGATCCACAACTATGTACGCATCCTGATCGACGGTCAATCCCTGAAGCAGTATCTTGCTGACCCTGGACAGCACATCCCGCTCTAGAAGCATGTTGAGATTTTGGCCAGCAAACGACCATGCCTCGGGACCCATGGAGAGAATGAAGAAACTGGACTCGAAGCCGCTGAGTCTGTAGTCAGGTTGTCCCTGAAACGTGGAGTTCCCGACTTCGTCTATTCCTGGAACGTTCACAAACACAGGACCGCTGAAACCTCTCCCTTCACCATAGTATGTGCTTATGGTCTCGCTGCGATTGAGGAGAGTGACGAGACTGTCATGCTCTATGATACTGCCACCGTAGGCATCTTGAATGACCAGACCTTCAGTGTGCGTGTAGATTAGATGCTGATTGATGAAGCTGGTAGAGATAGTATCATAATCGAGAGTCAATGGAGCAAACCAGTACTCGTGATCCTTGAGAAAAATGATGTCGGCATCTGCGAGCTGCATCCAATTAGTGCCAATCTGGTTCTTCATCCGTAAGTAGCTGGCGTCTTGATCCCACTGTCTCACTGTAGTCAGATACTCAACCTCACCCTCCGGCGTCGCATTAATGGTTAGGTCCTGAAGCGTCTTATCCTTCATACCTTCAATGCCGGCAGCCCAAGAGGTTATCTGAATTTCCTTAGTGGTCTCGTAGTTGAACTTCCAATCGATGTACCTGTCGCCAGACATCTGAATGCCGTAGTAGAACGCTTGGGTAGCTGGTAGCATTACAACAATCCCAATCAGGGCTATCGCGAGAATTCCGAACCTTCGAGGAGAACCGCCTATCGGAATGAGACGCTCAATCTTAAGACGTCTGAGCTCTCCGGCTATGTTGGCCCTATCCTCCATGAGCATGTTTACCCTGCGGCGATAGTCTTCAATCGTAATTGTACCGCCCTCGTATTCTTGGCGGAGTGATAACACCTCTCCCTGCATGCGAGCTAGGTCTTCCTCAAGCTGGGTAATCTTCCCTCGAACTCTGGTCTGTACGTCGCCAGAATGGACACGGAAGGCCATGAGCAGGACTGCACCCATCAAGCAAGAGGCCAGAGCAACGATATAGGCCAAGTAGGTCATCCAAGATCCGGCGTTCACCGTCCATGTTGGCACGCCCGTTATTGCGATGCCTAGGCCAAAAGCGCCTATGACAAGTGCCTTGGCGAATACGACAAGTACGTCACGCTTCTGAGATAGGAGGTCTGTCGCGATACTAAGGGCTATTCTCACAGCAGTGGCAGCAAAGAAGGTGGCCACAAGCCCCACGTATAACTGGTATGCCTCCATTGCAGGCACGAGACTTAGAACCGATTCGGCAGATGTCCCCGGCGCGAAGGGCAGAGAGAATAGAGTACTGACATCGTTAGGAGTCACAGAAATAGAACCGTGTCCGAGAAGCATCATGAGGAATGCCACATTCTGGCCCGTGACCGAATAGCCGCCAGATGAGACATAGAAGGCGAAAAGACCGAGTGTCTCGATGATTCTCCATAAGACTGCTCTGGGC
>Ga0315296_10003224_pt1 | contig 13701 bp, 16 predicted proteins | sample YL17G14_18_MG_FD_203921 | JGI IMG/M metagenome (GOLD analysis project Ga0315296, IMG submission 203921) | Sediment microbial communities from Yellowstone Lake, YNP, Wyoming, USA - YL17G14_18 | ecosystem: Environmental > Aquatic > Freshwater > Lake > Sediment | place: USA: Wyoming | collected... | reverse complement strand
ATGACGTCGCCGATGGTGCTGACGAGCATCTTGTCCATTCCGCGAGGACCTAGAGTTGTTCTGACGGTTTGAGCGACGACTTTCGCTGCGAGTATGTTGTTTCGCTGCGCGTCCTTGCCAGTGGTTCGCTGAGTTCCTTCTTTGAGTATAATAACCTGTACACCTTGTGCAGACAATTCAATTCACCGAATTGTTACTTCAGGTAAAAAATCCGCTATATAAAATTTCCGAGTCGGTGCTGTTACCTCTGTGTTTGGGGTTTAGGGGTGTTACTATTCGTTTGGCGAAGTCAGGCTCGTTTTCTAGCCATGTTCTAGTTTCTTGATCTGTGAAACCCAATGGCCTGTAGTCGTTCTTCGCTCCTTCGTCTGCTTGAGGGAAATTGGTAATCGTATGTTTCCCAAGCATTCTGTCAAGGCCTTCTATTAGCCTATCAAGTCTTTCATCAATGCTGTTTTGGGTCAGGTGTTCCACCTCCACGTAGTTTTTTCGCTTTTTCAGCGTAGTCTTTTCCAGCTTCGTCGAGAATTGGCTGATATTCTTTTAACCAGTCCACAAGACGTTCAACAGCCGTCAGTATTTTCTGCCATCTTTCTTCGCTCAATTTATGAGAATCATGTAGCTTCTTTTCGATTGCACCGAATTTTTGTTCCCAATTGGGCAACGCATAGATGTCATACTTGTATACAATGTCTGGTGTAATGGCGAGAATTATCCCGTAGAACTGATCTATCGCGATTCTTAGCCAATCAACTGGTTCTGCAACTACGGGCGAGCCTCGAAAGTGAAGTTCAATCAGGTCGGACTGATCGGGCGGCTTAGGTTGTGGCGGTAATGGTTGGGTTCCAGAAACAAGCGCCATCAAATAGTCAAAGTAGGATTTCGCTTCATCAGCAGGCATTGGGTTAAGGGACGGAAGTGGAGGCCCTCCAAGTCTCCTTCCATCAAACGGCTCTGTCTGGTCATAAGGCGGTATCCCTACAACTGTCGATGTATCGAAGTAGCGGGCCAGTCCTTCGAATGAGACAATTGCCGCAACCTTACTCTGGTAGGCCGTGATGAATTTGTGTACCTTTTCTTTTCTGTCTTGGTAAGACGAAAACGAAGGCATCATTCCTTTTTCCGTTCCCTGATGAGAGCATCAAGCGCCTCCATCACAAGATCGGAAACGGTTTTTCCTTGTCTGATAGCTTCGATTTTGACTTCCTTCCACTTCTCTGGGTCAACTTTGATGGATGTTACTTCTCTTTTTGCTGACTCAGTTTCAGGCAAATGCTTTCACGGCTCAATACTGGTAGTTTGGTAGTATTAACACTTTCGCTTTGTTAGCTAGGCGTAAAGGTTTATAGCGTAGTTATGCTATACGTACTACTCGTAGTGCCGTAGTATGACTCTGCTCACAAGAGAGGAACGGGGAAAGATGATTGCTGAGCAACCAAACGCAATCATGCGGTTGTCTGAGAAGTTCTACAAGGTCAACTCGCAATCTGGAAATGGAATGTATCGAGTAACGAGAACTAAGGCGTTCGCGATTGGCTGGATTTGCGATTGCCCTGACTTCACATATCGCGAGGTCAAGTGTAAGCATATTTGGGCCGTGGAAATCAGCCTCAAGCTCCGTGAAGCAATTGAACCGCGAGTAATCGAACCGCTAGACATTCACGCTTGCATCTATTGCAAATCTAGCGATCTAATCAAATGGGGATTACGACACAACAAATACGGTGACATTCAGAAATTCTCCTGTAAGACTTGTGGAAAATACTTCACAATCAACCTAGGCTTTGAACGAATGAAGCATAATCCACAGGGCATCACGACCGCGATGCAACTCTACTTTTCTGGTGAGTCGCTGAGAAATGTATCGAAGTCGTTGCGGCTTCTAGGGGTTCAAGTCAGCCACAAGACTGTGTACCTGTGGATAAAGAAGTACAGCGCATTGATGGAGAAGTACCTAGACAAGATCACACCAAATGTCAGTGACACTTGGCGAGCTGATGAGCTATTCCTCAAAGTGCGTGGTAACATGAAGTATCTGTATGCGCTGATGGATGATGAGACACGGTTTTGGATAGCTCAAGAAGTAGCCGACACGAAATATCACGCTGACATTCACGAGCTATTCAAACAGGGAAGGAAGGTTGCAGGGATAGCTCTAAGCACAATCATCACGGATGGAGCCTACAATTTCAGCACCGGAATAGAAGCTGAGTTCGACCGCGAACGCAAGGCGCTCGCAATCAGGCATGTTAGGCATGTGCGGATGTCGGGTGACATGAACAATAACAAGATGGAACGGCTTAATGGTGAGATTCGTGACCGTGAGAAAGTGGTTAGAGGCGTGAAGAAGTCGGACAGCCCACTACTCAACGGCTACAAGATATTCCACAACTACATCAGACCACACATGGGACTGAACGGTAAGACACCCGCCGAAGTTGCAGGGATAGATGTTCAAGGCGAGAACAAGTGGATTACGATTATCCAAAACGCGAGCCGAAAACCAGAATTACCTCGAAGTGCCTTCGCCCCAAAACATGACCTCACAGGTTGAGTTCGCCAAAGATGTCTCATTGGGAGTTCTCTCTGTAAGTGCCATTCTTCTAACCCTAGTCTTTGGGTTCATCTCACCTTCGATTCCCAAGAGTCAAGACTTGAGAATCACGCTACTGTTAGCGGGATTTGGTCTATATGGCGCGGTCGGCATGAGCGCAATTTGTTTGGTTTGGCTCACAAGTGTTATGCGGACGAAAGGACGCAAACTGGAACATGCCTTTTGGCTCTGGTACTTCGCACAATTTATCGGCCTCATGATTGGTCTGGTCGGCGTTGTATCTGGGATAGTGGCCAATCTAGCCATACGATAGTTGACACCAAACGAAAGGTAACAGTCAACCCGACCAAACAGGAAGGTAACAGAGCCTCCGAGTCGGTGCTGTCAAGTCCTTGTTTGGTCGGATTAGCTGTCAAAAACCGTTTGGTAGAGTAGCATTTCTAGGTTTTCGTGAGTTCTAACAGTTCCTTACGTAGCTTGTCACGGCTGTTCTTGATGTAATCGAAATGGCTTGCCATCTGTTCATCGAATCCAAAGATTCCCGAAACGCCAACACGTGTATACTTTGGTCGCATGATTAGCATACTGAGTTCTTCAGCCTCAGCTTGATTATCGAAGTAGTGACCGAACCTTTCAATTATCCCCTGCATTTGGTCAAGTTCTGAGCGATACACCACCCAATCAAACCCTGCAATCTTCGAACGAGCTTGAGACCGTTCATCATTCTCGAATTTGGCTCTCCGAAGAATCTCGTACAAGGGTGAATACAAGTTTTCGAGCATCTTCTCTATCGTGTCCTTTCTTCGATTCTTCTTGCCCTCTTTGATTGTAACATAGGCATAGTAGACAATGGCCGCGCTAGCAATCGCAGTGATCCACTCAGCATAGGTGTCCAACAGATTTGCCACCCTAGCGTGCTAAATTTTCAATTGCTCCTTCCACAGCGAGAACCATGCCTGAGGTAATGAATGCAATGGCAAAACTAAGGTACACATTGAATCCAATAGAACTTGTTTGGATGCCTAGAAGTGGAATCTCTGTAGCGACTATGAATCCACAAACTATGAAAACCAAGCCCATAATTAGCCTAGCCATGCCCTTTGATACGGTTCTTGATTTGCGACTCATTATGCCCATGCCCATGTCCAGTATTGTCAGTCTTTACTTGCATTTTGGATTATCGTAACCCACTTGTTCTCTCCCTTGACGATTATCCCCGCTCTTTCGGCTGGCGTTTGTCCATCTAGTGCCATGTGCGGTCTCACGTAGTTGTGAAAAATCTGCATACCCGCTAGGATTGGAGTATCATCTTTCTTGAGGTTGCGAGTCACTTTCTCCCTATCTCTGATTTCTCCATCGAATCGTTCCATGCGATTGTTATTCTTATCCCCGCTCATTCTCACATGTCGAATGTGCTGAATCTCTAGCGCCTTGTTCTCTCTCCAGAACGGAAACTTGCTTTCCGACGCACCGGAATTGTAGGGATTTTCAGGAGAAGTTGGCGGGTAAATAGAAAGCCATTTGTACTTTGAAAAGCGTTTTAAGCGGTGCTAGCTCGCACGTGTCGGTCAAGAATATGCTTTTTCGAAGAATGTGGTTAACGTCATTCCTGATGGTTGTCATTGCCGCGGGTCTCATCTCGATCGCGTCAACTCCCGCCATGGGTCAACAACCGACAGAACTTGCTTATGATGATGGGCATGCGGAGGCGAGCTGGTATAAGACGGCTACTGGAGTGGGGGGATTTGATGCTGTACGCTTCACCTCGCCATTCGATTTCACTCAAATCGCCGCGGTGAAATACTATATTCGTGATAAACCCGGGACATTCAATGTGTTGATTCTGGACTCGGGTCGCAGTTCAGTTTTCGAGAAAGCCGTGACCCCTACCGCAACTGGATGGTTTACGGTGGACCTCTCAAGCGACAAAGTTCTGGTGAAAGGTGAATTCTACGGGGCGATGAAATGGACTGTGGCCGAGGCTCCTCAACTAGGAGCCGACGAATCGAAACCGGATGGACGAAGCTTCTTCGCGGACGCCGATGGCACGTGGAGCACGTACAGGGAAGTGAAACTGTCAGTGGATAAACAAGACAAGGATGGAGACCTCATGATCAGGACCGAAGTCATACAAGGATCAGTCCCGGTCACGCTTGGAACGGAGCCGAACAATGTAGGAGTCACCGTTGACGGTACTCTGTACAAGGGCACTGATTTGCCTAAGACGTTCACATGGGATCCCGGCTCAACCCACACAATGCAAGTCGAAGCAACGGTTGAAGGTGAACCAGGCGTTCGCTACGTGTTCGTTCAGTGGAGCGATGGCTCAAAGGAAACCTCACGAACAGTCACCGCCACAGACATCCTCACCCTTACAGCCACTTTCAAGACCCGATTCGAACTGAAGATCGTTTCGGCTTATGGATCTCCACAGGGCGCAGGCTGGTACGATTCAGGAACCGACGCAACCTTCACAGTAGCCCCCACCGTCCCCGATGACGGTGTTCTCGGTGCTCTTGGAGGGAAGCGGATCTTTCAAGGTTGGAAAGGAGATGTTGCTTCGAGTTCAGCTAGCGCAACTATCAAGATGAATGGCCCAAAGACCGTTGAAGCAGAGTGGACCGCGGACGACTCTCAGGCATACATGATCCTAGGAGGCATCGGTGCAGCTGTAGCAGTCATCATCGCTGTGGCTCTCCTGATGATGAGGCGCAGAGGCACGCCTGCGAAGGCTACGGCTCCCTCAATTCCTGTCCCACCGCCCATGCCATCGGCACCTGTCGCACCGGCGCCACGGCCGACCACAACACCAGCACCACAGGGGTTCAAGTATTGCGTCCACTGCGGAGCTACGATACCAAAGGTCGTCATATTCTGCCAGAAGTGCGGCAAGAAACAGTAGTAACGCAGCTGGTCAGGAAAAGACCCGCTGCCAGAACACGCTATCGATAGATCTCGCGCCTAGATGTACTCTTTGCACCTTGTGCAGTACCATTTCGACTGCGCCTGTACGTAAGTGAGTGCCTTTCCGCAACGTGGACATGTCGATGAGGGGCCAACGACGGGTGCGGGCTGATTCAGCAGGACTCCTTGTGCCTTTGGGGGGCGACGCCTGCGCATAAGTACGACTGCGACGAGAGCTGCTACACCCACGCCAAGCCCACCGATGAACAATGGCTGCTGCCATAGAGGACGTTCTGAGATCGTAAGGCTCACGCGGTCCTCTTTCACGGTGACCCTATAGGACGAGAGCGTGATTTGAACCCAAGCCGGTCCAAGCTTGTCGGCCCTCACCTTGACAGCCGCCCTCACTTCAGACTGTGATCCTATCTCAGTAAGTGTGGGTGTGTCCAGAATCGTCAACCCCTCACTTGTCTTCACGTCTAACGTTAGCTGTTTTGCGGCTACTGGACTCGTGTTCTTGAGCGTGTAGGTAATGGTTATCGTGTCGCCGACAAAGGACTGATCTGCTTGAGGGGACAGTTCTCTATCCGCGATCACGATCTCAGGTGCTGAAACTTGAAGTTGCCAATCCTGCTCAAGTACCTTCTGAGTCCCCGCGTAGACCCGCAACTTGCCCTGGTACGCTCCTGGCATATCCCCTCGAACCTCAATCACCCATTGAGCTGTTCCCAGCGGATCAATGTCCTTCGTATCGGAACCTGAGACAACCAACCCCGTACTCGGAGACAGATCCTCGAGTACGACCTTCACAGCACTCGCTTTCACATTTCCGGTATTCGATATGACCGCCACGGTTCTCGATGTTTCGCCGACGAAAATCGGGCTTCCGAACGAGGGTATGCCTGTAACGCTGACATAAGTGAGAACGGCCTTGAGCGCTTCGATCTGGATGTCATCATAATCGTTCGCCATCTGGATGCCATCGTCTTTCCAGTAGGAGCTAAGATACCCCGTGTAGGGGTCAATATAGGTCTCGACGTGCTCCTGCTCGACCCCGAGAAGGAATCGATGAGTTCCCTCCTTCACACCTGCCGGTACCGTGAAGCTAACCGTGCCGAGGTTTGCCTGTTGTCCAGGGTCCAGATATACGTTAACGGACTCCGCGAACCATTTATCTGAAGATTGCCAATCGAATTGAATTCCCGCCTGCTTGATATGGAGTCTAACATCCCCCTTGTTGACCAAGGATATGGAGACTGTGCCCGAAGAATCTGGTTGATAGCTCGACTTATCCAACTGGTATTGAATGGTCCAGGACCAGCCCGGCGACGCGTGCCCAACACTATTAGTCATCGAGAGCAAGATTAGGCAAATTGCAGCAAACGCACCGGCCCTTGAAATGCTATTCAACAACTAGGTCACCTCAAACCGCGAAATGAAGTCACCCGTCCCCAGATACGGATACTGAGATAAAGACGCTGTTTGACCGAGTGCCTCCAGAATATCCCCGGTCAAATCGAATGGCACGATTATGTCGAACATTAGTATTCTGAAGGTCGCAGTTCCGGAGACTCTGTATTTGAGGGTTCCAGTTCTAAGATACTCCCTCAAGGCAGCCACAGTCACGCTTGGGAGTTGCGAATATGGAATCTGAATTCTCCCTGTTGTTTCGGTACGTCCGTTGCTCGGGATTAGGATAGGAACCGTGACACTGCCGGTTCCGAGGGGGTAGTCTGCCAGTTCGACAGAGAACGGCAGATCAACAACATGAGCCGAGAGAAGAGTTGGATTTTCAATCTGAAACTCAAAGAGAACCGTAACATTGCTTACCCCGAGACTAACGAAGGGTGATTCCTTGAGCTTCACTGTGATGTTTTGTATTGAACGTTGAACGTAGAAGGCCCCACTAATTATTCCGCCAACAACGATGACGACCATTAGGATAGTTATCGATCGCTGGCGATTCATTCCACTGGTCCTCTGTCTCATTAGGAAATTTACTGTCGCTGTTCCCGTCCGCAGGCTGGGCATGTTCTGGCCATTTGGTGCATGACAGCGCCACAATGTACGCAATACTTGGGCACCATGGCCTCTGAGGACATTGGCGCCGCTACTGTTGAGGCAACAGGTCCAGTTTTTCTCTTTGTTCGCTTCAAAACAAGAAATGCAACGGCAGCTATTGCCACAATGGCAATGCCGATGCCGGCGTACATCAGTAGCGTGTCATTTGCTTTTTCGAATGAGAGCTTGAGTTGAACCTTGACAGTCTTTGAAGTCAAGAGGCTGGCTTGGTTGTCGAGAACTATGTAATATGTGCCGCTTGCAGTGATCGGCATGTTCACCGAGTGGCTTCGGATATTGTCCGCCCTATAGAGGGTGAAGTCGGGTTCGTTGCTCTTCTGAAAGCTCTGATATCCAGTTGGATCCATAACGTAGAGGCTAATCGTCCCATCAGACACGTCCACGGTGCCAGTAACCGCAACATTGCTTAGGCCCTCGATGTCAATGTCCCTGGTGATTGTGTAATAGCCTAGGTTCGGAACCTCAACTGTGGAATCAACCAGCGACTTTGTTTCCGCTCTGGCCAAATCAACGCCAGACAGCGCGGTCAACAGAACGAGGAGCAAGAGAGCAACCAATACAGGGCGTTTCAACAGTTTCACACCAAGAGAGAGCAAGACGGATGTGCCATTAAGTACTTTCCGTGCTCTGGGACGATACCGGAATTATCTTATTGATTCTATTTATTTCCCAGCCATAGAAAGGACTAATTGCTCAGCCTGCGCGATAGTGCTGAGCGGGCATTCCCCGATGGTCAACTCCTCGCGATTCTGCGGATTCTGCGGCGCTGAAATGTCGCCGCAAGCAAGTGTTTGCTCCAGTTGTGGTGCGCAACAGCCTAACCTCCCAGAAGAGCTTAGTTTGCCATCCGCCCCCGAGCTCCCGAATGTCTCTGAATCAGCCACAGAGACTCAACGCTTCTGTGGCTTCTGTGGCGTGAACATACCGACTCACGCTTTGCACTGTCCTGAATGTGGCCAATTGCAGCCTGACATCCAGCCGGGACCGGTTCAGCAACAAAAGCCAGAGAGAGTTATGCCTCCAATTCCGCAGCCTCAGATTTCCCCACAATCTATGACGCAACCTACCAGTAGAATAGAAACAAGGGATGAACGGGGCCCTACGAGAAACGCAGTGACCCCTCCACGACCAGCTCCAGCGCGGCCCAAGCCAGTTACAGCCCAGAGAACAGTCGCTCCAAGACCTCCAGCTGGAATTCCTCAACCGACGTATGTTGCACCGACTGGGCCACTTTATGCGACTGATCAAATGCTCGTGGTCAGGGGGTTATCAGTTGTTAGGGGCAAGAAGACACTAGTTCATGAAATCGATTTCGCCGTCGACCGTGGCGAAATCATCGGAATCCTCGGCCCAAGCGGAGCGGGAAAGACGACCATCATTAAGGTTCTGACGACCGAGTACCCTTGCTCTGTTGGCCAAGTCAGCCTAGGCGGTTATGACCTTGCCTCTCAGGCGAGACTTGCGAAGCAGGTTTTCGGATATGTCCCGCAGGAGACACAGTTGTACGAGGATCTGACCTTCCTCCAAAACGTGACATACTTCGGCGGCCAGTATGGACTCGATCAAGCCTACCTCTACGAGAAAGCCCAGAGAATGGCAACAGTTGTCGAACTTGGAGATAGACTGAACGATAAAGTAGGCAGACTTTCAGGCGGTCAGAAGAAACGGGTCAGTGTCGCGACGGCACTAGCCCACGACCCAGAGTTCGTGATCCTCGACGAGCCCACATCCGGACTTGATCCAGCGACTCGCCGAGGGCTATGGAAATTCCTTAAGTCCATCAATCAAAGTTACAGGGTCACGATGCTCATAACAACACACTTCCTCGACGAGGCAGAATATTGTGACAAATTGCTCATCATCAACAAAGGTCGCATGGTCGCTTATGATTCACCGAGGAACCTGAAGGCGAGAATGCCTGGCGAAGGCAAGGCGGTTGAATTAGAGATGTTCACACTAGACGATTATGTTTCGGCCAAGCTGAGTCAGTTCGAGGCCAAGGCAAAAAGAGAAGACGTGGCCGAGATGGTGGACCGGTCGGGCTACAGAGTCAAGGTCTTCTGCACGGACATATCGAGAGCAACATCTAGAATACCTCTTCTACTTGCTGAACTGGGGCTAGGATTCAAGGCAATGAACGTCGTAGACACCAGTCTAGAGGACGTTTTCATCTACATGACAGGTGAACGCTTTCGGGAGGACGAATGAAATGGGATTCAGAGAGATAAAACACATCTTCAGAAATGAATTTGACGTAATTAGCAGCGACAAGAAGACCTTCGCGCTCTTCTTGCTAGGCCCGATTCTAGTTATGGCCGCGTTCGGCGGGGCTACCATGCGCAGCAGTGGGGAACTAATCAAAGTCAATGTGGTGATCGTCGATGAAGATCATAGTGCGCTTTCATCCAATCTCGTTTCCAGGTTCGAACAGTCCAAGTACGTGGATGTGAAGTACAAGACCGATAGGACAACGGCTGAGCAGTTGTTCAAAGAGGGCAAAATCGACGCCATAGTTGTGATAGAACAGGGTTTCGAGAACAAAGTGCGAACTTTCTATCTCTCTTCCTCTTCAGAACAGAAAGCAAGAATGGATCTTCTTGTTGATAATTCATACTTCATTGCACCTGTTGCAGTTCCCCTCGCTCTCCAATCGGTGATGGTGGACTTCTACCTGAAGGACGTGCCAAAGGCACTCAACCTGCCAACCAATCAGGTCTCCCCTGAAGTAATTGAGCAAATCGTCGCGAGACTGCAAGTCGTTAACGTCGATGTGAAGCTTGCCTATGGAGATAATATGCCGTTCTTCGCGGTAACATTTCCATTGCTTACGCCCATCGTTCTGTTCACTTTCGGACTATTCATGTGCGGACTCTCCATCGTGGGCGAAAGAATTCGCGGCACGCTACCGAGACTGCTCAAAACGCCGATACGAAGAAGCGAGATCATCATCGGGAAACTGTTGCTCTATTTGATTATCGCGTTGTGGCATAGTGTCGTTGTCCTGGTGCTTTCAACTGTCGTGTTTGGGCTAGCCGTCAGAGGAGGCGTGCTCCTGTTGTTCGCAGCCCTTTTCCTGACTTCCTATACAGGTTGCACTTGGGGACTATTCTACTCCACTTTCTCGAAGGGCGAACGGCAGGTCGTCGACTTGCAGAGTTACACGATGATCATAGTCATGGTCTTGGGAGGCATAATTTTCCCAATAAGCACCATGCCCACTGCAGTTCAAGTCATCGCACAGGGATTACCGCTGAGCCACTCACTCTCAGCCCTCAGGGCAATTGCTGTCAAAGGCTTAGGATTCGAGTTTGTGGCTTGGGATCTGCTCTACCTTCTGATATTCGGAACCGCCGTCCTTCTTATGGCGCTGATCTCCTTCAGACTCATCAAGGACTGACATCCAGTGACTGCAGCGGCAATTGGGCGATTTGTTTCCTCCTAGTCCGATTGTCGTCCTGGACCTCTTGAAGGTGGTTGCCTATGCACTACTCTACGCTGTTGCGCTTTGGTCCCTCGTAATAGTCTTGAACTTCAAAAAGAAGCGTGTTCAGTTCAAGCATTTCCCACAAATCAGCCTCATGGCATATGCTTGACAGGCGGGTAAGGTCATAGAAAGAAAGATTCTGAACTTTCTTGAACAGGATTATCCAAAGAACAAGATGGAGATCATAATCTACGACAATCATTCCACAGACGAGACAGAAGCAATCTGTCGAAGATACGAAGCGGCTGGTCTCACAAAATATCGACGGTGCTCTGCAAGCGTACTGCTATCTCGAAGCCAAGCTGAGTCCTGCAAAGCCGGGATGGGTTCAACTTGCTCCCGGGAAACACTATCATGTCGGAACACCGATACGGACTGACTAGGCTCCTATGAGTGCTATCCACCGAAATCCAGAAGTGTCCGTCCGGGACGCTTCGAGGAATCACTCGACCCGACCGCTCCCGTTCCCTCTCCCCTTAACTCATCAAGCAGTACAATCGCCTCTCCCGCTGTAATGTCCAGCTGAACCGCGAGTTCTTGGGAAGAGATGTTGGGTTTCTCCTTGAGCATTACATCCTCCACAAAGTGCTTGTGATGCTTGTACATCGGTAATGCGTGTACAGTTTCTGTGAGAAGCTTCCACAACTCGTCCTTCTGAAGTCCTGATCGCGTCTGGGACATCTTCCGTTACCAACTCCTCATTGATGTGCAAAGTACACTGTCATGTGATCGGAGGATACGCTGTCGATTCTGCCGAAACCAAACCTGACAAATTGAACAACCGTCCCAACTTTTTCCTTGGCTAACCCCCTTTCGGCCAGCCCTCTTCTCATTATCGCGTCCGGCATCACGACGTCAACAGCGATGCTCTCATCAAGCGGAACCCATTGAAGGATAGGCGCATGCTCTCCCTCTGCCACTGCTTCACCAAGAAACTCTGCTGAGAGTTCGCCGTTAGAGAGTTTCGACGGTTTGAAGTTGAAGAGCCCCATCAACCGAGCAGACTTCGCAGACTCTAGAAGCTGTTTGTCTGTGCCTGCCAAGAAGACTGAAGCCACGCCGTTCTTGGGTTGAACGGTCAGAACTCTTGTCCCCATCTCTGGGTGTTCTGGATGTAGTGGTGCTTGAACAACGAATTCTTTGGGTACGCTAGAGATCTTGCCGGTAATTGGCTCTGGGACGTAGTAGTAGCGGTGGGATGTGGGATCGATTAGTTTTCGATTCTGTGAGTTAATGTTATCCCAGCTAATCGTCACATCCACAGGCTTGGGGCCGACTTCCCATATCACCTTTCGAATGGTTTCGGGCAGGTATCCTCTTCTGCGTAGAGCGGCCAGTGTCCCTAGTCTCGGATCGTCTACGCCTTTGTATTCTCCTGATTCGAGGCCCTTCATGAGCTTCGACTTGCTGAGATTCATTCCCTGAATCTTCAGCCGCCCCGTGTGAACCGCATCAGGATACTTCCATCCCAAGTGATTGTACATGAAGATCTGGCGAGCCATGTTGGTCAAGTGCTCCTTTCCTCTAATCACATGAGTAATGCCAAGCTCATGGTCGTCTACCCCAGAAGCCATATTGTAAAGCGGCCAGACCTTGAACTTTGAATCAACTCGCGGATGCGGATTCCGAACCGTGTCGATCACTCGAAAACTAGGCCAATCCCTAACAGCAGGATTTGGATCATTCAAATCCGTTTTGACACGAAAAACAACCTGCCCCTCTTTGTAGCCACCGGCGAGCATTTTGTTCCAACGTTCAAGCTGCTTCTCTGCGCCAATTGCTCTATCAGGGCAGGCCTTTGAGGCGTTTACGAGTTCCCTGAACTTTTCCTGTTCACACTCGCAGACGTATGCAGCCCCCTTCGAGAGCAGAGTCTTGCCTACGTCGTAGTAGATCTCAATGCGATCACTCTGGATGTACTCTTCGTCCCACTCGCAACCCAGCCATCTGAGGTCTTCGCGAATCATGTCGTAGTATCCGAGTTGCGCTTTCTTCAGCCTCGGATCCGTGTCCTCGAATCTGACGATGAACTTGCCTTTGTACATCCTCGCGTAATCGTGACTGAGAATGGCTGCCCTCGCGTTTCCCAAGTGGAGGACGAAATCTGGGTTGGGTGCCATACGCGTTACTATGAGCGAGTATTTCTCTGCGTTCGGTAAGGGAGGCAGTTTTCTAACTTCTTCAACATGCTGCTTCACGAATTCCTCAGGCCACTTCTCTTTCGCAGTCTTGGTTAGCTCCTCTTGAGGAATGGAGTTGACTTCCTGCACTGTCTGTTGGATTAATGGTACGAGTTCCTTGGCCTTGGGACGGAGGTCGGGGTTGTCGCCGAGCAGATTCCCTAGAACAGACTGCAAATCCGCCCTGCCATCATGTTTGATGGCGTTAAGGACTGCTGCTTTTCGTATCTTCTCGGCGATCTCGGTCGACATATGATTCGATCTCGTGGTGAGTGATGCTGGGGTGCTCCTAACGTTCTCAGTCAATCACGCCTGTAATTGAAGCAACCCGATGCGCGGCTTCCTTAGTGAGTCCACTTTCACCAAGAATCGTGTAACGCTCAGGCCTAATTGAATGCGCCTTGGTCAGCGCTTCGATGATGTACGCCGTATCGATGCCTAGTTCCTTTGCTGTCGTGGGTCCTCCGATCCGATGCAGAACATCTTTAATCAGCTGC
>Ga0315296_10003223_pt1 | contig 13708 bp, 2 predicted proteins | sample YL17G14_18_MG_FD_203921 | JGI IMG/M metagenome (GOLD analysis project Ga0315296, IMG submission 203921) | Sediment microbial communities from Yellowstone Lake, YNP, Wyoming, USA - YL17G14_18 | ecosystem: Environmental > Aquatic > Freshwater > Lake > Sediment | place: USA: Wyoming | collected... | reverse complement strand
AATCAAGAAGTTACTCTATTGGTAAGCGAGGAACTTCGGTTTAAAGAAATTTACGAATTTTTGGCATTGCCCTTTTTAGAACTGATTGTATCAATGCAGGAGGAGATAGAAGGAGGAGATTTGTATGATACCTGAGTAAATATTGTCCTAATGCCCATCTTTCCATCACTCCAATATTTCAACTCTGCTATCCCCCCCTATCATTTCTTAGGTGGACTACTCTACCTTCTTACCCGTCACAGAGTCGTTAACTTATTAAAATCATTAATAAAAATTTTAATATCGTGCCCTTCAAACAGGTTTCTCTTAATAATTTTTGTCAGCAATTCCAACAACTTAAACAGTACCGGTATCGTGGCATACATTTTGCTTAGGATAATTAGCCATATAGATATATGGTCTTTTTCAACAGGGGCTTTCTGCCGTTTGGCGAGGCGACACCAAAGGCTAAGGCCTCGGTTTCCAATAAGGATATACGAGGGACATGGATCCTATTTGGATATCCGACTACAAAACTCAAAGAATAATGACTGAGTAGTGTGCACTTAGAAGAATCTATTCTATGTATTGCTAATCAATTTCAGAAATGTGAGGGAAGTGGCTATGATAAACTGCAAAGCGAAGAAATCCGCGAGATTCGCCCTGATTTCTATATTAGCTCTTTGCTGGATACTTTCGGGATACCCGCAGATTAAATTCGGCGGAGAATGGTTCTCCGTCAGTTTCCCGCCGGAAATTCAAAAGGCGTGGGCCGACACTGCGACCTACTATTTCAACAGCTACAACGATGCCGATAGCTGGGTTGATACTGTTCCGTCAGAAATGGTGGATGGTTCTACCTCCACTCTTTCTAGCGATAATGTCGCCGGACATTATGTTCATTTGAACACAAATGAATATACATCAGGTGGAAGCGGTACGATAACTCAGGTTGAGGTTAGGGCATACATTAGGAATAATTGGGCCAGTGGTTTTCCCACTAGAACCTGTGTTATTTCAATGACTCCATATTTTAACGGTTCTACGGCCGGCAGTGCGTATGGGCCATCTGCTCAACAGTGGGACACGGCCGCTTGGACCAGTTACTATGATATAACAAATGATGCCAATGGACCGGGAACTTGGTCATGGTCAGATATCGCCAATCTGGACATGAGAGTGACAACAGTTAGGCCTCAGACCGGCCAAGTATCCGTTTATAGAGTTGAGATAAGAGTTACGTATACCCCCGGCGGAAGCACCCTCACTTTGGCTAACCACACCCTGGGGCAAGTCGGGGACCAATTCACCAGCACGTCGCCGTTGACCGACGTGCTCTTCCGGTTCAAGCTGACCCGCGTCGGGACCGTGACAGTTACCGAATTGCGGGTGAACTTCACGACTGCCTCCGGGGTGGAGAACGACGACGTGGAGAGTGGCGAGCTCTACGAGGATACCAACAACAACGGGTTGATTGACGACGGCGCCGCCATCCAAAGCTACGTCTACCCGGCTTCCGGTGTATTGACATTTGACACCGATTTCATTCCCAGTACGGGAGGGACGAACTACCTGGTGCGCGCCACGGTCTCAGACCTGGTTGTGGGAGATACCACCACTTTCTCTCTTGGAACAGTTGACATCGATGAGGTGGAGGGAGGAGTTACTGAGTCCGGCTCGATTTCCACTGCCACCCACACTCAAAAAATATCTCTTTACCGCAGTGTTGGCACAAATGCAGGCAACCTTAACACTGGCGGTTGGACTGTGACAATATCAGGCACCACGGCTACCTTCAGCAATCCCATGCCGAATAGTATCGGGGTTGGGGATGCGCTCCAGTACAACTCGGGAGGACTCCGGGTTGCAGTTATTCATGGGAGAACTTCTTCCACGGTCTACACCGTCATGGACAAAAACGGCGGCACACCCACAGCAGCTTCAGCTGGGACGGCAGTGGGTGTTTACCGCGCTTACACCTCGCTGGCCGACTGGCAGAGCCAGACTCAAAACTCCAATATTACCGCTGATAATATCAATCCCAATAAGAATCTTGTCTCTGCCAATACCATCATGAACGTGGCCTGTTATGGTGATGGGGTGGATACCACGGCAGTCAATATCAGCGGCTGGACCACCGAAGCCGATCACTACATTAAGATTTATACACCTGTTTCTTTATCCGAGGTAGGGGTATCCCAGCGGCATAATGGAAAGTGGGATGGCAGCAAATACAGCATTCAAGCCGCTAATGTGCGGGTTATTAACATCGGAGCAACAGGAACCGGAATAGCCGGAAATGTATGGATAGACGGTTTACAAATTTATTTGTCATCAGCAACTAGCGCGGGAAGTGCTGGCATAGGCATTGATCAGACGGATGCTGCAAATCATAGAATAAGCAACAATATTATACGTGGCGTAACAGGTACTGCTGCTAATTACGGAATTTATGCTAAGGATGCTGTGGGCGCAAACTATGTTCGTATTTGGAATAACATTATTTACGGATTCAATGGCAGTAATGGATGCGGTATTTATAATGATGGTGATTATGGTGCGGCTTTCACGTTCTATGCCTACAATAACACTGTTTATGGTTGTGTTAGGGGTTATATGCGAAACGGCCCAAGTGCAGGACCATTCGTAGCTAAGAACAATATTGCTTATAATAATACTGACAATTACAACAACGCCGCCCCGTTCGATGCCTCCAGCACCAACAATCTTTCAGGTCCTGGTCTTGACGCCGACATTCCTCCCACCGGCGCTCGCAATGGGGTAACGGTTACCTTCATCAATCCTACCGGAAGCCCACCGGATTTGCGTCTTGCCCCATCCGATATAGGCGCCAAAGATTGGGGAGTTATTTTATCTTCTGACGCTAATTTAGCCTTTTCAGATGACATTGAGGGTCTAAACCGGCCCTTCGGTTCTGCCTGGGACATTGGGGCAGATGAGTATGAGTTTAAGCCACCCGCCAGCCTCTACCGCTCTGTTGGCATAACTGGAAGCAACCTCAACACTGACGGTCGGACCGTGACGATATCAGGCACCACGGCTACGTTCAGCGGTTCAATGCCGACTAAGATCGGGGTTGGTGATGTACTTACCTACAACTACGGAGGAGCCCAGCTTGCTTTTATCCATGGGAGAACTTCCTCGACGGTCTTTACTGTCAAGGACAAAGATGGAGGCATACCCACACCAGCTCTAGCCGGAACAACAGTGGGTGTTTACCGCGCTTACACCTCTCTGGCCAACTGGCAGAGCCAAACTGAAAACTCAAATATTACCGAACCAGTAGAAGATGATGTGAATCCCTCGAAGAATCTTGTGTCTGCCAACACCATCCTGAACGTGGCCTGTTATGGTGATGGGGCCGATACTGCTTCGGTCACCATCGATGGTTGGACCAGCGGAACCCTTAACTACATTAATATTTACACTCCTTACCTTTCTTCTGAGGTCGGCGCCAGTCAAAGACATAATGGCAAGTGGGATGACGGGAAGTATCGGCTGGTTGCCAATGTCACCTTCGCCAGCGGTGTGATCCACGTGCAGGACGAATACGTTAGGATCAGCGGGTTGCAGATTGAGAACACAGGTAACAAAGCGGATCAAGCCAAGGGGATAAGAGTAGCTCCCGGATCCGCGGTCTCAGAAATCAGGATAAGCCACACCATCTTCCGCGCGACGGGCACCGGTACAGCGGATGTTGCCACTGCTGCGATCTACCAGTCGAACACCTCAGGACTTGTAAAGGCGTGGAACAACATCATGTACGATTGGGGCAGTGGCTACTACATGGTATACATGACCGCTGGACAATGCACCACTTACCCGGAGTGCGGCGTAACGCTCTATAACAACACCATCGTTAATGGTGTCCAGCGCGGAATCTCTGTGTCGGGTGTCGCCGCAGGGAACTACAGATTGGCGAATAACCTGGTCCAGGGTGCCAGCACAGGGGCGAACTACTTCCTGGACATGGACGATTTTATCATTGACTACTCCGCAACAAACCTTTCCCTGGATGCTACCAAGGGATGCGGATCATGTCCCACTGCAGAGCTGACAAACAAAACGGTATCGTTTGTGGACGCAGCCAACAAAGATTTTCGTCTTTCCTATGCCGATGACAGCGCCCAGAATTACGGAACCAATTTATCTTCTGACCCTAATTTAGCCTTCACCGATGATATCAACGGCCATAACCGGCCCTTCGGTTCTGCCTGGGACATCGGGGCAGATGAGAATGCTGAAGCGCCTTACTACCGAAGACTGATCACCCTCAATGTTGCTCAAAGGGGTTCAAGTTGTACAGGTAGTCTTTCTAACTTCCCTGTTCTAATCGACACGACGAATTGGCCGGCTGCCGATAAGAGCACCTTGAAGACGGTCTCAAATGGTGGCCATGTCAACAGGTCAGAGGGTTATGACATAATATTCAGGGCTTCAGATGGTGTCACACAATTAGACCACGAAATCGAGAAATTCGACGGGTCTACGGGGACACTGGTGGCCTGGGTGAGGATCCCCACTCTCTTCGAGAATAATCGAGATACGGCCATTTATATGGACTATGGCAATCCCTTAATCACTTCTGCAACAGCGAATCCGGCCGGTGTGTGGAACTCCAACTACGTGGGCGTGTGGCATTTAGCTGACACAAGCGGGAACGCAAAGGATTCAACATCATATAACATAAGCGGAACTGTTTCCGGAACAGTTACAAGAGGAGCAACTGGTCAAATAAATGGTGCATTCGATTGCTATACTAATGGTGAAGTAGATTGGGGAGACCCTGCTGACGGACATCTTGATTTTGGAACAGGCAGCTTTACAGTCAGCGCTTGGCTAAATATAGATGCAATGGTAAGTGCTGGGGCGTGGCCGCAACCTATTTGGAAAGGAAATTCAGGTACATATTGGACGGGTTATGCTCTAGAATATGATGATGCCAATAATACTTATTATTTTGTTATTGATGATGCAACTAGTCAGTTTGGCTATACAAGTCCTGGCGCGACCTTTTTAGATGATACTTGGTATTATATTGTTGGTGTGGTTGATCGAACTAATAACAGACTTCGTATCTATAAGAATGGCGTCGAGGTGGGAACTGGAACCAGCATTGTTGGTGTTGGCAGCGTAAGCAATACCAGTAATCTTGCGATCGGCGCAGACGGCGGATGGGGATGGTTTGACGGCCTTATTGATGAAGTCCGCATCGCCGCTGTCGCCCGTGATGCCTGCTGGATTGGAACAGAATACAACAGCCAAAACGGGCCGGGCAGTTTCACAACCGTAGGCAGTGAGATCATGTTAGGTCAATTTGAGAACCGAAAGCAGATCACCCTCAACGTCTCTCAGAGGGGTTCAAGTTGTACAGGTAGTCTTTCTAACTTCCCTGTTCTGATAAACTTGTCCGGTGATTGGCTAAAGACGAAGGCAAGTGGTGGAAGTATATATAACACCAATGGTTATGACATCATCTTCAGGGATGCAAATAACAACCATTTAGATCACGAGATTGAGAAGTATGATGGTTCTGCAACACCGGGCAACCTTATTGTTTGGGTTCGCATACCCACCCTCTTCGAGAATAATCAGGATACGCTCATTTATATGTACTATGGCAATGCCTCGATCAGTTCTCCAACAGAAAACCCTACGGGTGTGTGGGATAGCAATTACAGAGGTGTTTGGCACCTCAAGGAAAGTGGCAGTGGGAGTCTGGATGAATATAAAGACAGCTCTCAGTATGCCAATCACGGGCAGGGGGGTAAAGGCTATCCCCTCTATGTTCCGACCCGAGTCGCAGGGAAAGTAAACTACGGACAGGACTTCAACAACTCGGACGGGAAATATAACTTGATTGACCTCGGTAACGATCCCAGCCTGGACGTCATCGGGAAACAGATAACCTTGGAGGCCTGGGTGCAACACAACGTCTCCGCTGAGCGTCCCTATGGGATTCTCAACCATAAGGGTTGGAACAATGGCTACAGCCTGTGGATGCAGGGCAATCAGTATCAATGCCCTTCGGGGGCGCGGTGCGTCACATTCAACCTGCCGGGAGCTACCGATTCTCTCAAGACCCAGACAACGCTGACAGGGAGTACGTGGCACCACGTGGTTGGGACCTATGACGGTGCCTTGATGAAAGTCTTCATCGATGGGGTGCAGGATTCCAACACGGAACCGAAAACAAATGACATCACGGCGCCGTCACTTCCTGAAAATGACGTGTGGATTGGTTACGGCGATCAGGGGATGGATGTAGCGTGGAGTGCCGAGTGGGAAGGCCAGATCGACGAGGTCCGCATCTCAAGTGTTGCTCGCGACACCTGCTGGATCCAAACACAATTCAACAACCAGAATTCACCCTCGACATTTTCTACTACTGGAACTGGGGAGGAGTTCGAATATAAGTACCGAAAACAGATCACCATATTGGATAGCATGACACCCGCGGGTTGCTCGAGCGATCTTACGAATTTTCCTGTTCTTATCAACCTATCGGGTACCTGGCTGAAAACAGTAGCAAACAGCGGGAACATAAGCCATCCCTATGGTTATGACATTATCTTCAGGGCTCAGGACGGTGAAACAAAATTAGACCACGAGATTGAAAAATATGATGGCTCTGCAACAGGGGGCACGCTTGTTGCGTGGGTTCGTATTCCCACCCTCAAGTTTAATGCCAGCACCATCATTTATATGTACTATGGAAATCCGGAAGTCACTTCTCCAACAGCGAATAAGACCGGGGTGTGGATTAATAATTTTCGTGAGGTCTGGCATTTGCATGAGACTGCTGGGGGAACAGTGGCTGACTCGACGTCCAGTGGATACTCGGGAACGGCGTCCGCTGGCGTGAACCAAAACCCCGCCACGGAAAAGATAGATGGGGCTGACGGGTTCAATGGCTCCACCGGTTTGGAAACACTCAATGACGGAACTATGACTGCAAACTCGTCGTTTACTCTTGAGTCATGGTTCTACCTGAATGCGGCGATTCCTAACGGCGCTTATCTCCCTGTTCCGTCGAAGCACCGTGAAGCACCGGCGACGAATGACTGGATCGGGCTCTACGCGGTCAATACGGGCACGCCAAGACTGATGTTCGGCTGGGGAAATACAGGGGGCAACCTTAATGGCACTACTACGCTGTCCACAGGTCAGTGGTACTACGCTGTAGGCACCTACGACGGCACAACCCGCCGGTTGTACCTGAATGGGTCTCAAGAGAACACGGATACCGGTGCCCAATACAATGTCAATCTCACGTATGCATCGCGAATCGGCAACGACGGCGTTAACTCTTACTATCTTAATGGGTTCGTCGATGAAGTTCGTATCTCAACTGGTGCTCGCGACGCTTGCTGGATCGGGACGTCGTACAACAACATGAATTCGCCCTCAACTTCTGTTACCGTCGAAGGCCAGGAGGACTTAGTCTTTGAGCACCGAAAGCAGATCACAATATTGAATAGCATGACACCGGATAGCTGCACGGGTAATCTTACGAATTTTCCTGTCCACATCAGCCTGTCGGGGAACTGGTTGAAAACAGCGCCAAACGGGGATATACACAGCGTCAATGGTTATGACATCATCTTCAGGGCCCAGGACGGCGTAACAAAATTAGACCACGAGATTGAAGATTATAATGGTTCTACCGGCACGCTTGTTGCCTGGGTTCGTATTCCCACCCTCTCCTATAATGCCAACACCATCATTTATATGTACTACGGGAACTCGACCATTACTACCTCCCAGGCGAATCCCACTGGGGTGTGGGATAGCAGTTACAAAGGGGTGTGGCATCTCTCTAACGACAACTTTAATGACAGTACATCGAATGGCAATAATGGCTCGAACAGCGGATCAGTGAATGCTACAGGAAAAATTGCAGAGGCTAGGGATTTTGATGGCATTGATGACTATGTGAGTGTCGGTAGTGCCGCTACTTTAGATAATTTAGACCCAGTGACCGTTGAGGCATGGATTAAGGCTGAGGGTTGGGGCGATGGTGATGGGGCAGGGAATTACTATCCGAGGATACTTGGTAAATCATCGGGAGGCGGCAGTGAGGGTTTTCGCCTCGTCCTTAGGGACGATCCCGTTAACAACCATACCTCAACCGTTGAGTTTAGGGAAGTCAGATCCACCACAGAGGCAGTTTCTATCGCTGTTGATAATACAGTCTCCATAGGCGGTAACTATCACGTAGTCGGCGTTTTCGATTCTGCCGCCTCTATTTTAAAGATATATGTCAATGGTTCGGAAGTGAGTTATGCGACTTACCAAATTGGTTCGGGAGCGATCAGTGATGCATCGTATGATCTTTTGGTCGGAAATAGGGGGAATATGGACAGGAGTTTTGAAGGAATTATTGACGAAGTCCGGGTCTCTGGCGTCGTTCGCGATGCGTGCTGGATCGGGACGGAGTACACCAATCAGAATTCACCCCTGGCATCTTACACCGTTGAAGGCGAGGAGTTCGATTATAAGTACCGAAAACAGATCACTATCAAGGATAGCATGACACCAGCCAGCTGCTCGAGTGATCTTACGAATTATCCTGTTCTGATCAGTTTGTCTAACCAAACCTGGCTGAAGACGAAAGCAGCGGACCCTGTCAACGGCTGTATCGAGAACGCAAGTGGCTACGACATTATCTTCAAGGCTGAAGACGGTGAAACAAAATTAGACCACGAGATTGAAAAATATGATGGAACAGAGGGAGCGGGCACGCTTGTTGCCTGGGTTCGTATTCCCACCCTTCTCTATAATGCTAGCACCATCATTTATATGTACTATGGAAACCCAACCATCACTTCCCCCACAGCAAATCCAGCCGCGGTGTGGGATACGAACTACAGAGGCGTCTGGCACCTGAAGGAGGACCCGTCAGGGACAGCTCCCCAGATGAAAGACAGCAAGAACGCGAACCACGGGACTTCCTATGGCAGTATGACTTCCGGGGATCAAGTTGCAGCAAAAATAAATGGTGGCTTAGACCTTGAAGGGACCGATGATTACATCAATGCTGCCAATAATGGTTCAACGTTGAATGTTGGACAAGCTTTTACTGTGGAGGCATGGGTTAAGAGAGATACTACGGGTACGAAGGCCGTGGCTACTAAAGCATACAGTGATCAATACAGTTTTAAACTTTCACTTGACGGCGCGACAAATATTGTTCGGTTAGATGTTAACACTGGCGCCGGGTATGTCAATGTGCAGGGTGATACAATAGCTGACAGCAATTGGCATTATGTAGGAGCATATTCTAACGGCACAAATATAAAAGTCTTCAAGGATGGAGTGGTCCATGCAAATTCAAATTCGACACCCGCTGCAATTCCTTATGATTCCAATAATTTATGGATAGGTACTGGTAGATGGACTAGTAACCCGGTGGATTATCTTGATGGTATGATTGACGAGGTGCGAATTTCGAATGTGGCAAGGAGTGCTTGCTGGATCGGAACGTCGTACAACAACCAGGAATCCCCCTTGACACATATAGACGTTGAAGGCGTGGGGCAGAACCTGGACTATAACTATCGACAGCTGATCACCATATCGGATAGCATGACACCGGCCAGCTGCTCGAGTGATCTTACGAATTTCCCTGTTCTGATCAACCTGTCGGGTACGTGGTTAAAAACGGTAGCAAACGGCGGGAACATAAGCCATCCCTATGGTTATGACATTATCTTCAAGGATGAAAACGGTCTGGCAAAATTAGACCACGAGATTGAGGATTATAATGGTTCTGCGGGGACGCTTCTTGCCTGGGTTCGTGTTCCCACCCTCCATTTTAATGATAGCACCAACATCTATATTTACTACGGAAACTCTGCGATCACTTCTCCAACAGCGAATGCCGCTGGGGTCTGGAATTCAAACTACAAGAGTGTTTATCATCTGAAAGAGAACCCGGCTACATCGGCAATTATATATGATTCCACCAGCAGCGCTTATAACCTCGACAACTCCAGTCGTTTGGGTCTTCAGATGACCGGCCAAGTGGACGGGGCTGTATACTTCGACGATCCCGCTCACCGCTGGTTTGGAACAACAAGCGCTAATAATATTACCACCGAGGATGTGACCATTAGCGCTTGGATCAAAACAAATGAGACGACCGTAAGTCGGGGTCTTTTGGGTAAACCGAAGGTGGGCAGCCAACCCTACGGCGGCTATGGGTTTGGAACGCAAGTTAGTGGAGGTAATTCATATTTGGATTTTCGCTGGCATGCAGATTCTTATTACGATAGAAGCGTCACCGCGACCACCAACCCGTTGAACGACAACGCTTGGCATCATGTGGTGGTAACGGCGACACGCAGCGCGAGCGGCCCAACCAAGCTATATGTGGACGGAAATCTGGTTATGACCGACACCCAGAGCAATTCAGATACCTGGGATTCTTCTGGCGAGTTATTCCATATGGGCGATGCTAATTGGGGGTATACCGGGTTTTGGTATGATCATGGGATGGACGAGGTGCGCATTGCCACCGCAACCCGTTCCGAATGCTGGATCCAAACAGAATACAACAATCAGAACAGTCCTGCGACATACGTCACCCTGGGGTCTGAGGGGGTATTTGCGCCGACTTTGGTGAAGCTAAGTTCATTCAAGGCGACTCATTATCCTGAGGGGACACTGCTTGAGTGGAAGACCGGTTATGAGGTGGACAATCTCGGGTTTCATATTTATCGGGAGGAGAGTGGTCAGCTTGTGAGGCTGACGCCTGAGCCTGTGGCGGGCACGGCGCTGCTTGCTGGTAAACGTACTGCACTGACTGCAGGACACTCTTATTTCTGGTGGGATGCCTCACTCAGTCCTCATCACTCATCGCTCAGTCCTGTCCGTTATTGGCTTAAAGATATCGACCTCAACCGAAAGCAGACGATGCATGGTCCTGTGAGCCCTACAATCTCTCGTGAACCTTTACCTAATAAGTTCAGGCCAGAGCTTTTGAGTGAAATAGGGCTTAGGCTTAACGAGAGGTATCACCATTATTGGAAGGTTCAAGATCTCCGAGAGAGGCTCGCGCTGAAGCGGTTGGAGGTTAGAGGAGCACCACGTGGACATGGTTTGAGGAGCGGGAACAAAGTTCCCTTGAGGATCGGCCCTATGGGCCTTGAGGGTAGAGGTTTTCATAGGGGATCCGATCCTGCGGCAAGTGAAATACAGAGATATCTGGCTGGTAAACCTGGAGCAAAGCTCTTTGTGAAAGAAGAGGGTTGGTATCGGGTTTCCCAGTCTGAACTCGTGGCAGCGGGCTTAAGTCCGAGAGCGAACCCTCGTTATTTGCAGCTCTATGCGGATGGCAAAGAACAACCTATTCGCATCACAGGGAGAAAGCACGGAAAGCATGAATCCTGGGACGCAATAGAGTTTTACGGGGTAGGTTTGGATACACCGTCTACCGATACGAGAGTTTACTGGTTGGTGGAGAGCTCTAAACCTGGGAAACTGATACATGAGTATAAGAGTCATGGGGGTAGGATGTCATCTGGGAGTTTCCCATATACCGTAGAGAAGAAGGATCGGACGCTTTATTTTGCAGCTCTTCATAATGGGGAAGGGGAGAATTTTTTTGGACCGATAATCCATACGAAACCGGTGGATCAGATTCTTGAGCTTCAGCATCTGGATCCAGCTGCCACCGAGGATGCCCTGCTTGAGGTGGTGCTTCAGGGTTCCACGGATACGCCTCACCGAGTGAAGGTATATCTCAATGATGAAAATGAAGAGGTTGGAGAAATAGTCTTTGAGGGACAGAGGAAGGGAACCTTGAAAGTAGAGATTCCTCAGTCGATGCTCGAAGAGGGTGAAAATTTAGTGAGTCTTGTGGCATCGGGAGACGAGATGGATGCGACTCTTTTAGACACAATTCGGCTCACCTACTGGCATACCTATACGGCAGACGATAACGGCCTAAGGCTTAGGGCTCGCGGAGGAAACCATCTTACTGTTGATGGTTTTGGTCATTCAAACATCAGAGTATTTGATATCACCGATTCAAATGAGGTGATTGAAGTGACAGGGAAGGTGGAGTCTCAGAAGGGGGGCTATGCCATAACCTTCAGGGTTCCTGAGAATGGGGAGAGGACTCTGTTAGTACTCACTGAAGAGAAGGTGAAGGATCCTATTGAGGTAGTCTCCAATCATCCTTCAGCATGGCATCAGGAGAAGGGAGGGTATGATCTGGTGATCATTTCTCACCGGGACTTTTTGGATAGTCTTAAGCCTTTGAAAAAGCTCAGAGAATCGCAGGGTTATAAGGTGACTCTGGTGGACGTTGAGGATCTTTATGATGAGTTTAGCTTTGGTCATAAGAGTCCGCATGCATTGAGGGATTTTTTGAGCTTGGCCAAGAAGCAGTGGCGTAAGTCCCCGCGGTTTGTGCTATTGGTGGGGGATGCGAGTTTTGATCCTCGGAACTACCTTGGCCTCGGAGATATGGACTATGTGCCCACGAAGCTCGTTGATACAACCTATATGGAGACGGCCTCGGATGATTGGTTTGTGGATTTGAATGGCGATGGACTTCCGGAGATGGCCATCGGGAGGTTGCCAGTTCAGACGGCAAAGGAGGCAGCCATAGTCGTTTCGAAGATCGTGGGCTATGAGAAGTCGAGTAAGAAGAAAGAGGCATTATTGGTCGCTGATATAAATGATGGATTTAATTTTGAGAGTGCTTCCGAAGAAGTGAGAGCACTTCTGCCAGCTTATCTCATGGTGAGGAAGATCTTTCGTGGAGAATTTAGCAGTGATGCTCAGGCTAAGGGAGAGCTTCTGAATGGTATCAATCAAGGTGTCCTGTTGGTGAATTTTATCGGTCATGGGTCGATCGAGCATTGGAGAGGGAGCCTATTGACCCTGGAGGATGCGGAAAGCCTTGTCAATGGCCTTCATTTACCGTTCTTTGTGAACATGACCTGTCTGAATGGGTTTTTCCAGAATCCGTATGGAGAGACGTTAGCCGAGTCGCTTCTGAAGTCTCCGGGTGGGGGAGCTGTAGCGATCTGGGCGTCGTCAGGGTTAACAGAGCCGGACAATCAGGCTGTTATGAATAAAGAATTGATCAAGCTTCTTTTCGGCAGGGAGTTCTTAACGTTGGGAGAGGCGACAGCCAGAGCCAAGGCTTTTGTTTCTGATCAAGATATAAGAAAAACATGGATCCTGTTTGGGGATCCCACAACCAAAATAAAGTAACGAGGACTGAGGAAAAAAGAAAAAGGCGTTTCGTTATTCGTTAAACGTTATTAATACAAACGCATTAAATCCCATTTCGTTCAACGGAATCGCCCCTCACCCCATCCCTCTCCCCAGCGGGGAGAGGGGAGGGTGAGGGGGCCTCATGTCAAAGAAATAAATGTGTTTGTATTAGTTAATCGTTATTCGTTAATAGCTAAATCTACTGAATCGTTATTTGTTATTTGCCAGGACGAATAACGTGTAACGATTTTTTTGTTTTGAAGCTCCTCTTGACATCTCCTGTGTGCATTAAGTATTATGTTAACTAAAAGCATATTTGGAGGCATCAATGCGGACTACGTCGGCCATAAATGAAGAGCTATTGAACGAGGTCAAGTTGTTGTCTGGGGCAAAGACAAAGAAAGATGCGGTGGAAAAAGCCTTGATGGATTTTATAAGAAGAAGGAAGGCAAAGAAATTGCTCCAACTCGAAGGA
>Ga0315296_10003221_pt1 | contig 13714 bp, 16 predicted proteins | sample YL17G14_18_MG_FD_203921 | JGI IMG/M metagenome (GOLD analysis project Ga0315296, IMG submission 203921) | Sediment microbial communities from Yellowstone Lake, YNP, Wyoming, USA - YL17G14_18 | ecosystem: Environmental > Aquatic > Freshwater > Lake > Sediment | place: USA: Wyoming | collected... | reverse complement strand
CAAAAAAGGATTAAATATACCGAACATTGAAGAAAAGTTTCAATTAGAAAAGATTAAATATCAAAATAGGGAATATTCTATAGAAGAAGCAGTTGAGATAGGGTTGGCTGAATTGTATAACAACCAACAATTTGACGGCGGGTTTTCTTTCTGGAGGAGAGGGAAGTCAAATTTCTATCTGACTTTAGATGTCCTAAACGCTTTGAATGATCTTTCTTCAGCCGGTTTTAACGTTAATCCAGACAGCATATCCAGGGCAGCTAATTATCTTTACAATAAAATTACTACCGATCAAGATTTAGCCAAAGATAAAGATAATATTATTTTAACTGCTTACACCTTATTTAATGTTCCTGGTTTTGCCGGGAATGGGGTCTTAAGGGAAAAGATAGTGAATTTAGCCAATGATGATTTATTTATTAAAGACCAAATCAGCAACAACTCTCTGGCATATCTGGCAATTTTAGTAACTAAAGGAGGGTTTAATGATAATTTAAAGAATAAAATTTTCCAAACCTTAGACAACAGAATTAATATAGACGGCAGAGGAGCTTTCTTAGAAATGGGGAAAAATGTAATTTGGGAATATTATGAAACTGCCATTAAAAATACCGCTCTTTATTTGAAAGCTCAAACTGCTATTAAGTCTAATAATCCAATTTTAGATAAAGTTGTCAGATGGCTTTTGAACAGCCGGCAAAAAGATGGAGCTTGGGGTTCAACTCAAAATACTCTCGCTGTTGTCGATGCCTTTACCGATTTTCTTGAGTGGAAAAAAGAAACCCAATCAAATTTTGATTTCGAGCTGCTGATTAATGAAGAATCAGAAGGCAAATTTGATTTCAATTCCCAAACCATCTTGGATCAATTTAAAAAAGAGATTCCAATTCAAAATCTGAAATTTAATCAAAACAATTTAATATCTCTTTTAAAGTCCAACAAAAACAATCTCCCAAATAATCTTTATTATGATATTTCTCTAAAATATTATTTACCGGTAGACCAGATTCCTCCTCGTGACGAAGGTATAAGCATTACCAGAGAGTTTTACAACTTAGACGATATAAAAAATAAAAATCCTCTCCGGAAACTGGAGTCAGGAGAGGTATATAGGGGGCATTTGCAAATAGTTGTACCCCGGTCCAGAAACTTTGTGATGATAGAAGATTATATTCCGGCCGGAATGGAAATTGTTAATCTTGATTTAGCCACCGAACAAAAATCACTATTATTACAAGAAAAAGAAGTTGCCAATAGAGAATTACAACCTGAATTCAAGGAGATTCATGATGATAGGGTTTTCTTGTTTGCTGGAAATTTAGAGCCGGGAGTTTATGAATTTGATTACTTTGTCCGAACCTTAATTAAAGGCAAATTTACTCATTTACCAGCTCAGGTTTCTGAAATGTATTTCCCGGAAAATTTTGGAAGGACGGATGGAAGATATGTTGAAATAGAATAATTTTTATTGGGTTACCCAGATAGTCACTGTTTCTTGGAAGCCGTCTCCGACGGCTTTTGCCTTTATTTGGTAGTAGCCGGTTTCTTTTGGAGCGAAAATATTGTTATTTTCGCTTAAAGGCTTCCCATTAATAAACCAAGAAACAGGTTCTTTGGCTTTTAAAATTATTTGGGTATTTTCTTCTAAAATAAAGATGTCTCCGTCGTGTGGATTGAGGATTAAACTTTTTTCTTTTAATGCATTTAATATTTTTTCATAATCATCATTCATCAGGCCGTATTCAATATTTCCATCCCTATAAAATTCCTTAATAAGGTTGTAATCAAAAGGAGTTTTTTTATTGTATTTTGAGTTTAAAAGAAGTTCCATTATCTGAGCCCAGATTGTTCCCGCTCCGATTTGCCCTGAAATTTCATCCATGGGAGAAGCATCATGGTTACCAACCCAAACTCCAACCAAAAAATCAGGAGTAAAACCAACTATCAAACTGTCTTGGAAGTTGCGGGAAGTTCCGGTTTTTAAAGCATAATTTTCTTGAAAGAGGTTGAGTTCGCTTTTAAATCCAAATTGTTCAATTCCGGTTTTTCTGTCTTGGAGGATTTTATTAATCAATTGGATATATTTGGGTTGGGAAATTACTTTTTCAGAAAGAGGAGCTCCGTCTTTAAAAATTTTGATTTCCTTCAAAACGCCGTTATTTGGGAAAATGGTGAAATATCGAGATAAATCAAACAAACTCATTTCCAATCCTCCTAAAGCTATTCCTAATTGGTAATTTTCCCAATTTTGAACGGGTTTAAATTCAAGGTTTTTTTCTAAAAAGTTATAGAAATCTTCTAAGCCAACGTATTCTAAAACTTTTACAGCCGGAACATTTAAACTGTTACTTAAGGCGTAATGCAAATTTACTTGGCCTCGATATTTGTAATCGAAATTTTTAGGATAAAGAGGAAAGCCCAAGGCGGTAATGTATTTATATTCCCTGTCTTCAATTAAAGTGTACGGTCTTAGCCCTTTTTCAAACGCTTTTAGATAAATAAAAGGTTTAATGGTTGAGCCAATAGGTCTTGGTTCGTCGAGCATATTTATTTTGTAGCCCGATTCGAGAGATTGGGGATTTGGTGAGCCGATTAAGGCTAAGACTTCATTTTCTGGAAATTTAATTACTATTGCTGCTCCATTTTGGACATTCTTTGGTTTTAACTCATCAATGTTCCTTTTTATAATTTCTCTTACTCTTTCTGTAAGTTCTTTATCTATGGTTAGCTGTTTATTTTCATTTAGGTTTTCGACAAAGGGTTTTAACTCAAAATATGAGTCATCAAAATGAGAATATTTTCCTATATTCTCTTTTACCGTTAAAGAATTGACGATTATCAGATTTTGGTTATCAACCTTCAGTATATCCGCCAGCAAAATAGCACTTTTTTTATTATCAAGTTTCGTAGGATTGTTTTCGCTCGGGCTATGGATGGTTGTTAATAGTTGCAAGATTTGTCCCTTAGTAATGAGGTCAGGTGATAAATTAAAATAAAACCTACTTGCTTCTGATAAACCTTGAGCTTGGTTGCCGAAATAAACAGAATTTACATACATTTTCAAAATATCTTCTTTTCTTTGGTAGGTTTCCAAACTTAGAGCATAAATTAATTCAATGATTTTATTTTTTAAATTTCTTTCAGACTCCTTTCCCAATAAAATTTTTACTAATTGCTGCGAAATTGTGCTGGAAGCTTTTCTATTACCAATTCCTAAATATCCAAAAACGGCTTGGAAAATACTCCAAGGATTAAAACCAAAGTGTTCATAAAACAATTTGTCCTCTTTTTTAACCAAAAGTTCCTTAAATTCGGGAGGGATTTCATTTAGATATTGCGCCCAATATCCTTTTTGATTTGGTTTAATAAAAATCGTTTCCCCATTTCTGTCTTTAATTACTACTGATTCTTGCTTTTCGTAAATTTCTATTAATTGTTTTTGCAAAAAGTAACCTTCAATTAAAAAAGCAGTTGAAACGAAGAATAAAAACAGACCAAAAATTAAGAAAATTTTATCCCCCTTTTTCTTTAATATATTGCCCATTTTCTTCGTTTATTATATCATAAATATATGCGGCGGACTTTGCAGATTTACGGAGTAATTATTATAATAATATTAGTTGGAGTTTTAGTTTATCAAAATTTGGGTAAAAAGCTGGAGGTTTTGCCCGAAGAAAAACCTATGGTAGAGAAAACTTTAGAGGGTAAAAAAATTGCGATAATCATTGCCTTTCGGGATTTTCGGGACGAAGAATATTTTACTCCAAGAGAAATTTTAGAGAAAGCTGGGACTGAAATAAAAACCGTCTCAAACGAAATTGGAACTGCTATTGGCGCCGATGGGGGAGAAGTTGAGATTGACTTTTTAGTTTCTGAATTAAATTCGGCTGATTTTGATGCAGTGATTTTTATTGGTGGGCCGGGATGTCTAAAAAATCTTGATAATGAAGATTCATACAAGATAGCGAGAGAAGCGGTTTCTCAAGATAAGGTTCTGGGAGCTATTTGTATTGCGCCAACAATTTTAGCCAAAGCCGGAGTCCTGTCCGGCAAAAAAGCGACGGTCTGGACAAGCCCGATGGATAAGTCAGCCGTTAAAATTTTAAAAGACAATGGAGCGGTTTTTGAGCAAAAATCGGTGGTGGCAGACGGAAAAATTATTACGGGTTCCGGCCCTGAAGCTGCCGAAGAATTTGCCATGAAAATTACTGGAGCTCTTGACAGGAATTTAAATTGATATAATATTAAAACATATCCGCAGACAACAGGTAGCTTATTGAGTGTAAAACCTGTCGAGGAAAAATACACGGGTCCGACTCGTGCCAATCGCCTGTCTGCGGGAAAACGCAGATTTTTTATTACCACCATGGCATTGACTAAGGCGCAAAAACAAAAAATAATTGATGACTTAAAAGATAAAATTGCCAGACAAAAAGCAATGATTTTTGTTGGAATTACGGGTTTGAAAGTAAAAGAAATTTCCGATTTAAGAAAGAAATTAAAAGCAACTGACGGTAACCTGAAAGTGGCTAAAAAAACCTTAATAGAAAGAGCTTTCAAGGAGAGCAAATTAGAATTTGATAAAAACAAATACAAAGAGGAAGTAGCTCTAGCTTTTGGTTTTAAAGATGAAATCTCTCCGGCAAAAATCGTTTATCAATTCGGTTTGGCAAACGAAAATCTGAAAATCTTGGCTGGATTTCTTGAAGGAAAATTCAAAGAGGCGGAAGAAATAATTGCTTTAGCCCAGCTTCCGACAAAAGAAGAGCTTTTGGCAAAATTGGTTGGCAGTATAGCTTCGCCAATTTCGGGATTGGTCAATGTTTTACAAGGAAACATTAAAGGTCTAATAACTGTTTTGGCAAAAGCCAAAACATAAATTTTTAATTACCAAGCGTTAGCGAAGGTGGAAAAGAGGATTTATCCTCTTTGACCTTCAATTTTAAACTTATGACAGAAGAAAAAAAAGAGGAAAAAAAAGAGGAAAAAAAAGAGGAAGTTAAAGAAGTGAAGATTCCGGAAAAGTTCAAAAAACTGGTTGATGAGATTGGAAAAATGTCAGTTTTGGATTTGGCTGAATTGGTTAAGGTTTTGGAAAAGAAATTCGGAGTGTCGGCCGCAGCTCCGGTAACTGTAGTTGCAGCTCCTGCCGGCACAGCACCCGGAGCAGATACTGCAGAAGAAAAGAGTGTGTTTAATGTTGTTTTAACTGCTGTTGGCGACAAGAAAATTGAGGTGATTAAAGTAGTTAGAGATATTGCTGGCAAAGGATTGAAAGAAGCCAAGGATTTAGTTGACGCTGCAGCTTCAGGTCCTCAAATGGTGAAAGAAAACGTCAAGAAAGAAGAAGCAGAGGATTTGAAAAAGAAGTTTGAGGCAGCCGGCGCCAAAGTGGAATTGAAGTAAATAAATATAAAAAGTTGTAAATTTTGTCGGAAACACACGGTACATAAGGAATGTCGTTAAAGGGCAGATATTTGAGTTTAAGGAAATTATATCTGTGAAATAAAAAATCGCCAAGAGGGCGATTTTTTGATAGAATAACAAATGATTAATAAATTGAAAATATGCACCCAATAAAAGTTAAAAGGGCTAAACAGAAAATAAAAAATAATAGGAGATACTCCATCCCTTTTAAAGACAATATTATTAGAGTCGAGGCGCCAGCTCATAAGACAGAACGACATTTAAAATTTTGTATAGATTTTCTTTTGTCTAAGGGAACACCGATAGTAGCTGCTCGTTCGGGGACAGTGATTGCTTGCCAAGATAGATATAAGCGGTCATACAAATCCCCTAAATTTGCAGGAAGAAGGAATTTTATAGCTATCCGTCATCCCGATGGGAAAACTAGTGTCTACGTCCACCTTCAACATCGTTCAATCAAGGTGAAAAAAGGTCAAAGAGTAAAGAGGGGACAAGTTATAGCCTTAAGTGGCCAGGTTGGTTTTGCTACATATCCTCATTTGCACTTTGGTGTATATCGAGGAGCATATGGAAAAGGAGGAGTCAGTATTAAAGTACCCTTCGATAAGAAGTATAGGCTTTCTGAAAAACCCCTACGCATTGCAGAAGAGTTAGGCAAATATCTATAGGAGAATTGGAATTTTAAAGATAATCTAAATTTCTAATCAAAAAAGTCCATCGCTGGGCAATTTTTATTTTTATATTTGCTAGAAAATGATACAGTATAAATGAGTTTTTATTTAAAATTTATCCACAAATTAGCCCTTGACAATCATATCATATATGATATATACTGAAGGTGTAACAGAATATGAAATAAAGTTCTATAAAGATATTGGAATTGGCCGAAGTCCAGTTTTAGAATATATTAAAGAACTAAAAGATAAGGAGGAGGCAAAAGTATTAAAATATATTGAATTTTTGCGAGTTAATAAAGGATATTTAGATGAACCTTATTCAAAGCATATCAAAGGAAAAATTAGAGAATTAAGAGTGGATTTTGGCCGTAATAAACACAGAATTTTTTACTTTATATTCGTAAAAAAGACTATAATTTTACTTCACGCTTTTTTGAAAAGAACAACTAAGACACCGATATCTCAAATAAAAAGAGCTGAGGAAAATTATTATAACGTTTTAAAGAACCCCAAAATATATGAATAAAAGAAAAAAAACAAAAAAAGCAGTAGATTTTCAGAAGTATCTGGCTGAAAGATTAAAAAACCCTAAATTTAGGAAATATTACAATGAGTATGGTAAACAGTTAGAGATTGCTTACCAGATTTTGCAATTGCGTAAACAAAAAAGACTTTCTCAGGCGGAATTGGCAAAGAAAATAGGCACAAAACAAAGTAATATCGCCAGAATGGAAGCGGGTCAGCAAAATTTCACTACAGATACTCTTCACAAAATTGCTTCGGTTTTTAAACGAGAGCTTAAAATTCAATTTGTTAAATAACCTTATTTTGAATCTGGGGAGCCATGATTTTCAAGCCATCAGGCTTGATTTTTGTTTTAAGATTTTGTAATCTATATTTAGCGTTTAGCAACATACACTTTGCATAAAGAGATGAAGAAGTAAGATGGAAATAAAAATTATAAAAGATCCAATAAGTAAAAAAGAGCTTGTTGATTTTGCGAAAGAACAATTTGGTAGTTTGATAAAAGTAGTTGTTGATATTGAGCAGGGGATAATGGCAATAGGAGGCGAAATGCACGCTGATGAAGAAGTAATGTTGATGGAGCAGGAGAGTTCAAAGCGGGAATATACTTGGGGCATTAATCTTTATCCGGAGAAAAGCGGAGAAGAACTGATAGAGTTTGATTCAATAATTAATATTAAACCTTCCTACGGTAATCGTTCACGAGAGGTGGAGAATCCGGAAATAAGGGAGAAGATTAAAATTATTATAAATAAATTAGTTGTATAGGGCGAAGAGAACTTCGTTCTCTTCTTCCCCCTCGTTTCCATAAATGGAAACTCGGTATATGGAGATTATTCATAAAGAATTGGCTAAAGGAAAGTGGTTTCAGCTTTCACTCTTTGAGCAGCTCGGAAATATCGGCAGCGAAGTCAGCCGTGCCCGGCGATGGTTCAATGAAGACCAAAAACTTTATGAAGAAGCTGTTTTAAGAACGCTTGAGTTATTTGATTTGACGCTTGCAGACCCGCGCTGGAAAGGGCGACTGAGAGAAATCGCACGCGCCAGAGAAATATTTTGTGACGCCATTACCGGCGGCAAGGAATATAAAAGCTCCCTTGAGAATCTTGATCGTTACTTCTTTTGCTACGCTTTTGCTGCACGGATTTCTGTAAATAAAGCGGAGTTAAAATTAAGAAGTAACCTCGGACCTGGAAAAGAAGTTTGAGGCAGCCGGCGCCAAAGTGGAATTGAAGTAAGATACCTCGATTTTATTTGACATTAATTATTAATTTGTTACCATAAAGATATATGGTTACTATTACTATTCCTAAAAAAGTTACTAGAGGCGAAGAATTGATTGTTGTTCCTCGAAAAGAATACGAAAAACTTTTAAAAATTACAAAAAAAGGTAAAAAAGTTAAAACTCAACTTGATCGAGATTTAGAGAAGGCATTGGAAGATGTGAAAGCTGGAAGGCTCTTCGGCCCATTCAAAACTGTTAAGGAATTTAAAAAATCGATAGAAGACATCGATTTATGAAATTTTATCCAACAGCGAATAAAGATATTTGGCAGGTCAGAGTAAACCGGAATTACCGGTTTTATTTTTTAATAAAGGGCAATGTTTATATTTTACTTGAAATCAAGCCCCATCCAAAATAAAAGAAGTGAAAAATATGAAACTAAACGAATATCAAAAACTTTGTAAAATAACCGCCAAGAAATTCAACAGCAAAGAAAAAGAAATACTTACATGGGGATTGGGAATTGCAGGAGAAGCAGGAGATGTCGCTGGTTGTATTAAAAAGACGTTTTCACATGGCGATAATCAAAAGAATGGAATAAGAGAGAATTTAGGCGATACCATGTGGTACGTGGCGATGATTTGCGATTTCTTCGGTTGGAAGTTAGAGGATATTATGAAGGAAAATATTGAAAAGCTTAAAAAAAGACACCCCAAAGGTTTTTCTGAAAAAACTGCCAAAAAGGACAAGAGAAAAGACTGGAATGAATAAATATTGCAAGTGGTGCAAGAAGCATACGGTTCACAAGGAGACAAAAAAATAAAGAAATAAACTAGATTTATGGATAACAATTTACTAGTCAAAAATATTGACGAATATAATCTTTTAGGAGATTCCATTTTAGATTTTAATCCATGGCGAGAAAGAGAATTCGGTATAGGAATAATAGGTGTACCTCTAACTAAACCTTTTATTCTTTTGGATCACGGCGTTAGTATTAGAGGAGAAGATTATCACAATATTATTCAGGAAAAAGGATATACTATTAGTGCTGTCGTGAAAGAATCTTGTAATGGGGCATTAACGGGAATTATACCCGGAGGAAGAATTCTCTCTTCTTACACGAGAGATGATTTTTCTTTTAATGAGAATTCAGGCTTCTATACATTAACAGCAAGGGATCCCTTTGGTGAGGAATCAACAATATCTTTTGAAAAAATAAATAATTCATATTCAACAGATTTTAACATTTGTCCCCATTGTCATAAATCTCCTGTAGCTGTATTAACTAATGTTAATTTTGGAAATAAAATTTATATTTGTCCCAATATTCTTTCCCAAAAAAGCTGTACTGATTTCGGTCTTTTAGTTTGGATTACTTTATTTCCAAATGAATTCCAATTATTGACAGAGGATTCGTGTCTTGGTTGGTGTTCCTCTTCGTTGGATTCTTTTTCTAGAAACAGCGGAGTCCTATGGAGAAATAAATTTTATATATAAATTATAAACTTAAATATTAATATGTTTAAAATAGATTTAAAAGACAAAATTAAAAAAGTTAAAAATTCAATTATTGCTATTGGGTTTAAACCAAATCCTCAACAGATAACAATAGTTGGTAGTGGCTTTGCTATTAGTGATGATGGTAGAATTTTAAGCTCAGCTCATCTTTACAATCAATTAAAACCAGAAAATATTTCAACTCTGATGGGAATGGTTACAGAAAAAGAGGAAGAAAACGGATTAACGCATTATAAATGGCTTCCTCTTAGATTAATCGAGGGTAAGAAAAATGATAAAGATGATGTAGCACTTTTTCAAATAGAAGGATACGAGAACACACTGCTTAATAAAATAAATTTGGGCGACTCAGAAAACATTGAAGTAGGGGATGAGGTTTATTTTATAGGATTTCCTTATGCTGCTCAACTTATTAATGATGGTTTTGGAGTTACGCTTATAGTTAATAAAGGTATAATAAGTAATATAAAAAGAGACGGAATTGATCCCAGTCACAAAAAAAACTGGTTTATTGTTGACGCAATAAGCAATCCTGGAAATAGTGGTTGCCCCCTTATAAAGTTAGATACAAATGAAGTTATTGGTATTATGGCCATTTCTTTCCGTACAAAATCCAGAACAGTTGATAATCTTGATATTAGGGAACCAATGCACATAGCCGGTGCAAGGCCTATAAATTTAGCTAAAGATTTATTAAAATAAATCTAAAGAATATGGATTTTCAACACTTAATAAAACTTTATGAAGAAAAGAAAAAGCAGTATAAGGCAGATGCTTTTAAGCACGTTTCAGAATTATTAAGAGAAGCCAAAGAATTACACAAGAAAAATTGGCAAAAATCGCCAACTCCTGATAAGGACCACGAACAATCTTGGCGAGCTTTCAAAGGAAAGAATCTAGAAAAACTTGTTATCTATATCATAAAAGACGAAGTAGAAAGTTTAGGGTTAAAAATTATTGAAGGCAACACGTTAGAAAGAACAAATAGCAGCAATTTACCAGAGGAATTAAATCGTGTTAAAAGAAATCTTTTGATTGATTATGGAGAATTTGGATCCCATCTGCCTGATGTTGATATAATTATTTACGAACCAAAAACCTACGAAATTATTGCTGTAATTTCAAGCAAAGTTACATTAAGAGAAAGAATTGCTCAGACGGGTTATTGGAAGATAAAACTTAGTCAGGATGAGGTAACAAAACATATTAAAGTTTTCTTTGTTACGCCTGACGAAGATAAAACATTGAGCATTAGAAAGCCAGCAAAGAAAGGCAGGGCAATAGTGGAAATAGATACCGATGGTAGTTATATAATGAGCGAAGAAGAAATTGAGGAAAGTAATAAAGTTAAAAAATTTGATAAATTTCTTACTGACTTAAAAGAATTAATTTATGCCAAAAGAAATAAAAAATAAAAATAATAAAGTACTGCCATTAGATTTGCCTTTAAAGCAGAATTCAAAAGAGAAGAAAATAGAGGACGAAAAACCGCCTTTTGGAACAACTACACTTTGGGATTATCCAAGGCAGAGTTATGGAAAAAAACCAAAAGGAAATAATAAATTTCAAGGGGTAACACCTGCTTTTATAATTTGGAATATGATTCAACGTTATACTAAACAAGGAGATTTAGTGGTTGATCCGATGGTGGGAAGCGGAACAACGATTGATGTTTGCGAAGAAGAAGGGAGGAAAGTGCTCGGGTATGACATTAATCCTCAACATCCGAAAGCTATTAAAAATGATTCACGGAAAATTCCTCTTGACGATAATTCAGTTGATATGGTGTTTATAGATTCTCCCTACGGCGATAATGTTAGTTATTCCGATGACCCGAGAGATATAGGTAAGATTTCTGCCGAAGATCCAAAATTTTACGAAGAGTTAGAGAAAGTAGCGCAGGAAATTTATAGGGTTTTAAGGCCAGGGAAAGCAATAGGCTGGCTTATTGGAGACCAATGGGTAAAGAGAAAATTCACACCGGTGGGTTTTAAAATTTATGATATGTTGACTAAATATTTTGAACCGATAGATTTAGTATGTGTGACAAGGAGAAATCAAAGCTCTAATACAAATGTTTGGCATTATAGGGCTAAGAAATTTAACTTTTTTTTGAGAGGTTTTAAGTATTTAATTCTCGCTAGAAAACCGATCAGTAAAATAACCGAAGCAGACCAAGCCACAAAAGTTAATTGGCAACGTTATAAGTAATTTAAAATTAGAAATAAAAACAAATCATCCTATTTAAGGATTAACCGCGTATTGAGTTGAAAAAATTCTGTAAATTTTGTCGGAAACATACGGTACACAAGGAATCTCGTAAATAGGCACATATTTGAGTTTAAGGAAATGATATTTGTGGAATAAAAGTCGCTAATTGGACATTTTTTGATAAGATGAGATTATGAATAAAAAAATCATCTTTCTTTCACTTTCAATTCTTAGTTTTTTATTATTTCTTTGCTTTACTTACTGGGGGTTTGTGACTTTTCGGATAGGGAGTGAATTTTCGGAATTAAATATTCAACTTCCGCTTTTAACTTCGCTGTGGATCAAATTCTGGTGGGTTCCAACAATCGTATTCTTAGTTTTAACTATTTGGTTATTTCTAAAATATAAAAAAGTATGAAATAGATGGGTTTCGGTTTTGCTTAATTAGCATTTAGCAACACACACTCTGCATAAAGAAATGAAGAAGTAAGGGTCCGTAGTTCAATTTGTCTTTAAAGAAAATTAGTTCTTTTAAAAAGGAGGTGATAGATAATGAGTATTTATGTAAGTAAACATCCCTTAGTGATCAACAAAGTTAATACGCTCAGGCGTATTAAGCTCAGCACGGAGGGATTTCAACAGATTTCTAAAGAGTTGACAAGTTTACTGATGTATGAAGCTACCCGGGATTTATTATTAAAAAAGAGAAGAATTAAATATTGGTTGGGTTACGGAAGTTTTCATTTTCTGGCCAGTAAGAAATTTGTCATAATCCCTATCTTGAGAGCCGGAATTGGAATGGTAGCAGGCGCATTTCAAATTACCCCTGGACCAAAGGCAGGATTTATTGGAATTCGCAGAGACCATCAGACATTAAAGGCTATCCGGTATTATGTGAATCTGCCAAACAAAATGAATGAGAGAATAGCTTTTATCTTAGATCCAATGTTAGCTACAGGGAATACTTTAGTGGAAGCCGTAAATATTGTTAAAGAGGCAGGCTGTAAAGATATTCGCGCGATATGCTTTGTAGCTGCTCCTGAGGGATTAAAACAGTTGACAAAAAAACATCCAGACCTAAAAATTTACGTAGCGGCAATAGACGAAAAGTTAAATAAGATTGGTTATATTGTCCCCGGCCTAGGGGATGCCGGAGATAGGATGTTCGGAGTCATCAAATGAATTAATTAATATAAAACAAAAAAGAGGGTTAAATTTATTTTCTAACCCTCTTTTTATTTCCGTGAAAAGATGACTTAGAAAACCCGATTCTTTTTAAAGAAATTTGAGGAAGCCGGCGCAAAAGTGGAGTTGAAGTAGAATAACGTTTAAAAATTCTAAATTTTTCAAGTTCGCAAGGGCTTGTTTTTTTTATTCCCAACATCGCCTAACGAGCAATTTTTTGGTAGAATGAAATTGATATGAGAAAAATTATTGTTCCAAAACCGAAAAATGATTCTCTTTTAGCGCAATTAGGATCGTTATATAAAACCTTTATGAGTACTAAAAATAAAGAGGATTTGGAATTTGATTTATCTTTAGTAGATTGGATTTATCCTTTATTGATATTGCCCATAAGCGCATATATAAATAACTCTCACAGTACATATAAAATAAATTCATCCAATAGAATTAAAACATATCTGGAAACGATAAACTTCCCGAATGGTATAGACTCTATTTCTTCATTTCAGCGAAAAATCCAAAAACATAAAAGTTATATCCCAATAAGCGTATTAAGAAAAGAAGAGGGGATTAAAAGGGAAAGACTGGAGGCATTGTTTGCAGAAAAAATTTACGAAATACTTGGTAATATTTCAGGAGCGCAAAATGCTGTTTGTTATCCTATTGCAGAGTTGGTAACTAATATATTTGAGCACAGTAAAAAAGATGTCGGGTTTATTTTTGGCCAATTCTATCCTACTAAAAATTACTTGGATATTTGTATTGTTGACTGTGGCAGGGGATTCGCCGGCGCATATAAAGAAGAAAAGAATCTAAGACTATCTGATATTGACGCTATTTCTGAAGTAATGAAAGGCAATTCAGTTAAACCTGAAAAAGAAAGAGGTTATGGCATTTGGACATCTAAAAAGATAATATGCGATCTTTTAAAAGGGGGAGGATT
>Ga0315296_10003220_pt1 | contig 13716 bp, 11 predicted proteins | sample YL17G14_18_MG_FD_203921 | JGI IMG/M metagenome (GOLD analysis project Ga0315296, IMG submission 203921) | Sediment microbial communities from Yellowstone Lake, YNP, Wyoming, USA - YL17G14_18 | ecosystem: Environmental > Aquatic > Freshwater > Lake > Sediment | place: USA: Wyoming | collected... | reverse complement strand
GCTTAAAATCTTCCGGCTCCTCAAACTGCCTATAAACCGAGGCAAAACGGATATACGCAATACGATCAAGCTTTTTCAAATACTTCATAACGAGGTCTCCAATCTCCTGCGAAGAAACTTCCTCTTTGCCGCCAAGCATCAAATCTTGCCTAACATGTTCTGCCAATCCGTGAATTTGCTCCATTGTTACGGGTCTTTTTTCGCATGCTTTCTGTAAACCTCTAATGATCTTGTTCAGGTCGAAGCGTTCAAGTCTACCATCCTTTTTCCTAACCATAAGCTCCACGGTTTCCACATATTCGTAGGTTGTGAAGCGTTTTCCACAATCAACACATTCCTTACGCCTTCGAACAGTGTTATCTGGCGAATCCCTAGTTTCAAGAGTTTCAAGGGGGCGCGCGCTGGACAGTGTCTGCGCGGTTTTTTCAAAATTCTCCAAATGCCAGGTTCAACCTTTGAGAGAGTATCAAAAAGCAAAAAATCAGCTTCTGTTTAGCTGTTCACAGGGTTTTGTGTGCCAAAGTTCGCCAATGTCTTTCCCATTGAAAACTTTTATGAGTGATTGTGAATAGTTATTTGGGGTAGTAATTGAAGTATTGGTGGATTATTCAGTCGCTTGAAGGGTATAACCAACATCCGAATCTGGGTGATGATTCTTGAAGCCTGAGGACGCGGCGAGAAATAACATCGACCGATTGTTGGTCCAGGCAGGTTGGGTTATTCAGGATTATAAGGATTTGAATCTTGGAGCTTCTTTGGGTGTTGTTGTCCGCAATTTCCCATTGAAGTCTGGGTTTGCTGATTATTTGCTTTTTGTTGACAGACAAGCCGTTGGAGCTGTTGAAGCGAAACCTGAGGGCACTACATTAAGCGGGGTGGCTGAGCAATCTGAGAAGTATTTGAAGGGGCTTCCTGATAATATTCCTCATGTTGGGGAGCCGTTGCCTTTTGCTTATGAGAGCACGGGTGTTGAAACGTTTTTTAGGGATTTAAGGGATCCTGAGTCTCGTTCTCGTCGGGTCTTTGCCTTTCATAAGCCTGAGATGTTTCTGGACTGGTTGGCTCAGGGGGACACGCTTAGGGCTAGACTTAGGAATATGCCTCCTTTGATTACTGAGGGTTTGAGAGAGTGTCAGATTGAAGCCATTAGGAATTTGGATGGGTCTTTTGCAGAGGCTAGGCCCAGGGCGCTTATTCAGATGGCTAGTGGAAGTGGTAAGACTTTTGCGGCTGTAACTTTTGCTTACAGGTTGATCAAGTTTGCTAATGCGAAGCGGATTTTGTTTTTGGTTGATCGCAATACTCTGGGGCGTCAGACTTCGCAGGAGTTTCAGCAGTATAGGACGCCTGATGATGGGCGAAAGTTTACTGAATTGTATAATTTGCAGCGGCTTACATCGAATAAGATTGACCCTGTGAGCCGTGTTTGTATTACTACTATTCAGCGGCTTTATTCTATGCTTAAGGGTGAACCTGAATTTGACGCGGAAAGAGAGGAGACATCGATTTTTGAGATTGCACCTAAGGATATGAAGCCTGTTGAGGTTTCTTATAATCCCGAGATTCCGATTGAGATGTTTGATTTTATTATCACTGATGAGTGTCATCGTTCGATTTATCATCTTTGGCGTCAGGTTTTGGAATATTTTGATGCGTTTATTATTGGGTTGACTGCGACTCCGTCTAAGCAGACGTTGGGTTTTTTCAATCAGAATCTTGTCATGGAGTATGGTCATGATAGAGCTATTGCTGATGGTGTAAATGTTGGGTATGAAGTTTACAGGATTGCCACCGAGATTACTCAGAAGGGGAGTAGGGTTGAGGCTGGCTTTTATGTCGACAAAAGGGATAAGCTTACACGGAAGACTCGTTGGGAGATGCTTGATGAGGAGTTGACGTATGATGCTGGTCAGTTGGATCGTGATGTGGTTGCTCCTGATCAGATAAGGACTGTTGTTAGGACTTTTAGGGATAGGTTGTTTACTGAGATTTTTCCGGGGCGGAAGGAGGTTCCTAAGACGCTTGTTTTTACGAAGGATGATTCTCATGCTGAGGATATTGTTCAGATTATTCGTGAGGAGTTTGGTAAGGGAAATGAGTTTTGTAAGAAGATTACATATAAGACTACGGGTGAGAAGACTGAGGATTTAATTGCTAGTTTTCGTAATTCGTATTATCCTCGCATTGCGGTTACGGTGGATATGATTTCGACTGGTACGGATATTCGTCCTTTGGAGTGCCTTTTGTTTATGCGTGATGTGAAGTCGAGTGTTTATTTTGAGCAGATGAAAGGTCGTGGGACGCGGACTATTTCTAGTACGGATTTGAATGCTGTTACTCCTGATTCGACTCACAAAACGCATTTTGTGATTATTGATGCGGTTGGCGTTTGTGAGAGCGATAAAACTGATTCTCGTCCTCTGGAGCGGAAGCGGAGTGTACCATTTGATAAGCTTGTTATGTCGGTTGCTTTGGGTGCTAGAGATGAGGATAGTTTAACATCTTTGGCGGGAAGACTTGCTCGTTTGGATATGGAAATAGATGATAAGGAAAGAATGGAGATTGAGGCGACTGTAGGCGGTAGGTCGTTAAGGCAGATTATTAATGTGCTTTTTGATGCAGTTGATCCTGACAAGCAGTTGGAGAAGGCTAAGGAGATTTTTGAGACTGACAGTCCTACGGCTGAGCAGGTGAAAGAGGCTTCTGAGGAGTTGGTTAAGGATGCTTGTGCTCCTTTTGATGATCCGACGTTTAGAAATACGGTTATTGACGTTAAGAAGCGGAGTGAGCAGATTATTGACACTGTTAGCAAGGATGTTCTTGTTTTTGCGGGTGGTGATGAGCAGGCTGCAAGCAAGGCTCGGTTTATGGTTGATTCGTTTAAGCGGTTTATAGAGGATAACAAGGATGAATTGACGGCTTTACAGATTATTTACAGTAAGCCTTTTGGTCAACGGCATTTGACGTATGAGGCGATTAAGCAGCTTGCTGAGGCAATTAGGAAGCCGCCGTATAATCTTACGCCTGAGCTTCTTTGGTTAGCTTATGAGCAATTGGAAAAGTCCAAGGTGAAGGGTGCTGGTCCGCAGAAGCTGCTGACGAACATTGTTTCGCTTGTAAGATTTACAATTGGCACAGTTGATGTTTTGGAGCCATTTGCTGAAACTGTGAATCAAAGGTTTAATGACTGGCTAGCTCAGCAAGAACAGCAAGGGAGAAGGTTTACGCCTGAACAGTTGGAATGGCTGAATATGATAAAAGAGCATATAGCGACATCATTGACTATTGGAATAGAAGATTTTGAGAACGTGCCCTTCAACCAGAAAGGCGGAGCAATAAAGGCAAACAAACTCTTCGGACAAGAATTGAACAAGGTTTTGGAAGAACTGAATACGGTGCTGGTAAAGTGATGGAGAAGGAAGACCTGCCAAAGATTCCTAGTAGTTGGGTTTGGGCAAGACTTGGTGAAATAGGGACGGTTGCGGGTGGCAGTACGCCTTCAACAAGTGTTCCTGAATACTTTGATGGGGTCATTCCTTGGATTACGCCTGCTGACCTTTCAAACTTTACTGGCAAATTCATACATAGAGGGCGAAGAAACATATCGGAGAAAGGACTGAACTCGTCGTCAGCAGTTCTGCTTCCAGCGGGTACTGTGCTTTTCTCATCTCGTGCTCCGATTGGATACGTAACCATCGCTGCAAATCCTGTTACCACGAATCAAGGCTTTAAGAATTTGACTTTGCATGAGGGGATTTTCAACGAGTATGTGTTCCATTATCTGAGAGCCAGCAAGAGTCTTGCTGAGAGTTACGGAAGTGGAACCACGTTTCGGGAAGTTTCTGCTTCGAGGTTCGCACAGATTCCTATTCCTTTGGCTCCTTTTAATGAGCAGGTTCGTATTGTTGGTCGGGTTGAGGAGCTTTTTGCTCGTTTGGATGCGGGTGTCAAAGGGCTGCGGAATGTTAAGGCGCAGTTGAAGCGTTATCGCCAAGCAGTCTTGAAATACGCTTTTGAGGGCAAGCTGACCGAAGAATGGCGCAAAACCCACAAAAACCAAACAGAACCAGCAACAAAACTACTACAACAGATCAAACAAGAAAGAAAAAAAGACCCAAAATACAAAGAGTTACCACCTATCGACGTATTCAATTCGCTTGAACTCCCAGAAAACTGGACTTGGACTAGACTTGGAGAGATTATCTTCCTCTCAAACGAAAGGTACAATCCAACAATTTCTGAAGATCAGCGTTTTGTTGGTCTTGAACACATCGAAAGCAACACAAGTAAGTTACTCGGTTTCGGTAAATCATCCGAAACCAGAAGCACAAAAAATCGGTTCAAGCAAGGCGACTTGCTATATGGAAAACTGCGACCATACTTAAACAAGGTCTGGGTCGCCAACTTCAATGGCGTTTGTTCAACTGACATTCTCGTGTTCCAAAAGAACAATTTCATTAGTAATGAGTATCTGGCAGCTTGCTTGTTGAATCAAAGTTTTGTGGAATATACAAATCAGCACATGTCAGGCGTTCAGCACCCCCGCGTCAGTTACCAAATCCTCTCACAATACATCATCCCACTCCCACCTCTGCTTGAGCAACTAAAGATAGCTGAAGAAGTCCAACGAAGCTTTTACATTGCAGACGAAGTGGAAAGAGCCACGGAGCAAAGCCTTAAGAAAGCAGAATTCTTGCGTCAAAGTATTTTGAAAGTGGCGTTTGAGGGGAAGATTGTTCCTCAAGACCCGAGTGATGAGCCAGCAGAAAAACTGCTAGAGCGAATTAAAGAGGAGAGGGCAAAATCTAAGGGCGAAAACGACATAAACAGAAGGAAGAACAAGCCCAAACAGTTGGAGTTGTCCACTTATGTCAAATGAATCCGCCTCACTTGTCCAAAAAGTCTGGAACTACTGCAACGTCCTAAGAGACGACGGCGTAAGCTACGGCGACTACGTAGAACAACTAACCTATCTTCTCTTCCTAAAAATGGCAGACGAACAAACCAAACCACCCTTCAACAAACCCTCAACCATACCACAAGGCTTAGACTGGCAAAGCCTACTTGAAAAAGACGGAGCCGCCTTAGAAATCCATTACCGATACATTCTTGAAACACTGGGCAAGGAAAAAGGCATGCTTGGCGTAATTTTCAGGAAATCCCAAAACAGAATCCAAGACCCAGCCAAAATCAAACGCCTCCTCGAACTCATCAACGCTGAAACATGGATAGGCCTAGACATTGACGTCAAAGGCGAAATCTACGAAGGCCTACTCCAGAAAAACGCAGAAGACATCAAAGGCGGAGCCGGACAATACTTCACTCCCAGACCCCTAATCAAAGCCATAGTGGAAATCATGCGACCCGAACCAGGAATGACGATCAATGACCCAGCCTGCGGCACAGGCGGCTTCATAATAGCAACCCACGACTACATATCCAGAAACCACCAACTAGACGTGGAACAAAAACGCTTCCTCAAATACCAAACCTTCAGCGGAAAAGACATTGTTGACTCAGTAGCCCGCCTATGCGCAATGAATCTCTACCTCCACGGCATCGGCAGAGACCAAAGCCCAATAGAAGTCGGAGACTCCCTCATATCCGACCCAGGCACACGCTACGACATAGTAATGACCAACCCACCCTTCGGCAGAAAAAGCAGCATAACCATAATGACCGAAGAAGGAAGAGCCGACAAAGAATCACTAACATATGAGCGCCAAGACTTCTGGGCAACAACAAGCAACAAACAACTAAACTTCCTCCAACACGTCAAAACCCTTCTAAAAATAAACGGAAAAGCCGCCATAGTCGTGCCAGACAACGTTCTATTCGAAGGTGGAGCAGGTGAAACCGTAAGACGGAAACTACTACATGAATGTGATGTCCACACACTACTTCGGCTTCCAACAGGACTATTCTATGCCCAAGGCGTTAAAGCAAACGTCCTCTTCTTCGACCGCAAACCAGCCAGCGAAAAACCATGGACAGAAAAACTCTGGATATATGACTTACGCACAAACAAACATTTCACCCTCAAAACAAACCCCCTAAGATACGAAGACCTCAAAGACTTCATAAAATGCTACAACCCACAAAACCGCCACGACAGAAAAGAAACCGAACGCTTCAAACCCTTCACCTACAACGAACTCATACAAAGAGACAAAGCAAACCTAGACATATTCTGGCTAAAAGACGAAAGCCTAGAAGACACAGAAAACCTACCACCACCAGACATAATCGCAAGAGACATAACCGAAAACCTCCAATCCGCACTAGAACAATTCAACAGCATAACCGAAGACCTAGAAGAAAACAAAAACTCAAAACGTATCACAACGTAAAGTCTTTTAAGATAACACAAACAAAAAGAATGATCATTATGACTAAGTGTCCAAACTGCAAAAAAGAAAACCCCAAACCCGCCAAAACATGGAAATACGGACAATTCACAGTCCAAGCCTACACATGCAACAACTGCAAAACGCAATACAGAGAATACACAAGAAACGGAAAACACAGCTTCACACTAAAACTCCAAAAAGGAAAAGGCTACATCAAAGCCTAAAACTACGTGCAACATTGCTTTTAGCACTTTTTCTCTGATTACATCAAGATTAACAACCTATTACGGTGAGTTCTTCTCTCTTAACCTTGTGGCGTAAGCTTTATCTAACGTCTGGCCACAATAACGGAGCATCAGCATGCCTTTAACCGCTTTAAATTGTACTACAGAAAACAGAGTGAAACACATACTATAATATTATACGTGGTTCACTCAATTTCTCATAGTACTCATCAATGGCTCAACTCCTTTAAGGGCTGAGTGAAGCCCTGGGAACTTTTCAGTCAACTACGATCACATACCACCATACTAAAGCAAGATTGAAGCCGGTGAAAGTGAAACTAACATGAAGATATTCTTCGCAAAACCATTCTTGAACTCGTCAAAAAGGGTCACGTGCACTACACGGACATTGAGGAAAAAGCGGTTGCAACATGCCTATGCCTCGCAACATCAGACACAGTCAGAAAACAGTTCTACCACTATCTACTTGAGAATGGCTATGTGGAACGAGTCAGCCGTGGCATATACAAAATCACACAAAGAGGAGAAAAGCTCTTAGAAGTTCTTGCTTAGGTGCGCGCTAAGAATTATTGGTCATCGAGTTTTTCGCACCCATTTAAGGAACGCATCTATAGCATTTACAATTAGATCATAATCTGACTTCTCTGTTGTGGACATTCCGCAAAGAAAGAGATAACCTCTATTATATGGCAAAGCGCATATTGGATATACTTCTCCAACGTCTTCCCTTCGAGCTCGTACCAGAGGAATAACTTCACCTGCTTTTTCGTAAAGTGCTCTAAATTCAGTGACTTCTTTCACGTTATGTGTTAGATCTCCAAATTTTTCTTTGTCCTTGTCTATCTGATAGATCTTAACTTTGGTTGCTGAACCTCCCGTTGGCATTACTTTAAACTCTTTATAAAGGAGTGTTCCAGTCCATGTCAAAAGTAATCGGAATCGTGGGAGATCTGGCTTTGCTAAGTTTGTCCTCAGAACACTGTTGTATGGTAAAGCTATTTTGTCTTCGCATATGGGTATTGGAGCCTTTTTATTATCCGAAATCGAGACATCCCAAGCATAGAAGAATGGGTATCCTGCACAATTAACATAGATACCTCCATCTTCAACGTAGTCTTTTATCTGTTGGAATACCAGTTTTCTCTCAGGGTCTATTTCAGGATAATGTTCACCAAAAGGATTCACTACTAAAGCAAATTCGCTATTTATCTGACAGGCCTCAATCTCTACAGGTTTGAAATTAGAATTTAGCTCGGAAAGACGCTTAACCCAATATGTTGGGCCTTCACTTGCGAATCCGGGTTTGCACGGATTCTCATCATGGCTTCCAGTAACGTAACCATTCAAAACACCGATGCGCATTCTCCTTGTTATTTCAACCCTATGTAAAAGATCGCAAAATAGATTGGTATGACCAAGGATGGTGTCAAAGTAAGTCCTCTCAAATAGATTCGAGGGAGAGGCCAATGCACCCTCTTTGTCAACGCCATACCTCATCACTTCTCGAATATCATTACTGTATCCAAGAATTATAGGAACGGTTTGAAGAACCTTGTCTCTAACTTCCTTGCCAAACCCAACTTCAGCCATTTTCTCTGCTAATTGGACTATCGCCTTACTATCCAGAAAATGACGTTTATGATCGTATTCAACATCCAAAAAGTTACAAATAGCTTTTGTAGAGAATTCCATCGCTTCACAAGCATGGATAAGCGCTTCAACTTGAAATAAACGTGCATACCGCTTCGCATTTCTAATTTCTGAATAAGCCCTTGATACATACCAACGTGCTAAATCAACTCTTAGATCATCCATATGAATCCCAAAGACGCGCATACCCATAAATCATTGATAATCTTAGATTCTACTTGCTTATATTTGCTAATAGCTTCTGAAGGTATATTTTATCATTTTTCAACCAGTTTTCTACCCTTTTCCATGGAACAAATAAAATGCCATCTTCAGCGTGTATTTCATCACAGTCGCAGAAAAAGACCAAATGGGAATTTGGATTGCCATACGCTTTTAGATCTTGAATTTTTGTTCTTGCTTCCTCTTTTCTGATATATGTAACCTGTGCAAAAAGCATTTTTTTGTCTGTAGCATAGCCAAATATGTCTACATCTTTTAGTGTTCTTCCAACTGGCAGTAACAAACGTTCTAAAACTGGGCATTCAGCAAAATCTGGTTTTCTGAGATACTCAGAACAGACGGTTTCCTGTTCAGCGGGAGATAGACTATCCCAACATTCTTCTAAGGGTATTCCCTCAACAAGAGATTTCAGCCCATTTTTCGCCGAAGGCCATCGCATGATTGTGCCTTGTCTGGGTCTCGCTGCACGTAGCGACATAGCGTGAGAAGGAGCAATTATTTTGACGCTTTTCCTATCGATTTGAAGAGTTTTGAGCTTTGCTGTTCTCTCGTATGGAAACTCATTAGCAGCCCATTTCGTTTCGTATATTTCAAAACTATTGGGCACAATTTTTCCCACCTTAATGTCTCTTCTGTTGCGGAATTCAGCCCAAATATATCCTCCATTATTGTTCATCTCTTTGAAAACGGGTAGTGCCCTATTGGCATCTGGAAATTCATAATCGTTTTCATTTAGGCTTACTTTATCTTCAACCTCTTTTGGGGCGTCATAAGATACGTCTGGAAAAAAAATCGCAATCTTGTCATTTTCCCACAGATAGTTCATAGCTGCCTCAACAACAGCCATTTTTTTTGTATGTCTAACAAAGTATGATTCCATGGTTCATAATCGCTGAAACAGCATAAATAGATTTTCCATCTGGTTCTTCTGACGCAGTTTCTTGAACACGGTTTTTTTCTCTAAAATTCCTTAAATTGAGCTTCTTTTCCCCTTCTCTTTGGGCAAGAGTCAGCAGTGGCAAGCGTGTCCGTTGATGATGTACGTGACGTGATTAATGTTAGCTCAGCTGAGGTTCCAGACTCTAAGGTTTTAAAGATGGTTAAGCGGGCTGAGGTCACACTCGAGCTTGAAACTGGTCGAGATATCGGTTAGCGCGCGCCGTAATCACGCGAAATATTGTTTGACTGCTACTATCTGGGGCTGAAAGGCAGATAAAAGGTTGACTGCATCGAACCAGATGAGTACAGCCTATAGTGAAAGAACAGCATTGAACCCATGTAATGAGAGGAAAATTCTCTCGGTCCTAGCGTGCGAGTTATTTGACGAATTCAAACTCCTTCTCGACTTTGCTTTTCAACCTTTTCCGCATACTCTCGTAGTCTGGAGGTGGGCCTCTTTCGTTTCTCTTTCGCACCTCTATGTATACGTCGACCATTTTTAGCAAAATAGCTCTGCTTTTTGAATCGTATTTTCCGCCTGGAAAGGTACGCTTTAGTGAAAAAAACTCTAAAATTAACTGTATTTGCTCCTGCCTTGTTATTGAATAGGGGCGTAAAGCTTCGGCTATTTGCTCGATTTCTGCTTGTGTGGTTACTCTAATGTAATACATGTCTTTATGAGGCTTTTCTCTTTTCGATTTCCTAGAGCGGTCTATGCCGAAAATGTCTGCAACGAATTCAATCGTCTTCTCATGAGACATTCCGATTTCTATCATGGGAAAGAACAGCAAATGGTCATTGTTTATCATTCGTATGGCAAATGTTCCCTCACCATCTAATAATCCTGCCAAGTAGGGTGCATGTTTGGCTAAAGAATCCGGATTTATGTCGCGAAGTTTTTTGAACCATTTCAATGTAACGCGCCTTCTTGACCACATCAAAGAGTTATCGGTTAATTGAAGTTTTGCTACTGTACCGAGGCTCCATGAGGTACGCGGCCATCAGTTAGCCCCTCTCCCTACCTTAGTCAGCTGCAAGTGGCACGCGCGCGCATAATAGCTCACGGGCTACGCCTGAGAGTAACCCGAAAGGATGTTAGCGTTTGATTACGACCAGTAGTAATCCGAAAGAGTAGTAGGGTAGATTTTAATCGTTCTGCATCTGGTAAATCTGCAACGTTTCTGCGTCCGCAACCTATACCCAAGTTTCTCAGGTAGTTCCGTGGAGAGCCTATCTACCCAGCGCATAAACGCAGAATCGATGTTGAGTAAGGATTAGTTCAACTTTTGATTGGTCACGTTGCTTTTTCGAAACAGGTTGTGTAGGTTTTATCTTGTGCACAGCGTTTTTAATATCCTGAAATTCATTTTCCTCTATCTCGTTACGAATCTCCTCCTGTTGAATTCGTGTGCACAGGATACGTAATTCTCGTTCTGATTTTGGATCAGGGAGAGATTTAAGAGAGTGAATAACACTGCAACGTTTCATCGTTTCACATGCCAGAAGTAATAGGTGTGATTTAAGAGAAGTTTTTCCGTTACCTATTGCCTAACTGATGAAACGAAGAGACGTTGCAGATTCACTGAATGTATGAATTCCAGAAAATCATCAACGATTTGCAAAGCTATTATCGCTTTTTTTTCTCAAGATTTTTCTACGAGGTACGGTAGGCTATCATTAAAATGTTTACGAAAGAGTATAAATGTAAACGAAAATCGACAACCTGCAAAGCTATATTATTCAACCGCTATAGTTACCACCGTTAAGTTCGAACTTAACGCAGGTAAAGGTATGCCCGATTTACCGCCCGCTGCAAGGAAACTTAGTCACTGTTCGCCATATACGTCAAACGGGATAAGTCTGAACTTATCCCGAAGAACAAACAGAGTATGCCCGACTCTCTGCCTGAAAGTTGGAAACTTTACCGCTTTACGATTATCTGCCCGTCGCACGCAAAACATTGATTATCCAGAATGAGTAATCCTTGAAAAACATAATCGAACGTTAATGAAGGATATTAACTGAGTAAATCGCTTATTGCCTTGATTGCTACGATAACGACACCTGTTATCCCAAAGAATGCTGCGAGCACTACAAGGAATGAAAAGACGCCAATTGGACCTGCAATTATAGTTGGTAACCGTGCAGATACCATCCATGCGTAAACGATGCCTCCTATCGACAAAGCTGCGAAAGCAAGCAGAATTAAAGCACCAACTTCTTTTTCATCCAATACCTTCACCTCCAATGTCTTTTTCAAAAGCACTATTTACAACGCTCATTTATCAGTTTTTTCGCAATTAATGATGTAAAAGTATTTTGTTGACGAACAAGTTTCCACGTTAATCTTTGCATAAATAACGCAAAAAATAACGCAGTTTGTGTTCTTAATGGACTATCGTTTAACGATAACCTCGCCTGACTGCAACTCTTTAACGATTGTCCAACCCGATTTAAGGTATTGCAAAAGTTCTGTTTCGCCTATTTGCTTAAATTCACAATCCGTTTCGCCACCGTTGGTTTGAGTTTTGATTTCGCTTCTAACGTCTTTTGGTTTCATCGCTTTTTTACTCCACTTAAGTTTGTATCGTATAATGCTCGCTTTATCTTCATCTGTTAAAGGCTCATTTGCCATGATTTTGCTCATTATTTGTTCGGACGCTTCCTGCCTTTTCGTTATGTAATCTAAATCCGTTCTGAAACAAGTGTCGCTCATGGCTCTGGCGTAGTCATCCCGTAAACTTTCGCTTGAAACGTAAGCGCTTTCCGATAGTGTTTTGCCGACAATCTGTTTCCATTTGCTTTCGCTCATGTGACTGGAAAGGCGGTCAATAAGAAATTTCCTAAGGCAATGAAACCTGATTCGCTTATTGCCGAACTTTATGCCCGCTTTTACTGCAACTCGCCTTAAAACTCTGGTAAGTTGAATTTCGTCTCCGAAACTTAGCATTTTATCTGTTGGGTTTATGCGTCCTTTCGTGTTCATATAATCAAGCATCACTTTAATGACTGGTTTAGCGTCGCTGTCAATAAATGAGTAAGCCATAACGCCTTTTTTCTCAGTTTCTTTTTCGCCAATGCTTATCGGTGGCTCACGTTCAATGTAAGGCTCAAGGTCGCCACGGACTAAACGTAAAAAATCGCCCGCTCTGAGACCGAAGGATTTACCCACAACAATGACGTATTTTTCCGTTAAATCCGCAACTTCAACCATCTTTTGCAGGTCTTCACGACTGAATTTGTAATCTTCGTATTTGCGTTTTGCCTCAGACAGCCTTGCAGATTCGCTTCGCCTAAACTGTAAAGGTAAACGGTGAAAACTGAAAAATCCTCTAACGGTTGCCGATGCGGTCTTTGCTGAATTATCGCTTTGACCTTTATTGTTAATCATCCATTGTTTGAAGTCCATAACTTGTTTTTCCCAATTGTAATCCTTATCCGTCTTTCTGCTTTCAATGATTTTGTCGCCTGTTAACCCCATGAATTCAAGGAAGTAACTCCAATAGGTTTTATACACAGGCATCGTAGATTTTTTCTGTGCTTGAAGCCACGTTTCTGTTGCTTTATCCATTTTTGTTTTTCACCTCCGTTTAAGCCGTTTCGTTCGCGGATTAAGTTCAGACTTAATCCGTTTATCCATCCACGCCTTCGGGGAGGCACGGTTTTTGTGGACATGTATAAGGCAAACGCCTTATTAAAGGTTAAACTAAAAGAAAAAAGGGATTTTAAAAGTCGCTTAATTTAAGTTTAATGTTCTACAACCATCAAAATGAATAAATCTTTGTAATGAGATGTTAACTGTGGGATGATGTGAGGCGACGGCAAAGAGCCATAAGCTGTGAAAAAGCCACTAACCTGCACTGACCTCAAACTCACCTATGACGTTTTTAATCGAAGCTTCTCTTAGAAACATTAAATTTACCTACAGATTAATAATAATGTAGCATATTCATTGCAAAGGGTGTGGACTATGCTCAGAAATTTTAACCTTTTAGCCACAACTTGGCGTGGGAACGAGGAAAATGCTTGCTCCGAGTTATGGTATCTACTTGGAGAAATTGGCGATTCAGCACCGACTGTTGATAAGACCGGCGTTGCTGGTTTAATTGCAGCAAAAACAGCTTTTGACCCGTTTGAAGTTATAGAGAAGTTTCGCAAAATTTTACATGAACGTTCCTACGAGTTTCGTTATACGCTTAGAATAATTCCGATTGAAAAAGTTGTGCGCACGGACTTAGGCGAAATTCAACGGGCAGCCACGGAACTCAGCTCTAAAATAGGCGAAGACGAAACTTTCCGCGTTAACGATG
>Ga0315296_10003219_pt1 | contig 13717 bp, 24 predicted proteins | sample YL17G14_18_MG_FD_203921 | JGI IMG/M metagenome (GOLD analysis project Ga0315296, IMG submission 203921) | Sediment microbial communities from Yellowstone Lake, YNP, Wyoming, USA - YL17G14_18 | ecosystem: Environmental > Aquatic > Freshwater > Lake > Sediment | place: USA: Wyoming | collected... | reverse complement strand
TTCAGCAACTCGCCAATCTCCACCAACTGCTTGTGCTCACGCTCGTGCTGCCAGCCAATGAACGCCAGCACATCCAGCCCATACGTGCTTTGGGGTAAACTGATGCGCAGCACCCGGCTGGCATGGTAGTGGCCTCGGTAAGAGCAGTGCGGTGTATTGCACTTCTTGCTCTTCCCCGCCACAAACAGCGGGCCATTCATGGTCTGCACGTACTTCCTCACGTGCCAGGTGCCACTGGACACCAATGCTCCTCCATAATGAACACATTCCCCCAACTCGCATTCCACGATCACCCGTTCCGCATCCGGGTAACTCCGCTGTGGACGATGGCGCGGCCGCTTACTCATCTGACTCCTCCGCTCTCGAATTTACCCCATTCTACCACAGTCGAAAGTGACGAAAAGTCGATCAGGGGATGGACTCCCAGCCGCCGGGCAAAGCCCATTACTTCCTCGACGCGGGGTTCCTTGCAGTAACCCGCTGCCTCGGTACGCGCAGCGGCCTGAGCCAGCTCTCGTGTCTCCTGATCTCCATACGTGGCCCTGGCCTCGGCCAGGGCTTGTTCCTCGTTTTCAAGGGCCATCGGGCAGAAACGAGGATAAGGCTTGCTGTCCGGCTCTTCGCGGCAGGCCTGTACCTGACAAACAGCACATCTCAGTTCCATTGCTCACTCCATTTGTGCAAAGCGGGTGGAGACTCGGGTCTCTTCCCCTGCCTTGGCTACGCCAGTTCCCGTAGCATCGCGTTAAGTTCCTCAGCCCTGACGTAGCCGATCACTTCGATCTCCTGGCCGGTCACGCCCTCCACCTCCCCTACCGCCTGACGGATGGAGAGCGCCAGCACCACCGCCAGGTCCTCGATCAGCCGCATACGTACCACGTCTGCCCCTGTCTCGGGGTCCACGACACTGGAGAGGCGGGCGAGGATAGCCTCGCGCAGCACATCTCGGTCGCTCATCGCTCTCCTCCTGCGCTATCGGGAAAGAGCCGCTCTCTGACTTGGGCCCACACGCTCCTCAGTGCCTCTGTCACCGGGCCATCGGTGTGTTCCGTCACCGGGCGGCCCTGCACCATCGCCTCCGTCACCGCGTCGTCGTAAGGGATGCGGCCGGCGATCTCGATACCGCGCGCCGCGCAAAAGGCGGTGATCTCCTCCGCCCGCTTCAGGTTCAAGTCGGCCTTGTTGATGGCTACCAATGATCGCACGCCAAAGTGATCGGTCGTCGCCAATATGCGCTCCAGGTCGTGCACGCCGGAGACGGTGGGCTCGACCACGTGCAGCGCCAGGTCAGCCCCGGCGCTGGCCGAGATGACCGGGCAGCCGATGCCCGGGGGGCCGTCCACCAGCAGCAGCGCCGCTCCAGAATCCTGGCCCAGCAGCCGCGCCTGCTGCTTGACCAGCGTGACCAGCTTGCCCGAGTTCTCCTGCCCGGCGAAGAGGTGGGCGTGGAAGAGCGGCCCAAAGCGGGTCGTGGAGCGGAACCACTGTCCGTCCCGTTGTTCCTCCATCTGGATCGCTTCCTCCGGACATTGGTAGAAGCAGGCGGCGCAGCCCTCGCAGGCCAGTGAGTCCACCCGGTACGCCTCGTCGCCGGGAATGATCGCCTCGAACCGGCACACGTCGTAGCAGGTGCCGCAGGCGGTACACTTGGTCGGATCGATCACCGCCGACCTGCCGCCCGTAAAATCCTGCGTCTCCTGCTTCGCGGGGTCGAGCACAAGCTCCAGGTTGGCCGCGTCTACGTCGGCGTCGGCCAGGACGATAGAAAATTCACGAGAGGCCAGATGGGCCAGCGCCGCCGCGACGGTGGTCTTGCCGGTGCCTCCCTTGCCGCTGAGGATGACGAGTTGCTTCATCGTGGGCCTACTCCTTCGTCCCTGCTGCCTGCTTCTCGATGGCCATGTACAGGTTAAGGAACTGCTGGCAGTACTCTGGCAGCGCCTGCACCAGCGATATGCCATCCGAGTACGCCTCGGCGATGCGCCGCTCCAGCGGGATGTGCATCAGGATCGGGATTCCTTCGGCGGCGCAGTAGGCGTCCACGCCCCGATCTCCCACCCCGTCCCGGTTGACCACCACGCCGACGGGCAGGCCCAGTTCGTCGCGCGCTACCTCCACCGCCAGCCGCAGGTCGTGCAGGCCGAAAGGCGTCGGCTCGGTGACCATCAGCACAAAGTCCGCGCCACGCATCGCTTCTACGACGGGGCAGGCTGTGCCCGGCGACGCGTCCAGGATCACGGGCCGCTCGCCGGGGTGGGACATGCCAGAGGCTGGCGCGATCACCCATCGCTTCAATTGGCGGATGATGGGAACAGCCATCGGCTCCCCCACGTTCATCGTCCCCTGGGCGAACTCGACCCCTCCCTGCCCGCCTGACGCGGGGGGGAGTATAGCCCGTCCCCGCTCGATGGTGCCGGTCACGTGCAGCACCTCGCGGATCGCTTGCGTGGGGCAGTTCAGCGCGCAACTACCGCAGCCGTGGCACAGCTCGGGAAAAACGAGCACCTTCTTTCCGACGACGGCGATGGCGTGGTACTGGCACACCCCGGCGCAGCGCCCGCAGTACGTGCACTTGTTCAAGTCCACCTCAGGGACCATCTGGCCCACCTCGCGGCGTTCCTCGATGGTAGGGCGGAGAAAGAGCGCCGCGTTGGGCTCCTCCACGTCGCAGTCCAGGAACAACGGATGACAGGACAACAACGGATGATCCGTTGATGTCCTGTCATCCGCCGTTAGGGACAGCGTCAGGCCGACCGCCACGGTCGTCTTGCCGGTACCTCCCTTACCGCTTGCTACTGTGACGATCATTCCAGGCTACTCCTTCCATCATCCACGTCTGCACGTGCCTCCCTCAGAACAGGGCGGCGCGTACCACCGCTCTTCCCGGCCACAGCAGGTCTCCTCCTTCAATCGTCGCCACCTCGCACCGCTACCCGCCCCGCCGGCGGTGCCGCGCCCGACGCCCGCGCCCGGTGCTGCCTCTACCTTCGGCCACAGACACCCCATTCGCAGCGGATGGCCTGGTTTCTGTGAACAGCCGCGCCAGCCAGCGACCCACCGCCCGGGCCAGCGCCCCCGCAGCCTTCGCCAATAGTCCCACACTGGTGGCGACGACCGCTGCGCCTGCCGGCTCCGCCAGCGGACCGGGCCGGTAGGCGGTGGGAACCGGCCGCGCCGGCGCGGGGATCAGCTCGCCGTGGATTACGGGCTGGATGGCGTCCTCTGGGCAGGCGCTCACGCAGGCTCCACAGCCAGTGCACAACTCCTCGTCAATGTGGGCCTTGCCATCCATCAGGGCGATGGCCCCGACGGGGCAGGCCTTCACACATGCGCCGCAGCCCGTACAGCGGGTGACGTCTACCCACATCGTCCGCGTATTCATAATTCTCTCTCCTCAGCGCAAGAAGGCCCGGCCCTGAAACGCAAAGGCATCTCGGGCCTTGGCCACGCAGCAGGGGCGCATGGGCGGCAGATCGTCTCCGGGGCCAAAATAGCGCGCGCCCACGATCTCGCGCATGTCTGGCCGGAGTTCGCCTCCCACGACCCGACACTCGAAAAAGAGCGTCACCGGCTGCACCCGGTCGCCGTTGGGATAGACAAAGGCGTACTCTGGGCCGGAATAGACGCCAATCAGCGCCACCGGCTCCACCTCCAGCCCGATCTCCTCGCGTACCTCGCGCACGGCCGTCTCCTCGGCCCGCTCGCCCGGCTCGACGGCGCCACCGGGAAAGCCCCACAGGTCCTCTCCGTCACTGCGCCGCAGAAGCAGAATGCGTCCCTCCTCGTCCCGGATGCAGGCGACGTCTCCACCATGCGCTTCGCTTCATCGAATACAGAAGCAGAATGCGTCCCTCCTCGTCCCGGATGCAGGCCGCCACGGCGGGGCTCAACAGGAGGTCGTGCCCGACATACTCGCGCAGGCGGCCAAGGTAACCGGCTGCACCCATCGTCCCCTCTCCAAGTCGTGGAGCCATCAAGTATCACGGGCCTCGCTTACGGATGCTTTGCCCGCGCCGGTCTCTTTCGACCAACCCTACCCTTCGGCGCCACAGTGGATGACCGGGCCTTTTTGTTGTCGGTCACGTAGAATCCTTTGCCCTTGAAGATGATCCCGGCAGGCTGGATCAGCCGGTGCACCCGGCCCCCGCACTCGGGACAGACCTTCAGTCGGTCGTCGGTGACAGACTGCCGGCGTTCGAATCGCACGCCGCAGACTTTACACTCGTATTCGTACAATGGCATGCTACTGACTCCTGGCGCTTGCCCTTCGAGACCGGCTCGTGATGGCCTCTCGCAGTGTGTTCACCGCTAGTTCGGCGCAGTGGACACTCTCCTCGGGCAGGCCACCCAGGGCTTCGAGCAGGTCTTCCGGCGTGATCCCACCCGCCTCATGCAGCGATAGCCCGTGGACTATCGTGGTCAGCGTGCTCCCACAGGCCACTGTCGGCCCGCAGCCGTCGGTCATGAAGCAGGCCTGCTCGATCCTCTCCCCGTTCAGCCGCAGGTAGATCTCCATCGTGTCGCCACACCAACCGTGCACAATTCCGCGTGCATCTGGCTCGGGCATGCGGCCCAGGTTCCTGGGGTTATAGAACGCCTCGATGACCTTGTCCGAGTAGACTGCCCGCGCCCGCTCGATGATCTGCTGTTGAAGCTCGTCTACAAAACGGTCGAAATCGGTTGTCATCGTTCACCACCACCCACTCGGCCCGGCGTACCTCCCCCACCAGATCGGGCACGCTCAGGCAGCCCTCCAGTCCCACCTGCTCCCCTTCGGCGGCCATGATGTCAGGGTTGACCAGCACGATGGGATTCTCCCCCACGTCCACGACGATCACCCGCTTGCGAACGCCGACCTGCGGCGCGGCCAGCCCCACGCCGGACGCGGCGTACATCGTCTCCAGCATGTCGCGGGCCAGACGCCGCACGCGCCGGCTGATCCTGGGAACCGACCGGGCCTTGCTCGACAGGATAGGATCGGGGATCGCGACGATCTTTAGCGCCGCCACCTCAGCCCGTCGTCAACCGGTCCAGGCGCTCCATCGCCTCGTTCAACTGGCGCTGTAGCATCTCGATCTCCTCCCGCAGCCGGCCCGCCTCATCTTTCTCGTATTCGCTCCCGCCGGCGGCCTCCCTGTGGCCGTGCGCCACGCTCTCGCGGCACGGCGCGGCACCTTGCAGCACGCCGCCCAGGTACTGCTCCAGCGCGTGGCGCACGGAGCCTGCGGCCCCGGTCACTGCCTCGATGCCGCATTGCTGGAACAAGTCAATCGCCCGCCGGCCCATTCCGCCGGCCAGCATCACGTCGGCGCCCTGGCGCTTGATGAAGTCGGGCACCTGCCCCGGCTGGTGGTAGCCGTAATACGGGTTCTCCACCGCGCTGACCTGCCGCACCTGGCGGTCCTCGAGGTCTACGAGCACGTAGTAGGGGCAGCGCCCAAAGTGCGGGCTGACCACGCTGTCCAGCCCCTTGTTATCGTCAGTCGAAATCGCGACACGCATGTCTCACTCCTCCTTCTGTAGCCGGTCGAGCCGCTCCATCGCCTCGGCCAACTGCCCCTGCAGCTCGCTGGCCGCCTCTTTCAAGGCGGCGATTTCCTCCTCGCGGGATGCGGCAGGGGCGGATGCAGGTGGTGATGCGGCCGGCGTTGGAGGTGTAGCTGCTCCCCAGCCCATTCCCATCCCGCGACCCATGCCGCGTCCCATGCCGCGTCCCATGCCCCTTCCCATCCCCATGCCGCCGCCCATCCCCCTCCCGGCCCGGACGTTGGCGCCGGCGACGGATTGAAGCCTGCCCGACTTGAATCCCTCGACCGCCTCGCGCACCGTCCCTCCGTCGAAGAGATAGATGGGCAAGCCGGCGGATTGAAAGACGTTGAAAGCATTAGGCCTCACGTTGCCGGTCACCACCGCCCGCGCCCCGCGCTCGACGACGAGCTGGGCCGCCTGGATGCCCGCGCCGCTGGGAGCGGCCCGGGCCGGGTTCTCCACGGCCTCGAACGCCATCGTATCTGTCTCGATGAAAACGTAGGCGGCACAGCGCCCAAAAACCGGACTTGCCGGGGCGTCGAGGTCTGTACCGTCCGATGTGACGACTATCTTCATTTGCGTTCCTCCTGTTGAAGGGTATAATCGAACTCGTCCGCCGGGTGAGGGGCCTGCCGGGCCCCCCACCCAGTTTGGGACCCGGGGCGGGTGGCGAAGTGTCATAACAGCGTCACCCGCCCCGACGCATTCCGCCGCCTGGCGCGGCTACTTCTCTTGCTCAAGTTCTGTGATGCGCTGGCTGATGGCGTCCAGTTGCCCCTTCAGCCACTCCGCCTGCGTCTTGAGAAACTCGGCCTCCTGTTCCCGCGTTGGCGGCGCAGCATACGGGCCGTACGCTGCGGGCGGCGGCGCCCCCCAGGCCGGCGCATATCCGAAGCGCGCCCAGCCCGGCAGCCCGGTGGCGTAGTACTGGTGCCGCCAACCACGGCCACCCCCGCCGCGCCCCCGGCCCATGCCGAAGCCGCGTCCGGGGATGGGGTTCGCGTAGCCCGGCGCGCCGTACCCGGCGCAGTAGCCGGCCCCACGCCCGGTCATCGGTCCCATGCCCATAGGTCCAGTTCCATCTCCTGCTGGCATCTCATCTCACCTCCTTCCTGTGATCTACTGCCTGTTGACTTGCCTACCACCATCCGCGTCCTCGTCCACGGCCCCGGCCACGTCCTCCCCGGAAGCCACGCCCCCAAAGGCCCCGGCCCAGGCCCCAGCGTGGACGGCCGAAGCCGTAGGCAGGGGGATAGCCTGGGTAATAGGCCTGCACCGGGGCCACATAGGGCGGGCGATAGGGGCCGTAGCCGGCGTACATGGGGCTATATGGATTGCACCATCCCCGCGCCCCGCCGGTCATCGGGCCCATTCCGGCCGGGCCGGTTCCATCCAACCCTGGCATCTCACTCACCTCCCTTCTGTCACGACTTGCCAAGCACGCGCATTACCACTGGGCAAGACGCCGGCCTCGTCCTCTGCCCGCGCCACGGCCATATCCGTGGCCGCGTCCGAACGCACCCCTCGGCCGCGTCGCCAGGCGCAGCCGGCGGGCGAAGCGGGGCCTCATCGTGGGCCAAGCGGCAGGAGTCTCTATGCGCACCGGCGTCCCTTGCAGCCCGGCGTAACCATACGCCGGTTGCCCTGGCTCGTCAGGCAGCCTCACGGCGCAGTACCCCTCGCCGCGACCGGTCAGCGGCCCCTGGCCCTGCGGCCCTGTGCCATCGAATCTGGGCATGTTCTCACCCCCTTCCATCGTCAATCGTATGCCAGCCGCGTCTCCTCGTCCGTCAGGACGTGCTGGACGTATTCTTGCCACCTGGCGGATTGCCAGGTCCCCAGCGCCTGATGAGTCCGGTAGTAATTCTGCGGAATAGGGTGAGTGCCGATCACTACCTCCAGCCCGTACCTGGCCGGGATAAAGTCACAGAAAGCCTGCAGGCGCGGACAGGGCGGGTAGCCGACGACCAGGCCCGTCGCCAGATGGATCACCTCCGCGCCGTTCTTCTTCATCTCTGCCGGTGCATACTCCACGTTTCCACCCGGACACCCGCCGCAGGTGGTGTAGCCGACCAGCTCGACGTCCTCGCCTTTGTACAGAGCAAAGGCTCCCTCCCGATCTCGCAGCGCCCGCAGGCACTTTCCGCCTGCACAGGTATGGTAACGGTTGCATATAACGATGCCGATTTTCTTCACTTTGACTCACCCTCAGATTTTATGTCTATCCCTGTCTGAGCACGATACTCCCGACCGGCACGCCCACGTCGCGGGCGATGACCGGGCACTTGGTCTGCAGCAGGAAAAACACCCTTGGCCCCTCCTCGCTCAGCGTCTCATAGTTGGCCTGTCCCTTGGCGATGACGAGTCCGGCCCCCTTGTACACCTTGCGGAACTCTTCCGAACAGCGGTCGAGGATCGTCCCCGGAGCATCCGAGCCGGTGCTGACGATCTCCGCCACTCGATCCACACTGGCGGCCCGCGCGTCCTCTCGCGTCGCGTCGTTCAGGGTTGGCCCGCCCTTCACTGCATAGACCACCGGCGCGCCGAGCGCTTCGATCAGCACCCGGTCGAAAACGGTCTCGCCGGCGTTGTCGGCCAGGTAGAGCACTTTGTCGGCCCTGGCGAGTGCCTCGCGGAAGGCCGTCCCGTCGTCGATGGCGAAGGGCTGCGCCAGCACCCGCTCCACCGTGCCCCACAGGTCGCATTCCTGGCTGCGGGCCGCGTCCATGATATTGCCGGCGATGCTCAACCTCACGGCCACCCCCAGCGGATCGTCTGCCTCTCGCACCAGCTCCCTCAACCGGGGATACAGGGCCAATGCCTGGCAGGTGCTGACCGCCTTAGCCTCCCGGTAAGGGTCGCCGTTCCCGGCCACCTGCCGCACGATACGATGCACCCGGTCGCCGATCTCCGGCGGAGTGGCCGCCGGCTCAATCTGCCGGAGCGCTTCCAGCACACGGTCGAGCACCGCCCGCTGCTGGGCATCATCCGCCCCGGCCCACCGCGCCGCGTCCAACGCCTGGCGCAGGAAGCACGGATAGCAATCCAAATACGTCCTCACATTTACCCCTTGTGAACCGTTTCAAGTATAGCACACTATATGCAAGTTGTCAATAGGTAACTTTCTATTGACAAAAAACACATAGTGTAGTATACTAGTCGCCGGATCGTGTGAGGAAGGAAAATGCCAGGATGCAATCGCAGAAGAAGAGGACAAGGGCACACCCGCCGGGCAGCCGGCATGGCGGAGTCGGCGCTGCTCTTGTTTCTGCACCACGAGCCTGCCCACGGCTACACCCTGGTGGAGGAGTTGGGCGAGTTCGGCCTGGGCGCGATGGACCCCAGCGCGGTCTACAGGATAATGCGAGACATGGAAGACCGGGGCTGGGTCACTTCGACGTGGGACGAGGAACAAACCCTGGGGCCGCCCCGGCGGGTTTATTGCATCACCGACGTGGGAGACGAAGTGCTGGCGGTGTGGATCCAGGATCTCGACGAGACCCGGAAGATGCTCAACCGCCTGGTGAGCAGGTATCATGCCCACATGGAGATTTGCCAGGGGGAGCACTACCCTCGGGCTACTGGAGTGGAATCGAAGGAGGAAGGATGATCGAAAAGGCACAGGTCTTGGAAGCCCTGCGCGGGGTGCAGGATCCCGAACTGGGCAAGAGCCTGGTCGAGTTGGGGATGGTGCACGATGTGGAGATTGAGGATGCCCGCGTGCGCCTTACCCTGGCGCTGACCACGCTGGCCTGCCCACTCAAGGAGCGCATCACGAACGACGCCCGGCAGGCGATCCTGGCGCTGGACGGGGTGCGCGACGTAAACATCAGTTTGCGCGAGATGACGCAGGAAGAGAAGGAGCGCGTCTGGCCCAAGCAAAAGCCCAAGAGCGAAAAACAGGGGCGCGAGCCCGGAGTGGCGGAGCACCTGAACGACATCAAGCGCGTGCTGGCCGTGATGAGCGGCAAGGGGGGCGTGGGCAAGTCGTCGGTGGCGGCGCTGCTGGCCGTGGCCCTGCGCCGGCAGGGGCAGCGTGTCGGCGTGCTCGACGCCGACATCACCGGTCCCAGCATTCCCCGGATGTTCGGCCTGCACGAGACGCCGCCGATGGGGCCAGTGGGCATCCTGCCGGCCGAGACGAGGAGCGGCATCCGGGTCATGTCCATCAACCTGCTCCTGCCCAGCGAGGACGAGGCCGTCATCTGGCGCGGCCCGCTGGTGGGCGGAGCGATCCGCCAGTTCTGGGGCGATGTGGTGTGGGGAGACCTGGACACGCTGGTGGTGGACCTGCCGCCGGGCACGTCCGACGCCTCACTGACAGTGATGCAGTCTATCCCGCTCAATGGGGTGGTGCTGGTGACCACGCCGCAGGACCTGGCGGGAATGGTGGTGCGCAAGGCGGCGCGGATGACCTGGCAGATGAAGGTGTCCATCGTCGGGCTGGTGGAGAACATGGCCTACGCCGTTTGTCCCAGGTGCGGCGAGCGCATCGAGGTCTTCGGCCCCAGCCAGGCGTTCCACACGGCGCTGCAACTGGGCGTGCCTATGCTGGGGCAACTGCCGCTGGACCCCGAGCTAGCCCGCTGCTGCGACGTAGGCGAGATTGAGGATTATGCGGTGGACGTGTTCGAGCCTATTGCCGAAAAGATCGCCGAGCGGGCATCGGCCCGGCCGAGCACGCCGATATTCTGACCTTACAGATGGAGGAACGCAGATGAAGATTGTCGTTACATCGAGCGGTGCAGATCTCGACGCACAGGCCCATCCTGCCTTTGGGCGCTGCCCTACCTATCTCTTCGTTGACACCGCAACGATGCAGTTCGAGGCCGTGGAGAACCCAGCGGCGAACGCCGCCGGCGGAGCCGGTGTCCAGGCGGCGCAGTTCGTCGTCGAGCGCGGGGCGCAGGCGATGGTGACCGGCAACGTCGGCCCTAACGCCTTCCAGGTCTTTGAATCTGCCGGCGTCGCCGTCCACCTTTTCGGCGGCGGGACGGTGCGGCAGGCAGTGGAGGCATACCAGGCCGGCCGATTGCCCGTCGCCGGGAGCGCCAGCCGACCGGCCCACGCCGGGATGGGAATGGAGCGCGACAGGGGCCGGTCTGCGCCTTCGCCTGCTCCATCCCGCGAGGAGGAGATCGCAGCACTCCGGGAGACGGCCAGCGAATTGCGCAGACAGGTAGCCGAGGTGATGGAGCGGTTGGACAGGCTGGGAGCTTGACGCGCATCGTCTACCGACCCAAGCGACAGGCACGTGAATCGAGCGCCCAGCGGGCGCTAAATTGGCGTTCGTGGATTTGGGAGGTCACGCGATGAGGGATCATGTAGAGGTAGCCGAGCCAACGACCTACTCGGCGAAGGTCATTGCCGAATCGTCGAACCCCACTCACATGGCCCGGATGGATGGGCCGGATGCCTGGGGGATCATTCACGGCTGTTGCGGCGATACGATGGAAATCTACTTGCGATTAGATGGCGAGCGGATTGCCGAGGCGACGTTTATGACCGACGGCCGCGAGTCGGCGGTCGCGTGCGCCAATGTACTCTGCACGATGGTGTGCGGGCTGTCGCGCACCGAGGCCGGCCGGATCAAGCCGGAGGATGTGATCGCCGCCCTGGACGGCCTGCCCCCGGCGAAGGTTCACTGCGCGACCCTGGCCGTGAACACTCTGAAGAAAGCGCTTGCCGGCCAGGACGAGGGCGATAGCGATGAGTAGAACAAGCGGATCTGGCACAATGCACCGGATGAGGGAACAATGAGGAGTTCCACGTGGAGAAGACACCTGTGGACGATCTTGATCCTTTTATTGGGGCTTGTTTTCCTTGCCGGGGTGGGCGCAGCGCGGGCCGAGGAGCGAGCCACGGTGCGCATCATCTACTTCACCTCCGCCGAGTGCCCCCACTGCCGGGCCGTTTTCGACGAGGTTCTGACCTCGCTGCAGGAAGAGTACGGCGATCAACTGCAGATCAAGGTCGTTGACATCTCCGATCCGGGCGCGCCGGGTGGCGTCAATGCGGCCAACTATGAGCTGCTGGTTCATGCGGAGGAGATGTTCGATGTGCCCCCCGAGGAGCGCGGATTGCCGATGGTCATCGTCGGCGGGGAGGCGCTCGCCGGCGAGGACGCCATCCGTGAGCAACTGCCCCGTCTGATCTGCAGTTGTATGGAACAGGGGGGCACTCCCTGGCCTGGTATTCCGGGTCTGGCGGACGTCGCCAGCGGGCTGGCCATCGTAGGCCCGGGCACCGGCCTCAACCCAGGCAGCGAGGGGATTGAGTTGTGCGAGGCGGAGGAGGCGGCCGTCTGCGAAGCGCCGACGCCGATCTGGGTGGCCTACTTTTACGAGGTGGGCTGCCAGGAGTGCAGTCGCGCAGAGTACGATATCCGGTACGTGGAAAGCAAGTACCCGCAGGTGGTGGTCGAGGAATACAACGTGCAGGGCGATGCAGCCCTGGCCGAGTGGATGGGCGCGCGCCTGGGCGTGCCGGAGGCGAAACGCCTGGCGACGCCGGCGCTCTTCGTCGGCGACGATTACCTGATCGGCCCAGAGATCACGTCCGAGGCGGCGGTGGCGCTGGCCGAGAAGTACGCGGTCAACGGTGCGGAGCGCGTGTGGAACAACTTTAGTCCAGAAGAGGCAGAGCGCAGTATCGTGGAACGCTTCGAGTCCTTCGGTGCCCTCACCGTCGCCTTCGCCGGCCTGGTGGACGGCCTGAATCCCTGCGCCTTCGCCACGCTGTGTTTCTTCGTCTCCTACCTGGCGCTGAGCGGGCGGCAGGGGCGCGAAGTGCTGGCGACAGGCACAGCCTTTACGCTGGGCGTCTTCCTGGCCTACCTGGCGGTGGGGCTGGGCTTCTACCAGGTGCTCGACCTGTTTGGTGGCCTACTGATGACGCTGGGGCGTTGGGTGTACGGGCTGACCGGCCTGTTCTGTGCCGTGTTGGCCGTACTCAGTTTACTCGACTTTCTCAAGGCGCGCCGGAGCGGCATCGGGGGTATGGCACTGAATCTCCCCCACGCCCTGCGCATGCGTATCAACGCCGTCATTCGCAAGGGCCGCCACTCCCCGGCATTGGTCGCCGGCTCTTTCCTCACTGGCGTGGTTGTCTCGTTCCTGGAGTTGGCCTGCACGGGACAGGTCTACCTGCCGACCATCGTGTTCGTGCTAAGCCAGCCGGAGATGCGGGTGCGCGGGCTGCTGTTTCTCATCCTGTACAACCTGCTGTTCATCCTGCCCCTGGTGGGGGTCTTCATCATGGCCTACTATGGCACCACCTCGAAGCAGTTGACGCGCTTCCTCGAGCGGAGGGGCGCTACCATCAAGCTGGGGATGGCGCTGTTGTTCGCCACACTGGCGGCGTGGCTGCTGACCTCGGTCGTGCGCGGGTGAAGCAGTCTGGGCAATCTCTTTTCAGAGGAACGGCGCAATGAAGCTCGTGGTGCAACACGTGGATGGCCTGCGCTTTCTGGCGACGGTGGAAAATCACACCGTCGTCGTGGACGCTGCGCCGGAGGACGGCGGAGCGGGCACAGCATTGAGCGCGCCGCATTTGTTCGCGGCGGCGATAGGAGCCTGCATCTGTGAGTTCGTGACCAATTCCTGCCGGTTGCACGGCATCCCCTGCGAACGGTTGGGGGTGGAAATCGCGTGCGGAGAACTGGAGCGGCCACGCCGCCTCGGCGCGGTGAACGTGCAGGTTTGCATCGAGCCGCAGCCGTCTGAGGAGATGAAGCGGAGGCTACTAGGCGTGGCGAAGCACGCCACCCTGGTCAACACGCTGGCGTGCGCGCCGGAGGTGACCATCCGGTTCGCAGGAGAGTGAGGAGGGCGTATGCCGATCTACGAGTATCGCTGTCGGGATTGCGGCGCGACGTTCGAAGTGCTGGTGCGCGCGGGGGCCAGCGTCGTGTGTCCCCACTGCGGCAGTGCGTCGTGGGACAAGTTGCTCTCTGCCCCGTATGTGTTGAGCGGGCAGACGGCCCGGCAGGCGGGACATACCTGCTGTGGGCGAGAAGAACGGTGCGCCGAGCCTCCCTGTTCAGGGGGTGGTACGTGTCGGCGCGGATAGGCGGGATGAGAGAGTGCGGTAAAAGTCAAGTCACGATTTGAGTCGAAAAACGAACCTTAGCAACTGAAACGGAGACGCATCCAATCATGCCTGCCCATGTCGATTTTTTCGAACGATG
>Ga0315296_10003218_pt1 | contig 13718 bp, 14 predicted proteins | sample YL17G14_18_MG_FD_203921 | JGI IMG/M metagenome (GOLD analysis project Ga0315296, IMG submission 203921) | Sediment microbial communities from Yellowstone Lake, YNP, Wyoming, USA - YL17G14_18 | ecosystem: Environmental > Aquatic > Freshwater > Lake > Sediment | place: USA: Wyoming | collected... | reverse complement strand
CCCGCTCAATTCTCTTACGCGCTTCTAATTCCTCCTGAATCACCCTGCTCTTCACCATAAGTTCAGTATTCTCAATAGCCACAGCCGCCTGATTAGCAATTGAAGTCAAGATATTAATCTCTGTTTCAGTAAACTTACGTGGAGTAGAAGTGTAACAATTAATCACTCCTATGACTTTGCCCTTCACCGCAAGAGGAACACATAAGAGAGAACAGAGCCCTTCCTTCCTGGCAATATCTTGATATTTATATTCTTTTTCTTTAGTAACATCTTTAACAGCTAAAGGGCTATTCCGTTCTGCCACTTTTCCTGCAATCCCTTCTCCTATTTTTAAGGAAGGCTTTTTGTTATATTCCTCACTGATGCTTTGAGAAGCTCTGATTACAAGTTCATTTTTCTTCTCATCTATAAGCATTAATGAACAGATATTTGACCCCATCGCCTCTGCCGTCACAGCGACTATGAGACGAAGAATATCTTCTAAATATAAATCTGAAGCTATCGCTTTACTTATTTTTGACAGCGCTTTTATCTGTTCTTCAAAGGGGATGCGGTCCACGAAAATCTCCTTCTGCCTATATTTTACCTTCACAGAACCTTTTCACATAATCTAAATAGTGGCGGAGAAGACCGAGTTTTTCTCTCATCTCCTTGGAATTAGCATCTTTTTCCCAGAGGTCCTCTGTCTCATCTAAAACCTTCATAGCACCTGTATCCAAGCTCTTAATAACTGCTTTAAAACCTTCAAGATTGTTTTCACGCATTTGAGTTTCCACTTCATTCAGTATTTTCTCTAACCAAAGTTTATCGTTGTTCATTTGTTACTAGCCCCTTTGGATTCAGAAACTTTTCAATAACTCTTAACCTTGCCCGAATTAATGGAAAAATAAAAAGGCGTTCTAGTGCCAAAACGTTTGGCATAGAACGCCATTGTTCTCTAGAAAAAAACGTCCTCCCTAGCAGACCTCGCTACTAAAAAGGACGCCTTTATCCAATTCTTCTAACTTTGAAGTAAAGGGGTTATAAAATAAAAAAGGCGTTCTTTCGAACGCCTTTGTCCTTTTTCTTTAAGCACTAACTTTGTGCTCTATTTTCTAAATAAATTTTATCACAAAGCTCCAGACTTGTCAAGTTTTATTTTTCGCCTGCTAATAGTTCAGCTAATATGCGTATAATTTCCCATATGGGCGATGAGTATATGGTATTAATTTTATAAATTTTTCCTTAAGGATTCCTTTGAAATCTAAACTAAAATCCTGGCAATATTCTTTGAGGTACAGATTAAGCTTGCCTCTGTCGTCTTCATCTGGACCGAACAACCTTATTTCTTTGCCAAGCTGATAATCTTCTATTTCATCCCGAATATAAATCCTGCCACCATGCATACCTGTGCCAATATAACTTCCCACTATAGGTTCACCTTTTTGCCTATTGAGTCCTAATATTATAATTAGACCACCCGCCATATATTCGCCTAGAAAATCTCTTGCTGTTCCACCAATAATAATTACAGGATATAGGTCCCTGTAGGCTTTCATATGTATTCCAACACGATAACCTACATTGCCTCTAATATAAATTTTCCCTCCTCGCATAGAATGACCAACTATATCTTGCGCGTCACCATAAACTATAATTTTACCAGCGTTCATAGTGTTGCCAATCCCATCTTGGGCATTAGAATTGACAATAATTGTAGGCCCATCCATAAAGGCGGCTAAATCATTTCCGGGAACACCATTAATGACAATTTTTATATCACTTTTAAGTCCATCTCCGATATAGCGTTGGCCATTAACATTGTCCAAAACAATCTCCTTGACACCATTATCGATTGTTTGATGGATTTTCTCATTTAGTTCTTTATAATACATTTTTTTCGCATCAATTCTAAGTATTGTTGACTTTAACTTCATACTTCGATCCCCGCTCCCGTAACAAGATGTTTTCTATATTCCTTCGGTAAAATTATCAAACCAAAATCCTCTTTTAAGAGATATTCTTTAAAGCTCCCTGTATCAACTCTGTCTTTAATAAGTCCTGTATAAATTCCCGCCCGTTCTATCTCGCCTACAAAAATGGCACCTACTATTCTATTATCCCTCAGCACAATCTTTTTATATATAGGTTTGTCTTTGTCAAAATGCTCTAAAACTTCGTAACCTTTCTTCTCAGGATAAGTTTGGCCCACTGAAATAGTTGGAATCCCGCATAACTCTATAGAATTCATCGTAAAACTTCCTGAATATTCTTTTTTCACACCAGCCATATTATATCCAGCAACCTTTCCCTGACCCGTTGCTACTGGCCAAATAGCTATTGGGCGACTTATTCCTAAGAGCGAATCTTTTGCCTCGCAACAATCGCCAGCAGCATAGATATCTTTAATATTTGTCTGCATAAAATTGTCCACCAAAATTCCTTTATTTGTCTTAATAGATGTCCCCTTCACAAGCTCTATTTCAGGCCTTACCCCTATGGCAACAATAACTAATTCTGCCCGAATCCTCTTTTTATCTCTCAAAATTACTTCACTTACTTTCTTATTTTTGCTTTTTATCTCAACTATGGTATTATTGGTAAGTAGCTTACCACCAATCTTTTCTAAAGCACCCTCAATTATACTTGATGCTTTTTTGTCAAAAGTAGCAGCTAAGATTCTATCAGCAAGTTCCACAATCGTCACTTTAATTTTTAATTCTATTAGAGCTTCGGCTGCCTTAAGACCAATAAGGCCGCCACCGACGATAACTGCTTCTTTTACTTTGTTGTATCTAATATATCGAGCGATTTCTTCCGCATCTTGCAATTTAGTAAAGGTAAATACACCAAATAAATCTCTGCCTTTAACCTCGGGAATGATTGGTGCCCCACCCGTTGCAATTAGTAATTTGTCGAAAGGAATTATCTGTTTATTGGATAAGGTAATATTTTTTTTCTTTATATCTAACTTATTCGCCTTTTTATTTAAGATAAGCTCTACTCGGTTTTCTTTATAGAAATCTTCATGGCAATAAACCATCTTATCTTTTTCTATCTTTTTACTCAATAAATAAGATATAAGTGGGCGAGAATAATTTAGATAAGGTTCATCGGAGATAACCGTAAGTTTACTTCTTAAATCAACTTCTCTGATTGCTCTGACGGCACTAATTGCTGATGGACCATTCCCGATGATTATATAATTTACCCCGTTACAAATATCTTTTTTTATAGCCTGGTTATTTAAATTTCTAATGGGGTTCATTTCTTCTCCTCGTAAACAATGGCTTCGTTAGGACAATTTTTAACGCAAACTGGAATCTCTTCCCCTATACATAAGTCACACTTAGAAATTACTTTTTTACCTTCTCTGTTTCTATCAATCACCCCCAGCGGACAGACCATAATGCACATCCAGCAACCCACGCACTTATTTTCCTCACATAGTATTGCTCCTGTCTTTTCATCCCGATATATCGCACCGGTAATACAGGCTTCAAGACAAGGCGCGTCTTCACAATGCCGGCATTGTAAAGCAAATGAGATTTGACCTTTTTCTTCTACAATAAGTCTCGGTTGCGGCTTCGGGTACTCTCCCTTATAAGCCTTGATTATGTTCTTTGTCCTGGAATGTTGTACCAGACAATACACTTCACAAAGGCGGCATCCCATACAATATTCTTCTCGGATTATTATTCTCTTCAGCTTCGCTTTATAGCCCGAGTTTTTAATTTTTGATATTTGATTTTTGATTTTTTTCACCACGCCTCTCCTGCTGGTTTTATGCCAAGTAATTCTAAGTCAATATCAGATAATCCTACACCTCTCAGCTGCTCTCTATTGCCTCTTAGGCTCTCAATTGCATTGATACCCATACCTCCCAGCATCTCTTTTATCTCTAAGCTCCAGGCACGCAATAGATTAACCAATCTTCGTGTGGCTATATCTGGATTGAGCCTTTTGGTAAGATAAGGGTCTTGCGTGGCGATACCCCAGTTACACTTTCCTGTATAGCAGCTTTGACAAAGACTACACCCCATCGCCACCAAGGCTGCAGTACCTATATAGATAGCATCTGCACCTAAGGCAATGGCTTTAATTACATCCGCACTATTTCTAAGCCCACCAGCGGCAATAATAGAGGCTTGATTCCGAATCCCCTCTTCTCTCAATCTCTGGTCCACTACCGCAATGGCTAATTCTATGGGAATGCCTACATTGTCACGAACTACCGTGGGAGCAGCTCCTGTTCCTCCACGAATTCCATCTATAGCGACGAAATCAGCGCCTGCTCGGACAATTCCTGAAACGATAGGAGCAACATTATGCACCGCGGCAATTTTTACACCCACAGGTTTCTTATAGCGCGTTGCTTCTTTAAGAGCATAGATTAGCTGTTTTAAATCCTCGATTGAATAAATATCATGATGTGGAGCAGGGGATAGCGCATCCGTACCTTGGGGTATCATGCGCGTAGAGGAGATTTCTTCAGAAACCTTCTCCCCTGGAAGGTGCCCCCCAATACCCGGCTTTGCACCCTGACCAATTTTTATTTCAATAGCAGCTCCTGCTTCAAGATATTCTTTATGCACACCAAATCTGCCTGAGGCAACCTGAACGATTGTATTTGGACTATATTTATAAAGTTCTTTATGCAGACCTCCTTCTCCAGTATTATAGAAAGTACCAATTTCACCTGCTGCCCTGGCTAAAGACTTGCAGGCATTAAGACTTATTGAGCCATAACTCATTGCGCTAAATAATATCGGCGTTTCTAATTTGAGCTGTGGGTTTAATTTGGTCTTAAGTTGCGGTTCTTTTTTAGAATAATCCATCTCCAATTTATCTGGTTTTCTTCCAATGTAAGTGCATAATTCCATTGGCTCTCGCAATGGGTCAATTGATGGATTAGTGACCTGTGAAGCATTAAGCACAATATGGTCCCAGTATATAGGATAAGGTTTATCGCAGCCCATCCCGGTTAAAAGCACACCGCCAGTTTCAGCCTGTTTGATGATATTTTTAATAACCTGAGCATTCCAATTAGCGTTTAGCTTAAACTCAGAAGGATTGCGTCCTATTGTAATTGCGCCAGTGGGACAAATGGTCTCGCAGAAATGGCATCCAACACATTTTCCACTGTCAGAGAACACCGTATCGGTCTGGGCGTCATATGAATGCACGTCGTTAGAACACATCCTTACGCACACCTGACAAGCAATGCATTTTTCGTCGTCTCTTTCTATAATAAACTCTGTTGGCGATGGTCTCTTAGCCATTCTGTTTCTTAAGCCTCCCGATAACCGGCTGGCCCGCTTTAGGCATCCAGACTTTATCTGGCGTTGGGCAAATCTCTCGAATTGCTGACTCCTCAGACGCCAGGTAAAGTTTATTCTCAAAAGTTGCAGCCATCAAGGGCCTCAATTTAATCCTATCATTTAGTCCTATCATAGACTCGCTATTCGCTACTATAATACTAAAGGGCCCATTGACTAATGCGCTTCCATAAGTAATACGGAGCGCTCGTAAAATTTCCCTTTTCTCTGGAGATTCCCTCTCCATGCTATCCCAAAAAGGAGCAGCTAATATATCAGCTACTATTTCAAAAGAAAGTTTATGTTTCCTAACTAAAAGGTCGAAAAGATAGGTCATTACTTCAGTGTCGGTAAAGAAAGCACAGGTATATCCATAATTTAGAAGGAACCTTCTATTTATTCCGTAAGACGAAATCTCCCCATTATGCACAACTGACCAGTCTAAGAGTCCAAAAGGATGTGCACCTCCCCACCAGCCAACTGTATTGGTAGGAAACCGGCCATGCGCTGTCCAAATGTAGGCTTCGTATTCTTCCAACCTGTAGAATCTTCCAATATCTTCTGGATACCCTACACCTTTGAACACGCCCATATTCTTGCCACTCGAAGCCACAAATGCACCTTCAATTCGGGTATTTATTTCCATTACTGTCTTAACCACAAAATCTTCTTCAGTTATGTCATAGTGCAATTTCATTTTTTCTTCTTTTGGTTGTAAAAAATACCTCCATAGAAGCGGTCTATATTTTATAGATTTATCTTCTTTTGTGGGTATAATTTCGTCTCTTACTATTTTATAATTATCTCTAAGGAATTCCTCTGTTTGAACCATAGCAGATTTACTCTCAAACATCATGTGAAAACACCAGTGGTTTTTGAACTCCGAGTATATCCCATAAGCGGCAAAGCCGCCTCCTAATCCGTTCGCCCGTTCGCGCATAGAGGCGATTGAGGTAATAATGTCTCTACCGGAAAATCTTCTGCCACTTTGGTCCATTATACCCACTAGTCCACAACCACTTATATCTTTCCCAGGAAAGTAATTCATTTTTCAATCTCTCCTAATATTCCTTATACTTATTGACAATTGGTAATCTTCTATCTTTACCAAATGCTTTTGGTGTAATCTTGACACCGGGTGGTGCTTGTCGACGCTTATACTCGTTCTTATCAACTTTCTGAATCACGTCTTTTACTACTTCGGGGTTAAACTTAGTGGAGGAGACGATCTTTTCGAAAGCTATATCCTTCTCAACGTATTCTTTCAAAATTGCATCTAAAACTGGATAAGGAGGAAGGGTATCCTGGTCCTTCTGGTTCATCTTTAATTCTGCCGAAGGCTCTCTTTTGAAAACAGTTTCTGGAATTAATCTTCTATCTTCTTTTTCGTTTCTGAACCTTGCAAGTTTATAGACAAGTGTTTTAGGTACATCCTTTATTACTGCAAATCCTCCCGCCATATCGCCATACAGGGTGCAGTATCCCACAGAAGTCTCGCTCTTATTCCCAGTTGTAAGCACAAGCCAGCCAAATTTGTTAGAGAAAGCCATGAGAATATTTCCCCTTATTCTTGCCTGAAGGTTCTCTTCAGTCACATCACGGGCTAAGCCCAGGAACTCTTTCTCAAGTACCAAAAGATACACATTGAAGATGCTATCTATTGGAACTATTATGAGTCTGATTCCCAAATTATCAGCTAAAACTTTAACATCGGATTGAGTCTCTTGGGATGAATATCGAGACGGCATCGAGACTCCAATGACATTTTCTTTTCCAATGGCATCACGGGCAATTACAGCTGTTAAAGAAGAATCTATCCCACCACTTAACCCGATAACTGCTTTTTTGAATCCATTCTTTCTAATATAGTCGTGGGTTCCCAAAACTAAGGCATTATAAATCTCATTCTTTCTATCTAATTTTTTACAATATCTTTTGGGCAAATCTGGCTTTTTAGCATCATTCAATTTATCCAGTTTTATATAGCACTTACGTCCAACTTTGGCTTCTGGTCTATTGCTTACTCTTATCGGTAAATCAGCAATAATTAAATCCTCTTCAAACTGCTTGCCGATTACAATCTCCTTCCCTTTTGGATCAAGAATTATACTCGCACCATCAAACACAAGCTCATCTTGACCGCCAACTAAGTTGTTGTAACAGATGTAAGCGTTTGTCTCTTCTGCACGCTCTTTTAACATTTTCTCTCTTAAAGTCACTTTTCCCGCATGATATGGAGAAGCAGAAATATTTATAAGCAGTCTGGCGCCCTGATCTGCTTGGTACTTTGCTACTCCTCCTTTCATCCAGATATCTTCACAAATGTTAACCCCAAGTAATGTTCTTCCTAACGCAAACACAAAGGGACTATTTCCCGGTTGAAAATACCTCTTCTCGTCAAAAACCCCATAATTGGGAAGTTCTATTTTATGAGCGATCCCTTTTAATTTTCCTTTGTGAATCAGACCCGCAGCATTATATAAATTACCCTCCCTATCTCTATCAACAAATCCTACAATTACCACAATATCAGATATTTTTTCTATAAGTGAATGTAATGCTTTTAGATTGTCCCTTACAAAATATTCCTTTAACAATAAATCCTCTGGCGGATAGCCACATATGGCGAGTTCGGGGAATGTTATTATATTGGCTTTAAGTCTTTGAGCCTGCATCGTGAAATTTAAAATTTTCTCTACATTCTCTTTTAAATCTCCCACAGTGAGATTAATCTGCGCCAGAGTTATTCTTAATGTTTCTTCCATCTCGAAACCTCAATACTCAATTTCTTGATTTTAGAATGTAAAGTATTTCGATTTATTCCCAAAATTCTTGCCGCTTTAAGTTGATTACCTTCTGTTTTCTCTAAGGCGCTCTCAATCAGCGGTCTTTCCAATGCTGCTAATATAAGTTTATAAAGCTTACCGTCGTCCTCTGTGACGAAGGAATCCCCAAGCTCTTTAACTACCTGTTCAAGGGAAAGTCTCTTATTCTCTATTTGATTTCTTCTTCCACTTATTACCATCTCAAGTGCCTAAATTTTAAGCAGAATATGGTAAAAATTTTTTTTAACTTCTATCAAATACTCCATTCCCAATCAGTATTTTTAAAAAATTCACCTATAATCCCTGGCCCTTCTATTGAAATATGCTTAATAATAACTATCATAACCCTTTTAAAGAATAGGAAGTAGTTTATCCAGTTCATATTTTGTCAGCTGGATTCGATAATCTTCCCATTCTTTTTTCTTTAGTTCAATAAATCTCGTAAACACATGATCCCCTAAGGCTTTTTTAACAAGCTCGCTCTGTTCGGCAATAAGAACCGCCTCTCCTAAACTATCGGGCAGAGACCCGATTCCTAGTTCCTTCCTTTCCTCACTGGACAGGTGGTATAAATTCTTCTCCATTGGTTCTGGCAGCCTATATTCCTTTTCTATCCCTTCCAATCCTGCATGAAGCATAACAGCAAATGTAAGGTAAGGATTGCATGCTGGATCAGGACACCTAAATTCCGCTCTGGTCGCTTTCTCTTTCCCTGGATGGTAAACAGGAACGCGAATCAGGGCTGAGCGATTTCTTTTTGACCAGGCAATATAAACAGGTGCTTCATAACCTGGCACAAGCCTTTTGTATGAGTTTATCCATTGTGCAAAAATAGCACTCATCTCTCGCGCATGTCTAAGTTGTCCAGCTATAAATTTCTTGGCCGCATCAGATAGATAGTATTTATCTTCTTTAGAGAAAAATGCATTCTTATCACCTTTAAACAATGACTGATGTGTGTGCATGCCACTTCCGTTTTCACCGAATAAAGGCTTGGGCATAAATGTGGCATATACTCCGTACTTCTGTGCTATCTCCTTAACGACTATTCTATAGGTTATAACATGGTCCGCCATATCCAAGGCATCCGTATACCGCATATCAATCTCGTGCTGGCTCGGCCCCACCTCGTGATGCGAGTATTCTATCGGAATTCCCATACCCTCTAAGGCAAGGATTGTATCTCTACGCAGATCGCTGGCTACATCCAGCGTTGTTAAATCAAAATATCCGCCTTTATCCAGTATCTCTGTGCTCGATGTGTCATTTTTAAAGTAGAAATATTCCAACTCAGGCCCGAGATAATAATGGTCAAATTTCATTTTCTTCATTCGTTCCAAGGCTCTTTTTAAAACATAACGCGGGTCACCCTCATAAGGCTCTCTCTCGGGCGTGAGAATATCACAAATCATCCTGGCAACCTTCTTCTCTTGCGGCCTCCAGGGAAGAATCTGAAAAGTAGCTGGGTCTGGGAGTGCCACCATATCGCTTTCTTCAATGGACTGATAGCCTGTAATTGACGAGCCATCGAAACCCATTCCGTCCTTTAATGCGCCTTCTAATTCGCTGTCAGTAATTGCAAAACTTTTTACCTGACCTAAGATATCAGTAAACCATAAGCGGATAAACTTCACATCTTGCTCTTTTACTATCTTTAAAACCTCTTCTTCTGTCTTTTTAGCCATCTTATTCTCCTTTCTTCAGTGATTTATTCATTCTGAGGGCTACCATAAAAACAAAAAAGACGTTCAAAAACCTAACATGGTTTTCTAGAACGTCTTCGTTCTCCTTTTAAAATAGGCGCAAACTCTGTACCTATTTTTTTATATCTATTACAAGTATATAAGTAAAAAATGAGTCGTTTTGGTAACCCCTTTTACCCAATTGCAACCGAACCGCGTTCTTCGGTACGAATACGTATGCATTCCTTAAGGTCTAACACAAATATTTTTCCATCTCCGATTTCGCCAGTCTTGGCGCCTTTTATAATCGCTTTTATAGTCGGCTCAACAAAATTCTCATTTACAGCAATCTCCAGTCGTATTTTCCTTAAGAGGTTACCTGTTTCTTTTGCGCCTCGATATACCTCAGTTATGCCCTTTTGACGACCGTGACCTAAGACTTCATTTACAGTTATCAGATTTACCTCTGCCTTGTAAAGCTCTTCTTTTGTCTCTTCTAACTTGTCTGGTTGAATTATTGCAATAATCAGTTTCATAAAAAACCTCCTGTTATTCCAATACTGTATAAGCCCTTTCGTGATGCTGGGTAAGGTCAAGTCCCATGAGCTCTTCTTTTTCCGTGACTCGCACACCAATAAATAGATCAACCAATTTATAAATAATAAAAGTAACCACCAAGGTATACACCAGTGTTGCTAAAACTGCTATCAGTTGGATGAAAAGCTGCCTCGGATTACCGAAAAATAAGCCATCAGCACCGTTGGGATTAACCGCTTTGGAAGCAAATAGTCCTGTCGCAAGAGCGCCGCACATACCACCAATGCAATGAACTCCAAATGCATCCAGAGAATCATCATAACCTAATTTTGGCTTAATTATACTTACTGCAGTAAAACAAAAGACACCGGCTAATAGGCCGATTATTATTGCAGGTATTACACTCACAAAACCCGCAGCGGGAGTAATGGCCACTAAGCCTGCTACAGCACCTGAAGCTGCACCAAACATTGTTGGTTTTCCATTACGCAGCCACTCTATAAGCACCCAGCTCAACACAGCAGCAGCTGCAGCTGTATTAGTTACCACAAAGGCATTTACTGCTAACCCATTTGCTGCTAGCGCACTTCCCGCATTAAATCCAAACCAACCGAACCAAAGCAAAGCTGTGCCTAAGACTACAAAGGGCATATTATGTGGAGTCGGAACGTTTCGCTCCAAATTTTTTCTTTTGCCTATTATTAAAGCCGTAACTAAAGCAGCTGTACCAGCATTAATATGTACCACTGTGCCTCCGGCAAAATCCAGCGCACCTAAATTTCTAAGCCACCCGCCGAGCCCCCATACCCAATGGCAAACTGGGTCGTAAACAAAAGTTGCCCAGAGTAGAGTAAAAAGCAAAAATGCGGAAAATTTCATCCTTTCTGCAAATGCGCCGATTATAAGTGCAGGAGTAATTATGGCAAACATTGCCTGAAAGATCATAAATGCCTGATGCGGTATAGTTGCTGCATAATCAGGAAAAGACCCCAATCCCACACCTTTTAACCCAAACCAGCTAAAACCACCCCAAAAACCTTTTGCCGGAGCAAAAGAAAGACTGTAACCAAATAGAACCCATTGGATACTTAATACAGCTAAAATGATGAAACACTGCATAAAAATGCCCAAGATATTTTTACGTCTGACCATGCCGCCATAGAAAAAAGCAAGTCCCGGCGTCATCAACATTACTAAAGCTGACGAGACCAAAACCCACGCTGTATCGCCTGTATTTATCATTTCTTTTCTCCTCCTTTCGCTTTTCTAATAATCTATACCTACCTGTAAAGATAACAAGGGTAGGATTAAATCAAAATGACTATTTTAAAGAGTTCGAACCATTCCTGCCCTGCTTGTATATATTATTTCCTCCATCATCCCTTGCTCCTCCTTTCTATTTTAGAAACCAAAAGTCAATTTAATAGCACAGTGAATTTCCTTTAATAAACTAAAAAGGCGTCCAATTTTTACCTTCATGGTATCAAACTGGACGCCTACGTCTCTTTACTTAGGTCGTATTAAAATCTTTAAAGTAACAAAGACGTCCTTTAATGAACGCCTTTGTCTTAACACAACAATGTGTCTTTTATAATCTTAGTTATTTAAAGTAAAAAATTTCCTTTTTTGGTAACCATTATTTTTTGGCATTTTTCTATAATCTTTTTTTTTCGCTTAACTACCATAACGTGTGATATACCCATCTCTTTACCAATCTCTCTCACTGTATAACCAGCTAATAGAAGTAAAAAGACCACTTTTTCCTTCTTTGTAAGACCATTATTACTTATTTTATCCATGGTTAGATTCCTATCTATACATTTATCCAAAGACTCACCGCCGTCCGGCAAAATATCTCCCAAAGTATAACCATCATCATTAATAGGTTTTTCCAAACTTACTATAATGGCTTTTGTGTTATTTTTTCTCAGATAATTTAAAATGTGGAATTCACAGCTTTTTACAACATAGGCCTCATTCAGGCCATCAGGAAGTCCTCCTTTAAAGTTGTTCCATAGATGAATACACATCTCCTGATAGAGATCCTCCTCACCAATGAAAAAACCATGGCCATTATGGTTTCTGGCTATTCTTTTTAATTTTGGAGATATTTCTTTAAACAATGTCTCAAAGTCCATATTCTCGCCACCGGGCCTAAAATAAAAAAGGCGTTCTACACCTTCCCTTGGCATAGAACGCCATTGTCCTAAAAAGAAAAACGTCCTCCTTAGCAGACTTTGCTACTAAAAAGGACGTCCTTATCCAATTCTTCTACCGTTGAACCAAAAGGACCATAATGCAAAAAAGACGTTCTTTCGAACGCCTTTGTCCCTTTTCTTTAAGCACTAACCCTGTGCTTTATTCTTTCAATAAAATTATATCACAAGCCCCCACCCTTGTCAAGCTTTTTTTCTCTGCGTTTCTCTTTTACAAAGCCTATCTAACCCTTCAATTAATCCTTTTTAGCGACATTGTAGGCGTCAAGGATACTCCAGATGCCCAGGATACAAATAAGAAGTAATCCTACCGCAAAAATGGCGATTCCCCATACCAACTGCCCAACAAATATCACCTTCCCAAATAGCCACAAGCCAATCAATATCGCCCCGATTATGAGAATAAATATGCTCAGACAAGAAAGAAAAATAACAAACAGCCCTTTCTTAATCTGCCCATTATAAATTTGACCAAGCCCGCTAAAGACAAATGATAATACCGCCGCTATTCCTGGATTATGTTTTCCTTTTTCCACAGCCACCTCTTATTCATTACCGAAAAATAGGGTCAGAGTGATTTCTTTAGAAAATTGATTTTACATTTTTACCCTTAAAAATTGACTCTCTCCCCTTTTCCCCAGATTCAGGGTTAGTTGCCATTTTTTCCATAAAAGCTATCGCATCATGGCCTTCTTTTAGGTCCCATTTGTCTAAAATTACATCAACACCAGCTTGTCTTAATTCTATAGCAAGATGAATAATCCATTGTTCATGTTGAGGACTACTCCAACTATATGATATGAACACTTTAGGATTTTCCATTTCAGACACCTTCTAAACGCCCGACTATTTCATATAACGTTTCGCGGATAAAAGAAGTTGTGCCGTAGGCACACTTTAAGGAAATCTTTAATTTCCCTTTTATCCGCTGTTATGTGCCCCGAGCAATAGCGAGACTGCAACATGGTCGGAGTGAGCGTTAGCGAACGGAGAAGTTGGCTGAGGGTCACATTAATGTATTATTTTTTTTATTTTATCGTTTTCAATACATTCTTCGCATTCTAATTCGAGAGTTACATGTTTTATATTATATTTTTCTAAACATTTTTTAATTTCTTTTTTTATTTGCTCAATTTTATCCATATCGGATTCGGTGGTGTA
>Ga0315296_10003217_pt1 | contig 13720 bp, 13 predicted proteins | sample YL17G14_18_MG_FD_203921 | JGI IMG/M metagenome (GOLD analysis project Ga0315296, IMG submission 203921) | Sediment microbial communities from Yellowstone Lake, YNP, Wyoming, USA - YL17G14_18 | ecosystem: Environmental > Aquatic > Freshwater > Lake > Sediment | place: USA: Wyoming | collected... | reverse complement strand
ACTTGCCCCTGTCTTAGCTTCCAGATGGCATATTTCCGGTTGTACCCGCAGACCTTGCAAAACTCATCCAAAATCCTCCCCTTAGACTCCTTAGAAGCCTTTCGGTACCTATCAAAGACTGCTTCCAAATACTTCATTCGCAGCTCCAATCTCATAACCTAACCTCCTTCCTTTCGAGATTAGGTTATAAAATCTCCGGACTTCCCTGTCCAGTACGGTTAGATTTTTACGTGACAAGATGATACCTTCCATGGTTAGATTTTAGATGATTTGATTCGAAAGATAGACAAAGAAATCAATTTGTGCTAAAATAACAAACTTTTTAATTTTTCCGGAGACAACAGACTCATCTTTCGGAGCGACCATGCAAAATGGATGGCTTTACATTGGCCTGTTTTTGATAGTCGGGATCATCGTTCCCATCTTGCCTTTGCTCTTTTCCCGTTTGGTAGCACCGCGCAAACCGAACTCCATAAAGCAAAGCACCTATGAATGCGGCATCAAGACTGTCGGAGATTCATGGGTGCAGTTCAAGGCGCCATATTACGTCTTTGCCCTGGTTTTTCTTGTCTTTGACGTCGAAGCGGTCTTATTGTTCCCCTGGGCGCTGATGCTGAAGCGATTGCCTCTATTTGTCGCTTTGGAAGGCATCCTCTTCATTCTCATCCTAGTCGCAGGATTGGTCTATGCCTGGCGCAAAGGGATGCTAGAATGGCTCTAAATTCCCGAGTGAAAATGGAAAAAGCTGACAGGAAGCCCCCTCGCAGCTTTTTCGTTGTTCTCAGCACTTCATGGGGAGTTTCATGAATTTGTTGAATGACCCGATTCATTTCATTGCCCAATGGCTGCAGGGTTTGCTTACGGGCTGGGGTCTGTCTCTCGTCCTGGCCAAAGTAATTCTGGCCTTGATCAGCATCACCGTGACGATCCTCTTCGCGATGGCGCTGGCCATTTTCCTGGTGTGGGTCGAGCGGAAGGTGGTAGCCCGTTTCCAGGACCGTATCGGTCCGAACCGTATCGGCCCGTACGGTCTTTTCCAACCGCTCGCGGATATTATCAAGCTCATCGGAAAGGAAGATATCACCCCGGCGCTGGCGGATAAGTTTGTCTACAATCTGGCGCCGGTCTTGGCGCTGGCCTCCGTCATCCTGCTCTGGGCCATCCTGCCTTTGGCCCCCAACATCTATGGGGTCGACTTGAACGTGGCCGTCCTGTACTTGGTGGCGGCCGGGGCACTGGGGACACTCTCCATCATCATGGCCGGCTGGGCTTCGAACAATAAATACGCCCTACTCGGCGCCTTCCGCACGGTGGCGAACATGATCTCGTACGAAATCCCCATGGTCCTTGTCCTGCTCATCCCCACTCTCCTGGCCGGGACGATGAGCGTGAAGGGAATCACAGAGGCGCAATCTCCGACCTGGTTCTTCTTTCTTTCGCCGCTCGGGGCGCTGATCTTTTTAATCAGCGCGGTGGCGGAACTCGGTCGCTCACCGTTCGACCTGAGCGAAGCGGAATCGGAGATCGTGGCTGGCTTCCACATCGAATATACCGGCATGAAGTTCGGCCTGTTCTACGCCGGGGAATTGCTTCATGCTTTCACTTTCGGTGGTTTCACAGCGGTCCTGTTCTTTGGTGGATACCGTTTCTTTGGCCTGGAGAATCTTGGACCGCTTGTGGCGGCCGCCATTTTCCTGGTAAAGGCGATGTTCGGCTATTGGATCATCATGTGGATCAAATACACCATGCCGCGCATCCGCATCGACCATATGCTGGCCTTTAATTGGAAGTTTCTCACGCCGCTGGCGTTGACCGTGTTGATGGTGACCGCGGTGATGGAAAAACTTCTGGCCGGGACCTCGCCCTGGATTTATTCGCTGGGCCTGTTCCTGGCCAATCTGGCCATCGCCCTGGCGACGATCGAGATCCTGCACGCTTTCGGCAAATGGCAGCGCAAGACCGAAGCCTCTACCAAGCCTGCGCTGCAAGCCGGGCAATACTACGAGGAGCAGAATCCATGACTCCTGTCCAGATTGTCTTCATCCTGTGTGCCGTTCTCATCCTGGGATCCGCCCTGATGGTGGTCAGCACGCGCAAGCTCATCCACGCGGCGCTCTGGCTGATCGTCACGCTTTTCGGAGTGGCCATCCTGTATGCCATCCTCGAAGCCGGTTTCTTGGCCGTAGTGCAGGTGGCGGTCTATATCGGTGCCATCGCTATCCTGTTCATCTTTGCTGTCATGTTAACCCGTCGCGAACTGCGCGATAAAAGTCCGCAGCTGCGCAAGAACTGGGGAGCAGCGGCGCTGCTTGGCCTGCTGGCCTTCGCCGGGCTTGCATTTCTAGTGACGAGTCAGCCGGGCGTCGGTCGCACTGCCGCCGCCATGCCCGATGGACTGGATACGGTCCAAGCTCTGGGAAAGTCTCTGGTGTCCCCGCAGGCCTACCTGCTGCCGTTCGAAGTGGTTTCAGTTCTGTTGCTGGCAGCACTTATCGGCGCGGTCTACATCGCGTTCACACGGAAATCATAGGAGGTCGAGATGAGCATTCCCCTTTCCTGGTTTCTGATCCTCTCGGCCGCATTGTTCTGTATTGGCCTTTTCGGCGTGCTGGCACGCAAGAATGCAATCGCCATCCTGCTCGGTATTGAGTTGATGCTTAATGCCGTCAATATCAACCTGGTGGCCTTCTGGCGTTATCTCGATCCAGCGCAGATGGCCGGGCAGGTGTTTGTGATCATCGTCTTCGCTGTGGCGGCGGCGGAAGTAGCCGTCGGTCTGGCGCTGATCATCTCGGTCTACCGTCGCCGCAACACGGTTGTCGCCGACGAAATTGACATGATGAAGTGGTAGGAGACATCATAGAAAAACTCATCATCTGGCTGCTGCCTCTTCCGCCGCTTCTGTCGTTCTTTCTGATCATTTTGTTCACGAATAGGAAAAAGGCCCTGAGCCACAGGATCGCCATCGGCGCGGCCGGGCTTTCCTGGCTCGGGAGCATGTTCGTCTTTGTGCGCGCCCTCGGCATTGAGGAGTTCGGGAAGACGGTCATCGAATCCACCGTCAACTGGCTTCCCACAGGGAACACCTGGTTTCAAGTCGGCGTCCTGATCGACCCGCTTTCGACGGTCTCCGTCTTCTTTGTGGCCTGGACGGTTCTGATGATTTTCATCTACAGCATCGGTTACCACAACTTCGGCCAGCCGGCGGGCGACCACGACATCATGGGTCTGCCGCCGCACGGCGCGACGGTCCAAGATACAAAGGGCCAGAAGCACAAAGTCATGTCCGTTGAACCGATGTACGCCCGCTTCTTCGCTTTCATCAGCCTCTTCGCCTTCGGCATGTTTACGCTGGTGGTCTCGAATAACCTGCTGACCCTGTTCGTTGGCTGGGAGATCATGGGGCTGTGCTCATACCTGCTGATCGGTTTCTGGTACGGCAAGCCCTCCGCCCGCGACGCGGCGGTCAAGGCCTTCATGACCACGCGGATCGGGGATGTGGTCATGTTGCTCGGCATCGCCTTCTTGTACTCAGAGACCGGCACGCTGTCCTTCCGGGAAATCTTCCGACCGGAAGCGTTGCGCGCTCTCGTCGGCAAGATCACCCCCGTCTTCGGGCTCTCTGCGGCAGGATTGATCGGCCTGTTGCTGTTTATCGGCGTCGTCGGCAAATCCGCGCAATGGCCGTTGCATGTCTGGCTACCGGACGCCATGGAAGGCCCGACTCCGGTCAGCGCTATGATCCATGCCGCCACCATGGTCTCGGCGGGTGTATATGTCGTCCTAAGGATGTTCCCGCTCATCACAGCCGATTTCTCCGGGCATGAGCTGACACCGACGATGAGCGTGATCGCGTTCATCGGCGCCTTTACGGCCATACTCGCCGCGACCATTGCTGTGGCGCACAACGATATCAAGCGTGTGCTGGCCTACTCAACCATTTCGCAATTGGGCTTCATGATCGCGGCCCTGGGCATCGGCGCCTACGTTGCTGCGGCCTTCCACCTGATAACGCACGCGTTCTTCAAGGCGCTGCTCTTCCTGGGTTCGGGCTCGGTCATCCACGGCATGGAGCATGGCGTGCTGCACACGGGAGACCACCTCGACCCGAACGACATGTTCAACATGGGCGGCCTGCGCAAGAAGATGCCCGTCACCTTCTGGACCTTCCTGATAGGCGGCTTAGCCCTCTCCGGCTTCCCGCTGCTGACAGCCGGCTTCTGGTCCAAGGACGAAATCCTAGCGGATGCTTTCGGCCATGGACGCTTGGTACTTTTCATCACTCTGGCCGTGGCGGCCTTCCTTACAGCGTTCTACACCATGCGCCAGATCACTTTGACATTCCTCGGTCAGCCGCGCACCAAAGCGGCCAAGCATGCCCATGAAACGCCCTGGACGATGACCGTCCCGTTGATCATCCTGGCGGTTTTTGCCGTTAGTTACGGATGGGTCGGCATCCCTGAAAATTTCCCTGTTATCGGCGGCATCGTGCCGAACTGGTTCCATGAGTTTGTCGGCGGGACGCTGGCCGAGCGCCCGGAACCGTTACCGTTCAATATTGTCCCGCTGCTCACCTCCCTGGCCGTGGCCCTGGGCGGTCTATTCTTCGGCTGGGTGGTGTACCGCGAGGTCAAATCGCCGCAGCAGGACAACCTTCAGATTTCGCTGCTCAAGAACAAGTATTATTTCGACGAAGCCTACAATTTCTTGTTCGTCAAGCCCGCTTCTTGGATCGCCGAGAAGTTCAGCTACCTCTTCCTGGACAGGACAGTCATCGACGGCATCTTGCACGCTTTCGCTCGCACGGCGCTCTCCCTCGGCCATATCTTCCGCAACTATTTTGATAAGCCAGTCGTCAACGGATTGGTCGGCGACGGCACGGCTGCGGTGGTCAAAGCGAGCGGCAGCGGCTTGCGCAGAATCCAGGCGGGTCGAATCCAGTACTACATGGCTGTTTCCCTCGCTGTGTTCGGCGCCCTGGCCGTGTTGTACTACTTTTTGCTGGCATAGGTAGACAGGAGTGAATGATGGAATTATTGACTAATCACTTGTTGACCCTCATCTTGTTCTTCCCCGTCCTGGCGGCACTGGTCCTCCTCTGGCTGCCCAAGCGCCAGCTAAAGCTCATCCGCTGGACGGCGCTGGCGGTCAGCCTGATCCCCTTCTTGCTCACGGTGTACCTATGGACGCAATTCAAACTGGGGCAGGCGGGGTTCCAGTTCGAAGAACAATACACCTGGTATGCGGCCATCCATTCGACCTTCCACATCGGCGTGGACGGGCTTTCCCTAATGATGGTCCTGCTGACCACGCTCCTGATGCCGCTGGCTCTCTTGGCCTCGTTCAACATCAAGGACCACGTCAAGGCCTACATGATCCTGTTCCTGCTCCTTGAGACGGGTATGCTGGGCGTCTTCTTGTCGGTCGATCTACTCATCTTCTTTGTCTTCTGGGAGGTCGGCCTGGTCCCGATGTATTTCCTCATCAACCAGTGGGGTTCCGAGAAGGGCGAGCGCGAGATCTGGAAGGGCGTCAAAGTCCTGGCGCGCAACTATGCTTCGCTTAAGTTCATCATCTACACAATGGCCGGTTCGCTCGGCTTGTTCCTGGCCATCCAGATGCTCGGCGTGTTCTTCCAGAACTACGACTTGCCGGTGCTCTATCAAAAATGGAACGCTCTGACATCAGGTACGATGCTCGGCCTGTCGGTTTCGACGGTTAAGACAGTGGCCTTCTGGGCCTTTGTCGTTGCCTTTGCCGTCAAGATTCCTGTGTGGCCTTTTCATACCTGGTTGCCTGACGCCCACACCGAAGCTCCGACCGCCGGCTCCATGATCCTGGCGGGCGTGTTGTTGAAGCTGGGTGCCTATGGCTTTCTGCGGCTGGTTTTGCCGTTGTATCCGGCGGAGTCCCAGCGTTATGCGGGAGCATTGGCCTTCCTGGCGGTGATGGCCATTGTCTTCGGGTCGTTCGCCTCCTACGGCCAGAGAGATTTCAAAAGGCTGGTGGCATATTCTTCGGTCAACCATATGGGCTTTGTCCTGCTGGGCATCGCCGCGGCGGCAAAAGTCGGCATCCACAGCACCGATGCGGCCCTGAATCTCAGCTCCAATTTCGCCCTGAACGGCGCCGTCCTACAGATGTTCAACCACGGCCTCTCGGCGGCCGGGATGTTCTTCCTGGTCGGAGTCATCTATGAGCGGACCCACACGCGTAACCTGGACGACTACGGCGGACTGTTCCCGCTGGTGCCGGTTTACGGCGGCATTCTCATCTTCACGTCGATGGCCTCCCTGGGTTTGCCCGGCTTGAACGGTTTTGTCTCCGAGTTTCTGGTGGTGCGGGGCTCCTGGCCTGTCTTGACTGTCTACACGGCTGTCGCCATGATCGGCCTGCTGTTTACCGGTGCGTTTATTCTCAAGGGGATCAAGAGCGTTCTGCATGGCCCGGTGAATGAGCGCTGGGTCGGCCATCTGTCCGAGATCAATACCCGCGAGATTCTCGTCATGGCTCCGCTCATGGCCCTAATGCTGGTCATCGGCATTTACCCGGCCTGGATCCTGGACGTGATCAACAAAGCCGTGACCATGCTATTCGGATGAGGTAAGCTATGCATTTTCCGATCCTGAGTATCATCGTCTTCATTCCGCTGGTCGCCGGCCTGCTCATCCTGCTGTATAAGCCGGATCAGAAAAAAGCCATCCGTGTTACGGCGTTGACCGCGGCAGCGTTGGCTCTGCTGCTTTCGATCATCGTTTACATTGCCTACGACAAGAGCGTCGGCGGCTATCAGTTCCTGGAACAATACAAATGGATGCCCTTCCTGGGGATCAGCCTCAAGTTCGGAGTGGATGGGATGAGTGTTCCGCTCATCCTGCTGACCGGCATCGTGATGCTGACTGGCGTGATGATTTCTTGGGGTATCGAAGACCGGCCGCGCGAGTTCTTTGCCTTCCTGTTCATCCTGGCGACTGGCGTGTTCGGCGTGTTCTCCTCGCTCGACCTGTTCATGCTGTTTTTCTTCTACGAAATCGCCGTCTTCCCCATGTATCTGCTCATCGTCATCTGGGGGTGGATCAAGACACGAGAGTACGCAGCGATGAAGCTGACCCTTTACCTGTTCATCGGCTCGGTCGTGTCCTTGGTCGGTGCGCTGGTGATGTACTGGGCCAGCGGCTTGCATACTTTTGATATGCTCCTGTTGGAGCACGCTCATTTCACCCCCGAATTCCAGAAACTCTGGTTTCCGTTTGTTTTCCTGGGATTCGCGGTGCTGGGCGGCATTTTCCCATTTCATAACTGGTCGCCGGACGGCCACGTCGCCGCGCCGACAGCCGTCTCGATGTTCCATGCGGGAGTGCTGATGAAGCTGGGCGCCTTTGCTGCCCTTCGCGTCGGCATCATGCTCCTTCCGGAGGGCGCAAAGTTCCACATGAAATGGATCATTTTCCTGGCGCTGGTCAACATCGTCTACGGGGCATTCATCGCCATGGTGCAGACGGATTTCAAGTATGTCATCGGCTTCTCGTCGGTCTCGCACATGGGCCTGGTGATGATGGGCTTCGCCACTCTGACGCCCGAAGGCCTGACCGGCGCGGGCGTGCAGATGTTCTCGCATGGCGTAATGACGGCTCTCTTCTTTGCTGCTGTCGGCATGGTCTATGACCGGGCGCACACCCGCGAGATCTCCGAGCTGGGAGGCATGATCAAATTCTTGCCCCTTGTCGCGATCGGGTTCATTATCGCCAGCCTGGTCTCCATGGGCATGCCCGGCTTCTCCGGCTTTGTCGCCGAATTCCCCATCTACATGGGCCTGTGGAAGACGAGGTGGCTAATAGCAGTCATCGCGGCCATCTCAATTGTCGTGACCGCCGCGTACATCCTCCTGGTTGTGCACCGCGTCTTTTTCGGCTATATGCCGACCAAATTCGAAGGCCACATCGGACCGATCAATAATCTCGATAAAATGGCGCTGGTCCTGTGGTGCGTCATCATGATCGGCCTGGGCCTGTTCCCGTCGTTGATGGTCCCATGGGTTCAGACAGGTGTTCAGCACGTGCTCGCTCTTCTGGGAGGTGCTTAAGTGTCCGCTATTGCCCCCACGACTATTCTTGCCATCCTTCCCGAGATCCTTTTGTTGGTTCTCGGAATTCTGGTTCTGATTGTTGACCCTTTCTGGAAGAAAGATGAAAGCCGCCGTGCCGGTCTGGGTTGGCTGACAGCAGGCGGCCTGCTGGTCATCTTCGCCGCCAGCATTTTCCTGGCTCGTCCCGGGTCTGAACCCCAGCCGGTTCTCGGCGGCATGCTGCGCCATGACTGGCTCGCATTCGCTTTTAAAATCTTTTTCCTGTTCGCGGCCGCAGTCACGGTCCTTTTCTTCGTGGACACCGAACAGCTGAATCGACACGCCGAGTCCTATCTCCTGCTCCTAGCCGCGACGCTAGGCATGTGCCTGATGGCATCCGCCGCAGACCTGGTCATGCTGTTTCTGGCTATTGAAACGACTTCGATCCCGCTTTACATCCTGGCCGGCTTCCTGACCCAAGACGAGAAGTCCGCCGAATCGGGCTTTAAATACATGCTCTTCGGGGCCATGACTTCAGCGGTGCTACTGTATGGCCTCAGCCTGGCCTATGGGTTCAGCGGCAAGACTGACCTGCTTGAACTCAGCGCTTCATTCGCCAGCTTTTCCCCGCTTGCTCTCGGCACGATTTTCCTCATCCTGGTCGGGTTGGCCTTCAAGGTCTCGCTGTTCCCGTTCCATTTCTGGGCGCCGGATGTGTACGAAGGCGCGCCGACTCCCGTGACCGGATTCCTGTCCACGGCATCCAAGGCAGCGGGATTCGCTGTCCTCATGCGTCTTTTCACGACGGCGTTTCCGGCCATCTCGAAAAATTGGACCTGGATCCTGGCCATCCTGGCGACATTGACCATGACGGTCGGCAATCTCATCGCCCTGGCCCAGCTGAAAGACGAAGGCAATATCAAGCGACTGCTGGCATACTCATCGATTGCCCATGCAGGGTATGCCATGATTGGCGTAGTGGCTTTCTCAGAAATGGGCATCGCCAGCGCAGTATTCTATCTGATCGCCTATCTGCTGACCAACCTGGCAGCCTTCGGGATCGTCATAGCTCTCAGCCGGGTGGTTGGCTCGGACTCGATTGCAGCCTACAAAGGCTTGAGCCGCCGCAACCCGACCCTGGCGTTGATGATGCTGGTCGCATTTCTCTCGCTGTCAGGTATGCCTCCTTTTGGCGGTTTTGTGGCCAAGGTCTTCGTCTTTACCGCTGCGATCGAGAAAGGCTGGATTTGGCTGGCAGTAGTCGGCGTGCTGAACTCGATTATCGGCCTGTACTACTACCTGACGGTGCTGAAATACATATATCTGTACCGCATGGAAGGCGAGAACGAAGAGCTGCATCCGGTGCCGCTAACCCGTCCCTATGCGCTGGCGCTGGCCGTCCTGACCATTGGCGTCATCATGACCGGTGTGATTGTCGCACCATGGGTCCGGCTTGCCATGAATGCGGCTTCCGGGCTGTTCTGAATAAATTTTCGTGAGATAAAAGCATGAGAGAACCGAATGAACAGAGAAAAAGCAATATCAAATACACCTTTGACTTGGCTGAGCCGACAGGGCTGGTCAGGCCAGGGGCCTATTCCCCAATCTATTATCAGGAGGTGCCATGAACGCGAACGATCTTAACACAGCCGGATACTCCATCCCGCCCGAATGGCAGGGGCGTGTGACGATCACGACGCTCGATAAAGTTTATAACTGGGGCCGGCGCGCTTCCGTCTGGCCGATGATGTTCGGCCTGGCCTGCTGTGCCATCGAAATGATCTGCACGGCCGCCAGCCGCTTCGACATAGCCCGTTTCGGCATGGAGATCATGCGCCCCAGCCCGCGGCAGAGCGACCTGATGCTCGTCGCCGGCACGGTGACCAAGAAGATGGCCCCCACCATCGTGCGTTTGTACAACCAGATGCCTGAGCCAAAATATGTCCTCGCCATGGGTGCCTGCGCATCGAGCGGCGGTCCCTTCAAGGAGGGCTACAACGTCGTATCCGGCATCGACAAGTTCATCCCGGTGGATGTCTATGTGCCGGGGTGCCCGCCAACCCCGCAAGCCCTGCTCAACGGCTTGATCAAACTGCAGGAAAAGATCAGCGGGGAATCGATCAAAAAAGCGCGCTGGTATCAGAAAGGGCCTCTCGAGGCTGTCCCGCTGCCCATCCTCGGACCTGACCTGGTCGACCCGCGCAAGATGCAACAGATCAAAGACAGCGAGAAAGCGTAGGAGGAGGACATGGCGGCACCAGAAACTACCCCGACTCTTGATCTCGCAAACTGTTTCCCCGGGATTGTTACATCCGACACCCGCCCAGGTTATTCAGGCTGCATCGTGGAAAAATCCCGCCTTCTTGAAGTCGCCACTATGGTTCGCGACAAACTCGGTTACGACTATCTTTCCTCCGTCACCGGCGTGGATTATCTCCCCGAAGACAAGATGGAAGTCGTATACCATGTCTATAAAACCACCGGCGGCCCGGGCTTTGTCTTCAGAGTGCGGCTGGCGCGTCAGGACCCGATTGAAGTCCCCTCTCTTGTCTCAGTTTACCCCGGCGCAGATTTCCAGGAGCGCGAAGCCTGGGACCTGTTCGGCATCAAATTCATCGGCCACCCCGACCTGCGCCGCATCCTAATGTGGGAAGGTTTCCAGGGCCATCCTCTGCGCAAAGACTGGCGGGAGGCCTATTACGAGGAAGAAAGCAAGCCTTTCAAGAGCCGCTGGCCGGAGGGCAAGATGATCCAGGCCGAGAGCAGGAATCCCTTCGGGAACAATGTCGCCTACGCCGCCGGATTCGATGTGGAGAAGTTGGTCCCCGATGACGATGCGGCGCTTTACAAAGCTCTGGCTCGCGTTGATGCCAAGGATGAAGGGAGCCTGAGGACCGATCATGTAGTCATCAACATAGGTCCACAGCACCCCTCGACACACGGTGTGTTCCGTGTGGCCGTCGTCCTCGAAGGGGAGACCGTTATCGGCCTCAAACCGGTCATGGGCTACCTGCACCGCTGCCATGAAAAGATCGGCGAACGTAATAACTTCCTGATGAACATGCCTTACACCGATCGCCTAGACTATCTCTCCTCGATGAGCAACAACTTCGGTTATGCGCTCGCGGTCGAAAAACTCATGAACGTCTCACCTCCCGAGCGCGCCGAGTACTTGCGGGTGATGATGGCAGAGCTAACCCGCATCTCCAACCATTTGATGGCCATCGGCGCATTGCTCAACGATATGGGCTGCTATTTTACGCCGATGCTTTATGCCCTGGAAGAGCGGGAGCTCATTCTAGACGTATTAGAAGGCGTCTCCGGCTCACGCATGATGTGCAACTACTTCCGCTTTGGCGGCGTGGCCCGTGACCTGCCGGAAGGCATTCTCGAAAAAATCAGCGATCTCGCCTTTGAGCGGCTGCCGCGCAGGATGGACGAGATAGAGCGACTTCTCGTCGATAACGAGATCATCCACTCGCGCAGTATCGGCCAGGGCGTGCTGACCGCTGAAGATGCCATCCGCTATTCCGCCGCAGGTCCCCTGCTGCGCGGTTCCGGCATCCCCTACGATGTGCGCCGCGCCGAACCCTACAGCATCTACAACAGTTTGGAATTCGATGTCGCAGTGCGCCCGAACGGCGACATCTACGACCGATTGATGATCCGTTTTGACGAAATCCGGCAAAGCATTCGCATCATCCAGCAAGCCGTCAAGAGGCTGCCCAGCGGTCCTATCATGGCCGTGAAGCCGATGTACCAGGTGCGCGTCCCAGCCGGCGAGGCGTATGGCCGAGTCGAGGGCCCGAAAGGCGAACTGGGCTTTTACGTTGTCTCGAACGGTAAGCCCTGCCCGTGGCGCTATCACGTCCGCGCCCCATCGTTTATCAACCTGACGGCTTTCGGCCCGATGTGCGTCGGCCAGAAAGTGGCGGATCTAGTGGCCATCCTGGGTTCCATCGACATCGTGCTCGGCGAAACTGACCGGTAGGAGCGAACCATGTACGGAAAAGGCATTCTCAAAGGTCTGAGCGTGACCCTGAAACGCTTCATCGAAACCTACTTGGATGAAATCAAATGGTTGGGCAAACGGTATAAAACGCCGGAGGGCATCGCCCACCGTGCCAGCAAGAACGCGCGCGGCATCTTCACTGTGCAGTATCCCGAAGAGAAAATCCCGGTCCCCGAAGAATTCCGCTTCATCCCTTTCCTGGTCTATGACGAAGGTTCCGATGGTCGGAAGACCTTGCGCTGCACGTCCTGCGGCATCTGTACGAAAGTCTGCCCGCCGCAGTGCATCTGGATTTTTCGTGCCACGGATCCGGCCACTGGGCGGCCTGCAAGAGAGCCTGCCGAGTTCACCGTGGACGTGGACATTTGCATGAACTGCGGTCTGTGCGCCGAATATTGCCCCTTCGATGCCATCAAGATGGATCATAACTATGAACTGGCTGCTTACAAACGAGCAATCTTCAATAAAGAGCAGCTCGCCAAGCCGGCCTCGTATTACGAGGGCATCCGGCCCATTAACGCCGCCCGCGAGAAGGTCGCCCGCGCCGCCAAGGAAGGCCGGAAATAGCCGCCCCCGAAACGTTAGTTTTATCCAATTATTTTTTTTGTTTACTGCTCCTATAGAGGCCTAAGCTTATTGGCTATGATCCTGTCCAATGACTACCGACCGCCGCCTTTGTACGATGTCAAAAGCTGATGGGGATATCAAAAGAAAGGTTCAGATATTTACATCTGCCAGGTAGATAGGAAATGTTTCTAAAGCCTGCAGACATTATGGCATATCCAGGTCGCTTTTCTATGTCTGGAAAGAAAAATACAATAAAGAAGGAGAATCTGGTCTTGTGAATAAGAAACCATGACAATTTTGAATAAGCTTAAATTGGATCTCCTCGGAGGCGAAAAAGCGAGACTGTTGAAACATTATACCCAGGATAACAAAGCCCATGACACGTATTTGAAAGGCCATTACTTTTTGGAGAAGCGTACGAAAGAGGCGATGGATGAAGGAATCGAGCATTTCAAAAAAGCCATTGAAATAGACTCTAGATTCGTCCTAGCTTACGCTGGGTTTACTGATTCCTATATAGACCTGGGATGGTTTGGTTATTTGCCTAAAAAGGATGCTTATACAAGAGCCAAAGCGGAAGCCATTAAGGCTCTCGAGATAGACGACACGCTCAGCGAAGCCTAAGTCGCACTGGCCAATATGAAATACTGGTTTAATTGGGATTGGGCAAATGCAGAGCGGGAATATAAGCGAGCGTTAGCGCCCAAGTCCTCAAATGCTGAAGCGCATCATCAATATGCCCATTTTTTATCTTCAGAAGCTAAGCTGGATGAGTGTCTCGAGGAGATGAGGCTTGCCAGTGGGATAGTGAAGGAGCCAATAATTGGGACAAAAACAGTGAGCAGTGTTATTGTCCCAATGTTCATTTTGAAGTGCAAAGTATATTTTTTTCTACAGTGAAATGTCAAGGACTTTTAAGCTGAAGTAAGCATCTTTTTTTCCGTGATAAAAAGCAAGAGACGAAGCTCAGGTTGGATGACTCGAAGGCACGCTGCCTTCTCCCCAGCGAGGAGAAGTTGCTCGATTCGAGGCTTCGCTCTCCTTCTCCCTGCGGTCGAGGAGCCCTGCCCGCTGCG
>Ga0315296_10003216_pt1 | contig 13722 bp, 15 predicted proteins | sample YL17G14_18_MG_FD_203921 | JGI IMG/M metagenome (GOLD analysis project Ga0315296, IMG submission 203921) | Sediment microbial communities from Yellowstone Lake, YNP, Wyoming, USA - YL17G14_18 | ecosystem: Environmental > Aquatic > Freshwater > Lake > Sediment | place: USA: Wyoming | collected... | reverse complement strand
AGAAAGTTGTTTTTGATAGAGGAGGTTATAAATACCACGGAAGAGTAAAAGCATTGGCCGATGGAGCAAGGGAAGAAGGACTTATATTTTGAATTTCAAATTTTTAAATAATTTTTAATACAATAATTTTTAAAATTTAAAATTAAGATTTATTTAAAAATTAAAAATTTGAAATTAAAAATTCAACCTATGATTAATCGAAAAAATAAATCAATAGAGAAAGAGACAACGACAGAGAAAAAGGAGGAGTTTGAGTCAAAACTTTTGGATTTGGCCAGGGTGACAAGGGTGGCAGCCGGTGGCAAGCGTTTTCGATTTAGGGCAGTGATGGTAATCGGTAACAGAGAAAGAAAGGTCGGGGTGGGGGTAGCTAAAGGCCAAGATGTTGCCCAGGCAGTGGAAAAAGCAACCAGAAAGGCTAAAAAGAATTTAATTGAGGTACCGATTGTAAATGAAACTATTCCCCACGAGGTTGAGGCAAAATTTGGCTCAGCTAAGGTTTTACTCCGGCCTCAAAAAAAAGGAAGGGGATTGGTGGCTGGCGGAACGGTTAGGATAATTTGTAATTTAGCCGGAATAAGAAATATTTCATCAAAAATTTTAGGAAGAACCGGAAATAAACTAAATAATGCCCAGGCAACCATCTCGGCTTTTAAAAAATTAAAAACCAAATCTTGAAGCTTGGTAGGCGATGAGGACTTCGTCTTCATCTTCACCTTCGCTTCTTACAGAAGCTCGGTAGGCGATGAGGACTTCGTCTTCATCTTCACCTTCGCTTCTTACAGAAGCTCGGTAGGCGATGAGGACTTCGTCTTCATCTTCACCTTCGCTTCTTACAGAAGCTCGGTATGCAATTACACGAAATTCGTCCAATCCATAAATTTAAAAAAAGAAAAAGAGTAGGTCGTGGCGGAAAGCGCGGTACTTATTCTGGTCGAGGAATGAAAGGTCAAAAAGCCAGAGCGGGAAGAAAATTAAAACCACTTATCCGGGAATTAATAAAAAAATACCCTAAATTAAGAGGAGTTGGATTTAAAGTTAGGGAATTTAAAACCGCAATTTTAAATATCGAAACCTTAGAGAAAAAATTCAACGCTCAAGAAATTGTGAACCCTAAAACCTTGTTAAAAAAGGGAGTTTTACATAAAATTAAAGGAAGAATACCAAAAGTGAAAATTTTAGGTAAAGGAGAACTCACCAAAAAATTAATTATTGAACAATGCCAGATTTCAAAAAGTGCTAAAGAAAAAATAGAGAAAGCTGGTGGTTCTATTAAATAACGCATGAATTGGTTTTCGAAATTTATCCAAATTTTCAAAATTCCTGATTTGCGCAATAAAATCCTGTTTGTTTTGGGGGTTTTTGCCATTTTCCGGTTAATGGCTAATATTCCCATTCCCGGGATTGATGCCCAGAACCTTAAAAATTTTTTTAATCAGTTTCAAATTTTCGGTCTTTTAAATGTTTTTACTGGCGGAACAATGGATAGGCTTTCCATTATAATGTTGGGTTTAGGTCCTTATATTACCGCCGTCATTGTTCTCCAATTACTGACAATGATTTTTCCTTCAATGGAACGTCTTTATAAAGAAGAAGGCGAAGCCGGTCGTCAAAAATTTAATCAATATGGAAGAATATTAACAGTTCCTTTAGCCATGCTTCAGGGTTACGCAATGTTAAATTTATTCATTCGTCAAAAAGTGATTGGAACGCTTTCTTTCCCTAGTCTTTTAACTTCGATTATTACCATTACCGCGGGCACTTTACTTTTAATGTGGTTAGGAGAATTAATTTCAGAAAAGGGGATTGGCAACGGAGTTTCTCTTCTGATTTTTGCCGGAATTGTGGCTGATTTTCCTAACAATATCCGGCAAATGATTGTGGTTTATGACCCCTCAAGAATTCCCTCTTATTTGCTTTTCTTTGCCATGGCTTTGTTGGTTGTTGCCGGAGTAGTTCTGGTTAACGAAGCCAGGAGAAATATTCCGGTCTCTTACGCCAAAAGAGTAAGAGGAAGAATGCTTTATGGAGGAGTTTCTACCTATTTGCCTTTAAGTGTCAATCCGGCCGGAGTGATTCCCATAATTTTTGCTTTATCGATTTTGCTCTTTCCGGGAATGATTGCCAATTTTTTATCCGGAGCCGGAGGAACGGTCGGTAATATTGCCAAAAGTGTTGGAGATTTTTTTCAAAATCCCTGGGCTTACGGCATTTTATATTTTATTTTAGTTGTTCTTTTTACCTATTTTTATACCGCTGTTACCTTCGACCCAAAAAGTATTTCTTCTAATTTGCAAAAAATGGGAGGATTTATTCCTGGAATTAGACCAGGACAATCAACTGCCAATTTTATGCATTTTATTTTAAATCGGGTTTTATTAATCGGAGCCTTATTTTTGGGAGCTATTGCGGTTATGCCATCAATTGTCGGCGGAGCCACCGGAGTGATGGCTTTCCGGTTTTTAATCGGTGGAACATCTTTGATTATTGTGGTTTCAGTGGTTTTGGAAACCATGCGTCAGATTAAAGCCCAATTAGAAATGCGAGAGTATGAAACATTTTAGGTTTCTATTAACATGAGGAAACTTTTTAAAAATCCAAAAATTTTTCTTATTATTGGACCAGCGGGATCTGGCAAAGGAACTCAGGCTAAATTACTCTGTCAGAAATTTGGTTTGGAATACGTCGGCAGTGGCGATACTCTTCGAGCCCGTCAAAAAGTAGGTGATTTTACCGGAAGAAAACTCGCTCAAGTTATGAATAAAGGAGATTTGGTACCGAGCCTTATGATAGCCGACATTTGGGTTAATGAATTTGAAAAAATAAAGAAACATCACAAGAAAATCAAGGGGCTCGTTTTAGATGGTTGGACCCGGACCATTACCGAAGCTTTTCTTATGGAAGAAGCCTTAAAATGGTACGAATGGAATAAGGATGTGAAAGTTATTTTGCTTAATATTTCAAGAAGAGAATCGTACAATCGCTTGACCAAAAGAAGGCAATGTAAAAAATGCGGAAGATTAATTCCTTGGATTGGAGAATTTAAAAAACTTAAAAAATGCGATAAATGCGGAGGAGAACTTATTACCAGAGTCGATGACAGTTTAGAATCGATAAAAAAGCGGTTGGAAGAGTATAAAAACCAGACCACTAAAGCAATAAATTATTATAAAAAACAAAACAGACTAATTGAAATAAACGGTGAGCAATCAATTGAAGATGTTTTTAAAGACATTTTAAAAGTTTTGTAGTCAAAGAACCTTCGGTTCTTTTCCACCCTGCGCTTCGCTTGGGTAGGCGAAGAGGACTTCGTCCCCTTCTTCATCTTCGCTCGCCGTGAGCGAGCTCGATAGTCGATGAAGCTAAATCTTCAGCTACCCGAATATTAATGAGGGCGAGAGAAGAAGCTTGCTTCTTCGAACCCAGCTTCAATTTTATAAATAAAATTTTGCTGAATGATTTCAATAAAAACTCCTGAGGAAATTAAGATAATGGCTGAGGGTGGAAAAATTCTGGCTAAAATTATGAAAAAGTTGGAAAAAAAAGTTAAGCCGGGAATTACCACTAAAGAATTAGACAGGTTCGTTGAGAGCCTGATTTCTTGTCCTCCAAAGTTTCTCTTGCCCACCGAAGCTTTAGCAAAGGTGGGGGCGGCGGAGGATAAAATCAAATGCTCTTTTAAAGGTTATGAAAATTTTCCGGCCTGTCTTTGTACTTCCATTAACGAAGAGATAGTCCACTCAACTCCTTCAATCCGGCGATTAAGAGAAGGGGATATAATTTCACTTGATTTGGGAATTTTTTGGAAAGGTTTTCATACTGATATGGCAATAACTTTGCCGGTTGGCAAAATTGACCCTGAAACTCAAGGGTTAATTCAAGTAACAAAAAAAGCCCTGAAAATAGGAATTAAAAAAGTTCGACCGGGAAATACCCTTGGCGACATTTCAAATGCCATTCAAGAATATGTTGAATCTCAGGGTTTTAATGTTGTTCGGGAACTTTGCGGCCATGGAATTGGCAGAGAACTTCACGAAGACCCTCAGATACTGAATTATGGCCGAAAGGGGAAAGGACCAGAATTGAGAGAGGGTATGGTTTTAGCTTTGGAACCTATGGTTACGGTAGGGGACTGGCGGATAAAAAAAAGTGTTGACGGTTTTGGCTGGGAAACAGCAGACGGTTCTTTATCCTGTCATTTTGAACATACCACAGCAATTACTAAAAAAGGACCAAAAATATTGACAAAAATTTAAATTTATTCCTCTTTTACTAAAAGAGAAGGCTGGTATCTTCTCTTTTTTATTTGAGATGCTATAATTTATAAAAGATTTTAATTTCTTAAAATATTTATGTATCTTTCGGTAATTATTCCGGCTTATATTTAATGAAAAAAGTCTTCGGGCAATTGCCTCGGGTGACACACAACCGGCTTTATAGGTAAATAATCGCTCGGCAAGCTGATTTTAGGGTCGTTCGTCCCGCCCAGCGCGCGGAACTCACTGGCGTAAAAGCCTGCGCTCCCCAGCACATAAATTCTTATGTGCTGGGACCGTGCCCGCTCAAGCCTTTAAGCCACCCTGAAACCACTTGCCTCGCTTAAATAATTTAGTTTAGCTAAGAAGTGTCACACCTCGGCAATCGTCCTCAGATTTCTTAAAATATTTATGTATCTTTCGGTAATTATTCCTGCCTACAATGAGGAAAAAAGAATTCCCAGAACCCTGGCCGAGATCGATAAGTATTTAAAAAATCAGAATTTTGATTATGAAATTATTGTGGTTAACGATGGTTCAAAAGACAAAACCGGCGAAGTTGTCAGAGGAATGTCCTCTCTAATTAAAAATTTAAGACTGATAGACAATAAGAAAAATCATGGCAAGGGTTATGTGGTCAGACAGGGAATGCTTCAAGCCCAGGGAGAGTATAGATTATTTACCGATGCCGATAATTCCACCTCAATTGACCAAGTTGAGAAGATGTGGCCAGAGTTTAAGAAAGGATATGAGATTATAATTGGTTCAAGGGATATAAAAGGAGCAGTTTTGGACCCGCCTCAGCCTTTTTTACGACAGGCGATTCTGGGTGAGGGTTTTAAATTATTCCGGAAAATTATTATTGGGCTTTGGAGAATTCAAGACACCCAATGCGGTTTTAAATGTTTTACTAAGGAATCTGCTGAAAATATTTTTCCAAAATGTCAGATTGACCGATTCGCTTTTGACCCGGAGATTTTAATAATTGCGAAAAAATTAGGATATAAAATTAAAGAAACCCCGATTTATTGGAAAAATGACCCGGAAAGCAAGGTGAAATTTAAGTCAATGATAAAAATGGCGACTGATTTAATTAAAATAAGACTGAATTTAATAAAAGGAATCTATGGCTAAAAAATCAAAAATCAAAATCCCCCGAAGTAGAGTAAGTTCGCTACGGAGTAGGCAAATTCCCCGCCCGACTTCGTCTGCGAGCGAACTCGCTGGCGGGCGGGCAAAAACTAAATTTCCATCAGAATTAAGGTTTGACCTTATCGGCAAAGATTGGGTGGTTATTGCTACGGGAAGAGGAAAGAGACCGGAAATGTTTAAAAAAGAAAAAAGGTTTAAAATAAAAATTCCCCCCCAAAAATGCCCTTTTTGTAATATTGAGAATCAATTACCGCCGGTTTTGGCGTATTCTAAAAATAAAAAAATTCCCCTTAAAAAAGAAAAATCTGTTTCACGAGAGTGGACGACAATTGTTATTCCCAATAAATTTCCCCCCTTCTTACCTTACCCAAAATTTGAAAAGAAAATTGAGGGAAATCTCTATCAAACAATGAATGCGGTTGGATTTTGTGAGTTGGTGGTGACCAGAGACCACCAAAAATCTTTAGCTCTTCTATCAAAAGAACAGATAAAAGAAGTTTTCGATGCTTATCAGGAGAGGTATTTGGAATTAATGAAGAAAAAATTCGTTAATTATGTTTCCATTTTTCATAATCATGGAGTCGAAGCCGGCGCTTCTCAGCCTCACCCTCATTCCCAGATTGTCACCACGCCCTTAATTGATGTTGATTTGAGACAAACCCTTTTGAATTCAAAAAAGTTTTTCAAGAAAACCAAAAAATGCGTTTATTGCCAGATGAATAATTGGGAAAGAAAAACCAAAAAAAGAATAATTTTTGAAAACAAAGATTTTTTAGTTGTTTGCCCCTTTGCTTCAAAATCGGCTTTTGAGATTATTATTTCTCCCAAAAGACATCTTTCCTATTTTGAAAAAATTAGCGAAAGAGAAAAATGGCAATTGGCCGAGGCTTTTCGGGTTGTCCTGAAAAAACTATATAAAGCTCTTAATGATCCGGCTTACAATTTTTATCTTCATACCGCGCCCTGTGATGGCATAAGGCCACAAAAGAAATATCCTTATTATCACTGGCACTGGACGATTTTACCAAAAACTGCCACCTGGGCTGGTTTTGAAATCGGCACCAGAATGGAAATCTCATCCATTGAGCCGGAAAGGGCTGCCGCATTTCTTCGGAAACAATAGTTTTCTTATTTAGTATTTTTTATTTATATAGTATGAAGTATTTAGTTGTTGCTAATTGCCCCGATACTACAAATTCTTCGAATTTGAGTACGGGGTGAAGAAATGTAATTTTCTTATGAATAAATCACTTATCGTTGCTAACTGGAAAATGAACCCCGCAACTCTTAAGGAATCTAAGCGGCTTTTTAATTCAGTAAAAGAAGGAATAAAAAACGTCAAAAATACTGAAGTAGTAATCTGTCCCCCATTTATTTATTTACCCGTTTTAAAATCAGAAGCTAAGGGACCCTCCTTCGCTATAAGCTTCGGAGGGCAAAGTTGTTTTTGGGAGGAAAAAGGAGCTTTCACCGGCGAGGTTTCTCCGACAATGCTGAAGGGTTTAGGTTGCCAGTATGTAATTTTGGGCCATTCGGAAAGAAGAAAATATTTTCAGGAAACCGACGAGATGATAAATAAAAAAATAAAGGCAGCATTGAAGGCAAAATTAAAGCCAATTTTATGTATAGGAGAAACAGAAAGTGAAAAAAAATCAGGCAAAACCCTGTATATTTTAAAAAAACAATTAACCTCCGCTTTCAAAAATACTCCTAAATCCTTAATTCTAAATTCTAAATTTTCTATTGCTTACGAGCCTATCTGGGCAATTGGAACCGGAAATTTCTGTGACCCTCTTAAAGCAAAAAAGATTTTATTATTTTTGCGAAAAACCATAAAGAAAAACCCGATTCTTTACGGCGGTAGCGTTAATTCTCAAAATGCCCGGGATTATATTAAAGTTTCAGGATTTCAGGGTCTTTTGGTGGGTGGGGCTTCCCTGGATGCCAAAGAATTTATTAAAATTGTAAAAAGCGTTGGCTATTGACTTGATTTTAAAAATTTTTTATTATATAAAATTAATATAATGAATAACATTTTTAACGGCAATTTCTATAATCCCACCCGGGGAAATTTATCTATTGAAGGAGTATTGAAAGAGATGTTTAATTATCTCAAAGAAAAACCGGAGAAATTTTATGATATTGTTGTCGGTTGCGATTCTTCTTCAGAAGAAGAACCCCATTTCCCGGTGGCGGTGGTTATTTTAAGAGTTGGTGAGGGAGGAAGATTTTTCCTTAAAAAAATAAGTTACCCCGCCCCTTTAAACAAAAAATTTGTTAACTGGAAAAACCGGATTTTAGAGGAGGTTTTGCTGTCCTGCCAATTAGCCCTGTTTTTAAGAGAAAATTTTGAAAAAAGTATATCCACCTTCGTTAAAAACTATGGTGGATCCACCGAAGCCTCTGGCGAAGGCGGAAAAAATATCTCTCACCCTTTTAATTATCAATTTCGTTACATCCATGCCGATATCGGAGAAAACGGCCAGACCAAAGATATGATAAGAGAGGTAACCGGATTAATTAGAGGTAATGGTTTTGAACCCAAAATAAAACCCGATTCTTTTGTTGCTTCAACGGTGGCTGACAGATATACCTAAACTTCGGATTTTTTCGCTTGATTTTGAAACCTGAACTAAAGCAAATCGGTTCAGGTTTTTATATTGGAAAAATAATAAGGGGCAAAATGCCAGAAGTGGCACTTTGCCCCTTAACCGAGAAGAGTTTACTCAAGTTTTTTGAGTTCTTTAAGGACCTCCACCAGTTCGGGATTTTGGATGAGCTTTTCTCTTATTTTTTCCCAACGCCGAATATTTGCATTGACTGCCATCAAGTTTTTTTCCAGTTCCTTTTTATCTTCCGAAAGTCCTCTGATTCTGTTATCAATCAACGAAGTATATTCTTTTACCTCTAGGGCTGGGACTTCCTCCCCTTCCTTTTTTAGAGTTTCTCCACCCAGAATCTTTTCCAAGGCTTTTTCTCCTCTTGTCTCGGCTGGAGGACGAAAAGTGATAGCAAATTTTCCTTTTTCTGGTCGCCGGAGCAATCCCTTTTTCCCCAATCTCCTGATTAGAAAGTAGGTATGTTTTTTTGAGCTGTCCCAACTTCCTTCTCTGAGATCTTGGTAAGAGAATTCTTGGCGGTTTAGTTTTTGAGATAACTCCTGGATGAAATCCAGAAGTTTCTTCTCGGTTTTTCCAAGAGGAATTCTGTTCATCTTTCCATGTTTTCTTTTTCCTCCCATTTTTTACCTCCTTAATTTTAAAAATCCTGTCTTTTTTGAAAGTGATGATTTTTATATTAGCAAATCTTTAATTAATTGTCAAGATTTTAAATTTTTAAAATTATTGACCCTATTAGAAATATATATTTCTAACGGAGTTGACATTTACACTCTTTTTTATAAAAATATATTAATTAAAAGAACATTCAAAACAAAATATATACTCGCAAAACCAAATAAGGAGGACGAAATGTTTAGGAAAAAAAACAAAGAAATTCCTCGTTTTTTCAAAGATTCCTTTTTCATTGGAGAAAAAGGAACCCTAAGAAGAGCTGTGACCTTTCCCGTCGCTCTGGTTGTTCATATCATTCTTCTTGCCGCTATAATCATCATCCCTCTTTTGGGTATAAAAAAATTGCCCGAAATCCAAGTTTACAGTGCTTTTCTCGCTCCTCCGCCAGTGCCACCCCCACCCCCGCCTCCCCCGGCCAAAAAACGAACCAGCTCCGAAAAAAGAACCCGCATCAAACCCGTTCAATCCCAAACCTCTGTCCAGGCAGGGAAACTGGTTGCACCGGTGGAAATTCCGGAAGAAATTGCTGAAGAAGACCTCTCGGAAATCGGTATTGAGGGCGGTGTTGAAGGCGGAGTGGAAGGCGGCGTGGTTGGCGGAGTGCTCGGCGGCGTTGTCGGTGGCATCCTTGGTGGTGTCGTTGGTGAAGTTGAGGCTCCGGTTAGAGCAGTTGGCGAGATTAAACCTCCAAAATGCATCAAAAGGGTTGAACCTGTCTATCCGGAGATTGCCCGTCAGGCGAGAGTGGATGGTGTGGTCATCGTTGAGGCGACAACCGATGTTTATGGAAGAGTACAGAGCGCAAAAGTTTTAAAATCCATCGCTCTTCTTGACCAATCTGCGCTCGAAGCGGTTCGCCAGTGGATTTACGAACCCATGATCATCAACGGTCGGCCCAGAGGCGTTATCTTCGTTGTCACCGTAATTTTCAAACTAAAGTAAAATTGTTTTTGCGAGGAAAAGGACGGAGGGTGTTTTTCACTCCCCGTCCTTATTTTTTGAGAATTGATTTGACAAAAATTTTTATTTATTTAATATTATTAATTAGTTAAATTTAAAAATTTTTAGATTAAGGAGGAAGAAATGACAGAAATTTTCAGTGATAAAGCATTAGAATTTGCCAGAGAAAGACTGGAAAAGATGGCAAAAAAATTTTCTCCGGAACGCAGCGACATTATATTAGCATTTTATTTCTCTGATAATGGTAGGTTGCCAGAATTTAAGGAGATTGCCCTGAAATACAATTTAAACAGAAAAGCACTTCTGGAGATAATATCCCGGTTTAGAAATAAGATTCACGACTTGGGAGGTAGACGAATAAGAATTCTCAAGATTTTTGAGAATTACCGCGCATTCTATTTTACAGATTACCTTGATACCATAAGGAGGCGAGAAAAAATCAATCTCAGACCATTATAAAGAAGATTGCCATCAAGGGGTGGGCCCAAACCTACCCCATTTCTTTTTCCGATATCATTTTAACTAAGGAATTCTATCGAGATCCGATTTCGATAATTCAGTAATTCGGTAATGTATTTAATAAAAGGGTTCTAAAAAATCAAAAACTTAAATTAAAAAATGGGAGTCAGGGGACCCCCTTTTTTGGAATTCCTATGGTATTCACCAAAAGTATAACATTTTTTCACATTTTTTCCAATAACTTATTGGACTTGAACCTTTATTTTAAAACTGCTATATCTAATTTGGTTCTTATTACTATTTCATATTCAAAAAGGAGGTAAAAGTGAGTTTGGTAAAGATTTTTGCTACCTCCGGTTCGGAGGAATTGAGTCAGGGTATCTGTCGGGAATTAAGATTTCGTCTCCCTAAGGAGGTTCAGCCGGCAGAAGGTATTTCTTTGGCTAAGGTTCGGATTAACCGATTTTCCAACGATAATATTCAGGTTCAGGTGGAAAATATCCGGGGTTGTTTTGTGGTAGCAATTCATACCCAGACACCACCGGTAAATGACCGTTTAATTGAACTTTTTGCCATACTTGATGCCATTGTTAATGCTAATCCAGCCGATGTTTTACTTGTTTTTCCTTATATGTCTTATAGCCGGTCAGACCGCAAAAACCAACCACGGATTTCAACCATGGGCCAGTTGATACCCAAAATTATTAGTAATGTTCTAGGAATCAAAAGGGTACTTTTGCTTGACCCCCACGATTCCCATATCAAGCATTATTTTCATCCCACCGCTGATGAGATTTCCGCTCTTTATCTTTTTGCCGATTATATTGAAAAAGGGATTCTGACTTCCTATCCGAAAGAAAAATGCGTTGTCGTCTTTGCCGATGCCGGAGCAGCCAAACGCTATGAAAATTTACCTCAGTTGATAAATCTACCTACTGCCCATATTAACAAAATCCGCCTTGATAATTCCGAGCGGCCAGTTCTAAAAACTGTAGTTGGTGATGTCAAAGAAAAAACCTGTATTCTAATTGATGATGAAATTCTTACCGGGGGTACTGTCGTTGTTGATGCGAATTCGCTTTTTGAAGCAGGAGCAACAATGGTTTCAATGTTCGCCATCCACGCCGTTTTGGCAGATAAAAAACTATCAACCGAAGAGGTAATCCAGAGGATGGAAAAATCCCGGATTGAAAATTTTGTCATAACCGACAGCATTCCTTCCCGTCACAAAATTGCATTTTCAAAAAAATTTTGTGTTTTAAGCGTGGTTCCTCTTTTGGCCGAAGCAATCAGCCGGACAATCAAAAACGAATCCCTGACCGAACTCCACGATTACAAGAATGTTGCTTTTTATCGAGTGCCTCAATCTTGACGGGTTGAGGCACCTATTTTTTTAAAGAAAAAATGGTAAAATAAAATAGAATATTTTAAAATAAATTACCTTGAAAGGAGGTGATATCCTTGGTAACGGGAAATGAAATCCCGAGAGACCGAAATGGAAAGCCTTTGGATTCTGCCTTAGTTGTTATGTTTTTGGGAAAGGGGCCGCCTATTTTTGGAGGATTGGTGAAAATTGGCCCAGAGAAATCAACCTTTGAATCTTCAGAAGGAGGAATCCATGAAGTCTCAAATTCTGATATTGAAATCAGAATTGAAAAGTAAGGCTTTCTAAAAGAGGCTCGTTTTAGCAAAAGTTGCCGCAACGAGCCTCAAACTTTTTCGATGCCCCTTTCCTGCTCTTTAAAGAAATGTAATTCTCGTAACGACCCAGAAAATCGCTATTCCTTGGATAATTCCCGAAATTATGGCTACCCCCCCTTTTTTTCTTTTCTCAAAAAGAAGGAGCACCCCAAGAGTTGTAACTGTTCCAATCAGAAGAATTGTGTAGATTGCGGAAGTAGGGGTAATAAAGCCAAGAAAAACTCCTCCAGCGACAAGAGCAACAATAGCCCCAATTAAATTAGAGGTAATCGCACCATTTGCTTTTGGGAAAGCAATGAAGAATAAGCGTCCAACCAATGAGATTATAAAGGCCGTGCCAAGACCAGCTATAAAACCCAATAGAGACCCTATCTGGGGAATAGTGTTTTCTCCGTTTATTGTGGAGAAAACCCCCTTAAAAACCCCTGCAGTAAGGACAAAGATAATTAAAAAAGAAAGAACTATTTTTTTCATTTAAGCCTCCTTTGTTATATATAGATTATCACAAATATAAAAATTTGTCAAATTGAGTTCGTTTCCCCAGGGTTTAATTGAAAATAGATGATTTTTTGTTCTATAATAACAGTATGAACCATCAGAGACTCCGAACCTCTTTTTTAAATTTTTTTAAGGACAAAAACCACAAAATTGTTGCCTCTTCCTCCTTAATACCCGAAGACCCTTCGGTTCTTTTTACCACTGCCGGAATGCAACAATTTAAAAGATATTATCTTGGAGAAAAATCTCCCTTTGGTCTAAATGCCACTTCCTGCCAGAAATGTTTTAGAACCTCTGATATTGATGAAGTGGGGGATATTAGCCATTTAACCTTTCTGGAGATGTTGGGAAATTTTAGTTTCGGAGGTTATTTTAAGGAAGAAGCAATAAAAATCGCCCTTCAGTTTTTTTTTGAAGAATTAAAACTTAAAAAAGATAATTTTATTTTTACGGTTTTTAAAGGAGACCCTTCACCAAGCTCAGGGCAGGTTATTCCGGCCGATAAAGAATCAATTTCAATTTTGAAAAAACTGGGAATTCCGGAAAATAAAATAAAAGAGTGCGGTAGAGCCGAGAATTTCTGGGGCCCGACTGGCAAAGAAGGTCCTTGCGGGCCAACTGTTGAGATTCACTTTAAAGACATTGACCCCGTTAGAAATAATATTTCTAACGGGGTTGAACTCTGGAATCTGGTTTTTAATGAATATTATCAGGATGAAAAAGGAAAACTTACTCCTTTGAAGCAAAAAGGAGTGGACACCGGTATGGGACTAGAGAGATTAGCAATGGTTGTCCAGAAAAAACCTTCGGTCTATGAAACCGATTTATTTGAATCAATTATCCAAGAAATCAAAAAACACATAGGTGACACCTATGTAAATTTAAGGGGAGAGAGGGTTATTGCTGACCATATTAAAGGTGCAGTTTTTCTAATTTCTGAAGGGATTTTTCCTTCCAATGTGGAAAGAGGATATGTCTTGAGGAGGGTTTTGAGGAGGGCAATAAGATACGGAAAATTATTAAATCTACCTCAGAACTTTCTCATTCCTTTAGCTCAAAAAGTAATTGAAATTTACAAAGAAATTTATCCTGAATTGAAATCAAATGAAACCGATATTTTAACCGTTATTCAAAATGAAGAAGAAAAATTTGGGAAAACTCTGGCCGAAGGCCTTAAACAATTTGAAAAAATTACCCAAAAAAAGTTAATTTCCGGAACAGATGCTTTTCATCTTTACGATACCTATGGCTTTCCTTTAGAACTAACAACCGAGTTAGCCAAAGAAAAGAATCTTATTGTTGATGAAAAAGGTTTCCACGAGGCTTTTAAAAAACATCAGGAAATTTCCCGGGCCGGGGCTGAAAAAAAATTTGGCGGAATAGGTAAAGAGGCTGATTATCAG
>Ga0315296_10003215_pt1 | contig 13726 bp, 18 predicted proteins | sample YL17G14_18_MG_FD_203921 | JGI IMG/M metagenome (GOLD analysis project Ga0315296, IMG submission 203921) | Sediment microbial communities from Yellowstone Lake, YNP, Wyoming, USA - YL17G14_18 | ecosystem: Environmental > Aquatic > Freshwater > Lake > Sediment | place: USA: Wyoming | collected... | reverse complement strand
TTGAGTGCTTCGAGGCCGAAGACGTTGCCTGCGACGCTGCTCAGGATGTTGGGCATGTTTCCGGGCTCGAAGAGCTCGATTGGATAGGCGATCTTGATCTCGTTGCCTTTGATGCTGAAGACCTTGGCGGTCAGCCTCTCCACGTACGGCTTAACGGTTGTCAGCTCGGTCCATGTTCCGATGGAGCTCTCCGCAGCTACGCCGCCCGCCGCCTCGTCCAGCGAGATGCCCCAGGGCTCCAGGTGGAAGTCACAGACCACATCGGTGTCCGAAGGCTTGTAGCCAAGGTTGACGAAGTCTATGTATCGCATCTCAGGTCTTCCCTGTCTAGAAGCTGAATAAGCTCCTTTCATATTTTTATTTGCTCTTGCAAATATATGTATCGATCATGCGTGTCTCAGGGATGTGATGCTGGAGTTTAAAGACAGAGGCTATACGCCCCTCCTCAGTCCATCCGCTTCCTAGGTTCACTGTTTTAAAATGATTAAACCTATATACCCTGCGGGTTACACAATGAAATGGGCACCATGTTCGCTCAGGAGTTACTCTTCAACTTGCCCGCTGACAAGGCGTATAGTGCCCTCCTCGCTAACTTCCAAGGCAATGTTCCCCTGGAGAAGTTCAGGGTGGTCCGCTCAACTGGGCCCTCGTACATTGAAGCCGAGTTCGGCTATTCTTTCGGTGAAAGCCTGTTCAGTGACACGAAGCCGTTCATCGGTGCGGCGAAGATAACCGTAACGCCGCAGGGCGACAAGAGCCAAGTCTGGGTTGACTACAGCTTCGGCAAGCTTCTTGTGGTGTGGTTTCCAGTGTACCTAGCTCTAGGTTTGCTGTTTTACTTTTTTACTAAGATGAACTTTGGGTTAGTCTTCTGGCTCATCTTTTATCTTGGCAATATGGGGAGAAGCATCACGAGATTTGGAAACAAGTTCCAAGGAGAAGTATCGGGTTACCTTAAAGCCGTAGAGCAAGCCCACCGTCCCGTTAGTTAGAAGACGTATCGAAGTAGCAGAGCAGTAAGGCTCCATTACCTCAAGATTAGCTTATCTATCGCCAGCCGAGTATGTCTTTCCTTGGCATCTAAACCTTTAAGATACATAAAAATAGGACTGTTTAGAGATAGATATGGTAGTGGGTGTCGAGCAGTTGCGAGTAAGCCCGGATTTCGCTCAGGACATACCGTAAGAAAGAGGTTTTTAAATGTCTTTGTTGCGGAACAGGTATGTTCTGATAGCCCTTCTCGTTTTTTTGCTGCTCATTGGTTGGAGGGCTTACGAGGATTTAATGCCTGTCGAGGATAAGGTGGATTGGGTTTTCGATTACGATCACGCCTTCAATAATTCTAAGGCTGAGAATAAGACTCTGCTGATCTACTTTTACACAAGTTGGTGTAGTTGGTGTAAGAAACTGAGCAGGGATACATACAGTAATGATGAAGTGGCTGAACTCTTAAATGGTAATTTCACTTGTCTGAAGATTAACGCAGAAGAGCATCCTGATCTCGTAACCCCTTACAACATATCAGGTTACCCAACAATATTATTTCTTTCGCCAGAAGGGAAGGAACTGGGGAGGATACTCGGCTATAAACCTCCAGACAGTTTCATAGGTATAGCCCGTCAATACGTTCTTAAACGATAGTCGGTTAGATTCTAAAGAAGTTGAAGTGTCAACAATAGACCCGTGAGTATGAGTACTATCGCGGACCCGACCTCAAACCATGGTGCTATATTGCGGTAAATCTTATCAAGATAGTTTTTAGCGGTTACAACAAGAAGGGATGATACGATCAAGGAAAGTCCAATCCCCAAGGCAAAAACTACTGAACCCAAGATCGCGTAGGCTATTCCCTCTAAGGTTGCAGTTAGAAATAGTGCCGACAGAAAGATGGGCATAGCGCAGGGAGCAGCGATAAGGGCATAGGAAAAACCTAATATGAAGGTCCCCAGAAAACCCTTTAACTCTGAAATTTTCTTGGGAGGATGAATCCTCGTGAAGACGTTCCTGAGGGGAGTGAGCATACACAATCCCAAGAGAGCTATGGAGAGACCAAATATTTGGCGTAGAAGAGAGCCATACTGGGAAAGGGGGAGGAACAAAAGCCAGAAAAGGCATCCATAAACTACAAAGGAAACGACAATCCCCAAGGTGCAAATAAAACCGGCTGCTACACTCCTTTTAGGGTCTTTCTCCCCTCTAGCCAAGTAGGCGAGGAAAGAGGGAAAAAGAGGAAAAAAGCATGGGGATAAAAACGAAAGAATCCCATAAAGGAAGAGCAGAAGAATAGATGAGTTCAATGTTTACTCCTCCACAGGTCCATACAAACTTGAAGATGATTGGATAAATAAATTTTAGCGCGCCAACAGGATCAAGGATAATTGACTCGATCCCCCTACTTTTCATTTAAATCCCCTTTAAGGAGACTAGGAGACTTGCTGATTTGCCGATAAAACAAGTAGGTGGGTAATATGCTGGCGGGGATTGCGTATATTAAAATCCGTGTCATGCTTATGATACCCAATAAGCTTGCAATGAAGAGGATTCCTCCACCAAATGCTACAAGAAAAAGCCAATATAGAAGAGTCGTCTTCCAGACACCCCATTGCGTCGCCATCTTCGGCCAAGCCTTTAGGGTGATAAAATCTCTCACCCTAAAGGGGGCTGAGAAATCGATTCCTTCTAAATATTTTGTATACCTTCGTTCTCTCAGTTTTGACAATTTAGGCCATCCCACAACAAACAATAGACCCGCTAGAAGACCTAGTGGTAATGCGAAGAGATACTGCTTTAGAAACGCGAAAACAGAAATCAGAGCCCCAATAAAACTTACTGTGGCGAGTATGTAACAGGCATCATCCTTTTCCCGGCGTCCACTCATGATAAGAACCACAATCATGATGAGAAAGATAGGTAGAAACAAGAGGGCGATGAAATCATACTTGTCCGTCACATCCAACGGTCAATCACTTTACTTTCGTTTATATCTTTATTTACTGTTGCATTTATAGGTATCGATTACACAGCGGGAATATCCAACCCATCCTTTTAACCAACTGAAATACAAGAGAACTTGTGATTAGGCTGGAGGCAGTGGTTCATCTTTAAGAGGCGAAATCACTGAAGAAGGATTGGGATAATGGACTTTGGCGTTCGTACGCAGCGTCCGTGATGAGAGCCTCTGTAGGAGATGCGGCTTCTGTGAAGAGGTGTCGATATGCCCAGCAACCAACGGATGCATAGGATGCCTCGCATGCTACAGGGGGTGCCCACACCAAGCCAGAAGACTGGTTCCAGACGAACGTGAACGGAAGAAGATAACGATAAGGGTCGACGGCGTACCTGTGCAGGTCTATGAATGCACAACTGTCAGAAGAGCGCTGGAGTCTGTGGGCGTGACCTTTGGTAGGTTCCCTGGTGAAGGGAGAATCTTTGCTCCATGCAGGGTCGGTGGATGCCACTCCTGCTCAGTTCTCGCCAATGGTGAGGTCGTAAGAGCGTGCGTTACGCCTGTAGAGGAGGAGATGGAGATACAGACAGCCCTCCCTGAAGCCCATACACCCCTCAGGATAATCCACGGTCCTCAGGCGCATCAGGTGGGTGGGAAGGCAACGCCTTGGCGGCTGAAGGGAGACCGATACATCGAGGTAGCGATCTGGGCTGCTGGTTGCTGCTACGCCTGCCCCCAGTGCCAAAACTACCACGTAACCTACGACGGGCGCAGCGAGCCCATGACCCCAGAGGAAGCCGCCAAGCTGGTCACTATGCACAGGCGCATGTACGGCGTCGACAGGATGGCGATCTCCGGAGGCGAGCCGACGCTGAACAGGAGGTGGCTTGTCCAGTACTTCAAGGCGTTGAAGGGGCTCAACCCAGACAAGGAGGCACGCCTCCACCTCGACAGCAATGGGGCGATCTTGACAAGGGACTACCTCGACGAGCTGGTCCTAGACGCGGGCGTAACCGACATCGGCGTCGAGCCTAAGGGTGTCCGCCTAGAGACCTTCATAAAGATGACAGCGGTGGGCGACAGGGCTTTGGCGGAGAGGTACTTGAACACTTCCTGGGAAGCCGTGAGATACACGGTCAACAACCACCAGGACCGAGTCTTCCTGGGCGTGGGTCTACCCTACAACAAGGCTCTCATAACACTCAGCGAGGTGCGTGAGTTCGGCGAGAGACTTGCCTCCATCGATCCCCGAGTACAACTATGCGTGCTCGACTATTTCCCAACCTTCCGAAGGACCGACATCCAGAGACCCACCGTGGAGGAGATGCTAAAGGTGAAGAGGGTTCTGGAGGAGGAGGCTGGGCTGAAGACCGTGGTCGTCCAGACCTCGATTGGGAACATCGGTCCAAAACAATAAAGGATTGTCGAAGACTCTCCAGACCTGAGAAAGGATCAAACAAAACGCCAGATCTATTCTCTAAGAAGCCTAATCATACGGGACGTATGGCTTTAGAAGAGAAAGCCGTACTTCTTCTCCTTTTCAGTCGGAGAATAGAAGACGTAAACCTCATCTATGCCCTTCTTTCGCAGTTCTTTGTATAGATCTTCATGCGTTTCCGAAATCGCGACCACGCTACTGTCCTTAAGCCCTATCCACTTGCCGACGTGCTCACGCTTAACCTTCTCTACAAGCCCTACATGGGTCATGACCAATGCCCTGAAATATGATTATCTGTCACCTTTAAATAGTTTAGAGTGTAAGCGCGTCTTCAACTTCAGCTCCTACTTAGAGCACCTCTTCTTATAGGGAATCCACAGCCTCAGAAGTTGGGGAGAAGTGGAAGCAAATGATCCGCGGGTGGAACCAGACTACAAGGAGATCGAGAAGATCCTTGAAAAGCTGTAGAAGGTTATATAGGGATCGAAGAGAAAATCCTCAGTGATCTAAATGTTTGTTGAAACCCATGGTCATTTAGCCGGTGTGGGAGGAGCGCAGAACCTAGATGAGGTGATCAGGCGGGCGACCGAGGCGGGTGTGGTGCTGATCCTCACAGCCGGAATAGATCTCCCCTCCTCCATTCAAGCGGTTGAGGTTGCTAAGAGGTACAAGCCTGTGAAGGCCTGCGTGGGAGTACACCCATGGTACGCAGATGAGTACAATGAGGATGTGCATGAGAAGTTGAAGCAGTTGGCCAGGGAGAAGGAGGTCCTAGCCGTCAGCGAGATCGGTCTCGACTTCTATGGTAGGATGGACCACACTGGAGGCTTCAGCGAGAATTACGTCGATGAGGAGACGCAGCGCAGAGCCTTCAGAGGGCAGCTGAGGCTCGCGAGGGAACTTGGCCTGCCCGTCATAGTTCACGACAGGGCGAAGGGTCTTGAGACCCTGGACACCCTTAAGGAGGAGGGGGTCTCTGAGATCGGGGGAGCCATCCACGGCTTCACCAGGGACCTAGACTATGCGAAGCGAGCCATAGGCATGGGCTTGTGCCTCTCAGTTGCCGAGCGCGCGCTGTCTAGACCTGAGAACGAGAAGCTGAGGGAGGCGGTTAAGGAGATTCCCCTAGAGTGGTTGGTGACGGAGACGGATAGTGGCAATCCTGAAGGTGTGGTGAAATCTGCTGAGCGCGTAGCTGAGTTGAAGGGGTTGCCTCTGGAGAGGGTTGGTAGAACGACAACTTCGAACCTGAAAAGGCTGCTTAAGATAGCAGATTAATTCTTTACCTTATTTTTGTCTTTACTCAAGGATGTTTAGGAGTTTCTTGTAGTTCTCTATTAGATTTAGTCCTTTCTCTGTGACCGCATAGAGAGTATCCTCTTCGACATTCCTTACCTCTAATAGTTGGATCTGAACCAGATATTCCAGGTATTTTTGGAGTTGGGTGTAGCTGAGGTTGGCTTGGTACATGATATAGGTCTTCTGGACAGGTTTAAGGCATAATGTAAGTATATCGTGTATGATCTCGAACCGTCCCCTCCTGCTGAACAACTTTAGCCACCATGTCTAATGGTTCGTCTATAATTGGCTTCTAGAGTAGACCTCAATTTTAGGAAGAGGGATAGTATAGAATATAAAGGATATCGAAGTTTAAACCATATTACCAAAACCTAGAGGTTTGACATAGAACATTCTCAGTAATTTTTAAGAACATGGAGGTAGCTTGTTAAAAGGGAGCTGAAAGGTTCTGACAAAACCCAGGGTCTTTTCCTATAGAAGCAGGATGGATATCATAGCGAGCATCCTAGCGGGTGCTGAAAGGGAGATCAGTAAGACCAAATTGATGTATTCCGCCAACCTCAGCTTCGAGCCTTTCCAATCGTACCTTGCCTTTCTCTTGGAAAGGGAGCTCTTGGAGATGAAGGAGAGACAGGGACTAACCCTCGTCAAAACGACCGGTAAGGGCACTGATTTTCTGAGGCTCTATCGGATAATCGAGGACATGATGAATAAATAAACTTAGCCGACCGAACGAATAAAGTCGAGGAATGTTCGGCTGAGCTTCACGTCTTTCTTGGATTCGTCGAGCTCGATGAAGTCGAAACTTTTCAGAAAAGTTATCACATTCTCGGTTAAATCCTTTTTGATACCGCATTTCTGTGAGATGCTCTCTAGACTGTGTGGTTCTCCGTCTTCCAGTAAATTTATGACTTTCTCGACGATTCCTGACAAGAGAGTCTCAGTTAGTTAGAATGCGTTCTCGATAAATAGCTTTAGAATAATTTATATAGAATATATCGCCTGATCTTCCATTTCAGTCTGATGATGCTGATATTCGGAGATGGATTTCATGGAGAAGAGTTCTATAGGACTCTTCTAGTAAAATTGTACCTCAAATATATATAATAAAACTGTTTCTTACATGAACCAAAGGTTGGTAAGACAACAGGATATTAGCATCTTCTTATCCGCTCTCGTCAGGGAGGGATTGGATAATGGAATTCAGCGAATATAAGAGAATGAGGGATGAGCTGAAGGTCAGCTGGCAGGACCTTTGGAGGACGCTCATTGACGATGAGGTGAGAGCCGAGGGCATAGCTTCAGAATATTTCCCCGAGCTCTTCACCGACAGGGGCGATATAATCTTCGCTACCAGAGACTACAAGCCCCTCTCCTTCAGCGAGATACTGGAGAGGCACCTTCCCCAAGATGTAGTGGATAGGATAAACCCGAGCCCAGATACTGGGGGAATAAGGAAATTCATAAGTGAAACCTTTGCGAAGAATCAGGTGGAAAGGAGAAGAGATCCGTCTATAGAGGACTTGTCGGTGAAAAAACAGGCCCAGAGGAAGAAGGGTGGCAGGGGCTGGCTGCATGCAGGGCTGGGGATAAAGAAGGCTTTTTCAAAGTAAGATAGGAAAAGACAGTTATTTATTCAGTTCAAAGTAACTATTTATCTCTTTTATAAAGAGGGCGACTTCTATGAGAAAGTATAGGGATAAGTTGGAGATTGTGTACGACATCCTTCTGGCTGTAAGTGATGGGGCTAGGAAGACCCACATCATGTATAAAGCCAATCTGAGCTACAAACTCCTCGTCAGCTATCTAGAGGAGATGATAAATTGCGAGTTGGTCTGCTTGGATAACGGTCTATATATTTTGACCGAGGGGGGTAAGGAGTTCCTTTCCAAGGCTAAACTCTATTTCTACCTGCAAGAGCGGGTTAGATCAGAAACCGAGAAAATGAATAACGAGAAAAATGGACTCAAGCAGATGTTGTCACTGCTACAGGAATAAGTATCCAAGGTGGTAATTGAGAGATTCCTTCGATTTGAACGATTTTCTGGTTGGGAAAAAAGCCGATTTTGGGTAGATAGATATGAGAGATTATGTTGACGAGGTAGATCTTTCTCCATTTAGACTATTGGTAAATTCTACCTCGGGGAATAACCCTGTCATTTCTGTAATTATTCCTTCATTTAACGAGGAGAGAGGCTTGGAAATAGTTCTTGGACGCACTCATAGTGTGCTCGAGAAGTTGGGCGTCAGGAATGAGGTAATTGTCATAAACGATGGGTCAACCGATGGGACCTCGGAAGTGGCCTTGAAGAACAAGGCGATCCTCCTAGAGAATCCTAGGAATATGGGTAAAGGGGCCTCACTGAGGAGGGGCTTAGAGTGTGCTCGGGGTGAGTTTATTATTTTAATGGATGCTGATGGCGAGAATAAGCCCGAGGACATACCGCTCCTTCTTGAACCATTCTTGAGTGATGGGAAGGTCTCTATGGTGATTGGATCTAGGTTTAAGGTTGAGGTGGATCGCGAATTTAGCAGGGTCCACATGTTCGGAAATAAGATCTTCAATTTGGTGATATTCCTTCTTACTGGTAGGTATGTTACGGACAGTCAGTCGGGGTTCAGGGCCTACAGATGTGCTGCTCTGAAGGATGTGAGCATTGACTCCTTCGGGTTTGATGTTGAGACCGAGATGCTTATTAAGATGTTGAGGAAGGGCTTTGAGTTTAGAGAGGTTCCAATAAGCTTCGATCAGCGTATTGAAGGCTCTTCTAGACTGAGGACTTTTAAGGACGGTTTTAATATCTTGAAGGCGATTCTGAAGTACACACTGATAAATAATCATTAGTTAAATCTATATCCTAGTAAAGATGAAGATACAAACATTGTTTTCAGGAGTTGTAGGAGCAGATAGGAAGGATAAAGATGGATGAGGATAAGTTGACTGGTGTCATATTGGCAGGGGGAGAAGGTAGGAGGCTTAGACCTTTATCCTATTATTTTCAGAAGTGTATGATTCCTATTGGGGCTAATCAGAGGCCTTTGCTGGAGTACATTGTACGGTTCTTGAGGTACCACAACATCACTGATGTAAAGCTTCTGGTGGGCTACAAGAACGAGCAGATCAGGAACTACTTCGAAGAGGGAAAGAGGTTCGGAATCAACTTGACCTATCTGCTTGACAACCCCAAGACAAAGGGCACCGGGGCGGCTCTGCTGAACTTTTATAAGAAGGAGAATTTGAATCGAGGCACGATCCTCATCTATTACGGTGACATCCTGTCGAACATAGATCTGACGGAGATGGTGAATCAGCATAGAAGCCAAAAAGCGGCGGTCACCCTTGCTCTGGTGCATGGCTACCAGGTTCCCGTGGGTGTTGCCAATGTGGAAGGGACGAGGGTGGTTCGCTGGGTTGAGAAGCCTCAATTGGAGCTGGATGTCGGAATAGGAATCATGGCGATAAACGCAGAGGTCCTTGAGGAGCTCTCTCACCTGGGTAAGGGGGCGAAGGAGCTCGACATCACGAGGGACTTTATCCCCTGGCTGCACGAGAAGGGCTACCCTGTGGGCGCCTATGTCACCGACAGTTTCTGGTATGATATAGGTTCAACGGAGAAATTCGAGAAACTGGACAACGGCCTCATAGATAAAACCTTCAAGTTTCTTTTCAATGAAAAATAGAAGCCGAGCGTGCCTTCTTGGATAGAATAGTCTGAATCCGAATTGGATGAGACTGAAAGGAATTTTTTCGTCGTTACCTTAGAGTGGTTTAGCTTGGTCATGCAATTAGAATGCGCGTTCTAAGAGTCGAGCCAGGGTGGCTGAGTAGCCTAGGCGGTGGAATGCATTCTGCTAACGTCGGTTCGAATCCGGCCCCTGGCCCCAATAATTGGAAGATACGTATGTGTTTAGACGAATATTTGTAAGGCGAAATCATGATTGAAGGTCGATTGAAGATCTCGTTGATCATGTTTATTCTCTTTATCTCAGTCCTCTCCTTCTCTGCAGCCGCTTCAGGGACTAGTGAGGTGGGTTTGGAGGATGCTGCTAGGAAGGTTAATGATGTCTTCAAGGTTGTTGTTGAGGCTTATGATGCTGGTGGTGATGTTAAAGGTCTGGTTATAAAGCTGAATGAGGCGCTTGATCTCATCTCGATGGCAAGGGAAGCAGACTCGGAGCAGTCAAAGGTTTTGGCTGGTCAAGCCTATGAAATTGCTGAGTGGGTTGAGGGTGAAGCGCCTAGTGTTAAGGAGGAGGGTATAAGGCTTCGTCTGGCCGAGAGAAATACGTGGATTGTGGCGGGGGCTGGCTTAATCTTTGGGGGGTTCTTAACCTATTTTTTTGGTCCAAGGTTATACTGGTCTCTTTGGCTTAGGATGAGAAAAAATTACATCGTTAGGGTCACCGAGGGGAAGAGGCAGGTTGAGAGCCAATCCATGATCACAAGCGGTGAGGTCTGGGCTGTGATTATCGCCGTGATCGTATTGGTTTCGATTTTCGCCTACACGGAGTTTTACTACTCCAGAACGGTGATTGAGCCCTTCTCGGAGCTGGGCATCCTTGGACCGAACATGGTGATAGGGGATTATCCAAGTAATGTGACTGTTGGGGAGGCCGTCCATCTAAACATATATGTAGCAAATCATCTGGGTAGGCCAACTCACTATACGGTGATGGCTAAACTCAGGGAGAAGGATGCTGCCCTTGATCCCTCCCCTGGGAGCCCAGATCTAACCCTTGATTTCATACTCCTGCACGAGGAGGCGCGAATCTTCCCCTTTAACATGACTATTGAGAAGCTTGGTCTGAATCAGAGGCTTATCTTTGAACTTTGGACCTACAATGTGACCAATAGCCAAATTGAGTATCACGATCGATGGGGATGGATTTGGCTTAACGTGACAAGCATGTGATTCCCTGAGTTCCCTTTCGATTATGGATTTAGAGAATTTGAGAAATTTTGACAGGAGGTTCTGCCTATTTGGAACGGGTTAAAGTCGGAGTTGTTGGAGTAGGGGCGATGGGGTCTAACCATGCTCGCGTTCTGAGTGAGCTTGAGGATGCCCAGCTGGTGGCTGTATGTGATGCTTGGGAGGCGAGGGCGAGGGAGGCCGCCGAAAAGTATCACTGCGATTACTATGTGGATAACGAGGAGTTCCTTTCGAAGAGTGGCGTGGACGCCGTTGTCATTGCGACGCCGACGATAACGCACAAGGACATAGCACTATTGGCTCTGAAGCACGGTAAACATCTGCTCGTTGAAAAGCCTCTGGCAGCGACCGTGGAGGAGGCTCAAGCCATCTGTTCAAGAGCCTCATCGAGAGACATGGTTCTGACCGTTGGTTTCATCGAGCGGTTTAACCCCGCCGTTACCGAGGCAAAGCGCCTATTGAAGAGCGGGAAGATAGGTCACCCGATCCTGCTGGAGGCTAGGCGTGTCTCGCAGTGGCCCCAGAGGATCGGGGATGTGGGCGTGGTGATTGACCTGGCTATACATGACATCGACATTGCCAGATATGTCTTTGAGAAGGATCCTGTGGAGGTTTATGCCTGCGTGGGCAGTCTCAGGCACTCCTTCGAGGACTACGCCAATATCCTTCTCCGATACGATAATGGGGAGACGGCCTTCATTGAGACGAACTGGTTGACGCCTCATAAGGTTCGGCAGCTGACGATAACGGGGAGCGAGGGGCTCATCTCCCTTGACTATATTTCCCAGGAGATTGAGATCGAGAATAACTCTGAGCTGGTCCGCCCGCATCTGACCAATCAGGAGCCCCTGAAGCTGGAGCTGAGTCATTTCGTATCCTGTGTGAAGAATGGAAGCAAACCCTTGGTTACGGGAGAAGATGGGGTTAAGGCGTTGAAGATAGCTGAGCTAGCCCTGGAATCCTCTAAGACACGTAAACCCATGAGCCTTGATCTCTGAGTAAGCGCTCAGCGGACAGGTTTTCAGATGAAATACTTCGTTCTCTCCGTCGATTTTGAGGAGTGGTTCCATTCTAACTGGTTTAATCCGGCGGAGGTCATGGCCCACCATTTTGGAGGTAAGACTCCGGAAACTGATCTGAGGACTACGACGAGGCGATTGCTAGACCTGTTCGAGGATTACTCCATAAAGTCGACGTTCTTCTGTCTGCTGAACACCTCTCAGAGGTATCCAGAAGCCTTCAGGGAGATCGTTGCGTCGGGGCATGAGATCGCTCTCCACGGCATAGACCATCAAAACGGAGAAAGCCAGCAGCAGTTCGGGAAGAGCCTCTGCTTCGGCAAAGACGCCCTAGAAGAATTGAGTGGCTCGAAGGTTCTCGGTTATCGGGCGCCTAACTTCAAGATGCCTCTCTGGGGGTTTAAAGAACTCTCAGACTCAGGGTTCCTTTACGACTCATCCCTCATACCCTGCCTGAGTATTCCGGGGTGGTACGGCTCGGCGAAGACGCCGACCCATCCCTACAAGGTCTTCACCGAGAGAAGCTACCTCTTCGAGTTCCCCCTCACGGTCTTCCCCGTTCTCCGCCTCCCCGGATCAGGGGGCTGGTTCCTGAGAAACTTTGGGCTCAACTGGGTGAAGACGCTTTTCAAACTCCACTTGAAAAGAAACGATCTGGCGGTCCTGTACCTGCATCCGTGGGAGGTCTCGTATGAGAATCCGTTGCTTCCGGAGATTCCCTTTCACGTTTTCAGGAGGACGGGGAGGTGGACCCTCGAAAGCCTGAAGCGCCTCATAGAGACCTTCAGAGATCAGGTTCATTTCACCTCTTTTCAGGAATATTTAAAGGATAATGGCGTGGACGTATAGGCGCTTTACGGGGAGAAGCAGCAGATGTGGATAGCTACGTTCTTGATGTTCGTCACGGGTTCTATTCTATTCTGCTTTTACATGGGCTATTTCCTCTTTATGCTGAAGAGGTCTAGGCAGTACCGTCCGCTGAATGTAGAATATTCTCCGTCCGTCTCTGTCATATTGCCGACTTACAATGAGGAGGCGACGATAAAGAGCAAATTGAGGAATCTTTTGGACCAGGGCTATCCCGTGGAGATCGTTCTGGTCGACAGCGCTTCTCAGGATAGGACTCTGAGCCTGGCCATGGAGTTTATGCAGGATAACGGGCTGGATGTGCGGATCATCGCGGAGAAGGAGCGGAGGGGGAAGGCGTCGGCGCTGAACAACGCCTTCAATTACTGTAACCACGAGATAGTCGTCATAACTGATTCGGACTCGGTCTGGGAGAAAGGGGCTCTGAAGAGGGCTGTATCTAACTTCCTTGACAAGGATATAGGGGCCGTAACTGGGAGGCAGATTCTGATGAACGCCGATCAGACCTTCACGACGAAGCTCGAGAAGTCATATAGAAGCGTCTACGAGGTCTTGAGGGTCGGAGAGAGTGTCTTGGATTCGACTCCGATCTTTCATGGGGAGATCTCCTGTTTCAGGAAAGACCTGATCGAGACGATCTACGAGAGGAGCATGGCGGACGACTCGGAGCTCGCCATAAAAATTAGGAAGAAAGGCTTCCGAAGTATCTATGATCCCGCTGTTGTCTTCTATGAATATGCTCCTCCAACTCTCGCGTCGCGGTTCAAGCAGAAAGTGCGGAGAGGACAAGGCCTAATCGATCTGTTTCTGAGAGAAAGAGGGCTGGTCTTCAACGGTCGATACGGGGCTTTCGGCAGGATCGTATTCCCCGCCGAGTTCTTCATGCATGTCGTCTCCCCGAGCCTGCTCCTCCTCTTCCTAGGTGCCTTCCTCCTGTCACTTGATTTCTTCTCCCTACTCTTTGGAATCGCTCTCCTCTTACTCTCATCGCTTCTCATGCTGGTGTCGATGAAGATGAGTCTGATTCACCTGATCTTCAGCTTCTTACAAAGCCAGTTCATATTATTCATCTCCCTCTTGAACCACCTCCTAGGCAGGTCCCAACACAAATGGGGGAAGATAGAAGAAGTAAGGGAATTGTGGAAAAAAGAAAACGTACCTTAAAGATCTCTCGGGGGTTTACCTTGAAGATCGTGCATGTTTGTCCCAGGTTTTATCCCTATCA
>Ga0315296_10003214_pt1 | contig 13728 bp, 12 predicted proteins | sample YL17G14_18_MG_FD_203921 | JGI IMG/M metagenome (GOLD analysis project Ga0315296, IMG submission 203921) | Sediment microbial communities from Yellowstone Lake, YNP, Wyoming, USA - YL17G14_18 | ecosystem: Environmental > Aquatic > Freshwater > Lake > Sediment | place: USA: Wyoming | collected... | reverse complement strand
TCTCCTCTCCCCCCGTCCTCTTCTCAGAGATCCATCTGATCGTCACGCCCTCCGCATCTTGACCATAGGCTTCTTTGACATCGTAGCCCTTAACGTCTCGAATGTTTTTGATTATCACCCTGATGCTTCCTCCTTTTAATAAGTTAAAATGAGGGGTGGCTTAAAACTTTAGTTTTTAGTTTTCCATTCCCCAGATGATATATAAAGACTTAAAACTAGAAAGTTTTTGTGTGTCTTTTAGCCTCGGTGAGGCCTTTTCAGCCCCTATTGCCCTTTAGAATATAAAGGGAAATAGGCAAGGTCCTAACTGAAAATCTGTTGAAGTAAGCTTCTCCCGACTCACCGAGGCTGCATACGCAATGGTTTCGACAGCAAAAGACTTAGGTATTTCGCTTCGCTTTCCATCAACGTCATTCTTTTCATAAAATGTTCAGGGCGTTAGGGTGCAATTATTTAAGAGGGTTCGGATTAACCCATAAAACCGCGCGCGCGAAGCCCAGCTCTTTCCTGCACCTACTTACAGAGAATGGTTATAAATTAATCAATGTTATTATTTTGTCAACAATACGAAATGTGATTATCGCAGCGCGCATCAACGACTACTACAATAATCTCGGACTCAACATCGACGCACGCAGGCTAGTTAAGCTGTTTGTACTCGGATTCTAAAACACTCAAACAGATTTCAGCTATATTTAATAAAGTTTGCACAACTTCATTGTCTATTGTTGAAACACCTAACTGAAGATTAGAGTAAAAATCCTTTGCCTTGTTACCGAGAAGTACATTGAAGAAATCTGTATAAGACGAATCTTCAAACGATAACTCATTTTCTCTCCCTATAAACCATTTATGAAATTTCCAATCATAATCTACGTAAAAAGCCTCATACTTCTTATCTTCAATAAATTTTCCAAGATTAGGTTTTCTCTTTGAATTATTAGGATAAATTTTCAGTACAGTCTTCATCTTTTCCTCATGGTTGCAAAAAACTTTTTTGTAGTCGGACCAAGAAACGTCTTTTTGATCCTTAAAAAATTCAAAAGCTATTTGTCCTTTACCTAATTCCTCAAGTGCGAGAGTAGAGAGTGCTGTTGCTGAAATGTAACTTTTCTGTTCGAGAAGGTTACTAGCATCTTTGAGTAGATTTTTCGTATTCAAGATTGCTAAATGGAGACATTCAAGTAGGGTTTTCCAAGAGATAGATTTTGAAATGGGCTTTCCATTCATTCTCATAAAGAATCACTTATAATTTTTTTATCCATTCTATAATCTCTTTTTCCATTCTGATCGTAGTTTGGTTTATCGTGAGGTGTAGATAAAATTTTTTATGTTTTTTATCTTCGTCTTTATTGGACTTATCATCCAATTCGCGCGCGCGAACTGAAGCGTCCTCAGCCAAGATATTTCCACTCTGATATTTTCTCTGGATGTTCGTCGGAGTTTCCTGCTATGTGGAATTCAATAAGCCCGAAACCCTCGTCGCTAGACGATGTAATACCTTCCCAATCCGGATCCCCTGGAGGATCTGGTTCTAATCTAACAACTTTGTATAGTTTATTCACCAAACAAGCCGCTTCGATATTCTCGATTAGGTTTTCTCCAATTCTTTCGTTTAAGAACTTCTTGAAAAAACTCTTGCTATAATCCCAGCTGTGATTGTCAAGAACATTGAATGGGAAATGATCTTTAGAGGGTATCTGGTGTATATGGTCCATCATCCTTTTTGATGAATAATAAATTGGATACTTTGTTGCATTTGGTCCAATAAAACCATATACCGCCCATGTTTTAGATATTGGATTTATTGTATATAGTCCTGTTGAATGAGGCCTGCTTATATTGAATGTAGGCCAATGAACTAGAAAAGTAAATTGATTTGTGCTAATGTCCCAAGAGAGATTTTTAGTTTTCTTGAATTTTGTTTGTATAATTATAGCTCTCCATTTTATTAGAGCATCATTCAATGTATGTTTATAGATAATAATTAAATCGCCTAGCTCAACTGTTACATCTGGGTTCTTTTGGTTAAGTGATTTATAGGTGATAAACGGCTTTACATGAATTCTAGCGGAACGAACGCTGAATGTCTGTTCTCCTGACTGTATCGGGGCTACTGTAAAATTTTCGACTGTTTTATCAACAAAATTAAGCTCGCCTGTAATAGGAGTATTGCTTATCGCTCTATGATAATCATTAATTATTTTGTCGAAATAGTTCATAATCCCTGCATTAATTGACATTATTCTAACACTATAAGCTAATAACGCTATAAATTTATCGTTTCTGAGATAATAACACATTTTTTATAATCAATGATAAAAAAAATACATTATGAATCTATCCCAATTTGTTATTCGTGTTGAGAAGTTTGAAAGAGAGTTTTGGTTTGGAGATTGTGTTTATTTTGCAGCCCTTGACAGACTCCAGCCAGTTCAAGCTGATTTAAAAAAGTTGACTAAAGATGAAATGACCCATGTTGTAAAAATGTTCTTGGTCCAATGGGGCTCGATGACTAGGATTGTAAACCAGAAACATATTGATTGGGGAAAACTTGCGGAAAATCTCCGTGAAAATGCTGGTAGTTTAGAACATCTAAGTGATAAAGAACTCCTTCATTGCAACTTCAATGACCTTGAGGTGAGAGACTCGATTAACGGTTTGTACGAGTCCCTTGACCAAAAGTGGAGTCACACACAGGTAATTAATAGTGGAAAAAATGCTGGACAAAAAAGGAAGGTTAAAAGTGGAATTGGGCCAACTTCGATTTCTAAAACGCTACATCTTCTTAATCCTAGATTATTTATTATGTGGGATGAGAATGTTAGAAATGATCTTGAATTCAAAAGTGGTGCTAGTGAATATCTTCGTTTTTTAACATATAGTAAAGATTTATTGATATCCTGTCTTAGTGAGGGTATTGATACCTCCAGAGACGATAAAGAAGTCGTGCAGGACATAGTTGCTTATTCAAAGTCAAGGCTGAATGATGAAATATTAACAATGTATAAACAGAAAACAGTAGCAAAGCTTATCGATGAGTATTATATAATTTCGTCCCCCAAAAAAAGGATTAAAATAGGTTAATGTGTATATCTTATCAGTTCAAATTTAATGCTCAAAGTTCTGAATATATTTTTTATTTCTCTTATTCCCAGTAGTTGGCGCGCGCGACGAATTTATTTGTGTAAATAGTTTTTTTTAAGATGCTGACCGTTCAAGTAATTCTAGCAGTTCCTCAGCCTTGGTGTTATTTAGTTTCTCATAGTATTGCTTGATGAAGTTAGTAAGAAGATCTTGAGCCTTGAAGCAGAAGTGGATTTGTTCATGACTTAATGCTATATCAATTACCCTGTTCAATTGATCATTATTCATATATGGCGCTAATGAGATTGCGATCTTAGTTCTCATGGCTGCGGAGTCAAAGGACCAACTACCACCATAAATATCAATTAAACTATCGATGTAACCTTTCCTGAAAATCCAATCTTGAATGTATTTGAGTTCGAGTAGTTTAACTAGATTCGAGATGAGGCTATCCTGTATTTTTCTGTCTTGAATACTTTGAGAGTTTGTTAAGATATCCGATCCAAGAAGCGTAGAAAGTATGTTCTCAGCGAGCTTTATTCTAAATTCTTTATCGTTTCGGTAGACAGTAAAAGACAGTATCCTTTCAAGGTAACGTATATCGTCTGAGCTGCACCAGGATGGTAATTCTTTGAACTCAGCCATTAGAAGAGAGATAACTGCTTCAATCTCGTCTAACTCTGCTTCTTCTGTATACCTTTTTAAGTCATTATCATCCATTGCTTTAAGCTGTTGAAGTTTATCGGGAATTAACCCGACTGAAGGCAGAGGGTATAAGATGTCAAGGAGCGCGAGTGTGTTTGTGACGAGAGCTTTAGCTTCACCTTCCCCGATCTTGGAGTGATGACCTTCGTGCACAAGCTGAGCTCGGATGTGCCTATATGCGCGGATAATGGATAGAAGTATTGAGGGTGGCGCCTCACCCCTCGCCTTATACTCGGCTTCAAGCTTCGCAGCGTACTTCTGAAATTCTTCATCACCAATTTGAATGCCGAAATCCTCAAGTTTCTTTTTAATTATGATCTCTTGCATTGTGAGTGCAACGACTCCGGACAACCATTGAGGGTCTAAGCCGACTCTCTTTCCTATTTGGATTAATTGGTCAATTTCTTCTTGGGTGGCTTGGCGTATCGACATACTTTATGATAAGTTGAAGCTGAACTAAAGATTATCTTCCAAGTTCAATAAAGCGCGTGTATGCAACTAGGAAGATAAACAAAGAGGATTCGGATTAACCCATAAAATCCGGTTTAAGATGAGCCTTTCTTTATAAGGGCTTAAATACACTGACAACCCGAGACGAGGTTAATCAATATCCTCTTTTCTTTATCAATACTGATTGGCCATTTTTAGCTCAGATAAGATTCTTGAAGGGAGAATAAGATGGTTTTCGAACATCTTATTCTTGGTTAACAATAGACCCTAAAGGATGCGCGCGCAGAAAAGAATTTAACTTGATATCACATTAATAAGATGACTCTAAGGTTTCGCTGAAGGTAATTTCCAATGATTCTTAAAAACGTCCAAATTCAAGATTTCAAGTGCATCGAAGATTCCGAGGTCTTTAACCTCAAGCAAATGAATTGTTTAGTGGGCAAGAATGAGGCTGGTAAATCTGCAGTTCTTCAAGCCCTCTATAAATTAAATCCTGTAGTCGAGATAGAGGGGCGTTTTGATCCTCTTATTGAATATCCTCGGAGAAAATGGTCTGAATATAAGGAACGACATTCTACAGCCCCAGCTAATGTGCTAACAACGGAATGGGAACTCACGGATAATGATATCGAACCTCTTGTTACAAAATTTGAAATTAATGTGCTGGCAAACAACAATATTATATTAACAAAAGGCTACAATAACCAGCTCTATTGGCAAATTAAAATGGATGAATCTCTTGTTATATTAAAATATTTGGAATCATTAAAACTAAGTGATGAAGAAAGTTCCGATCTTAAAACATCAAAAACGCTTCAAGAATTAATTAATAAACTTAAAGCAGTACCAACTCGTTCAGACCAACAAACTGCTCTATTGGATAAATTAAATAAAATCTACCCTAAAGGTGAACTCTTAAAGGAAGTTGAAAAGTTTTTAGCAACTCGATTGCCGAAATTCGTATATTTTGCTGACTATGATAAAATGATTGGTACAGTCTCAATAGACGATCTCAGAAAAAGAATGCAAGAAAACCGTCTTCAAATGTCACATAGAATTTTCATGGCTTTATTAAACCTTGTGGGGACAAAGCCGGATGAAATTGATAGAATTGGAAAGTTTGAGGAATTAGTGGCTGAATTAGAGGCAGTTTCAAGTCGTTTAAGCGAGGAAATTTTTCAATATTGGAGTCAGAATAAATATTTAGAAGTTGAATTCCGATTTGATTTCGCACGGCCTCAAGACCCGGCTCCTCTCAATAGTGGTTACATTTTCAGAACTCGCATCAAGAACACCCGACATGGCGTTACCGTTGGGTTCGATGAGCGAAGTACGGGTTTTGTTTGGTTCTTTTCATTCCTTATTTGGTTCTCACAAGTAAAGAAGAATTATGGCGAAAATCTAGTTTTATTATTTGATGATCCAGGCCTTAGTTTGCACGCTCGTGCACAGGCAGATTTACTAAGATACATGAATGAAAGATTGGGTCCTAATTATCAAGTAATTTATACAACACATTCGCCGTTTATGATCGATCCTGACAATTTACTTGGAGTTAAGACCGTTGAAGATGTGATAACCGAGGAAGGTGAAATTCTAGGGACAAAGATTGGAGATGATGTGCTTAGCACCGACCCCGACACTGTATTTCCCTTACAAGCTCACCTTGGCTATGATATAGCACAGACTTTGTTTATTGGAAAACACACGCTTCTTGTAGAAGGCCCATCTGATCTTTTGTATTTAAAATGGTTTTCTAAAGAACTAAAGGAAAAGGGTCGAAAATATCTTGATCCTCGTTGGATAATCTCAGTATGTGGTGGTATTTCAAAAGTTGCGAGCTTCGTTACTCTCTTTAGCGGCAAGAAACTTCACCTGGCTGTATTGACAGACTATCATACTGGCTTGAAAAAACAGGTTCGCAGCCTAAGAGAATCAGAATTATTGAAAGCAGGTCATGTTTTTAGTGCTGAAATGTATGCTGGCCAAGATGAAGCTGATATAGAAGACCTTTTGGGATGGTCTTTCTATATTGAATTAGTCAATTTAAGTTATTCTTTGACTGGCTCACAACGAATGCCCATTGATAAACCTACTAAAGGAACAGCAAGAGTTTTAGTGAATGTAGAAGAACGTTTCAAATCTATATGCACAGAATTCGATCATTACACTCCCTCAGTATATTTAACTGAAAATTCTGATAAAATAAAGAAATCTCTGCCTGAAATGAACGAAGCTCTTGACAAATTTGAACGGTTATTTATTGACCTAAATCACCTTTTAGAAATCAAGAATTAATTAAAAGCGGTTGCCAAACCCAAAATTTAATTTCCATAACTATTCTGTAATATTAGAGAAAAATGAAACAAAATAGGAAGAATATAAGAGACTTGATACTTCTGATTTATGGGGTCTTTTTAGGAATAATTGGAAATTTTATTGTAGAGTATGTTAACTTGGTAAATCCGCCTTTACCTGAGAGCCTTCCATCGTTAATTTTACTTATGCTCCTTCTATTGATTTTCTATATTTTTGGTGCATGGTATTTTCTATGGAGATGGGGATAGAGAATTTGAGGCTCTATTTATCAAACTTAACCACTTATTTTCTCCAAGATTAACAACCGAAGAATGAACAGAACTCAGTGAGGCACCATTTCCTTTTAAAGCTTTAAACCAATGTCGAGACAGCGCATTCCTCTTTTCGCGTGCGCTATACCACACTGCACAGATCTTTTAGAATGAAGAAAATGTTAGATGTACGCGCGTAGATATACGCACAATTTCCAAAGAATCAAAAAGGTTCCTAAATTCATATATCGTCAGGTAAATCATTAACATTCTCATTTTCTGGTTCAAGGATTAATGCTGGTTCAGGAGTTATTGATTCTATGAGTTTACATTCTTTGTCATTGATTTCATAGAGGTCATATATTTTTTTGTCTAAATTTGAATTGATGTTATATAATTGGGTATCTAATTCATTCCCCTTTTCAAGAGCTTTCATATATTCTTTAGAAATTTTTCTCATAATTTCTAAATTACTACTTTTTTTGGTATTAAATAGGGGAATGCTTTCATTTAATATTTTTGAAAGCAAATTCCCAGTTCCTAGTGATTTCCAATTATGATTTATATAAAAAAGAATATATTTTCTAATAGCTTCATCAATAATTCTACACTTTATCACTGTATGATCTTCGACTTCAATATTTTCTTTTTTATCAATAGTAGTATAATTTACGTTAAACCTTATCCAATCATTTTCTTCAATTACTTTGACTTTTTTTATTTTACCATTTGTTGTTTTATCCGCATCTCTATCGGATGGAGAGATCTCGTCATAAATTGTCCTAAATTTAATTTCACCGATGATAGGATCACCGATATATCTATTAAAATCCAAATTTAAAGTAGATCTTTTTTCTATCAATTCAATAATTTTTTCTACGTCTATTATAATTGAATCATAAATGGATTTTTTGACCGGATTATTTATATCAATTTTCTTTATTGGAATTTCAGATAATGGACGAGTAAAATATTCCATATATTCATCTCGCTTAAGTTTAGTAATAGTTTTATAATAAAAATTCATTAAACGTGAATTTAATATTCCTATAACATATTTCAAACTTATATCTTTTACTTTCGATACAATTACATATGTATCCGTAAGCGTATAATAATTTTTATTATCATATGCAAATTTATTGGATGTAGCATAATTGGGCACAAGGATTTTTTCTTCTGAATTTTCAAATAATTCTCTATTTCTAAGAACACTAAGTTCATACCATTCACATACACCTTTTTTGTAAGGATATCTTTCTTCAAGTTGCATTTTATATTTTTCCAAATATTTTAAAGTATTTTTAATATTATTTTGATCAACTCCGTGAACTGAATATATCATATATAAATTTCTATAATTTATAAAATATCTTTTTATATCTCTCGTTTTTACATATCTTCTTAAGATAGTGTTTTCAATTTTATACATAGAAATTATTTCAGGTTGTACAATAAATGCAGAATTTAAGCCAGTAGTCATTCCTTGTCCTATATTACAAATATCTCCGAGCATCCACGTATCCTTTCGAATTTTTTCTTTTAATTCATCTATTATTGGAGGATCAAACATCCAAGGGTCATCAGTTAAATTCCTTTGAAACGTATTGAATATGGTAACAAATTCATCTTCATAATAATCTTTAGTCTGATTTTCCAAAACATGTTGAAAAAGGTTTATAAAATTCTCGTCCCATTTTTTAACCTTAATTATTTTCACCTTATTATTTAACCTAGATTCCTGATTCGTATCTTTTTCTAAAATAATTATAGATGTAAGAACATTTGCGCCCGCAAAAAATTGAATATTTCCTGAATCCAAAATGATCTTTATTTTTGCATTGTTAAGAAGATAATTACGTAATCTATCCGCCCATTTTGATTCTAACCAATATCTAGCAACAATAAAGCCAAGAAGTCCACCGTCTTTTAGGAGTTGAAGACCACGCATAATAAAGTAAAAAAGAATATCATTTTGTCCCCTATATACTGTTGACCATTCTGAGCTTTCTTCGAAATATTTTTTTACTATATCAGGTTGTGTTGATATAGTGTAATATGGAGGATTTCCAATAATAATATCAAACAAACCTTCATTATATATTGTCTTAAAATTTTCTTCCCATTTAAATGGTTTCATTTCAGATAAATAATCACCAAAAAATTTCTTTAATTCATCATCATTAGCTCCGATAATTGAGTTGCCAATTTTAATATTTTCTTTTAAAATAAGTGGTAATTTTTCACCTTTTTTTAATCCTTGTAATAGTATATTTACCGCTGCAATTTCAGCTGCTGACGAATCTAAATCAACGCCAAAAATATTATTATAGATAATTTGTTTCTCAAAATCTTCGTTTTTTTGTGGTCGGATAAATTCCACAGACCATGCTTCTTTATTTTCTCCGGTTTTTCTTAACTGAGTGATTTTTTCAGTTAATTTTCGATTTTCTTCATCAATTTTTTCATTATATTTTCCGTAAGTATTTTTTAGCTGTCTATATGATTTAATTAAAAATGAACCTGAGCCACAAGCCGGGTCAAGAATACGTAATTTTTTAATTTTATCAAATTCAAGATATGATTCTTGAATTTTATCATCATTTAAAAGACTTATTGCTTTTTGTAATATGTTTTCTGTTTTCTCACCCAGAGTATTTTTAATAATATAATCAACTACTGGTGGTTGCGTATAATAAATACCACCAGCCTTTCTTAGAATAGGATTTTGTTTAATCTCTATTTCCCCATCTTTTAAAAATAATTCATGTCCGAGATAGCTCTCATAAGTATTTCCAAGAATATCCGATGTAAATTTTCTAAAATTTTGACTATATAACGCCTGAATAATTTCACCCAGTACTTCATTCTCGATTTTTGCAAGTATGTTATCTAATTCTTTATCTTCTTCAAAAATACCACTGTCATGAATTTGATTAAAACCAATAAAAAGCTGCTTTATTATGTCTGTTAAAGATGTATACATTCGTGTCTTCGACCAATATTCATAGGCTGCCTGAAGTTGATCTGGTTCTTTAAGAATCCAGGCATCCTCGGCATATCTAATAATTACAAATCTATCTAATATTCTTTGAACATATTTTTTTATTTCACTTAAATTAAGCTGAGGAAAAGTTTTATGGATATTTCGAGCAAGTTTAAGACGCCAATCATTTAAAGAAAATAAAAAATTTAAATCTATATCAGGACGTTCTAATCGACTTTCTAATTTGTTAATATTTCCTATTATAACTTGATCTTTAGATAAAAGTATAAAATCATCAATGCGTTCTAAATATTCGTTTGGCACTTCGACATTTAGAACAATTTCACCTGTTTTTGCATTAAATAATCTAAATTTTTCAAAATTTGTTAATATCGCCCATTTTACATTTAAACTCATTCCTGCATAATTGAGAACTTGCCTTTCTTCTTCTGTCCAATCAGCATAGATCTTATGCCCAGTTAATGTTAATTGGATCCCACGGTCAAGCCGAGAAGGAACCCCTCCAAATTTTTTTGCCTCGATAAAAATGAGGGGGACCTGATTACTTTTCAGAGCGATATCAACATGACCTTTCCCTCTCACAAATTTTTCCGAATCATATTCTCTAGAATCATCAATTTTCCAATCAAGAATTTTAAAAAAAGGATCAATAAAATCTTTCCTTACATTAGCTTCACCGATTTCTTTTAGACCTTTCTCTCCTAATTCGGATTTTCTTTGTTGATATTTTTTTATCAGTACATTCACTTCTGATAAAAAAAAATCTTTTTCGGTCATAAACGCACCTGAAATTTAACGTTTATTGTTATGTTATTTGAGATATAAAATACATGTGTAATCTGAATTTAGCTGCTTTCGAAATGGGGCGGGTTGGTTGGGTTAACATTTACCCTCAAAGTAAGGACAACGACTTGGATTCTCCTATTGAAAAAGCGCGCACACCTGCTTTGTCTCCTCTGGATAGTTTCTCATCAGGGCTTCTAGAGCTGTCTCTGCTATGAACCTTTTAAAACCTGACTCACCCATTTTAGACGATATACTCCCCTGTAACCACCTTTCCCAGTAGCCTCCCTCTTACTCAGCACGCCCATCTCAACCATATCTTCGAGGAAATTGATTATTGAAGCCCTTGAGATGCTTCCAAGTCTTAATCGTTGGTTGACCCGATCCCACACAAGCCTACTCGTGTACTCCTTCTGCGGGTCATCCCAAAATACTTTCAGAGCCTCCTCCTCGTATTCCCTGAGAACCATTCTCAAGCCTTGCTGGGAGGTGTCGATTTCGAGTTTAACTGTCATAGTCATCCTTAACGCTTGTTTTACTTTAAATCCTTCGCGAATCAATGGCATTATTAATGGTTAAAAGGTATACGCTTGCACTAGTAGATTTGAGTTCACTTCTTCTCCAGATACGTGTTGTTGCTTACCACCGAAACCTCAACTTTATTGGATAAATCCCTAGCATCTATCCTCTTCTTCAATAGAGCCCTAAGATAATTAGCATCCTTGCCCACAGCCTCAACCTTCACAAGGTTATGCTGTCCATTTAGGAAACTGTCGATTAGAGGGTCATACTTGCTGCCCTTACGATACCTTCTATGGGGCTTCTTCTCCACTGGCTCAAGCTCAAAATTCAAGTCACTCAATTTAGTTCAAATTAAAGCTGCTTAGGGAGAATTTATAATTTAAGTTGCTATAAGGTGATTTTTTTATCTTATAGAGCGCGCGCATATGTCAGCGACTTCGAACAAGAAAATTCTCCTAAAAAGGAAATAAATAGTACTTGTTTTCATTTTTTTAGTGATGTCGTATAAAGAAGGCGCTCAAGAAGCAATTATTGGTATATTTGTTGGTTTTATACCCATTTTAGTTAAATTATTCGCAAATCAATTTACTAATGCTGATACAATTCTAGCAATATTTGAGTTGTCAGTTTTGATAGGTATGATAAAGAAAATTGACACTGTTAAAGAGGTGCCTTGGAAAACCGCGGCTGGTTATTTTTTTATTGTCTTTACTGTTGGTAGATTGTTCATGCCAGAATGGGAAGCAGGAATGCAATTAATATACTTCATAGTGTATTTTATCAGTAAAATTAAATGATAACGAATTCCTAGGATTTGTTAAAAATTCGAAAAATGTTAAAATTGAATGGAATAAAATCGTTTTAAATTTTTATTAAAATGATCGTTTAAATAAATAAGATTATATTTTTTCATCATAAAAATAATCCTTTTTATCGTATTTTTCTGTATGACCTTTAGGACAATCATGATAATTTCCAATAAGCATAGTTGTTTTGAAACTTTCTTTATCGATATTCATTCCCGATGGAAATCTAACTCCACACTTTTTACATTTCAAATAAAGCATCGGCATTATAACCAACGATAATTATATATCATTAGAATTATAAATTCTTTCTTATATGAATCTTAGTTTTTTTGAATTATTCGGTCAAGTCGGGGCGACGGTGGTTTCGTTAACAGCCACACTATTCATTGCTTATTTAATATATTTTAAAGAGCAAAGGGATAAAATAGGTAACCAAATTATTACTATAAAAAGAAAAATAAATATTATTGTTAGAGAAATTATTGATATTCCTATACCCGGTGTTTCACATCAATTAGTGTTAACTTCTTCTGAAGATATGAAATGGGAAAAATTGTCAATAACGAGTATTACAGCTGGTCCAGATTGGGATCTATTTATAGAAAGAAACGTTGAACGTTCAGACATATGGGATCAAGTTAGAACTAGTCTGGAGGACCTTGTTAGAGGTATCATTCCTGATGGATACTTTCCTGAAATTAGTATTGATTCTATTGATTTTAGGAATTGGGCTAACAATTTTATGAGTAATACTAATCATATTGAGTGGTTCTGCCACGAATTAGGGCAAAATCGAAGTTGGTTTACTCGTTTCATGGAAAAATTTGAATCATATGAAAGAAAAAGACGAAATCCAGTTTTAAACTCTCAAGATGTACGATTGATGATATATAAAATATTGGAACTTAGAGATTTAATAAATGAAGATTTGATTTTAGAGCAAAATTATAATACATTAAAGATCGAAAATTCATTTCACCATTATAATTTAATAATCATAGGTTTTTTTATTATGGCCGTGTCCTCAATAGTAGTACCATTATTTATGCTTCTTTTGAATCCTAATCAGTATGTCACAGAAATTTCTTGGATTAGTCTTATGTTATTTTTACTTTTTAGTATTTTTACAATGTGGCTATTAATAACATCAACAAAAAAATAAACTACTATTAAATACTCAAGAGTAAGCCAAGGGATTCAAGAAATATCCGCACTGAATTGTTACACATTTTATGTGTGATATACGTGATATACGTGGTGATGAAGAGAGAGAAAGAAAGAGAATGAAGATAAGAATAAACAAAATAAAGTGAAAGTAAGTAAGAGGGTTTGGGTTTGGGAATTAATTTTAATAATCTACATGTTAAGGAAACCCTATTTTAGATCGTTATGACGGTTCTAGCTGAAGTAGCCATGTCCAGGAAGGTTGCGTAGCCTATGATCGTTGAGCCATCCTCCAGGTTTTCTCGTGTTATGCCGCGTTTTCTAGCCGCCTCTTCGCAGACGTAGAGTTTCACTTTTTCGTTTTTCAGGATCGCTTTGAATCTTCGATCTATTTCTTCGCTTATCTTGGCGCATGTTCCCCTCTTCCCCAGTATGGCTCCGTCGGTGAAGAGGAATACCGTAGCGTTCATTCCCATTGCTGCCGCCGTCTCGACTATGTAGAGTAGCGAGGATAATCGTCCATCCTCCTCAGGCCCCCATCCATAGAGGAAGACAATGTCTTGTGACAATGTGCTTCACCTTCAGCATCCTGATGCGATGCATAGCATCTTCGGTAGGCCGCCGAGTTTAC
>Ga0315296_10003213_pt1 | contig 13734 bp, 14 predicted proteins | sample YL17G14_18_MG_FD_203921 | JGI IMG/M metagenome (GOLD analysis project Ga0315296, IMG submission 203921) | Sediment microbial communities from Yellowstone Lake, YNP, Wyoming, USA - YL17G14_18 | ecosystem: Environmental > Aquatic > Freshwater > Lake > Sediment | place: USA: Wyoming | collected... | reverse complement strand
ATTCTTTCAATTGCCACCCTTCGCATTAAATGCTCTTCCCTCCAGTCAACCACCCCCCTTATTTTTTCATAAAAAGCAGCGACTCTGGCAGCAACTTCGTCTACATGAATTGTGGTTGCTTCTTCTTTTTGCTGGAGAGATTGATGCCATTCCTGATATCTTTGAACCAATTTTTGGGTTGATTGGGATAATTCAGCCATTCTTTTTTTTAGTAATTTCCATTTTTACTTTCTCTAAAAATTTATTTAATTTTATCATTCCCAGGTCTTTATTTTTTGAGCGAGCCCTAACTGATTTTAATTTCATTTCTTTATCACCTACCACTAAAAGATAAGGAATCTTAAGAATTTCTCCCTGGCGAATTTTTTTCGATACAGTTTCGCTCTCATCTTTAACCTGAGCCCTGGAGCCTGAAACCCGAAGAATTTTGGCAACTTCTTTGGCATATTTCCTGTGCCGGCTGCCCACTGGTATTACCCAGATTTGTTCTGGAGATAGCCAAAGAGGTAAAGCACCAGCGTAGTGCTCGAGTAAAACGCCAATAAATCTTTCAATGGAACCCAGAAGAGCCCGGTGAATCATAAATGGTCTCTTTTTCTTGCCTTTTTGGTCAATATAAGTCATTTTAAATCTTTCTGGTAAATTAAAATCAACCTGGATGGTCGTACATTGCCAGGGCCGACCGAGAGAATCTTTGATTTTTAGGTCGATTTTGGGACCATAGAAAACACCACCGCCGGCATCAATCTGGTATTTTAATTTCAATTGTTTCAGAACATATTTTAATGAGCTAATAGCTTTCTTCCAGTCTTGTAAGGTGCCGGCGTACTTCTCGGGTCGAGTGGAAAGATAAATATCGTAATTTCGGAAGCCAAACACTTTGAGCATTTTGAAACCAGCCCGGAGAAGTTTCTTAATTTCATTTGCCAACTCTTGGGGCTGGCAGATAATATGAGCGTCATCCTGGGTAAAACCTCTTACTCTGGTCAGGCCGTGTAAAACGCCGGATCTTTCGTAACGATAAACTGTTCCCAATTCGGCAAAATATAAGGGCAACTCTTTGTAGCTGCGGATTTTGGAATTATAAATTTTGACATGAAAGGGGCAATTCATCGGCTTTAAAATATATTCTTCTTCATCAATTTTGATGGGGGAGTACATATTTTCTCGGTATAAATCCCAGTGGCCGGAAATTTTCCAAAGGTCTATTTTTCCAATATGAGGACTGATAACCCATTGATATCCTTGGGAAGTTAATTCATCGTATAAATAATCAGTAATAATTTTTCTTAAAACTGCTCCTTTTGGATGCCAGAGCGGCAGGCCGGCTCCCACATTTTCGTCAAAAGAAAATAATTCCAATTTTTGGCCCAATACTCGGTGGTCTCTTTTTTCGGCTTCAACCTCTTTTTTAAGATAATCATTAAGCTCTTTTTTAGTTTGAAAATAAATTCCATAAATTCGAGTGAGCATTGGATTTCTTTCCGTTCCCCGCCAGTAAGCTCCAGCAATTTTTGTCAATTTAAAGGTGTCTGGATTTATTTCTTTAGCTGATTTCACGTGGGGACCAGCACATAAATCAATAAAATCGCTGCTTTTATAAATTGAAATATTTTTTTTGGCTAGTTCTTTAATAAGTTCTAATTTGTATATTTGATTTTTAAAAATTTCCGTCGCTTCTTCTTTTAAGATAATCTTTTTTTCAAATGTTATATCCTCTTTGATTAATTTTTTCATTACTCCCTCAATTTTTAGTAAATCATCGGGAGTTAAACTTTCGGGCAAGTCAAAATCGTAATAAAAACCATTTTCGATTGCTGGCCCAATGCCAAATTTGACCTCGGGATATAACTTTTTTACCGAGGCCGCCATTATATGGGCCAGAGAATGTCTAACGGTTTGAAGATTCATATTTTCTTTTAGACCTCGACAATTTCTTCGATTTCTTCACAAATTAATTTTGGAACATCGTCTCTAGAATCAAGTCGACCCGAAACTAAAACGATTTTATTTTCTTGAAAAGCAGTCGGATTTTTTTCGATAATCGTCGGAAAAACAACCACTTCAATTTTATCAGTTAAGTCCTCGAGGTTTAAAAAGAGCATTGGCTTCCCGACGCGGGTGATAATCTTTTTAATTGAAGAAATTATGCCGCTGACTCTAACCCGGCCATTTTGTCCCATATAACGAAGCAAATGAGCTGGCTGGTTAGCTATTAAATTTTTAACCTGGGAAATCGATGTCATCTTTTTTGCTGGGCCCGAATTAAAATTCTCCATTGGATGACTGGTCACATAAAGGCCGAGCAGTTCTTTTTCCCAACCCAGTCTTTCATTTTTCGAAGCTGGGGAAGTTGAAAGAAGTTGAAAATTATTATTGAGAATAAGGCCATCAAAGAGACCTTTTTGGCCATTGGCCCGAGCTTTTTGCTTTTCCCTCGACCAATCTAGGAGCTTTTCTAAATTAAATAAAAGTTGGTTTCTTTCAGCTAGCTTATCAAAAGCCCCACCTTTAATTAAACTTTCCAAAGATTTTTTATTTAAATCTTTTGATTCCACCCTGTTCACAAAGTCAGAAATAGAGTGAAAATAACCCTTAGCCGTCCTTTCTTCAACTATTGCTTTGACAACGTTGGCCCCAACATTTTTAATGGCCGTTAATCCAAACCTGATAATATCAGATTCTAAAACTGTAAAGTTTTCGCCACTCTCATTTATATCGGGCGCCAAAACTTTAATTCCCATTCTTTTGCATTCGTCGATCAAAATGGCAATTCTTTCAATATCTGCCTTTTCAGCATTTAAAACAGCTGTCATAAATTCAACTGGATAACGGGCTTTCAAATATGCTGTTTGATAAGCTATGGTTGCATAGCAAGCGCTGTGGCTTTTATTGAAAGAATAACTGGCAAAGGGTTCTATCCAGTCCCAAATTTTCTTTGCCGTCTCTTGGCTGATTCCATTTTGCTTCATTCCATCAGTCAGCTTTTCTTTTTGAGCCTGCATTAAGGTTTTAATTTTCTTTCCGATCGCTTTTCTTAGAATGTCTGCCTCAACCAAAGTAAAACCGGCTAAATCTTGGGCGATTTTCATTACTTGTTCTTGATAAATGGGCAAACCATAAGTTGACTCCAAAATTGGTTTTAATTTTGGGTGCAAGTATTCAAGTCTCCTTAGCTTATGTTTTCTGGCAATATATTCTGGTATTAATTCCATTGGACCTGGTCTGAAGAGAGCGACCATGGCGATAATGTCTTCAAATTGAGTTGGTTTGAGCTGCTTCAAGTATCTTTTCATGCCGCTCGATTCTAACTGAAAGATACTGGTGGTTTCACCGGCCTGGAACAATTGATAGGTTTTTTTATCGTCCAAAGGAAGATTTTCTATATCGATTTCCAAGCCGCGCCTTTTTTCAATGAGATTTTTTGTATTTTCGATAATGGTTAAATTCTTCAGGCCCAAGAAATCCATTTTTAATAGTCCCAAATCTTCGATTGAATGCATTTCGTACTGGGTAACGATATTGTCTTCATCTTGGGTCGGGTGTTGCCTCGGCACTAAATTTGACAGAGGTTCTTGGCTAATCACTACTCCGCAGGCATGGGTGGAGGCATGGCGGGCAACCCCCTCGAGTTTTTTTGCAAAATCAATTAATTTCTTGGCTTTGGCATCTGTGTGATAGAGGTCGCGAAATTCCGTCACTTGTTCCAAGGTTTTCTCTAAACTAAAACCAAAAGGAATCATTTTAGCAACCTGGTCGCAATAGCTATAAGGATACAAAAGAGCTCTGCCGACATCTCTTACCACTGCCCGGGCAGCCATAGTGCCGAATGTAATAATCTGGGCAACTTTGTCTTTACCATATTTCTGGGTTACATAGTCAATAACTTCGTCTCGCCGGATGTCGGTAAAATCAAGATCAATGTCAGGCAGGGAAGTAGCTCTACCTGAGGTTAAAAATCTTTCAAATAAAAGATTGTATTTTAAAGGGTCGACATTTGTAATGTTTAAAAGATAAGAAACCAGAGAACCTGCAGCTGAACCTCGGCCTGGACCAACTACAATCCCATTGTTTTTGGCCCAGTTGACGAAATCTTGAACAATCAAAAAATATGGCGCAAAACCAGTTTGGGATATTATCCCCAGCTCATAGTTGAGTCGGTCTGTAATTTCTTTTTTAACATCGCTGCCGTATCGTTTTTCCATACCTTGAGAACAAAGCTCTGCCAGATAGTCATCAGCCGGTTTGCCAGCAGGAACTTCAAAATGGGGAAGTTTAATTTTTCCTAATTCAAACTGAAAATTGCAAAGTTCAGCGATTTTTTGAGTATTTTCAATTGCTTCGGGCCACTCTCTGAAGTCTTTCATCATTTGTTCTGGTTTTTTCATTGAAAAATCATCGGCTTTTAGGGTTAGTCTTTCTGGGTCATTGGGGTCAGCTCCGGTATTGATTAACATCAAAATATCCTGGGCTTCGGCATCATCTGGTTTGAGATAATGAACATCATTGGTAGCAACTAAAGGAATTGAAAGTTTTTTAGAGAGAGAGATTAAGGCCTGATTGGCAATTATTTGCTCCGGAGAATTCGGATGGTGTTGGATTTCGAGATAAAAATTCTCTTTGCCAAAAATTTCCTGATATTTTTTCGCCTGCTTTTCGGCATCTTTTATTCTTTTTGCTAAAATCAACTGCGGTATTTTTCCCTGAAGACAGGCAGAAAGGGCGATTAAACCCGAACTGTGCTGGCTTAATAATTCTTCGTCCGCTCTTGGCTTATAATAAAAGCCCTCTAATTGGGCTTTGGTGATTAATTGAACTAAATTTTTATAACCCTCCTCGTTTTTTACCAATAAAACCAAGTGGTACCTTTTGTCGTCGATGTTCGGCCTTTCCTGAGTCATTTTCTCAAGAGCTAAATACATTTCCGCACCAATAATTGGTTTTATTCCCCGCTCCTTGGCCTTTTTATAAAATTCAACGGCACCGTAAAGGGCGCCGTGGTCGGTTAGGGCGACTGATTCCATTCCCAGTTCCTTTACATAATCTAAAAGTTGGTCAATTTTGGGCAAGCCATCAAGCAGAGAATAATGCGAATGAACATGAAGATGGGTAAATTTCATGTTATATTAGTATAATATGAAATGTCCATCTTTTCAAGACTACAACCCAAGGAAGGGAGCTCCCGCTAGGCGGGAAGCTCTCGCGTCCCGACCCACCGCATCCGAGGTGCCTTCTAGGAGGGTGGCGGGAGGGTCGGAGTCCAATCCCGTCCGTCTCCGACGGCCGGGATTGGCTCCTGAAAAGAAATTATGATTCTCGCCTTCGGTAGAACCCTGATAATTTTTATTTATAAAATATGAAACCCAGTTTAAAGGAAGAAAAAAAATTATGGAAAAAAGGATACAAAAACGTAGTCTGCTTAGATGAGGTGGGCAGGGGACCCTTGGCCGGCCCGGTTATGGCAGCGGCTGTTTTATTTAAAAGGCCAGTTTTAAACTCTGGAAGCCCGCTACTTCAGACCTTGAAAATTCAAGATTCTAAAAAACTGACACAAAAAAAGAGGGAAAATCTCTACAAGATTTTTATAGCTCACCCGACTTTAAAATGGGGGATTGGTCGAATTTCAGAAAAGGTTGTCGATAAAATCAATATTTTAGAAGCGACAAAATTAGCAATGAAAAAAGCAATAGAAAGATTAGAAAATAAAAACCAGAGACTGAAAATTGATTTCCTGATTCTGGATGGAAAAATAAAATTAGATTTACTCCTCCCCCAGAAGTCAATTGTTAAAGCCGATGAAAAGGTTTTTTCTTGTGCGGTAGCTTCAATTATCGCCAAAGTCAGCCGGGACAGAATAATGGATGGGTATCATTTAAAGTATCCAAAATATGGCTTCAACCTTCACAAGGGCTATCTGACAAAACTACATTTTAAAATGTTGAAAAAATATGGACCTTGCAAAATTCACCGGAGGACTTTTAGACCCCTCGCAAAATTAAAAAAGAAAAAATGAGAGAATATTGCAAATCAAATATGGATATGATATAGTGAATAGACTTTTAAATTTTGTTTTTTTTATGGGTGTTCCCAAACAACGTCACACCAAATCTAGAAGAAATAAAAGGCGGCTTAATATTTTTCTTAGCCGTTCGGTTTTAACTCTCTGTCCAAAATGCGGAAAGCGTAAATTACCCCATGCTATTTGTTGGAATTGCGGCTACTATAAAGAAAGAATGGCCATTGATGTCTTGGCAAAATTAACAAAAAAAGAAAAGAAAAAAAGGGAAAAGGAAATGGCACAAAAAGACAAGGAGGAAAAATCAGCTCGACCCTTAACAATGGAAGAACTTAGCAAAAGATAGATAAAAACATATGGCCTCCCGTCATTTGTCACGTTCCATAGTTATGCAGTCATTGTATGAGTGGGATTTTTCTGGTAAAAAAGCTGAAAGTCTGAAACCAATTATCGAAAAAAATATTAAAGAATTTGGTCCGGGACTGGAGGATGAAAGCTTCGTCTGGCAGTTGATTAACGGCATCGTTAAAAATCTTGCCACCCTTGATAAAATTATTGAAAAGGCTGCCCCCGAATGGCCGATAGAACAGATAACCATTGTCGACAGAAATGTTTTAAGAATCGGGCTTTATGAACTGCTATATGGAAATAAAAAAGAAGTTCCGCCCAAAGTCGCAATTAACGAAGCCATTGAGCTGGCAAAGAATTTTGGCGGGGAAAGCTCGGGGAAATTTATTAACGGGGTTTTAGGAACTGTCTACAAGGAGATATCAAAAGAAAAATAGCGACAAGTAACAGGCGACATGCGACAAAGTTCTTTCTTGTCTCTTGTCTCTTGTCTCTTGTCTCTTTTCGTGAAAGATTTTTCTCTACTGGAGAAGAAATTAAACTTCAAATTCAAAGATAAGGACTTGCTTTTCCAGGCATTTTGCCACCGTTCTTATTTGAATGAAAACCCAAAATTTCATTTAGAGAACAATGAAAGACTGGAGTTTTTAGGCGATGCAGTTTTAGAACTGATTGTTACTGAATCTCTTTATAAGCAATATCCTAAAAAAACAGAGGGAGAATTAACAAATTGGAGGGCCGCCCTAGTAAATGCAAAAATGCTTTCTGAGGTTTCCAGCAATCTCGGATTGAATGATTTCCTTTTACTCTCGCGGGGAGAAGAAAAAGAAATGGGAAAGGCCAGGCAATATATTTTGGCTAATACTTTTGAGGCTCTTATTGGTGCACTTTATTTAGACCAAGGATATAAGGTTTGCCAAGGTTTTCTTGAAAAATACTTAATAACAGAGCTACCCCGTATTATAAAAAGCGGACTTTTTAAAGACGCTAAATCCCGTTTCCAGGAAGAAGCCCAAGAAAGCACAGGAGTCACCCCAAATTATGAAGTTTTAAAAGAATGGGGTCCAGACCACGACAAACACTTTATTATCGGTGTTTTTCTTGAAAAAGAATTAGTCGCCGAAGGAGAAGGTTCTTCAAAACAAGAAGCTGAATTAGAAGCAGCAAAAAACGCTTTAGGAATAAAAAATTGGTAATTATGTTAGTAATCAGATTATTTAGAGTCGGTAAAAAGAAACAACCATCTTTCAAGATTGTAGTTACCGATAAAAGAAAATCATCAACTAGGGGTCGCTTCACAGAAGAGGTCGGTTTTTATAATCCCCTCACTAAAGAAAAAGGATTAAAGGGAGAGCGAATAAAGTATTGGTTATCAAAAGGAGCAAAACCTTCTGATACAGTTTATAATTTATTAATTTCAGAAAAAATTATTGAGGGGGCAAAGATTGACGTCCATAAAAAATCAAAGGAAGTCGCAGCCCCAGCGCCGACTCCTTCCACTAAAGCTGGAGCTGAAACCCCAGAAAAGCCAGCAGAAGAACAAAAAGTAGAGTCTGCTGAGCCCGTCAACGAAACCAAAAAAACAGAGGAAGAACCAGAAACTCAAAAAGTCGCAGAAGAAAAAGTGACGGAAGAAACCAAAAAAGAAACAGTAGAAACATCTGCTGAAAATAAAAAAGAAGAATTAGAAACGCAAAAAACTCCAGAGGCCGAACCACCTCCTGCTTAAAGCTCCCGAGAGCGAAGGGAGAAGAGACCCTCTCCTCTTGACAAATTTGACAAATATGCTATAATCTAAGTGTTCAGAGGAGAGAGAAAAATAGTTTTAATAATAAAGAAAATGGCCAAAACAGGCGGCTCTCTTCATAGAGAGCCGCCTGTTAGTTTAAAGGAAAGGACTTTGAAAAGTGAATACTGAATGTTCTATCTATGTTCGAGACGCTGAGCGTCTTGGATAGAGATAGCACATTGAAAGGAGACGCACGATGCGAAGAGTCATGCGGTTCCTCGGTCGGGCTCTCTGGGAGCTCGTCCGGGGTCTCGGACTTCTCGTCCGAGACATCCATCAAGCCCTGTACCGCCGATGGCGTGCAAGGGTCTGGTGGTGGTACGCCGGAACTGGTTTCGTCCTCTATCTCTGGAGGGCGGGCCAGTTGGTGGAGTTCATCGCATCCCTCGCAGTCCTGGCCCTGGTATGTTGGGGCTTGTGGCTGATGGTCTCCTCGCCCTTTCGCAGGGCGAGGCGGAGGGAGAGATGACTCCTTACAAAGGTCCCTGGCCGAGGGATCGGACAAGGGGAAGCGTAAAATCGGCCTGTAGTAATACGCTTCCTCCCATATTTTAACTCGTAAAGATTTTGCGGGCTGAAAAATGGGAAGTGGGGAGAGAGTTAGAAGGAAAAATTCTTTCTAGCTCTCTCCTCATCACAAGAAACTTGTGTGCAGGGCTATATGCCCGAAGGAGGAAAGCAGGAGACAGCGATGCGAGTTGTGAGAACATGCAACAGCGTCTATGAGGTCGTGTCGCAGTCTAAGGGGTGGTTCCGGGGCAAGAAGTTCGTGGTCACCAAGAGGGCTGACCACAGAGAGCCCGACCCTGGCCTGGCGTATAGAGCACCTGAGCAGCTCGGACCTGCTCTCGGACAGCAGTTCGAGGGCGACGAGCTCACGCTTCAGGCGGGGTCGCCGATGGTCCTGAGGAACAAGGGGAACCTCGTTCTCCGGACCACCGTCGTACAAGCAATCGAGGAGAAGTAGTGCCTCGAATGCAAAAGTCCTTAGCCGATCGGACGAGCAACAAAAGGAAGTCAGAGATCGGCACTCTGTCTGGCTTCCTCTCATACTTTAGTTCATAAAACTTATGGGCTGAAATGTGGGAATAGTTCTTTGAGAAACAACTTTTACCTCCTCTCGGGTAGAAATTCTCTATCCTGGAGGGGGTGAAAGGAATGGCGACAAAAAGTAGTAGCTGGCGCAGCGCTGCGGTCCAGGCAGCCATTCGGGCTAACATCCGAATGAATCAGCTCCTGGACAGAGGAAATGTACCGGCAGCCTTGGGGTTGAAAACCTCGAGCTGGCCCGACGTTCCCGAAGACGAAGTCCTGCCTCCACCGACGTATCGTACGCAGGATGGATGCAGGGTCTGGGTCTTCGGAGACTGAACTGGACTGCAGACGGCCGGGCGAGCCGACCGGGGTAAGTGAGCCTTGTGGACATCATCGCACTACCACATGCCTGCCAACAGAAAGCTCACAGCACTCATACCGACGACCTATCACAACCCCAAATGGAAGGAGGTGATCACGATGGGGAAGTGGATAGGAAGGATGGCGATCGCCATCCCCTGTCTAGGCTGGTCGTTCCTAGGTCTGTTCACCCAGAATCCTCATTACGGGGTGGCAGACATCGTTGGAAGCCTCGGTGGCCTCGTTCTGATGGTGGGTTTACTGAGGCTGACGTGAACGCAAGGAGGAAGAGACATCATGGGCAAGTTGCGGAGACATCGCGACCCAACCTGGTCTCTTCCTCCTAACCTCATTAAAGTTCAGGAAAGTTTCGTGAATTTTAATGAGCGCATATTGGAAAGGAGGTGAGAAAAAAGATGGTACGGGCAGTGCTCGCTGTTCTGAGATGGTCCCTGGCAGCGCCGGAGGTAGTGCTGCACATCGCCACGTTCTTCGTGGTCCTCGTGTTGCCTCTTTGGTCTTTCCTCTACGCCATCGAGCGTGGGTGGACGGCCAACGTTGCAGGGACTTCTGCGGTCCTCGTCGCCCTCTTTGTCTGGACGCCGGCCATCAAGGCCCACGATAACTGGGCCCGGAACCTGAGGCTGCGTTTCCAGATGAGTACGGCCTGAGAGGACGCATCGTAAGGAGGAAGAGACATCATGGCTAAAGCGCGATTCGCGCAGACGCCTGGTCTCTTCCTCCCATTCTCATCAAAGTTCAGGAAAGAGATTTCGTAGGCTTTGATGAGCACATTGAAAATAGAGAAAACAACGGTAGGACGACGCTACCATAAGGCGAAGGCCACGGTCGAGTCGTGCTGTTCCTCGGGCATTCCGGTCCTAGAGACCGTTCAGCTCAGAAGGGAGGGAGAAGCATGATAGGACTGATTCTCGGGATCGTCTTAGTAGCCATCGTGGCTAGCGCGGTATTCGGCATCCCGAAGCTGCGGCGCAACCAGTTTCGAAAGATGTTCAGCTTCGTGCCGACTGGGCGGGAGGAGCTTTGGCGAGCTGAAAACGAAGAAGTTCAGAGCTTACTCCGCGTCCTCGCTGCCGGCCACGTTGGTTACGAGCGTGCGTTGCGAGGTCTCAGGGACAAACCCCTTTCTGAGGGGACGTTCGGACTCGTCCTTCAGAAGAGGGCCACTGAACTGCACGAACACGAGCAACTGGTTCGGAGCAGCAAGGCTAGGTTCGAGCGAGCCATGTTACTTGCTCGGTGCCTCGGCTATACCATCGAAGCGGCCAAGGCCTACCTTCCGGTGGAGGCCTAGCGGTGCCAGTCCCAACCAAGGAGGAAGAGACATCATGGGCAAGTTGCGGAAACATCGCGACCCAACCTGGTCTCTTCCTCCCCGCCCATTGTAGAAAAAAATGAGGCCAGAAGTGCTCTCGTAGTAGGAAACGGAAATCTCTCTCCTCGACTATTCTCGTGGTTTTCTCGAGAATAGTTGCCTGCTGCGGGAGCACTTCTGGCTTTTTTCTGGGGTTGACAAAAATTTTTGTTAAAGTAAAATAAAAAATAGTAGCGATTTCAGATTTGCCGAACCTCTGATATTCAAGAAGGAGAGGGAGGCTGAAAGGTCGGGCTACTAAGAAAGTGATTAAGTTATTGAATGATTAAGAATTTATGGCTGAGAAAAAACTAGCTGATCAGGAATTTCTTGAGTATTTGATTAAGGCTCTAGTTGACCACCCAGAAGATGTGAAAGTTGACAGAAAAGTTGATGAAATGGGAGTCCTGCTTTCTCTGAAAGTACACCCCGAAGACATGGGTCAAATCATTGGAAGAGCAGGCTCCACTGCCAGAGCAATAAGGTCTTTAGTCCGGATTGTTGGCTTGAAAAATCATGCCAGAGTCAATTTGAAGATTGAAGAGCCGGCTGGTGGTAGACCTGCTAGAGAGAGCAAAGAAACTCGAGCCGGAGAAGAACTCGAAGAACTAAAATTGTAAACAGAAATTTAAGCCTGTTTACAGGAATCCGAAGGCCGTGTTATCATAGTTGGTAGCGCGGTTTTCGTTTTACTGCAATGATGAGGTTTGATATTATTACTATTTTTCCCAAGATTTTCGATTCTTATTTAAAAGAATCTTTTATTAAAAAAGCCATTAATCGGGGCTTAATTAAAATTCAGATTCACGACTTAAGGAAATTTGCTTCCGACAGGCATAAAACTGTTGACGACAGGCCTTATGGCGGCGGATTGGGGATGGTTTTAAAAGTTGAGCCAATTTATAAAGCTGTCGAAAAAATCAAAAAAACTTCGAAAGCCAAAAAGCGAAACTTAAAAGTTGTTCTGTTTACGCCCCGAGGGAAAATTTTTAATCAAAGAATAGCTTATCAATTTTCTAAATTAAATCAGATAATTTTAATTTGCGGCAGATATGAGGGGGCAGACGAAAGGGTGGCAAAACATATTGCTGATTTGGAGTTGTCAATCGGCCCTTACGATTTAATGGGTGGAGAGTTGCCGGCTCAGGTTATAATTGAGACAGTGGCAAGATTAATTCCTGGAGTTCTTGGCAAACCAGAATTATTAAAAGAAAGAATAACCAAAGAAAAAGATTTTATTGAATTTCCTCAATATACCAGGCCAGAAGTTTTTGAGCCAAAAAAAGGGAAAAAATGGGGGATGCCGAAAGTTTTACTTTCCGGACACCACAAAAAAATCACAGAGTGGCGGAAAAAGCGACAAAGGAACATTGGCAATTAAGAAAAAATCTGGTAAGATAGTTAGATTAAAAATGGGTAGGTACCAAAGTGGTTAAATGGGCGTGGCTGTAAACCACGTGGCTTCTAGCCTTCGGGGGTTCGAATCCCTCCCTACCCAATAAATATTAGAATCCCCCGTGGTGGAAAAACAGGCTTTCGCCGAAGGCGAAAACGTTAGAAACCGAAGGTGTCTAAAACGGGGGTCGGGGGATTACTCGCCGGAGTAGTTTAGTGGTAAAACACCTCTTTGGTAAAGAGGTGAGCACGAGTTCGATTCTCGTCTCCGGCTTAAAACGGATCGTTAATTTTTTATAGTAAGGACAACCCAAATCGGAGGGGGGTCGGGGGAACCCTTCGGTTCTCCCGCTTGCCCCCACACCAAAATTTGGTGTGGGGGTGAAGAAAAGATTAAAAACCGAGGGTTTTTAAAGAGCGAGCCTGAAGCGAGGCGAAGCCGAGCGCTGGTACGAAGTGCCAGAGAGGGCGAGCGAGAGACTTAGTATTACCACTATGGCAACAAAAAAACCATTTCTTAAACTTCAATGTTCTGGATGTAAAAGGATAAATTATTTTACCCGTAAATCAAAGCAATTAGTTGATAAGAAGTTAGAATTGAAAAAATTCTGTAAGTGGTGTAGAAAACGCACCTTGCACAAAGAAGCGAAAAGATAAAAACAAGATTAGCCCCTGGGGACGTGGTGAAATGGCTATCATGGAAATCTCCAAAATTTCTGTTCCAGGTTCGAGTCCTGGCGTCCCCGCAAACCTATTGACAGGTTTTGTTTTTTTTGATAATTTATAATTTATTGCTCTTTAAAAAACAGTTTATATTCAGATTCTGTCGGAGAAAGCTCCTTTGGGCCTAAGTGGGCCTACTTTTTAATTATTTTTCTGGGCTTAGTTAGGCCCAAAGGAGCCAAATATCCGATAAGGAGCGAGGGATGGCGACAGGTAGCAAGGATCATCGCAACCGAGAGAGAGATCAAGCAAGAGTCGAGACAGCACACAGAGAAGCGCTTGAGGAAGCAGGCGGGCTTGGACAACGGGCAAGGATATCGACGCACGACCGAGTTTTGGAGCTTTTCACACACAATGGTATTGTCATTGGTACGTCCCAGCGCATTGCCAACCTAATTGGCCGAACGCCAGAAGCGGTTCAGCCAGTTCTCGAGGAGCTTGAAGTCAGGGGCGTAGTGGAGAGAAGTTCTTCAGATGTTTATGTCACAGCAAGAGCGGCGAGGGGAAGCACTCATCCCCCTTGCGGCGTGACCGGGTAGGCTTAGCCGACAGAATCCATGTTTAAAAAAGGGGCATTCGCCCCTTCTTGTTTTTTAATACTACTGGCTAAATTAAACAAGCGGCCAGTTGCAGCTGGCCGCTTGTTGGTCATTCTAGAAAAATCTTCCCCCTATTTTTTTAAGCTCCTCGGTA
>Ga0315296_10003212_pt1 | contig 13734 bp, 13 predicted proteins | sample YL17G14_18_MG_FD_203921 | JGI IMG/M metagenome (GOLD analysis project Ga0315296, IMG submission 203921) | Sediment microbial communities from Yellowstone Lake, YNP, Wyoming, USA - YL17G14_18 | ecosystem: Environmental > Aquatic > Freshwater > Lake > Sediment | place: USA: Wyoming | collected... | reverse complement strand
AGAACCGGAAGAATTTGAAGGTCATGAAGGTAGAGGAATTTGGATTTTCCTTGCGTCAGCATTGGGTCTGACCATCCTCATTTCGGGCTCGTTGGATCTCCTGCTGCAAGGAGTTCCACTTGGTTTCACGATACCGTTGCTGAATGAACCTGCGTCCGTATCGAGGTTGATCTACCATATATCAGTAATCGCGATTGGAATATACGTCGGCATAATAGGTCTAAAAAAGCTCGTCGTCGAAAGAGAATTCTCGGTGGAATTTCTAATGTCTGTCGCCGCTCTGGGAGCGGCATATTTGGATTTTCTATTCGAAGCTGCAACAATCCTTTTTCTCTATTCCTTGGCAGAGTATTTCGAAGGTTACATTGAAGACAGAGCCAGAAAGACCGTTGAGAAACTGTCGAAGTTTATGCCGGACAAAGCAAGGGTCATAATCAATGGCGTCGAAAGAAGCGTGAGTGTTAAAGAAGTTTCGCCAGGCACGACTATATTGGTAAAATCCGGTGAAAGAATTCCTCTAGATGGCACCGTTGTTGAAGGCTTTTCACATGTAGACCAGTCTCTGGTAACGGGAGAATCCCTGCCTATACTCAGAAAGACAGGCGACGGTGTCTACGCTGGCACATTGAGCACGAACGGCGTCCTTAAAGTAGCTATCAGCAAAAAGGCTGAGGATACTCTGGTTTCTAGGATTGTTAAGCTTGTCATAGAATCCAGGAAGAGAAAAGCGTCTATCGAAAAGTTAGTTGACAGGTTTGCCAGAATTTATGTGCCCATTGTCATAGCGCTCGCTGTGTTTACGGCAATATTCATGCCCAGAATTGTTGGCGGACCGTTTCAAACGTGGCTGTACCGGTCATTGATACTCTTAGTGGTTTCTTGTCCAAGTGCCTTCATAGTATCCGTTCCCGCGACAGTCTTTACTGCAATAACGGTTGCCGCCAGAAGAGGCGTCATCATCAAAGGCGGCATCTACGTTGAAAAAATGGCAAAAGTCAAGACAGTCATATTCGACAAAACTGGCACTTTAACATTGGGCAAGCCTGGGGTTCACGAGATCAAATCTGTTGAGAGGTCTGACGAGCAGGCATTGATGTATGCAGCGGCATTGGATCAATTCTCTAACCATCCTGTAGCTCAAGCTATCGTAAAGAAAGCAAGAGAGAAGAATCTAGACCTCAGTAAGCTCAAAGTCACTGAGGTGACAGAAGTTCCTGGTAAAGGGATTGTGGGATACGTTAATGGCAATCACGTGGCCGTAGGCAATATGGAACTAATGAAAGATTACGGCTGCAACTGCGAACAGATACAAGGAATCTATGAGAACGAGAAACACACCTCTGTATGCGTCTCCGTAGAAAAGTCTGGAACTGCTTCTATATGCGTGATTGATGATGTTAGAAAAGATGCAGTTGAAGCAGTTAATGCCTTGAAAAAAGCTGGAATCAATACGGCTATGTTGACTGGGGACAAATCTGAGATCGCAAGGGAAATCGCTGGAATATTGAATGTCGACACAGTACATGCGGAGCTTTTTCCCGAGGACAAACTGAGAATAGTCGAAGAAATGAAGGGCAAACATGGTTTGGTAGCAATGGTTGGAGACGGTGTTAACGACGCTCCAGCACTGGCAGCTTCAGATGTGGGTATTGCTATGGGTGGCGGAGGTGTAGATGTTGCGTTGGAGTCAGCGGACGTGGTGCTGGTGAACGACGAATTGGTTCAAATACCTTACTTGTTGAAACTGAGCAGCAAGACTATGAGAATCGCTAAGCAGAACATAGCTGCATCATTGGTTGTTAAAATGCTCTTGGGTGCGTTGGGCTTGATGGGTTTTGTCCCTCTGTGGTTTACTGTAGCCTCAGGCGATGACGGAATAACCATGCTGTTGCTCTTGAACACATTACGTCTAACAAAAGTGAAACTCTAGAAAATTCAACAAAAACATGAACAAACCAGCAAAGAGCCGAGGAAGGATGGAGATTAGGGGTAAGGGGAAGCCGATATTTTGCGGAAGCGGCGGCGAATGGAAGGTTGAGCTTGAACAACGCCTACAAAAGGATGATGAAATCGTGCTTCTCGTCCTGGGAAACGTCAAATACGAAGTATTAAGCTATCTGAACCAAAGAAAGGACATAGAGATAATGAAGCTTGAAACGAGATTCATGAAGAAGCGGGAGAAGGGCACGGGAGTCAAAGTCACAGTTAGAAGACGCATGCAAGCCGAGCCGCTCCAAAAATAAGTGAAACTTTGCCTTTGCCTATTTCGCCTTCAACCCAGCTTTCCATTCCCCCTAATGGGAGTTTCGCCTTGAATCCAATGTGGTTTATTCGGGTTTCAGCAGATTTAAGCTTTATGAGGAGCTTTGCAAGGGTTGTTTCTCGATTTTCTCTCAGTTGACTTTAAATTAACCGTATCTGAGACACCGCCCCTATACCTACCTTTTTTCAAGGTTGAAAAGCCCAAATCAAGCTTCTTTTCAGCAACAAAGCTTAAATCCAGCTTAGCCCACGTCAATAAGCGGCGAAGGAAGGCGCTGTTCGTCTGGGAAAGGTGAAAAACGTTGCCGCTGACAAGACAAGTAAGCTTCAAAGCAGCATTGCAGAGGGGAAACCGCATTCAGGTTCCAAAGCTGATACGTTGGCAATTCAAACTGGAGCCCCAGCAAGTCTTGAAGGTCAACGTTCAAACCGCCTCTCTGCATGAAGAAGAGTTCTACGCAAAAATGGGAGGGGACGGCCGCATAGCGATTCCGAAGCTGACGCTTAAACTTCTACAAGGCGAAGATGAAGAAAGTCTTGTGGGCTCTGTTTTGGAGGTGGAGCTTGAACCTGTAGCGGGCGCTTCTTGAAAACGAGCCCTAGAAGGGCCCTAAAATACTTGCAGTATAGCTATGTGAAGGCTCTGGACTTGCCTTCCATAAGTCTTAACTCTCACGACAACGCCTAGTCTCTGTTGGGCTGCTAGATTGCCCAGATACTGCATAGATTGCCGCTTTTTCCATGGAAGTCTCAGCCAAGGAGACCGTGAATTTCTGCTTAAGCTGCTTCAGTCCTACAGTGCAAGGCTGATGTTGAACAGCTGGGTGAAACTGGGCCAGGTTAAAAAGCCAAGCGGAAGAAGCGTGGATCCAGATAAGGCGAAGGCGGTTGAGATTCTCAAACGCGAGGGTTTGGGCTTCTGTGTGAAAGAGCGCGTGCACATTTCCGCTTTAGAGCTGGCCTGCGTCTTCCATGAACCGGCCGAAGAGGAAAGAGTGTGCTGATTCTACTGCCATAGAGAACGCTGCTGGGTCCGCATGTTTGATGTAGCAATCACGCGAAGAATCCATGCCATCAAATCACTCAGCTCAACACCTTGGCTTATCAGTTTGCAACAAGAACCACTTTCCACGATATGTAAACTCTCTGTCGATTGAGCCTTTCTGCTTGAGCCAACGCAAACGCCTTTGAACTGTCGATCTTGGTAGCTCGGTTCCTTTCATTATCTTGCTGGTCACCGCTGGGCCCGAACTCTCTAGATATTGTAAAATTTTGTCTTCAATCACCTCTCCGGGGTCAGTCTTCCTTCTCTCTTTTAAGCGTGCGTAGCCTTGGGGGATCTTTATCTTCTGGACGGCTTCCCACAAGTCCTCGCCAACGACGTCCCTGTAGTTCGGATTTTTAAGTATTCTACGCACAGGTGTAGTGCTTATTCCAAATGCCCCAGCTATTTCTAGCAGGCTTTTTCTTTCCTGGCGGAGCCTGTATATCTCACATATCATGTCATGTTGAGTATCTCTTTCTCCCCGAACGTGCCAATGTCTGACTTGCTTCTGGATTAAACCTTGGTCCTTCAAACCGTGCAAATACCTTTTAAGCTGGCTCTCAGAACGCTGCATTGTCTGCATCATTTTCTTCAGTTCTGTAAAACGCAAACCTTGAGGCTCTCGACTGGCGATATAAGCCAAAAGCTTATTCCGATTCTCAATCTCCTTTTTCTTTTTAGTTTCTACAGCCAGTGACAATGGGGAACGGTCACCAAAGATTTTCTGTGTTTCAAGCCATGTTTCAAAGGAAATAATCGGCTCGACACCTCCGTCTGGCCATTCATCTGGCGGTTTACCTAGAATTTTTCTTTTGTTTGCGTATATTGGATTTCTGATTATATCACGAACATGGCCCCTTGGAATATGAGTCTCTTCTTCGATCTCGGCAAAGGTGAGGCGTTTCAGGCGCAGGTCGAATAATTGGACAACCTTGGGCGCTGTCTCATTCTTCAAGCCCCCGCGCGTTAAGCCGAAAGTAGGCGGGCGATATGAGATGTTGTGGCATGCCTTCCAGAGGCTTTCATCGATTATAGCCAGATTTGGGAAATGGTATTCTGTGTCTTTGTACTTGATGATGCCGATGTAAAGGGGGTTCCGCATCGTTCGCCTCGTACTGACTCTATTTAGTTTATGTTTCTTGCAGAGTTGGCTGAAGTTTCCTCCATTATTGAGAGTCTCAAAAAGCTGCTTAGCCACCGGAACCTTTTTCAGATTCAGTTCGTATATGCCCTTTACGTTTTTGTAACCCACTGAGACGTGTGGGCCAAAGACCACAGGATAGCCTTGCGCCAGCAGCTGTTCTTTTGCCAGCATAAGTTTCAGCACAAGTTCCTTGGGCTGTATTTTGTCTAAAGAAAGGCGCTTGAAAAACTTCATTCCCTGTACCTTCCCCATGAACTCTAGCAGCCGGGGGTAATCTTCTAGGAAGGTCATTAACATGCGTTTGGAGTGCGTTATTCCCTTTTTTCTCAAATCATCGTCTATTCCATAGAACAAACCCTTCGACTTCAGGCCATCTCTACTAAATTTTGTATCTTTCATGATGCGCCGCAATATTTCCAAGATTCTCTCAGGGTTTATTGTAATCGCACCCTTTTCTTCCCCATCTTTCTTCATTCCACCATCACCTACAAACACCAAACGTCTAGTTACCAGAGGGCTAGCCACTAGATGGCCGTATTTGTCGTCTTGAGGGCTATAGCCACGCGGTGGCTAACCAGAAGATGGTGATAAAACAAATATAAGCCTTTTGTGCGATAAGATAGCTGGAGCCTGAAATGGCTCAGGAAAAATGGTGATGAATATAAAAATGAACGTCGAAAGGTTTGTTGTTGGAAAAGGAAAAACATTTTCCAACAACCTATTCCTAAAGCGACCAACTTCGTCCGCAACTGTCAAATTCCTAGCCACTGGTTTTCAGGCGTCAGCGAAACGCGGTTTAAGCGTCTTTCAGCAGACGGCGCGTGCTGCAGCCTTCTTTTCCGAACGTTTCAGCGTGGCTAGGAAAACGCGAGTTGGAGGCGAAGCAGAATGAAAGAAAGGACTGGTAGAAGGGCAGAAACCAAAATGAGCGCAGATAAGGTTAGCGTGGATCGCAAGACGCTTCTGACGATTCTGGTTCAAGTCGAAAATGCGCTGGAAGAGGTTAGGAAGTTCAAAAACGAAATCAAAAGCAGGAGGTGACGTAAAATGGTTAAAATAAGCGAGATGGACGAGTTTCTGCATGCTGACGCTGTGGAAGACGGTGAAATCGTCGAGATCACGGGGAAAGCTCGGCGCATAAGCGCCGAGGAATCCGCTTTCGACCGGGCCTATCTGGAATTGCCAGTCAAACTGGCAAGCGGCCAGCCAAAGATATGGACGCCAAATAAAACATCGTTGAAACTATTAGCTAAAGCTTTCGGAGATGACGCTGACTTTTGGGTGGGTAAGAAGGTTAAACTGATGATCAGCCACCAAAACGTGCGCGGCGAAATGAAGGACGTCATTTATGGAGAACCAACAACACGGAAGACGGAGCAACAGCGAAACTTGGGGATGCCAGAACAGTGAAGTGTGACCAATGCGGAAACATAACATCCGTCCGTTTTTTTGCTTTAACCCGGAACCCAGTGAAAGCGGTTCTGAATGGTAACGCTGAAAATTTGCGTGAGGGTAGTTGGGTATGCCAAAAATGTTTGGAGAAAAACAAATCTGAAAGAGGAAGAAAACGAATATGACTGAACAGCCACCAACCTCTACGTTGGCTTGTCAATCATATGGTTGCCGAAAGAAAAGCTGCAGTGACCCAGAAGTTCTAGGCCATTGTTGCCTATCATGTCTTGCGCGGTTCGCTTCTAAGTGGTGGATGGAATGAACGCTGAACAAGAAATCTTAGTTAAGCGATTAATAGAAGCTGGTTTAGACACACGTCGGTTCTTGAAACTTAACGCGGAAAAAGCAGCGTTTGAAACTGACTGGCAACACCACTTATACACGCCTGAAGAGCTTGAAGGTTACTCGTACTGGGGCATCTGCGGCAAAGATGGGTTAGTATTGTGCGACGCGGATAAAGTAAGCATGGATACAATTCTAAGGCAACTTCTACCGCCCACGTTTGAAGTTCGTTCGCCGCGCCGTGGACTAGCCCACTTTTACATCGTTGTCGAAGGCGGCCCAGTCGAAAACAAGGTCTTATTCCTGGATGGTGAAGCTGAAGGCTGCGGAGAAATTCGAGCGCAAAACTATTATCTGGTCGCTCCTGGCACGACAATCCGCTATCGAGACTTGAGGACAAGCGAACCGAAAACAGGCACGTACACGGTAACGCAGAATAAGCCCTTCGCAAAAATGTGGTATGAAGATTTCTCGGCGATGATTGAACCCTACCTTGGAAGCAACGCTAAGCAGCCGATCACTTTTGAGCAGATGCGGAAAGGAGTGCCGAAAGGAACAAGACACGCGCAGGGCATCAAATTCGCCAACTACCTTGTTGGAATACAAAGGTTCCAATATGCTACGGCCCTGTACGAGTTGCAGCGATGGAACAAACTTTGCACTCCACCGATGGACGAGACTGATTTGGAACGCATGGCACGGAACGCTGTTGCCTACATTGCTAAACAACGCAAGCGCAAGCGCAAGGATAACAGTGAACAGAAGTTCATAGAGAAGGTGAACAAGCTATGAGCGACGAAAGCATTGTTGTTGATGACCTAGAGATTACACCGCTGGAACAGGATTACAAGCTAGTACACCCGTCACTGGGCACAGTGAACGGCCTGGCTTACGTGGGCGTTTGGTACGCATGTCAGGTAAAGGGCGAAAAGAAAACCACAATAAAAGACCTGTTGTTTCTCATAACAAGTGACCGACGCAAAATCTTGGCTAACGACGCGGTGCTTAACGGCATGGGCTGGCGGTTGCAGTACAGGCCGACAAGGTTCAAGAACCGATGGAACCTTGACAGTGTTAAGGCATACCTGAACGGTGCCGACATAGACCCCATAAGCGTTTTCAACGCAGTGGTTAAGGCATGGCAGAAATACATAGAGTTCACCGATAATCGTGACTACGTGTATCATACGCTGTGGGATGTTGGAACCTATTTTCACTTCTTGTTTTCAGCATTCCCATACGTTTATCATGGCGGCACCACGGCTACAGGTAAAACGAAAGCTCTAATGATTAGTTCTGTCTTAGCGTTCAATGCGATTCTCAGCAATAATATGAGTACCAGTTCAATTTTCAGGCTTATACAGAATGCACGTTCAACCTTGTTGTTGGACGAAACGGAAAAGTTGAGTACAACGAAGATGGATGCACGTGTTCAGGAGTTCAGAAGCATACTGCTAAGCGGTTACAAACGTGGCGGTCAAGCTGTTTACCGTGTGGAAAAGGACAAGGACACTGAGGCACAGAACACGATGCCGTTTGAAGTTTTTGGGCCGAAACGACTGGCGAACATTCAAGGGCTTGAAGATATTGTGGCTAACAGGTGTAAAGCAACCATTCACAGGCGGAGCGTGAACGACACTATAACCAAGGTTGACCCTGACATTGAAAGCGAAGAATGGGCAACACTGCGCGGCCAACTGTGCATACTGTTTCTGCAACACTGGAAAGAGGTAAAGGCGTTTTACGACACGTTGAACCCCAAGGAACTTGAAGGCTTGGACGGCAGAGAGTTTGAGCTGTGGCGGCCTATAATTGCGTTGGCAGAGTTTTTCGATTCACACGATGTTGACAAAAAAGGCATCTCTGTATTACGTTCACTACCTTCACTAAGTTCACCAAGTTCACTAAGTAAACTGATGGTAGAGTTGGCCAAGGACACGGTTGAACAGTCGAAGGTAGAAAACCTAACCGAAACTGGCGAATCCATACTGCTACAGGTTCTCTTAGGAATGGTGCAAAGCGATGACTACGTTTCTGTCAAGGCCATAAGGGATAAGGTGCTTACCGAGTTTGACGAACAGCCACAGTGGATAACTACGCGTTGGATCGGAAACACGTTGAAAAGGCTAGGATTCAAGGATAAGCGCAGAGTAGGCACAGGCTACCAGTATAAGTTAAACTTGGCTGACGTGGCGGACATCGCTGCAAGGATGGGTGTTAAGCCACAAGCGGAAAAGAAAGAACAGCCGAAAGTATCACAGCCAACCTTGGATTCTAGTGAACATAGTGAACCTAGTGAACATAGTGAACATGTTACCAAGGTGCCTTCAGAAGCAGTTCAAGAAGAAAACATTGTTTGCGGTCACTGTAAGAAATGGCACACTGGAGCCTGCAGCTTTCCAGGTGATCCCAACTGTATAGCGCCGACGAATCCTTGCGCTAAAACGTGTCCAAACTATGAAGAGGCTTAGGCATGGCTGAACTTGTGTACTTGAAATATCGCGATCATGTTCTATTCAAAAACATGGACAGTTCTACAGTTGTGCCAGCTGAACGCGAAACCATAGGCTGGATAATCAAAGAAAACGATCAAGCCCTATGGGTTGTTTCTGATAGACCTTCTAAGAATTTGCCCAAACTGGAAAAGCATGTTGAGGAAAGTGGCCTGGTTATTTTGAAAACTGACATTTTGGAGATGCGTTCTCTTGACTGAGGTTCAGCCCTTACGCAGAACAAGCTCGCCGTCTTTCTCAAAGAATACTAAGCGGTTTCCGCTTTCTATCTGGAATTTCTTTCGAGCGTCAACTGGAACCGTGACCTGTCCCTTGGAGCTAATCTTTGATGTTCCAAGCATTTTCTCAGACATGGTTTTTCACTTGACATGTTTTAATAGTAAGGAAAGCCTTAAATACTTTACGCTTTACTATCTTTACAGGTAAGAAGTAAGGAGAAAAAGAACATGGCAACAATAGAAACCGTTACAGTCCAAGAAACGCCAATAATACCGCAAACCACAATCCTAGAGGTTAAAGACGGAAAAGCCAAAATCAGATTAACCGAGTCGCCTAAAGGAAAAACCTATCGCAAACCAATAGAAACATGGATGCCCTTAAACCTCACCAAAGGAGAGCAGAACGTTTACCGCTTTATTTGGGAAGCGTTAAGCCCAGCGGTACCCAGCATCATACCGCTTGCCTTCGAGAACAAGTCAATAGTGAAACTTGCCAAGTATATTTCTCGAAACAGATCTGGAAGTCGACAGACCGCGCAGCAGTACATTTACATGACCGCTAGATACGCAAGTTTCAACAGCCAAACCCCTGATCAGTTGATCAACCACTGCTTCAATGAAGGCGTTATCGACCAGAAAGCAGTAACACAAGAGGTTCAGCGATTAGACGATTATGTCGGAGAACTCAAGGCGCGAAACCTTTCACCTAAGACCGTGAGCGACCAGGTGAAAGCAATCAAAGGTTTCTACATGGTAAACAATGTCACAATCAGCTTGCCCTATCGTCTATCAAACCAGAGAACCAACAGAGACCGCGCACCCACACCTGAAGAACTTCAGCATCTCATAGACATAGCAGACTTGCGCGACAAAGTAATAGTCTCAATGCTTGCTCTAGGCGGCTTCAGAGTCGGAACCCTAGCAAAACTGCAATACGGACACGTGAAGAGAGACTTGGAAAACGGCATTACACCAATCCACATTCATGTCGAATCAGAAATAACCAAGGGCAAATACTGCGACTACGACACCTTCATAGGCAAGGAAGCAGCCGACTTTCTACGTGTTTACTTTGACCTGAGGCGACATGGCAGCCCATGCGGAAAGATACCTCCAGAAACCATAACCGACATTAGTCCGCTAATCAGAGCTGAACACGGACGGAAACCTAGATCTGTAGATGGAAAAGCTGTTTACCGTGCAGTTCACAACCTCTACGTCAAAGCCAACATGCTTGAAAAGTTCAGAGGCAGACGCTACATGCTCTGCGCACATTCAATACGCAAGTTCTTCAGAACCCAGATGGCAGCTCTAGGCGTTCCAACAGAACACGTCGAATACATGATGGGACACACGTTAAGCACCTACTATGACATTCAAATGAAAGGCATCGAGTTTCTCAGAAACATTTACGCAGCAAGCGGCTTGTCAATAAGGCCTAAAACAAGACTCAGCAAAATTGAAACTTTGAAAGAAATAATCAGAGCCTGGGGAATGAACCCTGAAGAAATCTTGACAAGAGAAGCCATGCTGCAGCCGCACAGAACCATAATCTCAAATAGTCTGACAGACGCGGATAACAGTGAGGTTCAAACGTTAAGCGCCGCACTAAAAGACATGATGCGAAAAGAGTTACTAGCCATCAGAGAAAAGGAGTAAGTTCGCGTTTGGAGTCGGTTAAGCCTCATATAAAGGCTTTCACTTTTTGCGTCGCTTATAAAGCATGAAAGTGTGCCCTCTAACATCCACCAATGAGGCTTCTGTTTTCTCAGCGATTCGCGTAGCAATCTGCTTTGTTTCGCCTCCTTTGAGAGCCGTGCCCAAAAGTTTGACTTTCACCATCTTCCTTTTCTCCAGCTGCTTTGCAACCTCTTTCAGCACTTCTTCTGAAACGCCGCCTTTGCCTATCAGCATTGTTGGGCTTTCTTCACTCAGCGTGTGTTTGACGAAACGTTTCTTTCCAGCGGTCAACTCACTCATACTTTCGATTTCCCCTCCTTCTCTTTCATAGGTAGCCGCGTTTGTTTGCCGCAGTTTAGACATGTTATTACCACGTGTGGTTCTCTCCGTTGCTGGATGCGCACACGACAATTCACGCCTGGCTGGATAAAGCTTTTACAGTGTCGACACACTAGGTGCCTGTATTCCTTCGGCAGTCGAACTTTGGCGGCCATGGCTATTTTCCTTGCGTTGTCCACGTAGTGTTGAGCCAGAGAAGGGTCTTCATGAAAAGTCTCCTTTGCCAAGCGGAAAAGTGTTTTGATCCGCTGCATTGCTATGCGTCTAGTAGTGACATCCATTGTCTTGCACATCGCGCTTGATTAGGAAATCATGTGTCTTCGACAAGATTAGTCTTTTCTACCACAGCCGCGCCTGTTCCAAGTTGCAGGCCAGACTGTTCCGGAAGGGTTATAAATTTCGGAAGAGGAAAGGCGTAAATCATTTACAGCTTTTCTAGTTCTTGAGAAAGAAAGCCTTGCAGCCTAGAGTCATAATGCTGGTGGACTTTGACTATTTCTTCGCCCAAATAGAGGAGAGGAGAAACCCATCTATTGAAGGCAAGCCCGTGGTTGTCTGTGTGTATTCAGGCCGTAGTCAAGACAGCGGAGCGGTGAGCACAGCGAACTACGTGGCCAGAAGGTACGGCGTCAAGTCTGGCATGCCAATCGCCTTGGCCAAAAGCAAGTTGGAGAATGTTGAAGCTGTATTTTTACCGGTGGATCATCGGCTCTACGAAGAGGTTTCTGAGAAGACAATGACGGTTCTGAGAGGTTATGCCGACTACTTTGAACAGGTTGGCATAGACGAAGCGTACTTGGATGTGAGCCGAAGAGTCAATGGTAGTTTTGAGCAGGCTGCAGAACTGGCAAGAAGAGCAAAGAATGACATCAAAGCTCAGTGCGAACTCACGTGCTCAATCGGGATCAGCCCCAACAAGCTTGTCGCCAAGATTGCAGCCGACGCGCAAAAACCTGACGGTCTAACGATTGTCAAACCTGACCAAGTTGAAAGCTTCTTGGCTCCGCTACCTGTTGATCATCTTATCGGTGTCGGCGTGAAGACCAAAGAGAGAATGGAAACGATGGGAATTCGGACGATTGGCGACCTTGCAAAGTACGATGTGCGGAGACTGATTGAGGTTTTTGGAAGGAAACTGGGAACCTATTTCCATAATGCTTCGATGGGAATAGATGACGAGCCTGTTCAAGAGCGGGGTGAGGCTGAATCAATGAGCAGGATTGCAACGTTGAAGGAAGACACGAGGGATTTGAAGGTCGTTCTTGACAGAACTGACAGACTGTGCGAAGAAGTGCATGAAGATGTAAGGCAGAGAGGGCTCGGTTTCAAGTCCGTTGGAATAATCGCTGTTTTCATAGACATGAGCATTCGTAGCAAGTCGAAAACCCTTGACAATCCAGCAGACGAGTTGGAGATTTTGAAAAGAACGGTGTGGGAGCTTTTTGAGAAACTGCTCAGCGATTCCGAACTCAACGTAAGAAGAGCTGGAGTCAGAGTCTCGAACTTCGCTAAGGAACAGAAGACTCAAAAACAGATAACAAGCTTCTTGGGAAACTTCGAGGGCTAGAATCATAAGCGCTGAAATGATTCTTCCTAGCAATCCTTATTTCTCATGATCAATTTATTCTATCTGAACTAACATGGCGCCAAAAAACCTAGATAACGAACGCAGAGAGCTTCCTCCGAACCAAACCGCCATCAAACGGCTTCTAAGATGGGGCAAAGACCACCCGACTATCGGTGTCCCTGTTCCAAAGATTAGCCTAAAGGATTGGGTTCTCACAGTGGACGGGGAAGTCGAGAAGCCTTTGCGGTGGAATTGGGACGAATTTTTGAAGCTGCTGAAGGTTGAGTCTGTGAGCGACTTTCACTGCGTCGAAGGTTGGAGCGTTCTCAAGTGCAGGTGGGAAGGAGTCAGATTCAAGTCCCTAGTCGCTTTGGTGAAGCCTAAGGCCACAGCCGAGTTTGCCTCCTTCGAATGTGCGGACGGATACACGACTTCTCTGACGTTGGAGGAGCTCTCAGAAGACGATGTTGTCTTGGCTTACAAGCTCAATGGAGACTATCTTGAAGGCGACATCGGTGCTCCTGTGCGGCTGGTTGTTCCAAGCAAATATGCCTACAAGAGCGCAATGTGGATTACGAGGATAAAATTCACCTCAAAGAAGGAGATGGGCTACTGGGAAGTCCGAGGCTACAGCGACACAGCAGACGTGTGGAAGAACGACCGCTTCTCAAAATAGGAAACAAGGACATCAAGCAAATCAAAAGCACTTGAAAATTTCCGTCATCCTTATCATTTCAACACTTGCACGCGCTTTTTCCTCTCTCGAAATATTCCAACAGCGCGACAGTGTCTACCGAAAATTTATAGTGTACTCCGCAATAAAATGGGTAAGCGTTCTTGCAGGTGAGATTGTTGTCTGAATCAATCCAGATCACAGCTGAAAAGATAAAACGACTTGAGATACAAGGTGCCAGAAACATTGCCATAGCCGCAATAAAAGCAGTAGAAGTGCTGGCAAGACAGACGAAGGCAAGGAGCAAGAGAGACTTTTTGAAAGAGCTTTTGTCAGCGAAGGAAATTCTTTTTGCAGCAAGAGAAACAGAGCCACTTATGAGAAACGCTGTTCGGTGGATGATAAATCAGGCAGAAAAGAGCAGGGAGACCAGCGTTCAAAAGCTGGCGAGAACGGTTTCTCTTTCTTCGCAAAGATTTCTGGAAAACCTTGACGATTCAAAAGAGAAGATCGCTCAAATAGGAGCCAAAAGAATAAGGAACCATTCCACCATTCTGAC
>Ga0315296_10003211_pt1 | contig 13734 bp, 7 predicted proteins | sample YL17G14_18_MG_FD_203921 | JGI IMG/M metagenome (GOLD analysis project Ga0315296, IMG submission 203921) | Sediment microbial communities from Yellowstone Lake, YNP, Wyoming, USA - YL17G14_18 | ecosystem: Environmental > Aquatic > Freshwater > Lake > Sediment | place: USA: Wyoming | collected... | reverse complement strand
CATGGTCGATGTTAGGTCTGAAAATCCTTTCACCTTTCTTTGGCAGTGCATTAAGTCTTTCGATGAATTCTCTTTTCGATGAAACGCAAGTCTTCTAGGCTAATGGTGCAGAGAAGTTGTCTGCCCCGTCTTGCCACAGAAAATAAATTTTCTATTGCGTGGAATTTTAACCAATACGGACCTACCCCTATCCCTCTATGTTTTTTGCTCCAAATAATGCGCCTAAGATAGTTGCGGAGAAGAAGCGCGTGTGTGTCCTTATCCAAATTTTTTTCAAGACACGGACACTTAAAATATCCTTGGGCAAGAGTGTAGAAGTAGTAGTCCGAGGTTTCTGTGATTTCTGGACTACTACTTTCAAATCCAGAACGGTCAAGTTTTTTGCGTATGGCGTCAGGGGAATAGATGTCTTAGTTGTCGTCGTCTGTGATTTCTGCGGTTTTTTCTGGACGACGACAACTCTCTCTCAAATGTTGTTGTTACGGAAAATTTTGTTCCGACAACATTTAAACTATAAGCCAAGTCTAAATGAAGCCTACCCCTACGCTTCAGAAAAAGCAATGTGTTTCACGTGTAGAAAAAAAATATTTTTTTTCTTGCGCCGTTGCAATGCACTTCTCTCTGAAGACCCCTTGCCATATACGTCGCCATTAGGCTTCCGTAATACCTCAAGACCTACCCCCCTATAGAATTCAAATGGTTTTCTATTAAGAAGAAACTGCAGGTGCTGAAAGGAAATCTTAGATTAACCAGCCTGTTTTAACGCTCTGTATAGTTAGAAAAGGAAACATAACGGCAACAATCATATGGTTCGCCCTAACAACAAGCGCCACAGCAGGACTGAGCTACTACAAAGAAAAGGAAATATAAAATCCGATTTTTTCGTCCCTTCTGAGAAAAAGCTCCAAGGAACAAAACATTACTCTTTGTAGCAACTTTAACCAAGAGTAATGTAGTCCAAGGATTGAATTCGGAGAAAGGACATATGGGCTGCGGAGAAAACGCCTTCAGAAGTTGTTAAATTCACAAAATGTCGTAAAGTTATAGGTGAACCAAAGGAGTTAATAAAAATCCCAATAAAAAAGCCAGAGGCATAAGAAGGCTCATGGCAAGAACCAGTAGAAGGAGTGCGGATAGACCACAGGGCTTAAGGGAAGAGGTACTGAATGTTAAACTTGCCGAATTGCTATCCCGTAGTGGTCTTCTTTCTGTACCTGAGTCGATATTATCCGAAGATGCGAGAAGACGTTTGCCTGACGTTGCTATTGGTGATTACTGGGGTGTGCGAGTTGTCTTGGAGGGGAGGATTGCAGATAGGCCAAACGTTCAAGTCACGCTTGAAAATGATTGTTTAAGGAGAATAGAGGAAGGTATTGCGGCAATCGCAATCGCTGTTAGGTATCCCCGTGAGCTCAGATATTCAGATTGGGCTACGCTTGAACAGAAATTACGGACAGCGACTTTCCGTATCAAAGTTTTCTCAGAAGTAGGAGCTGGAGAATGGATAGATTCGGATCTTGAGGGGCTCTCTGCAGTACTCCGGAGAGCATACGAATCTTTGGTGCATGAAGATATAGTTAATGCCTCTGTAGAGGAATTGCGTCAAAGCATAGAAGTAGCTTCAAGGCAACTCGCAGGTTCTCCGGGAACAGCCGGGCGCCTTCGAAACTTGCTTGTGGTACCACGAAGACAGGAGGTAGACCAAAATGACGAGTAGCGATCTCCGCATATATCGAGTGGCTTCTCTGACGCTTGCAAATGCAATGTTGTTTCAAGAGATCATTTCGCAAAGAGAAGATCATGTAAGGCCATTGCGTAAGACCATCGAGTCTTTGGACATTTTGGGCGAATTCAACCGGCAATGGAAGTACATTGAGAACAATATCGATTTCGCACCGATCTTTAGAGTGGCCAGAGAAATTCTATTGGCATTACCTTCATCCCCAGAAACAGATAAAGCACTGCGCAGACTGGCTGAATCAGCCATCAAAATCTCAAGGAATAGGGCTGCACTTCGTCACGACCTTATGGGTCGCATTTTTCATCGACTTTTAGCCGATGCTAAATTCTTTGGAGCCTTCTATACAAAAATTCCAGCTGCGACACTTCTCCTAAAACTCGCCATTAGTGAGAATAATTGGGCGGCAGTTAAATGGACAGATCCGGATTCAATTGGTCAACTGCGTATCGCGGACCTTGCATGTGGCACAGGCACTCTCCTTAAGGCTGCGATGGCAGCTGTTGTGGACAGACACATTGAGGAAGCAATTTCAAGTGGGGAGAGAGCGCATCCTGACAAAGTCCATAGAAACCTAGTTGAGAATGGTCTATGGGGCTTTGATGTTCTCTCATCTGCGGTGCATTTAGCCGCTTCAGCAATCGCAATGCACGATCCAAGAGTTACCGTTCGAAACATGCACCTTTATGCCTTGCCTCTTGGTGGCAGTTCTAGGAGACTCGGCAGCATAGATTTCGCTAAGGGTAAGACCTTACACGTGCAGAAAACATTGATAGGAGCATCTATAGGTCCAGAGGAAGCTATAACAAAGAAAAAGATGACAACAAGGCTGCCATCACTTCATATCTGCACCATGAATCCGCCATTTACGCGTAGCGTGTATGGCAATCTTTTATTCGGTGGAGTCAGCGAAGCTGAGCGAGGAGAACTTCAAGAAAGACTCCGAGAGGTCCTTGACGAAAGTGAGCTTGAAGCAAATATCACATCTGGGCTTGGATCTGTGTTTGTTGCCATAGCGGATAGCATGATGGCTGAAGATGGTGTCTTAGCCCTCGTTCTTCCGAAAGCAGTCCTCACAGGCGTAACTTGGGCCCCTACAAGATTGATTTTCCAGAAGTATCATTTACAATATGTGATATGCAGTCATGAGCCTAACAACTGGAACTTTTCAGAGTCTACCAAGCTAAGCGAGGCGCTATTGGTGCTCGCAAAAGGAGAAATCGATGAATCAATCCCAACAAAGTTCATCAACCTGTGGAGTCAGCCAAAAAGTAGCGTAGAAGCCTTGGCTGTTGTACGAGAAGTCCAACGAAAAACACCAGCCGACTTAACTGCAACCACTGGAACCTGTGAAATTCGAACTAATGGTAAAAAGTTCGGTGAATTGGCAAAACTCTCGCTCCGGGAGCTGGGTTCAGTATCATGGGCATTACCTGTGGCATTTGCACAAACCGATCTCTGTCGCGCTGCTTATTATCTCTCACAAGGACAGATTTTCCTACCAAGACTCGGTCGAGTTGGCACGCTCAAAACTGTAAAACTTTCAAGTGTAACAACACTAGGTCCAGATGGTCGAGATATCTATGACGGTTTTTCTCTGACAAATACCCCGACATCCTATCCAGCATTTTGGGGATACGATGCAGAGATGCTGAGCCAGCTTACACAAACTTCGAATCAATACTTGAACCCTTTAACAGAGCCACTTCCAGGGCGTCATCTGCGTGATGCAAATCTACTGTGGGGCCGTTCTGGAACATTGATGTTACCCAAGGAACTAAGACTTACCACAAGTCGTGTCGTAGGGGTGGTTCTACCAGCTCCCGCGCTATCCAACGTATGGTGGCCAACTAGATGGCTTTCAGAAGATGCTGTGCAGCGAACGGCTATGGAGCGACGCTTGGCGCTCTGGTTTAACTCCACCTTAGGACTTTTCACGATGTTGATGCAGCGTCAAGAAACTGAGGGCGCTTGGGTGAAGTTTCCCAAGGCATGGTATGAACCGTTGCGAATTCTGGATTTGAATTCCTTGGACAGAAGTCAAATCGATGCTCTCGATGATCTCTGGACGCAAATTCAGAATCGAGATCTATTGCCTTTCCCTCAAATGAGTAGTGACGAGACAAGGAAAATTATTGATGACGCCTTCTCAAAGATACTTGGGATCCCAGCTCTCGACCAGTTACGTATTCTGCTATCCCGAGAACCAATAATATCAATGAAACCTCTGGAAGCGGCAGTCCAATAAAACCACCACAAAATACATGAAAAGTGCTTAAAAACCACTGATGTGCGCGCTACTAGTAGTTATTGGTTGCAAGAGCAGTTAGAACTCTTCTAGTTTAGGCTTCTTAACGTTACCATGAATTTTTTCAAAGAGTTCAGGGTGTTTAGTGTGAATTGGCATTAGCTCTTTTGGATTGATGGTTTGAATCATTTCCTGAATTTCCTTTCCGCTGGCATGCCCTGAACAATGAAAGTGATGCTTCTTCAAGCGAAAGAAGTCAATCCAATTGTTCAATCTTTGTTCATCAAATATCTGTTCTTCATTATGCGGTTCAGAGGTTGAATGCACATAGATGCTTCCAAGGTTTGGCGCAATATCAATTAGCTCATTCACATCAAAAAAAGTCAAGCAGACAAGAGCATCTGCCTGATTCTCGTGTATCCAGTCTGCTTTAACAGCGTTATCCATGTCTAAGAATGTTTTCTCCCAATTATCATAGTCAGATTCTTCAAACCGACCAGTATCTTTCCTATCGATGTAGATGAGAATGTTCTCATCGTCGATTTCTGGAATACCTTTTTTGAGCGCAGGCACGTTCTGCAATTCTTCAAGCAAGTACGCATGCCTTTTCGAGATTACGATTCTTCTGCCATTTTCCTTCGCAAGGTTGTAGAAAGTCATGAATCGGTCAAGGTCCTTGTAAGCAAAATCAGCAACCACTAAATGCTCACATTTTGAAATAACATTATGTGCGCCTTCCGCGACAAGTTTTTCAGATCCACTTTCCTCTTCATCGATTCTGGTACCTTCACACAGCATGACGTCTACGCCCTCGCTTGCTGCCTCATCTACAAATTTCTGAGTCAGGTTTCCTCGAAGACCATGAAGTCTCAAATCCCCTGAGTAAACTAAAGTTGTGTCGGAAGTGTGAATTATAAATGCCATTGCACCAGGCACAGAGTGGTCAACGGCAAAAGGCTTTATCTCTATTGAACCAATCTTAAACGGTGTTTCTGCTACTCGTATGTTGAAAATTCTAGGAGTCGCATCACATCGTCTGTTGATTAAAGGGCGTTTCTTAAAATTATACACCTCGGTTTCTAAGCTTCTACGCCCAGCCTCAAGTATTGCTTTGGCATAGCTTCGGCTTATTTCAGAGCATGAAATCGGGATTCTTTCATCCAAGAGGGAGATATAAGCTGAATGATCCTGATGAATGTGAGAGAGTAATACCTCATCTATGCATGGTTCACGGTGGGGTTCTTTTCCTATGAGACACAAAAGATCCTCCCTGTAGATTCCATCCATATAAGGCAGCAATTTCAGTTCCAGAAGATCCTTCATTCCTGCGCAAGAATATCTCGGCTTAAGATATTCTTCGAAAAACATTCCATGCTTTGAAAAGCTCATCCCAAAATCCAAGAAAATTCTTGTATCTTTGTCCTCCACAAGAATTCGATTTCCACCTATTTCATCAACTCCGCCATAGAATTTTATGTCAGTCAAATTCTCCATCTCCAGTTCGTCGAGGAATATGGGTTGTATGCTTATGCGCTGTCAAAACATATTTTACTTTCGTAAACATGCTTGAGAAAAAGCATTAATGAAAACGGCTGAACATTGGTGGTTGGATAGAAATCCAATGCAGAGATGCTACGGATAACAGTAAACCTGACGCACCTTACCGTTACACAGTTTACTGCGATTAGAATTTGTGTGTGTTAGCTTATGTGGGTTCGCGGACGCATTCAAACATGCCAAAAGGCTCAATACGAAATGTTATAAAATGCAGTTTTGAACAGGTACTGTTTGATTTGACAACACTCATGGAGGCCAGTAAAAGATAATGGAGATGCTAATTCCCTTCCTGATACTGGCAACAACAATCTTAGCAATCATACTTTTCTTCTTTTCAAGACCCCTCACAGAAGAGCAAATTCCTAAATTAGCTCTAAAGTGGCGGAACAGAAAAAGTACTGCTGTATTTTTCACCAAGCGTATTTGGCTATTCCCCGACCAAATATTTCAAGAGCGGTCTCAAGCCAGACGGTAAGTTGTATCAAGTTGACCTTGATATGTCACATGTGCCATCATTTGTCGCAAGTCTCCTGAAGTACAAGAAACACGAATGGTCCGTAATAGCATTCCTAAAAAATCGAAAAGCAGAGTACCTTTGGGCAAACAAGGGACCTGATAGAAGCCAAGTGCATCTGGCTTCTGTTAGTTCTATCCTCAAGACAGCCAAAGAAAATGGGTGCGACGTTATAATGGCCTTCCATAATCATCCGGCTCACGACCCTCAACACTATTCTTATCGAAGCCCTAGCAGCCCAGACTTGGAAACCGCAGAAAAATTCTCTCAAATACTGAACACAGCCAACATAAGTTATCTCGACTATGTTTGTGAGAGAGGCACTGCTTACAGATATTGTCTCAACCCGTCTCCAACTCTATATCCTCTAACAACAATATTGGGCGAGGTAAGGACTCAAAATTCACTAGGCCGAATGGCACACATAAAATTGCATTTTGAACTCTATTTATGATCAAACTTGATAAGGACCTAGGCAAAAGATAGTCTTTAAGGTGAGTATCCAAAATGGTTAGTGACAAATGTCATACGCCAGTCTGTACAGCTTTTTTTGCGAAGTTGATTGTCTGGGCAACTGTAGCATTTTAGACTTTGGATCCCCCAAGAACGGCAGGCAACAACAGCTTAGACTGATACTTTCTCTTCGTCTTTTTGTGAGAGTTCCTCTTTTGATTGGTCGTAGGCTTCACGCGTAAACTCTGTCAACGCCCATTTATGGTCGTGTTTCTCGGCTACTTTGCGCTATCTCCTTGAGAATCCGTTTTTCAAACTCTACCCTAAGTCAATTCACACTCAAAGAAGCAACACGAAAAGCCGCATCAGAAACCAACACACTCAAAAAGCCACACCCAAACCAACATTAATCGTCACGCTTAGCCATGTTGAAATTGCGATTAAATCACCAGTAAAACAGCGCCAGAAATGACTACCTCGGCGACAGATATTCCGACGATGACAATAGCTACTCCTACAACCCACTTCAGAAAAGTCTCAGCTGAAAGCAACATTACTATCATTACGCCCACAAAAATTGGAGTTTTTTTTCTTATGAGAGACAAAGTTAAAAATGACTTGAATCACATATCATAATAGCTTCATAAAAGCCCGCAGTGGTTGGAGACCGTGAAGATACTTCATACAGCCGATATACACTTGCGAGAGCGCCAAGATGAAAGATGGAAATGCCTACAACATCTCATTGAAATCGGGAAAAAAGAAAAAATTGACGCTTTTGCCATAAGCGGAGACCTATTCGACAAGGGTATCGATGCTGAAAAACTCAGACCACACATAAGGGAAATTTTCAGTCAAACCGGATTCAAAATTCTCATACTTCCTGGAAATCACGACGCAGAATCATTTGAGTCTGGATTGTATTACGGAGAAGACGCTGTCGTACTGAATGACACGACCCCGCAAGATTTTGACGACGTGAGAATAATTGGAATTCCATACGAGCCACTTGGAATCGAAGAGGTCTATAGCAAAATCCAAGCATTGAAAAGCAAACTGAAGGAAGAAGGGACAAACATTCTGATGTATCATGGAGAACTGCTTGATCTGTTCTTTTCTAGAGGAGACATGGGCGATGAGGGACACGACAGGTATATGCCTGTGAAGGCATCCTTCTTGGAAAATCTGAAGGTTGATTACGTACTCGCTGGTCATTTCCATACTCGATTTGACACAATAACATTAGACAATAACTGTTTATTCATTTACCCAGGTTCACCTATTTCTGTAACAAAAGCCGAGACAGGTCAGAGGAAGGCCAACCTTCTAATAGTTGGGCAACAGCCCAAAGAATACCCTTTGAACACTTTTCATTATCAAGAAGTTATCATTGAGTTTGATCCTTTCACCGAAACGAATCCAATCGACCTCGCTAGGGAGAGCATTGAAAAAATCCATCCACAAGCTAGAGCGTTGTTTACATTTAAGGGCTACATCAATAGCCAAAAACTTGGCATGCCAGAAACCCAACTGATTGAAAAGCTAAAGACGCTTGTAAAGGGAAAATGTGACGAAGAACCCTCTTGCCAATTAGCCGACATCAAAAGAATACTTGAGAACGACATCTTTCAAAGCTTCAAGGAAAAAGTGGACAATGGCAACTACGATGAGAATCAGAAAAAGCGCATGTTGCAGATGGCCATTCAAGCAATGATGGAGGCTTTGAGTTGAAAATTGTTGAGTTTCAGATAACGCACTATGGACCCTTAAAACCCACAGATAGGATCAAACTCAAGGATTTTGATCTTTTTTATGGTAAGAACGAATACGGGAAAACCCTCTTGATAGACAGTTTGGTAAAGATCCTCTTAGGGAGAAACAGTCAAAGCTTCCTTGCCATTGATAGAGTCGATGAAATACCCGAAGGCTATGGGTTTGTCAAGGACAAGGAGGGCGGAGTATGGAAACTCCCAGAAAAAGGAAATCTGACAAACTTGTCCGAATTGACCCCAACAGAACTACGCAATGTATTCATCATAAGAAACAGCGACCTAACCATTCCTGAAAGTGAAGAATTCACATTCTACAGAAACATTACTGAACGTCTGACAGGGCTAAGAACGCCAATGATTCGCTCTACAAAGGAAAGACTTCAACGATTAGGCAATCTGACAAACCCTAACAGTCTCGCTACGCTTGCAGACAGTGCAAGTTCCGGCAAGCTCAAGTCCAGAGTGAAACGCGCAGGGAATTTGATTAAGCAAATCGAGGAACTCGTTGAAAAAGCTGAGACAGAGAATTTGGACGAGCTTGAAGAACAGAGCTCAAGGATCACAGAAGAAGAAAGCATTGTGATGCAAGAAATGGAGAATCTGGAAGCCGCTTCAAAGAGAGAGAAGTATGAAGAAGGTATGCAGGCTCTTGAGACTCTCGCTCAAACCGAAGAAGGACTCGAGCAGCTAAAGGTGTTCAATGAGGACGATTTGCAGTCATGGAGAGAAGGAGAAAGGGATCTGACGAAACATGAGAAGCAGCATAAAAAGCTACTATTAAAGTTAGCAGAAACCAAAACGAAGTTTGAACAGAAAAATGGCGTTTTTGAGGAGAAGTCCAGAGAGTTCGAACTCCTTAATGAACGAAAGAAAATTATCGATGAGGAAATCAGGCCAAGATTAAGGAACTATGAAATCAAGTCCAAGGAACTAGCATCTCTGCAGTCAAAGGAGAAGTTTACAGCAGCTTCTTTTTCTGCTTTCATCATATTACTGGCAGTCTCCTTGATCGGTCTCATTGTGAGCCAATTACCACTGTTTACGTTCTCTTCAGCTCTGTTTTTGGCGCTGGTTTTGCTATTCGCTGCATTCAAATTACTATCGTTGCGAAAAAGAGGGTCGGTTGCGGCATTATGGCAAGAAATCCGACTTGAAGCCTCAAAGTTTGAGCTAGAGGCAAACGATATCGAAAAGGTTCTCGCAAAAATCCAAATCTTTGAGGAAGCTCATTCGAAAAGTCAAAAAACAGTCAAACAGCTCGAAACTGATGTTGGTGTGCTTAAACATGAGGTATCTCGACTTGCCGACGAGGAACTCCCTGCAATTGAGAAAGAAACCAAAGAGGTTGAAGACAAGATAAACGGTCTTAAACTAAAGTCAAAAGTTGAGAACCTTCAGGACTACGTCAAGAATCTAAAAACAAAGCAACAACAAGAAAGGATGAAGGATAGACTTGTGAGCGTACTGAAGAGCCACTTTGGCGAGAAATCGAAGAAAGCATCGGCGGAAGAGAATATTGAGTATTGGAAGGAAAAGGTAGCCGAACTGGAACCATACAAGGAAAAGTCAAAAGAAATCAAATACAGTGAGAAACGAGTTTCAGAGTTGAAAGAAAAAGCCCAAGGCATAGGGCAACAGAAAAAGGAAATTCAACAAAAACTAACGGAATTTCGCGATGAACTTGAGGGCATCGGCAGGGAGGTGAACGCAGGTGTTAGACCTTTAACAAGCCCTCTTCTTTGTGAGACACTAGTAGACGTACGTGAAATATCGAAAATCCTTCAAGAATTCATTGACAACGTGAACGGCAATACATCCACTGTCATAGAAGCCATGAAAATATTCGAAGCGATGGAAGGAGAAGAAGAGCAAAAGATTGAACAGCTTTTCGGTGAAAACAGCCCTGTCTCAAGTTATTTCAGGGAAATAACTGACGGTTTGTACCAAAAAGTGGAGTACCTTTCAGACGAGCAAAGAATTCAAGCCACAATGAAGACTGGTGAGATCCTAGACGCTGACAAGCTATCTGGCGGTGCTTATGACCAGCTTTATCTGTGCATTCGACTTGCGTTGGGAGAGAAACTTCTCGAAGGCACTAAGGGATTCTTCATCATGGATGACCCGTTCATAAAAGCAGACATTGATAGACTGGCAAAGCAACTTAATGTACTAAAACGCATTTCTGAAGAAGGATGGCAGATTCTATATTTCACGGCTAAAGACGAAGTCAAAGATGCCTTAAAGGAAGATCTAGCAAAAAGAAGCATCGGTTACCATGAAATTGAAAGCATTCTTTCTTAGTCAGCTCCGGGGAAGACTGACAAACGCCCAATGAATCGCCACTCATTCACGCTTCGCTATGTTGAAAGTGCGGTTGAATCATTTTTGAACAGCGTCTGAAACACGATACAGAAACACCATACGGACCCAAGACCTTCAGCAATATCTTCATTCCTTTCAACATTCAAGAAGTTGTTGCAGCAATAAACTACAGAGACCCAACAACACGCACACACACTCACACACACAATTTTTTGAGACATACACTCAACCTAATCATCACCATCTGCCCTCTATTTCACGGCCAATCAAGCAATCACTGCTACCACGCCACCTGCAGGGCTTAACCCCACAATCATCAACCCTAAGAACCTCAGCCACCCGCCTACCAACAATCACACCTACAAGAAGCGTCATACGCTGAGCAGCACAATACCAACAATCAAAACCCACGACTAATCCTCCACCAAAACAAAAAAAGGGAAGTTTGCGGTATGCCAAGGTGCTCCTAGCATGAAAACCGATAGCAACAATCTCGGCATACATAACACTGAACTTCTCCCAAGGGCGTATATCGGATGCCATCTTTCCAAACTCGCTGAATACCACATTCAGGACACTTGACTGCACTTTCAACCTCCACAGACTACACCTCCAAACACTGACTAGCCAAAATCCAAGAAAAACCCCAAAAAAAGGGAAGTTGCGGGAGATTTCTTCACATACTCAGGCAGACGAAAATTTACATTCTTGCCCCTTTAGGAGGCCTTGCTAGAATACTTCTCCGATTCTGCCGTTGAGTAGCCTTCTTTCTTGCTCACCGCATATACAACATCTGCCACTTCCTCTATTTCCCGGTGATGAGTGATTATCAGCATTTGCGGTATGATCCTCCCACCCTCTCTGAAAAACGAATTCAAAATATTCATCAACTCTTTCCTCCTCTCTTCATCCAAATGTGTCGTAGGCTCATCCATAATTATAGTCTCAACTTTCCCAGACAAGACCTGCGCTATCGCCAGCCTAAGTGCTATAGCCAAAGCCACCCTTTCACCACCACTGATCTGATCAATATCCTGTTCCCCACTAGGCCCTATCACACTAATACTGTAATCATCATCAATTTTGATGTCAGAATAAGCAAGATTAAACCGTTCAAACAAATCCCTCGTTGACTTTTCAAGCAGCGGCCTCGCCCTAGCCCGAATCATCTTCTGGATACCATCCTTACCGTAAGCATCCCTAATCCTATTCAAAACTCCGATGAAACCATCCACCAGCTTCTTTTCCACAGCCTTCTCCTCAAGAGCCTTCAACTCTTCTAAGCACTTTCGGACCTCATCTTCAGCGCCCGTCTTGGCTTGCTCCGTCCGAGCAATATCTTTCTCAAGACCAGTCTTGGCCTCATTCTTAGAGTCAAACTCCTCCTGCTTCTCTTCATGTTCCTCTTCATCGTAGCCAAGCTCTTCAATAGCACGAACTACTTCGGAATACTTTCCTCTACAGTCGGACAATTCCATGGTTGTCACCGCCACGCTTGACTCGTACTCTGCCTTCCTCTTTGCGGCAGGCGCATTCTGATCGTACTCTTCTTTCTTCTTTCGCAACTCCTCCAGTTCCCTTTGGGGTTCTTTCGGTTCATATCCAAGCTTTTCCAAGGATTCCTCCAACAGTTTAGAAACATCTGCCAGAGCTGCTGTAACAGGCTTGAGTTCACCTTCGATTTCTCCTTGAGATGACAGCTTATCCAATCGACGCTTTGCAGAGTCAAACTCCTTAGAGGCTTCTTCAAGCCCGCGTTTTTCACCTTCAAGTCGCTCTAGCTCTTCATCCAATTTCTTCAGGGCTTCAGCCTGCTTCTCAAATTCCTCAACCTCGGTCTTCTGACGTGCCACATTATCTCTTGCTTCCGTCAACTCACCCGCAAGACTTTTGAGTCTCTCTGGATCGATAGCATCAATTTTCTTTGTTTTCTGATCAACCTGTTTTCCTTCCGTATTTGCTTCCTTCAAATCATCCCGCAATTTAGCTAGCTTGGCCTCTGCTTCGCCTCTCTCCGAAGAGAATTTGTCTATCAACTGAGTCAAACGTTCAAGCGACAACTCCGTCTCACACGTGGGACACGCTTTCACTTCAGTCTCGCTGGAAAATTTGGACAGGTTTTCATCTAATTCCTTTATGCGCTGACCCAGCACACTAATTGTTCCAGTGTTCATGTTGATTATTACATCAAGCTGCTCCGCCGCTTCTTGGAACTCTTTCCTCTTCCGTTCAAGAACTGTCTCAACATTGTCAACGTCGACTTTCTCACCAAGAGCTTTCGAGCATTTTTCCAATTCTTTGATCAAGTTTGCGTTTTTCTTTTTCTCTTCCTTCTCGCACTCCCCGATTTGTTTCCTTGCTTTTTCTAGAACTGTGTCTGCACCTTCATGTTTTCTGCGTTCCTTCGTCTTTTCGGTTAGTAGCGCGTCTTTTTCGGTGTAAAGTTCATGGCTTTTTGCATTTTCCTCTAGCGTTTTATTTAGCTGTCCTATTTCGTTCAGTTTGTCTTGAAGTGCGTGCCGCCTCAGTTCTTGCTTTTCTTTTTCCGCCAGACCACGCACATACTCATCCAAAAACGGCAGCTTGTTAACATCATCTTCAAGCTTCTTCACTATCTCCTCAGCCACAACAGCCTTAGCCAGCTCATCTTTCTCTTTTTCCAGCGTTTTCTCTAGATTTGCGATGTTCCCTTCAACGATCCCTCTCTCCTTGTCATGCTTGTCGAACTGTTTCTTCTTGTCCTTCAATTGGTCCAAAACAATTTGCAGGTTGTTTATTTCAGATTCGATTCTGGCCAGATCTTTTCTTTTTGCAGCAAGGGAGTTTTCCAGTTCCGTTGATTTGGCTTCATGTTCCTTTCTTTCATTTTCGATGGTTGATTTCCGATCTAATTCGGTTTCCAGTTCGATCTGTCTATCACGATACATCTGAATAACGGTCTTTGCGCTTTCCCAAGCTCTCTCAAGATCTTCAACCCCAAGCAATCTCGAAATAAGCTCCTTCCTCTCTCCAGGTCTGGCAGTGACAAGCTTCTCAATCTCACCTTGTCGCACGTAAACTGACTGCAAAAACATGTTCTTATCAATACCCAAAACCTTCTGGATCTCAGGAACAACAGAACGCTCTCCAT
>Ga0315296_10003210_pt1 | contig 13735 bp, 11 predicted proteins | sample YL17G14_18_MG_FD_203921 | JGI IMG/M metagenome (GOLD analysis project Ga0315296, IMG submission 203921) | Sediment microbial communities from Yellowstone Lake, YNP, Wyoming, USA - YL17G14_18 | ecosystem: Environmental > Aquatic > Freshwater > Lake > Sediment | place: USA: Wyoming | collected... | reverse complement strand
GCAATGAAGGCAAGCTCGAGGACGGTGCGATTGTTGTGGGGAGGGTCAAGATCGGGAAGGGAACGGTCATATCGGGTCGGTCAGTGGTTCGGGGGCCATCGATCATAGGAATCGACTGCAAGATAGGTCCTCACGCGTACATCGGCCCATTTACTGCGATCGGAGACCACTGCCAGGTATCAAACGCGGAGGTCGACGATTCCATTGTCATGGACGGGAGCGTGATCGATGTCGAGAAGAAGATTGTCAGGAGCATGATAGGCAAGGGATCACGTGTGCTCACCTCCAATGGTATGATACCCAAGGGGGAAAGGCTGGTCGTCGGAGAGAACACTACGCTCTATCTCTGAGGCGGGTCACATTGCTGCAAATGGATTATCGTTCGGATTCCATCTCCTTCTTCCATCATACTGATCGAGCCTAAGATGCCTAACAGTCTCGATGAACCATTGACAAAGACGCCTTCAGAAGACGTCGCAGTCCCCTAGAGTCAGATACCAGTCCTCGAGACCTAGATCTGGTGTATCCGCTCCTGATTCGTCTGCAGACCGGATAATCAAGGGCAGCTCCCTGTTCTCCTCTTGGCGCCATCCATGCAATTGAGATGTGATTTCCGGATCTTGCAGGCACTGGACGTACTGACACTCTTCCCTTGCGAAGTGCTCGAACGCAAAGGATTCCAGCGCAGAACCGGTTATGCCGTCATCTTTCGAGCAAAGAAAGTCAACAATGTGACCTACTTTCTTTCCTTCGAATTGCTTTGTCCTCAAAACAGCCCAGCCCGAAATCGTGTCATATTCTCTCCTCTTGTATAGTATTGGGGAATAGCTGAGCCCAGGCCGTTTGGCGTACCGCCATCGCAGCCACATCCAGCGTCTGTCAGCGACGAACTTAAGTCTCGAGAGCGACTGCGTGAAGAGGGTATCCAAGTCGCCTGAGACGTCCTGTAGCGAATCCCAGGAGACCAGCTGGACTGCGGAATCTTTGTGATCTCCTCGAGCCGTGTCTGGGGAATGACTCAATATCTGGCGGACCCCCAATGTCTTCCAGCCAACCTTGCGATGACCCGGCCAGGCTTGCTTGTTGGGCCATCCGAAGAACAGCCTGACACCCGCCGCATGACCGACTTTGAAAGCCGCTTTTGCCGCGCTGGTGAACAGCCCCCTTCCTTGGTGGTCCGGGTGCGTCATAACATCCAACACGTGCCCAGACCGAATCTCTTTGCCTTCGACGAAGAATGGTCGTAGGACGACCCCGTAGAATCCGACCATCTTGTCTTCGTACCAGCAGGCTACACTTGTCTGACCGTGGGGGCAATCATGGTACTGCCACAACCATTCCGCCAGCGGTCTCGCCTTGTTGAAGCACTTGGAGAATAGTTCAACTGCTTTGTCTGCATTTGAGTTCTTGTAGGGCTCGAAGGAGTACTCGCTCATTCTTCTGCGGCCATCCTGGACTAAATGTAGTAGCCTCCGTTGACGCCGATGACCTGCCCCGTTATGTACGTCGCGTCCGATGACGCCAGGAACACCGCTGTCTTCGCGATTTCCCTGGGGTCTCCGAATCTCCTGAGCGGTATCTGCTTGAGTATCTTCTCCTTGACCTCGTCTGGGATTCTGCGAACCATGGCCGTGTCGGTGAATCCGGGGGCGATTGCGTTGACGAGTATGCCGTCGCGTGCGAGCTCTCTGGCGAGGGTCTTGGTGATCCCTATCACGCCGGCTTTCGACGCCGCGTAGCTCGTCTGTCCGATGTTGCCCATCTCTCCGACGACAGAGGAGATGTTGATTATCCTTCCTGAGTGCTGCTTTCTGAGAATCTCGACTACAGCTTTCGTGCAGTTCAGGACGCCCGTGAGGTTCACGGAGATTACGTCTGTCCAGTCCTCGAGCTTGACATTTGCTATCAGGGCGTCCTTGGTGATTCCCGCGTTGTTCACTAGTACGTCGACGCCGCCGAGGTCCTTCACGGCCTGCTCGACAAGCCTGACGCAGTCGGAGTACTTCCTGACATCTGCAACGCAGAGAGAAGACTTCCTTCCCATTGACTTGATCGCTTTGGCGACCTCTTCTCCCTCCTGAGGGGATTGGTCGCAATTGACGATGACGTCCGCGCCCTCCTCTGCAAAGGCGATTGCTATGCTTCGCCCTATACCCCTGGAACTCCCTGTGACAATTGCCTTGACACCAGTCAATCGACCCGAGGCCATAGCCGTTTGACAGACAAGTACAGTATATTTAACTTTCTTATTGCCATGAAATGCATGCCAGATGTTCTTCTGTCGATGCTCGGCTTGCATAGGGAGCAATAAATATCTGGGAGGCATTTTCCAGCCGACTGTGAATTCATGAGCCGGACACAATCTGAAGTCACTTGTGAGACGCCACGTTCTGTCCTGGCCGTCGGGGCGCATCCTGATGACGTCGAGGTCGGATGTTTCGGCACGCTCCTTAAGCATGTGAGCTGCGGGGATAAGGTCACTGTCGCAGTCACCACAAAAGGAGGCTACGGCAAGCGCACCTGGGAGCAGATAGAGAAAGAGTCGAAGGTTGCGTCGAGGATTCTGGGCGCAGACTATCATATTCTCGACAACAGGATTGGGCACTACGAGATGACCTGGAAGACGGTGTCCGAGCTTGACGACATCATCGCCAAGCACTCGATAGACACGATCTATACGGTCTGGCACGGCGACAGCCATCAGGATCATCAGCTGACATTCAAGAACGTGCTCGCCGCTTGCAGGACAAAGAAGGTCAGGAACCTGTTCTGTTTCGAGCAGTCGGAGTACAGCTACAGATCACAGGCAACCTTTGACCCGAGGTACTTCGTGGATATCTCAGAGTGCTTCGAAAAGAAGGTCGAGGCGATCAAGGCATACAAGGGCTATATCACTCCTGGGCATATCGAGGCGGTGAGGGGTCTGGCGAGGCACCGAGGGTTGGCATGCGGTGCTGAGTACGCGGAGGCGTTCGAACCAATATTCAGTATATGGAAATAGAGTCTGACTCGTTCTTATGGCTCCTCCAGGTGCCCTTTCTCAGCAAGATGGTCTCGGAGCACAACCTACAATCTCTCACGACCATTCCGTGGTTCCGTAGCTCTGCGCTCGCTAAGGCGGAAAACACAGGCCTCTTTGCCTTGGTCGGGGACCGATTCGAGTCAATTGATGTCGAGAGGAAGATCGTCCGAGGCATTACAGGCAAGGTCTCGAGAATCCTCAGCTCAAATGGTCTTCTACCTAAGGGAGAAAGACTGATTCTGGGAGAGAATTCCTCGACGTATCTCTGACAGCTCAGGAGGTCGAATGATTCTGGTCAGGTCTAGTCACCGAAAGAATCATCATTGGAGCCTCTCATCGGGTAGATGTTGTCGACGCTAGCTACCCAGACAGCAAGAAACGTGTCATTCATCGGGATCTCCCAAATCATCGCTCTCATAATGACGTTTCTGACCGTCGCAGTCCTTGCTAGAATTCTGACGGCCGACGACTTTGGGATTGCGAGCATCGGCCTGATTTTCGTCGCGCTTCTCATAGTTTTTCAGGATTTCGGCGTTCTGTCTGCAGTTGTGCAGAGGGACACACGAGTCGAGGAGTCGATATCGGTCGGATTGACGCTCAGGTGGATGATAGCTGCTGCTTGCATGGTTCTGGTAGTTCTTCTGTCTCCATTTCTTGCGGACTTCTACGACAATCCTGACCTTACCGCCGTTCTAGTTGTCATAAGCTTCACTTTGTTCATACAGCCTCTGGCTTTCTCTTCATTGGCCACATTAACGAGAACCCTGAGCTTCTCTAGGCTTGCAGTTGCGGCGATTGTGCAGTCTCTGGCAACCGCTATTGCATCGATAGCGCTTGCATTTGCAGGCTTCTCCTATTGGAGCATCGTATTTGGATCCCTTGTGGGCAACTCGGCGAACGTCATCGTGCTCCTATACTACGAACCGACCTTCGTGAGGCCCAAGATCGACAAAGGCCTCATGAAAGAACTCCTGGGATTTGGACTGCATCTTCTGGTGACAGGTCTGATGGCATTCCTCATATTCAACATCGACCAGCTTGTTGTTGGAAAAGTCTTGGGCATCACGATTTTGGGTTTCTTCTTCGTCGCTGTGAGGTTTGGCCGTACGTTGGGTGAGCAGATATCGGGCACCGTGAACAGAGTGCTTTTCCCAACTATGGCCAGGATAAAGGACTCCGCTCAGAAGCTCAAGACTGGCTATGTCCAGTCGCTAAGGATGATCTCGATAATCGTTTTTCCCCTGAGCCTCGGTCTCTCCGCCCTCTCCTCGCCGTTCATCGAGGTTGTTCTGGGAGAAGGGTGGACACTCGCTGCTGTTCCGTTGGCGATCCTGTCCTTACAGGGATTGATGAACGCTCTGATCGCACCGTCGGCCAATGTTCTTGTGTCCATAGGAAAACCCAAGTACATGTCTGCTCAGGCGACTGTGCAGGCAGCCATCATTGTGGTTGGAGTCTACCCTGCGGCAGCTTACTATGGCGTCAACGGGGTATGCGTTCTGACAACAGTTGTCTCTTTGGGAGTCCTAGTATACTTCCTCAAGGTCTTTTCTAGTGTTTTCAAGGTGAGATTCTTCGAGATCGCGAGACCGATGTTCCCACCTATGTTGAGCGGTCTCCTTACGTATGTCTTCCTTCTTGTCATGACGTCCTTGCTCCCAATCGGCCCGCTTTCACTCATTGCGTTGGTGTTTGTTGGCGGTGGCTTGTACGTTGCGCTCCTGCACTTGGTGAGCAAGGGGCGAGACGTCCGCGATTTCACGAACCTAACCAGGAGGTCACTCCTCAATCGCCAAGAGGTGTGAGTGGAACTGCTCCAAGATTGCGCAGGAGTTGGCTTCCTGCCCTCGGTCTCCACCGCATCAAATTCTTGTACTTGAAAACATCTAGTGGCGTCCGTGCGCGAACTCTTTCAGGCTTGCCAGGAGATTGCGAGGAAGAGCGAGCCTGCTGTTCTTCCAAAGGCGGCATTTCGTTGTTTCAGGAACAGGGCTCGTGTAGTCCTTCTTTCAATCAAGTTCCGGAGCCTTTCCAGAAGTGCAACTGACGTCAAATCGGCGGCAGACTTGGCATTCTCCTTCAAATATCTCGGGAAGTCCATAGTTCCTCTGCAGATCCGTGATGAGATTGTGGGATTGTTGACTTTGGTGGAATCGATGCACCCCAAGGTGGTAATGGAGATTGGCACAGCGAATGGGGGCACGCTCTTCATGTTCACGCGAGCGGCCGACAAGGACTCTCTGCTGATAAGTATCGACCTTCCAGAGGGTCCATTTGGGGGAGGGTATCCCTTCTACTTATCCAGGCTCTTTCAGTCGTTCCGTATGCCCGGTCAACAGATTTTCTTAATCAGGGGAGACTCCCATGAAACCGCAACGCGTGAGAAGATCGAGCGGATCCTGAACGGACAGAAAGTGGATTTCTTGTTGATAGACGGTGACCATACTTATGAGGGCGTTCGGAAGGACTTCGAGACATACTCTTCGTTTGTGCGAAAAGGCGGCGTGGTCGCTCTCCACGACATATGTCGAGGACCTCCCGAGAGTGTCGGTGGTGTTCCAGAGTTCTGGCTCGAAGTCCGTGAGAAGTACAGAAGCATGAGCATTGTCTCGAATCCGTCCCAGAGTGGTCTCGGAATCGGTGTCCTGTACGTCTAGTAGGATGCGGACGATGCCAGGTTATCTTGTGTCGAGCATGAAAAAGCTGATATTCTGCTAGGCATTTGACTTGCCATCGTATCGGTTCTAGGAAGAAAGGAAACTGGTTGGATGAAAGGTAAGAATGTTGTCGTTACAGGTGGCGCGGGATTCATCGGTTCAAATCTGGTCTGGGTCCTGTCAAAAGACAATGATGTCACGGTAATAGACAATCTCTCGACGGGGAGATACCAGAACATCGCCGAGCTCGTGGACTCAGGCAAAGTCAGGTTCGTGAGAGGGACTATAGCCGACGCGGATCTTGTGAGGCGAGCCCTTAAAGGCGTTGAGTATGTGTTTCACGAAGCTGCGATCCCTTCGGTCGCTCGCTCGGTGAATGATCCAGTCGGGACAAATGAGGCAAACATAACCGGGACACTGGTCCTGCTCTCTGCAGCTCGTTCTTCCCGGGTCAAGAGATTCGTGTACGCATCGTCGTCCTCCGTCTACGGGGATACTGAGGTTTCTCCAAAAAATGAGGGACTCCCCCCGAATCCGATGTCTCCTTATGCCCTGACAAAAGTAACATCAGAGTACTACTGCAAGATGTTCCATGAGCTGCACGGGCTTTCCACCGTGTGCCTCCGATACTTCAACGTGTACGGGCCGCGTCAGGATCCGACTTCAGAATACGCTGCTGTGATTCCCAGGTTCATATCTGGTGTCTTGTCCCGAAAGCCTCTCACGGTATTCGGCGATGGCGACCAGACAAGGGATTTCACCTTCGTGGAGGACATCGTCAGAGCCAATGTACTTGCGGCGGAGTCGGATGCAGTTGGCAACTTCAATGTCGCCGCAGGAAGGGCGATCTCCGTCAATGACCTTGCCAGAGCAGTGATGAGCCTTGCTGGTCATGAGGTCAGCATTAAGTATGAGCCTCCTAATCCGGGTGAGATAAGGCATTCACTCGCCGACATCTCAAAAGCATCCAAGGAGTTCGGTTACTCCCCCAAGTACTCGCTCGAGGAAGGGTTGAAGCGCACGATTGACTGGTTATCCAAGGACAGAGTCTACAGGAGAAAAGCGCACGATGAAGATGCATGAGGAACTAGTTCGCCGAATTAGGAACAGGACGGCAAGGATTTGTGTTGTCGGCCTCGGCTATGTCGGCCTTCCCACTGCGATGTACTTCGCCGAAGCCGGCTTTCCTGTCACGGGCTGTGATGTCAAGGAGCAGATCGTGGATCATGTCAGGAACGGTAGGAGCCACCTGAGCGATCTGGGGATCGACAAGCGGTTGAGGAACGTGGTCAAGAAGGGGAAGTTCAAGGCGACCACGGACACGGCAAAGGCTGTCGGAGGGTGCGACATAGTGCTGATAACCGTTCCTACTCCGACGGGCAAGGGGTTCGAACCCGACCTGCAGTATGTTGTCTCTGCTGGTGAGGCCGCAGCAAAGGGTCTCCACCGAGGTCATTTGATGATCCTAGAATCGACGGTCTACCCGGGCGTTACGGAAGACATCCTAAAACCCCTTCTCGAGAAGTCTGGCTTAAAGGCGGGCAGGGATTTCGGTCTTGCCTACTGTCCCGAGAGATACAACCCTGGTGATTCCAAACATACGATTGACAAGGTCGTCCGTGTCGTCGGCGCAGTGGATCGCAATTGGGCTCGAACCACGGCGGAGCTCTATGATCAGATTACGAAGACGATGATCGTGGAGAACATCAGGACTGCAGAGATGGCGAAGATTATCGAGAACACTCAGCGCGATCTGAACATAGCGCTGATGAACGAGGTTGCGCTCATATGTGAGAGGATGGGGATTGACGTGATGGGGGTCATCGACGCCGCTGCGACCAAGTGGAACTTCAATGTGTACTATCCTGGCGCAGGAGTCGGAGGTCATTGTCTGCCCAAGGATCCGTGGTATCTGGTCAAGGCTGCGGAGAGGCTCGGATATCATGCTCAGGTGGTGACGGCTGGGAGAAGGGTCAACGATTCGATGCCCCATCATGTCTTTGAACTGCTTGTCAGAGCACTGAACGATTCCGGCAGATCCATGAAAGGTTCGAGGATCGTCATTCTTGGACTGTCGTACAAGGAGAATATTGGTGACATTCGCAACTCACCTGCGTTGGGGTTGATTCATGAGATCAAGAGGATGGGCGGGGTGGTGTATACAGTTGACCCCTACGTACTCAAGAGGACCGCGGCAGACGAGTTCCCGACCGACAGACACTTTGATGGACTCGCCAGTGTCCCAAAGGTGGTGGATGCGCTGGTCCTGATCACGCCTCACGAAGTCATAAGTGAGCGCGATATTCTCGAGTTCGCGAAGAAGATGAGGACGCCCATCATAATCGATGGAAGGCGCAGGATTGACAAGCGCAAGGCTAGGCAACTTGGGCTCATCTACAAAGGAATCGGAGATCCCTGAGCATCTTCCACTTACCCGCTGGCGTCGAACTCAGTCTTCTGGCAACTGCTTCGCAAGTTAAACGGATGAAGGCATTCTTTTTATTCATGTTTGACCCTATTTGGCTCTGGATTCTTCAATGACCACGCAGCCTCGCAGCTTAGCAAGTGGAAGCGCTATGATGTTGCTTTCGCTGAGTTCTGCGGGAGTCGTTTCTGTGCTCACATCAATCATGATTGCTAGGACGATCGGTGTTGGCGATTTCGGGATCTACTCGATCCTCGTAAGCCTTCAAAGCGTCGTCAGTATGATAGCAGGGTTTGGTCTAGGCACTGCTGTTGCCAAGTATATTGCTGAATATAGGGTTCGCGATGAGGAAAAGGCCCTTAGGTTCGCCAAAATCGGATTGGGGCTGACCTCGATTTTCGCTCTCGTAGCTGGAATCGTATACGTCTTGATTTCTGGCTTGATAGGAAATGAGCTCTACAAAGAACCATCAATGGTGGGCTTGATACCTTTTTCTGCACTTGTTGTTCTCAGCTCTACTATTCTTTCTATGGTAGTGGGTATTGCTCAAGGGTGTCAGAGAATCAGAATGCTCGCCGCGATTCAGATATCTTCGCCAGCTCTGAGCCTCGCATTGATATTTCTTTTGCTTTCATCCATTGGCATCAGGGGCATCTTCATCGGGTATTTCCTTTCGCAGCTGACGATTTCATCGATCTCTCTTCTCAGGTTCAACAGGAGCGATTTCAGATTTGGGAAGGTTCTCTTGGAGCCTGGGATCAGGTCGACAACCGCGACGAAACTGCTGTCATTTGGCTTTCCTATGCTGCTCAGCGGGCTCATGGTCGTCCCCGTAGTCTGGATTGGAAGCACAGACTTGGCGATTTCCTCCGGTTTTCAGGCAATGGGATATTTCGCCGCTGCTCTGGTTATCTACCAGTCTTTGACTGTAATCCCCAATTCCATTACAATTCCGCTGATGCCCAGGATATCCGAGCTCTCGGCTATCTCAGAAAAAGATGTAGAGAGAGTGGTGTCAAAGACTGTGAGGACTCTTTCAGTCATACTTTTCCCATTCTTGTTTGCCATCGGATTGGCTTCGCCATTCATTGTAGGTATTTTGTACGGTCAAGAGTACTCCCCGTCCGTGGAAGTAACGTATCTGATGGTTGTAGCGAGCTACTTCTTTGCTCTAGCCTCTGTGTTGGGTGCGATGATATCCGGAATGGGTAGAGTATGGTTGGGCTTGTGTCTCAATGTCTTTTGGGCGGGCATGTTTCTTGCACTTGTGTTCATTATGGTTCCCGCTCAAGGAGTGAACGGACTGGGCACTGCCTACGCCGTCTCTTACGGAGCGTTCCTGGTGTCTTTGATCGTCGTGTCGAAGAGGTTGTTGCGCGTCGATTTAGGGTCGGTCTACATTACCGGATTTTCTTCGGTTGCTTTCTTCATCGTTGGCTTCTTTCTATCTGATGGAGGCGGACTCACTGTGTATCTAGAAAGAGCTGGCCTTCTTGCGGTGGCAGTTGCTTTCTTCATGGTCGTCGGATGGAAAGATGTCACTGCGACTGTGCAAAGGTTCAAGCAACTATTGTCGGGACTCGGGAATTCTCAACAGTAGCGGGGATAGATCGAACAAATAGTCTTATTTTGAGTAAGCCATCCCATTCCTGGAGAACCACTAGATGCCCTGGGTAGGAAGCGTCGTTCGGGAGTGCCCCGTTTGTTTCTCGTCGAGTTTCGCAGATGCAGGGAAAAGGAAGGATTCTGCAACAGTGAGCAGATGTACGAATTGTGGAGTGGGTTTCCTCAATCCAATGCCAACGAATGAGGAGATTCGAGAGATGTATTCCGGCTACTACTCTAGGAATGATGGTATAGGATACGTGGGATACAGATCAACACCGTCTATCTCTGCAATTGACTTTGCCATATGGGATTCGATTAAACGCTTCGGGGACACTCCATCCACATCATTGGATGTTGGCTGTGCCTTTGGTGGGCGAGTCGCCTTCCTTCGGAGAAAAGGCCTTCGAGCTTCCGGAATCGATATTATGAAGGAAGCCGTCGATTTCGGACGGAATCGGTGGAATCTGGACCTCCGTTTAGGCAGATTCGAGGATTTCGAACCGGACACCACATTCGACGTCATCACTATGATTGATTTTATTGAACACTTGAGCTCGGCAAGGAGTTGGAGCGGCAGAGTGAAATCACTCACGCGTCCGAACAGCTTGCTGCTGATTCTCACACCCGACTTTGATTGCTACTTGGAATACGGTGAGAGATGGGTCGGGTACAACCTGAGCTTCGAGCATGTATTGTTCTACAATCGTCAGTCTCTGGAGTACGTGCTTGGTAAAATCGGATTCACAAAAGCCATGGCTATCAATTTCAGACCTCTGCCACCGATTTTTGTGCCGTCATCGGACAAGAGGCCATCCAGCTTAGAAATTCTCTATACGCAGCTCTCTAGATTCCCGGGTGTGGCCCGACTAAATGACGTTAGGGTCAGAGTGTCTGCCGCCGTCATTTGGAGGAAGCTGCTGGAGTACGGCGAGAGGCAGAATTCTCTTTTGTTTGTGGCGAAGAGAACACAGTAACAAATCATGTTATAGTGGATCGTGAGAACTAGTCTGTCTCAGATGTCTCGAAGAACCGTTGCGGTTGCCTCGGTTTGTCTAGCCATCATTAGACAGGTCCCGCCTCCCGCGAGACTGACTCTAAGGAGGGTTCAGGAAATGATCGCGGTTGACCACGTATTAACGAATCTGGGCTGGACAAGAAGGATATTACCTCCGTCTCATCGAACCGATTGTGGTCAATCGGGTATTTGTGCCAGTGTTGTTGGTTTGGTGAATCGTAAGCATATCCTACCTGCCCAATAGTGTCAGAGTAATTCTACCGGATACTTCTTCTCGATGGACAGAAGGCTCGTCACCTTTGAGTATGTGAACCAGGATATCCCTTGGAAGGATGATAATTCGAGACTCTTGATTGTCCCTCATCACTCATTTGAATCTCTACACAGGCAGAGGGAACACTATCTTATTGATGAATTGGCCAAATCGGATGAAATCCACGTTGTCTCGTGGACGGATGCCGAGACGCCTACCGAGTTTCTCGATCCACAGAGATTCTATAGAAGTCTGACCTCCTATGTTTCGCGCACCAACTGTCTAGTTCATCACATCAGACGGCTTAATGTTCCCACCTCGTTCCCAAGACGCATCAACGAAGCGTTCTTCCAGAGTTCCTTACGTAGAATTGTTGACAAAGAAGACGTTGACGCGGTGGTAATTGGACCTTCAGCGTTCAAGATTGGATATCCCCAAGAGAACCTAGGTGTCCCAATACTATTCGACTACAGTGACTATCTTTTCGACCGCCGTCAATTGGCCAGATATCTTGGGTTGTCATCTACGGTTCTTTGCGTATCACGCTCTCTGATTGATGATGTTTCCGGGTTCGAAATCGAAAGACACTACGTCCCGAATGGCGTGGATTGCCAAAAGTTCTCGAAAGGTTGTCGTGAAGCAACAAGAGCCAGATATAACATAGATGCTGACACTGTTGTCATTGGTCTGATTGGAGTCACATTTGGGGAACATCCCTTCTTCCTTGATGCGTCCAGATTCTTAAGTGAGAAGATTGGGAAATTCGTCTTCATGGTTGTAGGAGGAGGTCGAAGACTCAACTCTCTCATCTCGTATGCTAGAGAAGCGAAGGCGCCAGCAGTCTTCACGGGTTGGGTTCCGTATGAGAGGATCGAAGACTACTTTGCGGCAATCGATTTGGGAGTATATCCTGCTGATCAGAATGTGTATTTCGACTCCGCTTTTCCGATAAAGATTCTCGAGTATTCTGCAGCTAGAAAACCGGTAGTCTCTACGGATCTCAAAGAGGTCAGGAATCTTGGCTTCCAGAATGTATTTCTTTGTCAGCCCAACCCACAGGATTTCGCAGACAAGGTCGAGAAAGGAATCCACTATCAAGGTGAATATCCTTCGCTCGATCAATACTCTTGGTCGGGTATTGCCAAGAGTGCCAAAGAGGCAATTCAGTCGAGCTTAGGAACCTAGTTCAGGGAGTTCGCCAAGCCTGCTCGAGTTGCTCGGTTCTTGTTGCGTCATATCGAAAATTCCGAAAAGGTAGCAAGCGTGAGAAGCTGAACTATAGCCAGGAGGGCAAATTGTCGTTAGGATGGTTGAGAATCTGAATCTAGCTATGAAGTCATTGCTGAACTTCACAACTGGCTCGAATTCCTTGCAGAAAGGTTAGGAATTGTCAAGACTGATATTATAGTTCTCAACCTCCGTGAAGGACTAAAGTGCGCTATCAGAACTGACGAACCACTGAGTCAAGCCAGTTGGTCAACGAAGAACCGTCAATTCTGGGATATTGAGGTGCGAGCCAACCCCTTCTCTTTTTCCTTGCCTATGGGCCCTAGCCGGACGGAGACTTTGCCGTCTTCACAGGTTCGGCTTTCCGTGCGACAATGAAGATCGTTGGCATGGCATTTCTCAATGGAATCGAAAGGATGTCCATGGTCCGTCGCATCAGAGGATACTTAGTTGGTCCCTCACCAAATGAGAATGTGTAGGAGATATCAATGTCATAGCCGGTGTCTTTGAGGAGTCTTCCGATTCGAGAAATGTCATAATTGACCAGGTGACCATAAAGACCTGTTTGCGCATTAAGAGTCCCATCGCCGAAGAAACCCGTGTCTCCTTTGCCGATCATGAATTGGAGTCTATTCACCAAACGAAGTAGGTTCGGTGTTGTGATTATCAGTACTCCGTTGTCCTTCATCACAGACCTGATGGCCGATAGTGCGTTCAGAAACACAGAATGGTCAAGGTGTTCTGCAATTTCGGTAAACAGCACGACGTCAAACTGGGTCTGCATTTCTCGAAATGGATCGACCTCTCGTGAGTAGTCTTTCAAAAGCAAACTAATTCCCATGTTCGTGATGAGTTCTTTCAAGCACTCATTTTCAAGATACTCACTATTAGGACTTTCAAGCGCTGTCCACTTGAGCTCGATGCTCGTTCTTGTCCGAAAGTAAGTGATTATCGATATGTCTTGATGGCCGCATCCGAGACCTGAAGCATTCAGGACATTTAACTCAAAGCGGTTGCACTTGTTTGCGTGTCTCAGAATCGCCCTTATTGTGTGCGCGTGTCTCTTCGAATCCGATTTCGCCCACAATTCAGCATCTTTCGGAGTATGCTTGGCTATTCTGCTTTCGATATTGTAGCAGCCGGGTACTAGCGAGCGCGCGATTTCTTTTAGCTCATTGTTTTTCATTTCACCGTGTCCCAATCACTCCTCAGGGCTTGTGGTCTTTTCCGAGGCATCGCTCAAATCCCTTTCCCTTTTCTGCGGAAGGTGAAGGTTATAGCTTTCGAGCATGGATAAGTATCTGACGCATTAGCAGACGTTTTGTGCGCTCGTTCATGCCCAGTACCTTGTCTAAGAGGAGAAGAAAACGCGGTCTCCAATGGCGGGGAATCATTCTACATGAACACCAATTGAAAACAAGGTTGGAATGCATTCTGCTCTCTATGATTTCGAAGCCGAAGAGCTCGAGGAATTCCTCCAACTCTGCCATAGTGAATAGGAACAAATGGTCCTTGCCATCAGGTCCAC